>Ga0080064_1002653_pt1 | contig 29294 bp, 24 predicted proteins | sample Subgrocontami54m_FD_69260 | JGI IMG/M metagenome (GOLD analysis project Ga0080064, IMG submission 69260) | Subsurface groundwater microbial communities from S. Glens Falls, New York, USA - GMW46 contaminated, 5.4 m (SPADES assembly) (version 2) ...
CGGGACGCCCGCCGTCTGGCACTCCCCCACCACGATGTCCGCGCCGTACTCGCCCGGCGGCTTCAGCATCCCCAGCGGCACGAGGTCCGTCGCTACCACCAGCAACGCACCGCGCGCTCGCGTCGCCAGCCGGAGCCGTTCCAGGTCTTCCAACGAGCCGAAAAAGTTAGGCGACTGCACCAGCACGCACGCGTCCTGCTCCGTCAGCGTCAAGTCCTCAGCCGTGACCGTGCGCAGCGCGATCCCTTGCGGCGCCGTGTAGGTCGCCACCACCTCGCGGTACGCTGGGTTCACCGTGTCCAGCGCGACGACGCCGTACCGCCGAGTGATCCGGCACGCCATCAGCGCCGCCTCAGCCATCGCGCTCGCGCCCTCGTACATCCCCGCGTTCGCCACGTCCATGCCCGTGAGCTGCGCCACCAGCGACTGGAACTCGTACGTCGCCTGGAGCGTCCCCTGGCTCACCTCCGGCTGGTACGGCGTGTACGGCGTAAGGAACTCGCCCCGCGAGATCAGCGCGCTCACCACGCTGGGGATGAAGTGCCGCGAGACGCCGCCACCCAGGAAGCAGGTGTACTCGCCCGGGACTGCGTTCCTTGATGATTTCCAGAAAACCCTCTCGTGTTATCCCATTTTGCAGACACCATGCGAGGACCTCCCACGTGACCGCCGTATCCACAGCGTTGAGCATCGCACCGGCGATCTTGAGCAGCTTGGCCGACCCGAGATCACCCGTATAAAGGGCCTTCTTCCCTATGGCCAGGAGAATCGGTTCGCACTCCTCGACCGTTTCCCTTTTTCCCGCGGTCAAAAAACCCAGCTCCTTCGATTCGACGAGATGATAGCGTCCTCTGAGCGCCGCTTCCACGTAGCGGCAGCCGGCGGCCCCGACCTTTTTCCCGATCTCGATGCTGGTCTCGTGATCGGTGCTGCTGCATTCGATCAGGATAGCGTTTTTTCTCAAACCTTCCAGGACTCCGCCTTTGCCCAGCACCACTTCCTCCACGACCTTGGGCCAGGTCAATATCGTCATGACCACGTCCGATCGGGCCGCAAGGTCCCGGGCGTCCGTGGCTTTCTGAGCGCCGGCCTCAACCATATGGTCCATCTGCTTTTTGTCGATGTCATAGACGTTCAATGGGTAACCCGCCTTCAGGAGATTCTTCCCCATCGGTGCTCCCATCTGTCCCACACCGATGATGCCTACGGTTGTCATGACACACGCCCTCCTTGCAATGGCTCATCGTCCATCGCGACGGGATTCTAGTTACACCTCGAGAAATTTGTCAATCATGGCGCCGGGATTGCGGTGTTGATCGGGAAGCCGAAATTGGATTGGAACTATTTTTTTAGGGTTTCCGGCACCTGTGTACCGACGAGAAAGGCTACGCTGAATGCGGTGATGCAGAGAAACAAAAAAGAGGCGGTAAAGCCCTGATACTCGGAAATCAACGTGAAGAGGGTGGGGCTCAAGACGGAACCGATTTCCTGAACCATGCGCCACGTTCCGAAGAATTGTCCGCGCGCATGGGCGGGCGCAAGATCGGAGCCCAGGGTCTGCATCGAGCCGCTGGTAACGCCCTGGGAGAAATTGACGCAGAGATACGCCGCAACGAAAACGGGGAACGACCAATGAAAATTGGCGGCGAGGGCCATAAAAATAAAACTCAATCCCAGGAGTGAAAATCCCGGCACGATGGTCGCCTTTCTCCCGAACCGGTCCATGAGATATCCCGCTGCGAAGGTAAGGGGTATGCCGATGGCGCTGTTGATCGCATTGAGAATGCCGAGCATTTTGGGGCCGACGTCGTAGGTGTAGACGGCGTAGAGATCGAGCGTGCCGCCCCAGATGACGCCCCGGGTCAGGGCGACCAGGAATTGGACCCCTAAAAGTAGCATGATGGGAAAGACCAGCAACGAGAAGCGAGACGTGCCGGGGCGCGGTCCTCCATGCGCCGAGCCGGGGTTGACTGTCGCGGACCGAGGGGGCGCCGTCTCCCGGATCATTTTGAAGCTCGGGATAATGGCGACGATGCATAACAGCCCGTGAAGGAGAAAAGGTATCCTGATATCCCAGGCCGCCGTAAAGCCGCCCACTGCCGGGCCGAGTAACCTGCCGATGCCCTCAAGGCCGATCATCCCGGTAATCTGGCGGCCGCGTTGTCTGGTGGCGCCGGTATCGGCAATGATCGCCAGCCGGGCTATGAGCCACATCTGGGAGGCCCATCCGCCCAGGAAGCGATAGAAGAGGAGCTCCGGAAAAGAATGCGCGACCGCTATCAAAAACGAAGAGATCGCCGTCAGCAATGGGCCGGCTAGGATCATCTTCCGCCGGCCGATCCGGTCGATCAAATAGCCGGTCGGAAGACTCGATAGCAGAGAGCCGACCATGTGGACGATGATGACCAGGGACGCGACGCCGAAGCTGATGTCAAAAGACTTGGTGTAAATGGGGAGCGCGGGCGTGGCGATGCCGCCTCCCAGAGAGAGAATCAAAGCCGGCAAGTAGAGCGATAGGACGTTTTGCGACGAAAAGATGCCCGCCTCTTTTTTTTCTTCCAGGTCGCTCATTTCGTTCGGATCGTGAGAGGATAAAAACGTTCCTGTGGGTGTTTTAAAAGAATTCCAGTCGCCGGAGATTGCCAGTTCAGGCCCGGAGTGTCAACTCGATGGGCTTCCGGCAAAGCCTGGTTCCGCGGGAGGAACCAGGCTCTTTGCTGGAGCGACCCTGGCTTGACTCTCCGATAGCCTATGAGATAGAGGCTTTAAAAGCAGTATGCGCGCAGCTTCCGAGGAGGTCTTTCGAATCCTATGGCGGCGGATGAAGACGGGTTGCTGAATCATTGGGGCACTTATAACCGGTGGGTGGAGTCGCAGAAGATACCGGTTCACAAAGGATACTATGTTGAGGATCTGAGGACCCTCGAATTGGGGGATTGGGCGGCACGCGGCTGTCGAGGGGCGTTTATACAATTGGAAGGGCAGGTTGGTTTTACCGAGGCCTATGTCACGGAGGTCGCTCCCGGCGAGACGATTCTTTCCCACCGGATGCTCCTGAACGAAGTGATCTATGTCGTCGAAGGGCGCGGTCTCACCACGGTATGGGCGGGCGAGGGGCGGGCCAGGAGGACGTTCGAGTGGCAGAAGCACAGCATGTTCTTGATCCCGGGGAATTACAGCTACCAGTTGAGCAATACGCAGGGAAATCAACCGGCGAGGTTGCTCCACTGCAATCACCTGCCGAACGTTATGGCGATCATCCCGGACCCGAACTTCTTCTTCAAAAATCCCGTGGTGGATCCTGGAATCCTCTACGCCGACGGCGGAGATCCATTTTACTCCGAGGCTCAAGTAGTTCGGAATCCCGGCCTCGGGGATCGGCCCGAGCGGAAGATCTGGACAGGCAACTTTTTCCCGGATATGAAGGCCTGGGACCGGCTGGATCCTTTCAAGGGCCGTGGCGCCGGAGGACACGTAGTCTGGATCCGGTTTCCACACTCCGCCATCTCGGGCCATATGTCGGTGTTTCCCGCCCGAACCTATAAAAAGGGCCACCGGCACGGCCTTGGGCCGGTCATCGTGATCCCAGCCGGAGAGGGTTATTCGATCTTGTGGCAGGAGGGAAAGGAAAAAGTCGTCATTCCCTGGCACGAGGGCAGCATGTTCACGCCGCCGAGCGGTTGGTTTCACCAACACTTTAACACCGGCGCCGCGCCCGCGAGATATCTGGCGATTCAACTGGCGCTGCGCGGCCCCAACGCCCAGGCGGAAAAAATCCAAAATCGGGAAAGAGATCAGATCGAGTATCCCAATGAAGAGCCCTGGATCCGGCAGAAGTTTGAAGAGGAGCTGGCCAAAAGAGGGATCGCGTCTCTCATGCCGGGTGAGGCCTATCGAGATCGGAATTTTGAATGGAAGTACGACGAGGATTCATGAAGGAGATCCACGCTATGCGAATCGCGATCTGTCTCTTGGTGGTGATGTTTATCACCCCGCTCGTCTGGGGGCAGGATAAAGGATGGCAGAAGCAGTGGGCGGATTGGCAGGCCGGGGCCAAAAAAGAGGGTAGGGTGGTTGTGGCCGGCTCGCCGGACCCCGAAGTCAGGAAGGGGCTCCTGGAAGGGTTCCGGGCCAAATTCGGTCTTCCGCTGGAATACTTGAGCGGCCGCAGCGATCTGGCGGAAAAGCTCAAGGCCGAGCGCCAGGCCGGGCTCTCCACCGTCGATGCCTTCTTCTCCGGCACGACGACCTTCGCGACGATTCTCTATCCCGAAAAGATGCTGGAACCGCTCCGGCCCGCCCTGATTCTCCCGGATGCCGTGGACTCCTCAAAATGGAAAAAGGGAAAGCCCTGGTTCGTCGATCCCGAGGAAAAATACATTTTGCGTTTGCTGAACTACCTTACTTACCAGATCTACATCAATACCCAGCAGGTGAAGCCGGAAGAATTGAAGTCGGTGAAAGACATCCTCCATCCGAAATGGAAAGGAAAAATTGCGGCCTACGACCCCACGGTGGCGGGGACCGGCTCCAATGACGCTAGTATTTTCTACCTGCAGCTCGGGGAGGATTTTGTGAAGAAGCTTTATATGGACCAAAACCCGGTGATCAGCCGTGATCGAAGGCAGATCGCCGACTGGCTGGCCCGCGGCACCTATCCGATCGCCGTGAGCGCCGATACCGGCCTGGTCCGCCAGTTGCATCAGGAGGGCTTTCCGGTGATGACCGTCATTCATCTGCCCGACGCCCCGGGGAATCTCTCGGCCGGGAACGGCATGATCGCGCTCATGAACCAGGCGCCCCATCCGAACGCGGCCCGTCTTTTCGTCAACTGGATCGCTTCCAGGGAAGGTCTTCAAATCTATGCTCGAGCTCGATTGAACTCCACGACACGAAACGACGTGGATGATTCCTACGTGCCGCCCGAGGAGAGGCCCAGGCCGGGGGTCGATTACTTCGACAGCGCTAGTTGGAATTTCACCGTGACCGAGAAGGATCGCGCGATGAAACGGCTCAAGGATGTCTTGAAGATTCGCTAACGAGTTGGAATCCGTGACAGCGATATAGGAGGAGCGATGCTTGCGAGAGGAGAAAATGAGTTGCTTACCCGCGTCGGTCCCGGCGCCCCTGCCGGAGAGCTGCTGCGCCGGTACTGGTTGCCCGTCGCCATCGCCAAGGAGCTGACCGACGAGAATCCGACAAAATTCGTGAGAGTCCTATGCGAGGATCTGGTTCTCTTCAAAGACAAAAGGGGCCGGGTAGGTTTAATCGCCGACCATTGCTCGCATCGCGGCGCATCGCTCCTGTACGGAAGGGTGGAGGAGCGGGGGATCGCGTGCGCATACCATGGCTGGTTGTACGACACCGAGGGGAACTGTCTGGAGTGTCCGGCGGAGCCCGCCGAGTCGAAATTTCACCTCACGGTGAAACAGAAGGCTTATCCGGTGCAGAAATTTCTGAGCATGTATTGGGCCTACATGGGACCCGAGCCAGCTCCGGCGATCCCGAAGTACGATGCCTGGGTCAGTAAAGAGGCGAAGAGGCGGATCACGGTGGAGCACCGCCTCGATTGCAACTGGTTCCAGGCGATGGAGAATTCCGTGGACCCGGCGCATCTGCAGATCCTCCATCAGACTCTCATTGGGCGTGGCCGGACTCCGCCCAACCCTGCCAGAGGGTTCACGGACGATGTCGCCAAATTTGAGTTCTATGAGGTGCCGTACGGGATCATGAAGAAACGGACTTACAAGAACGGCCTTGTGGACGAGCATCCCTTGGTCTTCCCGAATATTCTCAGGCAGTACGACGGGACGGAGATCAGGGTCCCTATCGATGATACCCATACCTGGATCTACGGTGTCCATGCGGAGCCCTGTGATGACGGGATTGGCGATGGGGATGAGGAGCCACCCGTGGAATATGCGGAGCCTTACAAAGATCCCCCCGATGCTCTCCATCCCTTCACGCGCTTCCGGATGGATAAGGTGCCGATGCAGGACCACATGAGCTGGGAGACGCAAGGGCCGGTCGCTGATCGAGAACAGGAACGGCTGGCGACGTCGGACCGCGGAATCGTCATGTTAAGGGAGATGATGAGGCGGGAGATCGAAAAGGTGCGGAAAGGCCTCGATCCTCTTGGTCTGATTAGGGACCCCAACCATGGGATGATCGATACCAACCTGAAGGAATCGTTGGAGCTGGCTCGCAAACGGGGAGGCGGAGGCGGTAAACTGATGGGCGCGTAGTGATCGTTACTCGCGTTCTGATAGAGCAAATTGCAAGGAGAAAAAATGGCTGAAACGACCGTGCAGCGGTTGATCCATAAGAAAATGGACGAGCATGATTGGGTAAAGCAGCTCTACAGCCGGAGACTCTTCTGGGGTAGAGAGATGATGCTTTACCGGAAGAGCCATCCCATGGACTGGCAATCGGTGGCGGGGAACTATCAGAACTGGGAGGTGGATACTTCTCGGGTTGTGCCTTCGGACGCCGAGTCGCCCTACGGGGAGGCCGAGAGGCTTTTTTACAGTGAGGATTTGACCGTCTGGTTGTCGCGGCGGAAGGAGTCGATGCCGTACTTTTTTCGCAACTGCGATGCGGACGAGGTCCATCTCGTCAGTTGCGGGGAGATGGTCTATGAGACGGACTTCGGGGAGATCGGTGTAGGGGAGAGGGAGTTCTTGTTGATTCCCAAGGGGGTAACGTATCGGGTGATCTTTAAGCGGCCGCAGGACAGTCTCAGGGTAATCTACGAATCGGCGCCGGAGATTTTCATGGTTCCCGTGGAGATGGTGGATCATCTCTATGGGAAGGGGAGACCGGCGGTGAAACCGGAGAAGCTGAGGAGGCCTGAGCTCTTGAAGGAGTCGAGGCCGGAGGGGGAGTATGAGGTGCGGGTGAAGTATAAGGGAGCGTTTTCGGATTTTTTGGGGGAGGTGAGCTCTCTCTTCTATCATTTTTATCCCTTGGACGTGGAGATGATAGACGGGGAATCGCCGGTGGCGAAGTTCGGCGTGGATGACATAGAGAAGCTCGGCTCTACGCCGGTTCCTTTTTTAGGGGGAGCATATCTGGACAACAAGAAAAACCTGGCCTGGACCCTCCACCTCTCCGGAGGGGGCATCAGTGCCGCGCCGGTCCACAGGGACGCTGATGTGGATGAACTGCGCTACACCACCTCGGGTCCCAAGCTCGGGAATTTCCTCTTTACACCCCAAGGAGTGGACCATGGAGGAGGGCGGGGTTACACCCGAAAAGAGAGAAACCGGCCTGCGGACGTATATGATGTGGAAGGCACCATGTCGGCTTACACGGTGAAGCCGCTGAAAGGAACGCCTGTGGCTTACCGGTTCGCCAGGCCTTATCCGGCGTGAGTTCATTTACGGTTCAACGATCTCACGGGAAAAATTTATGAAATCACTCGCGGCAGGCGGGCTGAAGCATCTTTTTTTCTTTCTTTTGGCGATTGCGTCGCTCCGGTTAAGCGCGCTGGGAGCGGGTGAGTTTGAAGGTTGGAGGGCGGAGTGGGAGAAGACGCTGGAGGCCGCCAAAAAAGAGGGGCAGTTGACGATCTATACCGACCCTGAGCACGAGATGATGTTCGATGGTTTTAAAAAGAAGTACCCTGAGATAAAGCTCCTATTTGTAGGGAGTGAAAGTGTGGATCTTGGACCCAGACTCCTGACCGAGCTCCGGGCAAAAAAATACATCGCCGATCTCTATAAAGGCGGCCTCACGACGCAGATCCGATTGCTCTACAAGAGCGGCGTCCTGGCGCCGATAAAGCCGGTGCTGATTCTCCCCGAGGTCGTGGATGAATCGAAGTGGTACAAGGGGAGGCATATTTACGGCGATCCCGAAGGGAAGTATGTCTTCGTCTTCGAGATGAGCGTGCGGGATTCCGGCGTCACTTACAATACGAACCTTGTCAATCCCAATGAGATCGCGAGCTATTGGGACCTTCTGAATCCCAAGTGGAAGGGTAAAATGGTCGGGCTCGACCCCAAGGCCAGGGGTCCGGTCAGCAACAACCTCCGTTATTTCTATTACAATCCGTCGTTGGGCTCTGATTTCGTCAACCGTCTCTTCAGCGAGACCGGCATCACCCTGGCCCGCGATGACCGCCAGATGATGAACTGGCTCGCTTCGGGCAAGTTCATTTTCTATCTCTCCCCCCGCGGGACCGACATTGCCAAGGCCCAGGGCTTGCCGGTCGATTGGCTTCCGCGGCCGCGCAAAGAGATGCCCGGGATCGACCTTGGCCAGAGCACCTTCTCCCTCCTGAAGACGGCGCCGCATCCGAACGCTGCCAAGGTCGCGCTCAATTGGTTTTTCTCGCGCGAGGGGCAGATCGGGTTCCAGAACTACAGCATGGGACGGCCCGGTCTTGGTGGAAACTCGGCGCGGGAGGATATCCCGAAAGATATGGTGAATCCGATCAAGCGGCGGGAAAAAGGGATGGATTACTTCTTCGTCAGCGACCCTAATCACATGGACATGGATAGGATCTATAAGGTCGTGGACGACGCGCTGGCGAAAGTCAAAAGAGATTAGTCGAGACTCCGCGGCTCATCGTTTGGGCGCTTGGTAGTAATTTTTGTAATACCAGTCCGAGATCTCACCGGCCGTTGCGCGCCAGACCCCCTCGTGGCCCGAGATATATTCCAGCGCCTTGTCCAGGTATTTGATTCGCGAAGGAAAGCCGGTCACGAAAGGGTGCAGGGGAAGCGCCATCACTGTGCCGTGTTTCGCTCCCTCGGCATAGAGCGTGTCGAATTGATCGCAGACCTGCTGCAGGTACTCTTCCGGGGTGTGATGGGTATTCACGAGGACCGTGATGTCGTTGACCCCCTGCTGGTAGGGCATCGCGATCATGCGGCCGCTCTCGACGCGCATGGGAATCGGTTGGTCATCGCAGCCCCAGTCGCAAACGTATTCGAATCCTTCAGCGGCAAGATGGTCGGGAGTCTGGAAGGTTTCCACGAGCCCCGGTCCCAGCCAACCCTTGGGGTCTATCCCCGTCGCCGCGCGGATCGTCTCTTTGACCCGGCGAATGACCGCCCGCTCTTCTTCCGCCGGATAATCGCTCACGCGCATATTGTTGGTCAGGCCGTGGCCGAGCCATTCCCATTGGCGTTTTTTCCCTTCCTCGATGATGGCGGGATGGTGCTCGCAAACGTCGGAGTTCAGCAGAACGCTCGCCCTGATCCCGTGGCGATCCAGGGTCTCCATGATGCGGAAAACACCGATCCGCGATCCGTAATCGCGCATGGCATAGCCGGGGACGTCGGGCAAGTGCTTGCTCGCGGCGCTCAGGAGGGGCTTGTCGATGTGAAAATATTCGATGTTGATGCCCACCCAGAAAGCGAGCCGGGCGCCGTCCGGCCATTCGAGCCTCGGGCGGCCGATGATCGGTAGGTAGGGGTAGCGGTTATTTTCCATCGGTTGCCTCCTGAGCGGGATTTTGGCGAGCGACCTCGGCCCACTTTCCCGCCATGAGTTCCGCGATCGCCGCTTCCAGGGAGGCGATAGGGACACGGATCTGGTTCATCGAGTCCCGGTCCCTGATGGTCACTCTTTCGTCCGCAGCGCTTTTTTCGTCTCCTACAGTCTGGACGTCCACCGTAACGCAGAAGGGGGTTCCGACCTCATCCTGGCGGCGGTAGAGCCGCCCGATAGCCGCGGTGTCGTCGTAGACCGCGGTCCAATGCTTTTTGAGATCGGCGCAGATTCTTTTAGCGGTCTCGACGATCCGGCCGTTTTTCTTGAGCAGCGGAAGTACGGCGATCTTGATCGGCGCGAGCTCCGGGTGAAAGCGCAAGACGACTCGTTTTTCTCCCTTGACCTCTTCCTGATGATACGCGTCGACCAGAAAGGCCAGGGTCGAGCGGTCCGCGCCCGCCGACGGTTCGATCACGTAGGGAACGACCTTCTGCTTGGTCTCTTCATCGAAATATTCGAGTGTCCGGCCGCTCGCCTTGGCGTGCTGCTTGAGATCGTAGTCCGTCCGGTTCGCGATCCCTTCCAACTCGCTCCATCCCATGGAGAACTGGTACTCGATATCGGAAGTCCCCTTGGCGTAGTGGGCCAACTCATCCTTCTCATGCTCGCGCAGGCGGATATTTTCCCTTCGCATGCCGTATTTCTGGTACCAGGCGAAGCGCTCGTCGATCCATTTCCGGTGCCACTCCTCGTCGGTCCCCGGCATGACGAAGTACTCGATCTCCATCTGCTCGAACTCGCGGGTGCGGAAGGTAAAGTTGCCCGGGGTGATCTCGTTGCGGAAGGCCTTGCCGATCTGGGCGATCCCGAAGGGGAGCTTGAGCCGCATCGACTGCAGCACGTTTTCGAAATTGACAAAGATTCCCTGGGCAGTCTCCGGCCGGAGATAGGTGACGGAGGCGTCGTCCTCCACCGGCCCCATGAAGGTCTTGAACATCAAATTGAACTGGCGCGGCTCGGTGAGATCGCCCTTGCCGCAAGCCGGGCAGAGCGAACGCTTGCTACTGCAGTGGCGGCAGGGCTCGCCGCCCGGCACCATGAACTTGTTTCCCTTGGTCGCCGGGCAGTAGTGGACCCATTCCATCTCTTCGAGTTTATCGGCGCGGAACCGGCGCTGGCAACCCTTGCAGTCCACCATGGGATCGGTGAAGTGGTCGAGGTGGCCGCTCGCCTTCCAGACGGTGGGATGCATGAGGATGGAGGCATCGAGCCCGACCATGTCGGAGCGAAGCTGCACGTTGTCGCGCCACCAGGCGCGCTTGACGTTGTTCTTCAGCTCCACTCCCAGCGGGCCGTAGTCCCAGCAAGAGCCGGTCCCGCCGTAGATCTCGCTCGACTGGAAGATAAAACCCCGCCGCTTGCAGAGCGATACGATGGTTTCCATGTCTACCATGTAATTACCCTATGGCCGATTATGAGACCTCAATGTAATAGATGATGAGGGAGGTGTCAAAAAGATGAGCGGTGAGGTGGCTCAGCTTTAGCACGGTCCTTGATAGCTCGATAGCGAGCAAAATCGCCGGGTCTAAGCAAGTCTGGGTGATACCTGACCCGCCAGATAACTTTTCTCCGCATTCTTTTTAGCGTTGCCACGGCATCCTGCCGATCCAGTTCTCTTTTTATGACGTGTTTTACAAACCTACTTCTCTTTCCTACCGGCAGTTTCTTGATCTTTCGAACCAAATCCGACGGTAGAGTAAAGGTCACTTTTTTAGTAGCCATTGATTACAAATCTCCGCTACCGGCGCCGGCAAACGATAACGAGGGAAGATCACTCTTATATCCACCATGCAGGCTCACCGGCTGGACATCCTTTTTGGAGGACGTCCTTGAAAAATGTACGTTCTACCTAGCCGGGTCACCGAGACGCGCCCATCGGTTTCAAGAGCCCGCCTCACCCGACCCTTTGGGAGCCCTGTACGCTTACCCAATTCCCTTGCCGTAAAGGTATGGCGGAGACGTTTTCGAAGAAGTGCGAGGAGGATACGACGTGCGGCTTGCCGTCGCTCCTCGGCAACGACGGGACTACGTGGCCGCTTTCTTCGCAGATGGGATTCCCCGCGCCGATTGGCATTTTGTCTGTCTTGTTTAGACCGGAGTATGACCAGTTTTTTTCCAAGCTCGCTCATCCTGTTGACTTCCCGCCTTGAAATCATTCCAAGTTCAAGCAGCTGTCTCAGTGCGGCTCCTCTGCGGTGCCAGCGCAGGCGATTGCAGCGAGTGCAGGCCGGCAAACAGTTTTCGATTTTTACAGAACCGCCTTTGGCCTTCTGCACAATATGATCGATCTCCCATGAGCCGTCCGTTCTTTCACGACGGTAACCACGTCTCCGAAAATCGACTGGATCCCCGCAAAAATGGCAGTGACCACCTGTCTTTTCCCAGATCGCGCGGAGTTGTCTTTTGGTCATATAGCGAGGGGACCAATTATAAATACATGTAGTTCTCGACTGGAAGGTCGGAAAACAAGGTTCTTTAAAGTCCCAGCACGTCCTGCATGCCGTAGAGGCCGGGTTTTTTATCGGCGAGCCAGAGCGCGGCGCGGATGGCGCCGCGGGCGAAATTCTCGCGGCTCTGGGCGCGGTGGATGAACTCCAGTCTTTCGCCCAGGCCGCCGAACATCACCGTATGATCGCCGACGATGTCGCCGGCGCGGACGGCCATAATGCCGATCTCTTCTTTCTTCCTCTCGCCGATGATCCCTTTGCGGCCGAAGGTCCCGGTTTTGTCCAGATCCCTCTTGAGCGCCTCGGCCACGACCCGGCCCAGGGCGAGGGCCGTGCCGCTCGGCGCGTCTTTCTTGAAGCGATGGTGGGCCTCGATGATCTCCACGTCATAGTCGTCTCCCAGGGCCTGGGCCACCCGGCCGAGGACGCTCAGGAGGACGTTCACCCCGACGCTCATGTTGGGCGAGACGAGAACGGCGGTTTTCCGGGCGAGCCGTTTGATTTCGGCAAGCTGCTCGGGGTTGAGTCCGGTCGTGCCGATCACCATAGGAACGTGTTCCTGCGCCGCCGCCTTGACATGTTCCAGGGTCGCCTCCGGAGAGGTGAACTCAATGACCACCGCTTGTTTCTTCAAAAGCGGCGCGATCTGAGCGGTGATCGGGACTCCGATCTTACCGACACCGGCTACTTCGCCGGCATCCGCGTTGATCTGGGGACTGCCGGACCATTCGACCGCGCCCGCGAGTTTGATCCCGCCCGTCTCATGAATGAGGCGCACGATCGTGCTTCCCATCCTTCCGGCCGCGCCGCAAACGATCGCATGCAACATTTTTAGCCCCGCACCAGGTCGAGGTCGGCCATTGCCTGTTTCAGTTTCTTGACGTTCGACTCCGCCATCGCCGTGAGCGGAAGGCGAAGCTCAGCGCCGCACTTGCCCATGAGGGAGAGGGCGGCCTTGACCGGAATCGGATTGGTTTCGATGAAGAGGGCGCGAATCAAAGGAATGAGCCTGAGCTGAAGCTCTCTTCCTTTCAGCCAGTCCCCGCGCAAGCAGGCTTGAGCGAGCTCCGCCATTTCCTTGGGAGTCACGTTCGCGACCGTAGAGATCACTCCCTGGCCGCCCAAGGCCATGAGAGAGAAGGTGAGGGAGTCCTCTCCGGAGTATAGGGCGAGCCGGTCCCCGCATAGGCGCAGGACGTCGATGGCGTTGTCCACTGAGCCGGTGGCCTCCTTGACTCCGGCGATGTTTTTCAACTCCGCCAGGCGGGCGAGCGTCTCCGGCTCGACCTTCGAGGCGGTGCGGCCGGGGATGTTATAGATAATGAGCGGGATGCCCACCTGAGCCGCCACCTTTTTATAGTGCTGGTAGATCCCTTCCTGCATGGGCCGGTTGTAGTAGGGCGAGATCAAGAGCGCGCCGTCGGCCCCGTCCGCCTCCGCCGCGCGCGTGAGCTCCACCGCTTCCTGGGTGGAGTTCGAGCCTGTGCCCGCGATGACGGGGATTCTCCTTTTTGCCGCCGTGACGACCGCCCGGACGACTTCCTGATGCTCTTCGTGACTTAGGGTGGCCGACTCTCCGGTGGTGCCGCAGGCCACGATGCCGTTGGTGCCGTTCGCGACGTGGAACTCGACCAGCCCGTCGAGACTCTCCCAATCGACTTTCCCGTTCTTGAAAGGCGTCACCAACGCCACGATTGAACCGGTAAACATGTTCCCTCCGTCTGTCGTGACTCGTGCTCGTTGCTCGTGCTCGTAACGAACACGAAATACGATCACGAACACGGTCTAAATCTTTACCGTTCCCTGAAAGACCTCTTCGGCCGCGCCGGTCATATAGACGCGGTTGTTCTCCCGCCATTCAATCTTTAGGTCCCCTCCGAGCAGGTGGAGCGTCAGCTTTCTCTCCGTTCTTCCGGTCAACGTGCCGGCCACCGCCACCGCGCACGCGCCGGTCCCACAGGCCCAGGTCTCTCCGGCGCCCCGCTCCCAGGTCCTCATCTTCACTTCAGCGGGGCCGAGGAGTTGGACGAACTCGGTATTGACCCGTTTCGGGAAAAAAGGATTGTGCTCGAAGCGCGGCCCGAGTCCCTCCAGATCCAGGTGTTCGATATCTTCCAGGTAGAGGACGCAATGGGGATTTCCCATAGAGACGCAGGATACTTTATAGGCGATCCCATCCACCTCCAGCGGGTAGTTGAGGATCTTGCCGTCGGCGTTGACCGGGATTTTCCGTCCTTCCAGAACCGGCTCTCCCATATCGACTTCCACCAGCTTGCCGACGAGGCGCGGGCGAATGATGCCCGCGAGGGTTTCCACCTCGAGCTCCTTTTTCTTGGTGAGCCCCCGTTCATAGACGTATTTGGCGAAACAGCGGATGCCGTTGCCGCACATCTCCACCTGCCCGCCGTCCGCGTTGTAGATTTCCATCTTGAAGTCGGCGACCTTGGAGGGGTGGACCGTCAGGAGCTGGTCCGCGCCTACGCCGAACCGCCGGTGGCAGAGCTTCTTGGCCACTTTATCGAGGTCCTTGATCTTCCGTTTGCGGCAATCGAGGAGCACAAAATCATTACCGCAGCCGTGCATTTTGGTAAAAGCGATTTCCATGATTTCCTCGTCCTATGCGAGAGCGGGCGGGATGACCTCCCCCCTGATCAAATCCTCGAAGCTCTCGCGCCGTCGCACCACGTGAAATTCCCTCCCGTCCACCAGGATCTCGGGCGGGCGCGGATGGGCGTTGTAGTTCGAGGCCATGGTAAAACCATAAGCGCCGGCGCTCATCACCGCGAGCAGATCTCCCGGATTGGGTTTGGGGATCTCGCGATCCTTGGCGAAAAAATCGCCACTCTCGCAGATCGGTCCCACGACGTCGGCCACGATCGTCTCCACCTTTCTCTCGACCACGGGACGGATCGCCTGATAGGAGCCGTAGAGGGCGGGACGGATGAGATCGTTCATGCCGCCGTCGACCACGACGAATTTTTTCTCATCGGTCTCCTTGAGATAGAGAACCTCGATGAGGAGAATCCCCGCGTTCCCCACCATCACGCGGCCCGGCTCCAGGATGAGCGTCACGTCGAGTCCCTCAAGCCCCTTGATGAGCGCGGAGGCATACTCCTCCGGATGGGGAGGCTCCTCGTCTTTGTATTGAATGCCCAGCCCCCCTCCCAGATCGAGGTAGCGGATATTGGCCCCTTCCCCCACCAGGACCCGGTCGAGGTACTCCCGCAGCCGGGAAAGGGCGTCCACAAAAGGGCCCACCGAGGTGAGCTGCGATCCGATGTGACAATCCACGCCGATCACTTCCAGATTTTTCAGCGAAAGGGCCTTTTTATAAAGCTCAGCGGAGCGTTTGATGTCGATTCCGAACTTGCTCTTCTTCATCCCCGTCGAGATATAAGGATGGGTCTGGGGGTCCACGTCGGGATTGACGCGCAGGCTGATCGGCGCCTTCTTCCCGAGGCCGCCACTCACGTCGTTGAGAAAAGCCAGCTCCTGTTCGGATTCGACATTGAACATCAGGATCCCGGTGTTCAGCGCGTATTCGATCTCCGCTCTCTTTTTTCCCACGCCGGAAAAAACGATCTTCTTGGGATCGGCGCCGGCCTTGAGGGCGCGAAAGAGCTCGCCGCCGGAAACGATATCGAAGCCGCTTCCCGCTTTGGCGAAGGTCCGGAGAACCGCCAGGTTGGAGTTGGACTTCACCGAAAAGCAAACCAAGTGGGGGATCCTGGCGAAGGCCTCATCGAAGACGCGGTAGTGACGCCGCAAGGTCGCCATGCTGTAAACGTATGCGGGGGTGCCGACTTCCTGCGCGATGCGCCGTAAAGGGACTTCTTCAGCGAACAGTTCTCCATTTTTGTACTCGAAATGGTTCATTCGGGCCTCCAGGTGATCCCGGCTTCGTTGGACGGATCGCTGAGCGAGCCGTCCGTGAGTTTGGAAAAGACCCGGTAGCGGTAAACGGTTTTGGGCACAAGCTCCTGGTCGACGAAGCGAAAGCGTTTAGTCTTCGCAAATTTTTCTTGATCCTCGACGTTCACGTCGCTCCTTTCCCGGTAGGGCGATGGGCATTCCAGGCAGCTTGCGGGAAGCTCTTTGCGGAAGATGACGAATCCGGCCAGATCGCGGATCTCCCTTCCGTCGATGAAGCGGGTCGGCCTGCTCCAGGTAAGGGCCACTCCTCCGGCTCCGGCTTCCGCCCTGAGATCTTTGATGACCTCGGGCGTGGCCAACTCCGGCGCCCGCGGGTCGCCTTTCTTGCCGCAAGAGACCAAGAAGGCAATAGGCAATAGGCAGTAGACAGTAGTAAGAAAAAAGAGGAGGCGCATTTTTCCGATACCTGTTGCCTTCTTCATACTCCCAGCTCCTTCAGGCGACGGCGGACATTGACAAGCGCGGTGCCGCCGGCCGACCGCCGTCGCTCAACCGCCGCCTCGGCCGTGAGATATCGGTAGATGTCGGCGCCGATCTTCGGCGAAAAGCGGCGCATCGCGTCGAGCGGCAGCTCCTCGATCCGGCAGCCCTTCTCGATGCAGAAGCGAACGATATTTCCCGCTATGGCGTGCGCCGAGCGAAAGGGCAGGCCGCGCGTGACGAGATAGTCCGCGAAGTCGGTCGCGTTCATGAACCCGTCCTCGGCCGCCGCGCGCATCTTCTCCCCCCGGACCTTCAGCGCGGGCATCAGCTCACGCAGGATTCCGAGGCTCGCTTTGACGGTGTCCACGGTATCGAAGAGGGGGGGTTTGTCCTCCTGGAGGTCGCGGTTATAAGCGAGCGGAAGACCCTTCATGATCGTGAGCAGCGATTGCAGATGACCGAAGATACGTCCCGACTTGCCGCGGATGAGCTCCGGCACGTCGGGGTTTTTTTTCTGCGGCATCATCGAGCTGCCGGTCGAGTAGCGGTCGGGAAGCTCGATGAAGCCGAATTCCTGGCTCGACCACAGGACCAGCTCCTCGGCCAAACGGCTCAGGTGAACGAACAGGATCGCCGAGCAGGCCAGGAACTCGATCACGAAGTCGCGGTCGCTGACGGCGTCGATGCTGTTCTTCGAGATCCTGCGGAAGCCGAGCAGCCGCGCGACATAGGCGCGGTCGATCGGGAAGGTGGTCCCCGCGAGAGCCCCCGATCCCAAGGGCAGGACCTCGACGCGCTTCAGGCAATCGTCCAGCCGATCCTGATCGCGCTCGAGCATCTCGACGTAAGCGAGGAGGTGATGCGAGAAGAGAACCGGCTGGGCCCGCTGCAAATGCGTGTAGCCGGGCATGAGGAGGCTCACGTAGCGCCTGGCGCTCCGGGCGATCTCGCGCTTGAGGGCCTCGAGCCCCGAACGGATCGCGCCGATCTCGTCCCTGAGATAGAGGCGCGTGTCGAGCGCCACCTGGTCGTTTCGGCTGCGCGCGGTGTGGAGCCTTTCCCCGGCCGGGCCGATTTTTTCAATCAACCGCCGCTCGATGTGCATATGGATGTCCTCGTCCCGGGCCGAAAAGCGGAACCTTCCCCCCTCGATCTCTCTTTCGATCTGTTGGAGGCCGCGGATGATCCTACGCGCGTCCGCAGCGGAGACGATCCGCTGCCGCGCAAGCATCTTGGCGTGAGCGACGCTCCCCTGGATGTCATAGTGATAGAGGCGGCGGTCGAAGCCGATCGACGCGGTGAAGGCCTCGGCCGAAGAGGCCGTCCGGGCCTTAAACCGCCCGCCCCAGAGCTTCTTGATCCCCATACCTAGCCCTATCCTCTCCCCAGAGGCGATAGGCGATAGGCGATAGGCGATAGTAAGAGCATCGGACAGTTCCTTTCTTTTCTTTTTCTTTTTACGGCCTACAGCCTAATGCCTATTGCCTTCTTTATTCTTTCAACTGCTTCAGCCGGCGCAATTTTAAGCGCAGCGCATTCAAGCGGATGAAGCCATCGGCGTCCGCCTGGTCGTAGCCCGAGCCCTCCTCAAACGTCGCGATCTCCGGGTCGTACAGAGAGAACTCGGATTTCCTTCCGACTACCGTCGCGTTTCCCTTGTAGAGCTTGAGCCGGACGCGCCCGGTGATCTTTTCCTGCGCGGCGTCGATTGTTTTCTGCAGGATCTCGCGCTCGGGCGAGAACCAGTAACCATAATAAATCATCTCGGCGTAGCGTGGGACGAGCGAGTCGCGCAGCCGCATGACCTCCCGGTCCATCGTGATCGACTCGAGCGCCCGGTGGGCGACGTGCAGGATCGTTCCTCCCGGTGTCTCGTAGACGCCGCGCGACTTCATGCCCACGTAGCGGTTTTCGACGACGTCGGCGCGGCCGATGCCGTGGCGCGCGCCGATCTGGTTCAGCTCGTGAAGGAGGCCCGCCGGCGAGAATTTTTTGCCGTTCAAGACGACCGGATCGCCCGCGGTGTAGTCGATCTCGATGTACTCGGCCTTGTCCGGCGCCTTCTCGGGGGAGCTTGTCCAGAGAAACATGTCCGCCGGCGGCTCCTTCCAGGGGTCTTCGAGAATGCCGCCCTCGTAACTGATATGGAAGAGGTTCCGGTCCATGCTGTAGGGCTTCTCTTTGGTGACCGGCACCGGGATGCCGTTCAGCTTGGCGTAGTCCACGAGCTTCTGGCGCGAGCTCAAGTCCCAGACTCTCCATGGCGCAATGATTTTGATGCCGGGCTTGAGCGCGTAGTAGGTCAGTTCGAAGCGCACCTGATCGTTGCCTTTCCCGGTCGCGCCGTGCGCTACCGCGTCGGCGTTCTCCTGCGCTGCGATCTCCACCTGCCGCTTGGCGATGAGCGGCCGGGCGATCGAGGTGCCGAGAAGGTAGGAACCCTCGTAGACGGCGTTGGCCCGGAGCATGGGGAAAACGTATTCCTTCGCGAACTCCTCGCGCAGGTCGTCGATGAAGACCTTCTTTGCCCCGGTCTTCACCGCCTTCGCGCGCACCGCCTCGAGATCCTCCTCTTGACCGAGGTCGGCGCAGAAGGCGACCACCTCGCAACCGTAGGTCTCGATCAGCCAGCGGAGGATCACCGAGGTGTCCAGCCCGCCCGAGTAGGCCAGGACCACCTTCTTGATTCGCTGATCCGTTGATGCGTTCATCTCTTGAACCTTTGAACCTTTGAACTTTTGATTCTTTGAACTCTTGATTCTTTCAGTAGCCATACCATGATCGCTTTTTGCACGTGGAGACGATTTTCGGCCTGATCGAAGACCAGAGAATGGCTCCCTTCGAAGACCTCGTCGGTGATCTCTTCACCTCGATGGGCCGGCAGACAATGCATGACCACGGCCTCAGGGTCCGCCAGGGCCAGCACTTCCCGATTGATCTGATAGCCTTGGAAGACGGCGCGCCGGGCCTCGATCTCCTCTTCCTGCCCCATGCTGGCCCACACGTCGGTATAAATCACGTCGGCCCCGCGGACCGCTTCCTCCACACGATCCGTGATGGTGATTTGGGCTCCGTTCTCACAGGCGGCCAGCGCGATTTCTGCCTTAGGCTCATAGCCTTTGGGACAGGCCAGAGCAAAGGCAAAGGAGAACTTCTCCGCCGCTTGTATCCAACTATGCACCATGTTGTTTCCGTCTCCGATAAAAGCGATCTTACGTCCTGCCAGCTTTCCCTTGTGCTCCAGGAGCGTGAAGCAGTCGGCCAGCACCTGGCAGGGATGAAATAAGTCGGTAAGACCGTTGATCACGGGTATCCCGGCGAAGCGAGCCATCTCTTCCACGGTTTCGTGCGCAAAGGTGCGTACGACGATGAGATCGACCCAGCGGCTCAGGCTGCGGGCGCAATCGGCCGGTGTTTCTCGCACCCCGAGGTTGACCTCTCCCGGACCCAGGAAGATGGTCTGTCCTCCCAATTGGGCCATCCCAGTCTCGAAGCTGACCCGCGTCCGCAGGCTGGGTTTCTCGAATAACAGGGCGAGCGTCTTTCCGAATAGGAGCCGGTGGCGAATCCCGCGTTTCTGCTCCCGTTTGAGCCTGCGCGCGAGAGAGAGGATCTCGTCAATCTCTTTGCGGCTCAGATCCGTTAAGCTCAGAAGGTCTCTTTTTGGCATGGGTGAAGAAAGAGTTCAACCTATTGACGCGCAAGTATCTTCGCCAGAATGTCCAATGCCTGCTCGATCTCTTTTTTCTTCACGATCAAAGGGGGAAGCAGCCGGAGGACTCGGTTGGCCGTGCCGTTGATCAAAAGCCCTTCCCGCAGGCATTCCTCCACGATCTTCGCCGCTTCGCAGTCAAGCTCCACTCCTAACAGAAGCCCTTTTCCCCGGATCTCCCGGATCACAGGGAAGGAGGCCTGCAGAGACCGTAGCCCCTCCAAAAGCAGCTTCCCCATTTTGACGCAGTTCTCCAGCACGCCGTTCCGCTTCAGGGTTTTTAACACCGCCAGGCCGGCGCTGCAGACCACCGGATTGCCGCCGAAAGTGGAGGCATGGGATCCGGGGGCCAGGCTCCGCGCCACTTCGTCCCGCGCCAGCATCGCGCCAAGGGGCAGCCCGCCCCCTAACGCTTTGGCCAGCGTCATGATGTCCGGCGTGATGCCGAAGTGCTCATAGGCGAAGAGCTTTCCTGTCCGGCCCATTCCCACCTGGACTTCGTCGAAAATCAGTAAAATTCCCTTGGCGCTCGCGAGCTCCCGCAATCCGCGCAGATAACCGTCCCGGGGCACGATCACCCCGCCTTCTCCCTGGATGGGCTCGACCAGAATGGCCGCGGTTTTCGCGTCGATCGCCTGCTCCATGGCGCTCAAGTCGTTGTAGGGGACCTGGCGAAATCCCTCGGGCAGAGGATCGAAGCCGGCGCGGACTTTCTCCTGCCCGGTGGCGGTCAGGGTCGCCAGCGTCCGGCCATGAAAGGAGTTGAAGGTGGAGATGATCTCATATCTCCCGCCCAACCGCTCCACTCCATAACGCCGGACGAGCTTGATGGCGGCTTCATTCGCTTCAGCTCCGCTGTTGCAGAAGAAAACCCGCTCCGCAAAAGAATTCTGGCAGAGGGCCGCCGCCAGCTCCGCCTGGGGCGTGGTATGGTAGAGATTGGAAACGTGGATGAGCTTCTTCGATTGGCGCTGGATCGCGCGGAGCACGTTGGGATGGCCGTGCCCCAAATTGTTCACCGCGATGCCCGCGACGAAGTCGAGATACTGCTTGCCGTCGGCGTCCCAGACCCGACATCCCTTACCGCGCACCAGGGCGATGGGAAAACGGGAATAGGTATTGGCGACGTAGGTCTGGCTGAGGCCGAGGATCTGCTGGTTCTTCATCCGCTACTTTCTCACGACCTCGGTTCCGATCCCCTCCTTGGTGAAAATCTCCAGAAGGACGGCATGCTTCATACGGCCGTCGATAATGTGGGTTTTTCCAACCCCTCCTTTGAGGGCTTCGATGCAACACTCCACTTTCGGGATCATTCCGGCGGCCACGACTCCGTCTTGGATCATTTTATAGGCCTGGTTGGTTTTCAGCGTGCTGAGGAGCGTCCCTTTTTTATCTTTGACCCCCTCCACGTCGGTGAGGAGGATGAGCTTTTCCGCGTTCAAGGCCTCGGCGACCTCTCCGGCCACCAGATCCGCATTGATATTGTAAGTCTCTCCGTCCTTGCCGGCCCCGACCGGGGCAATGACGGGGATGAATTTATTTTCATCCAGGGAGTTGATGACCATGGGGTTGATGCCGATGATCTCTCCGACCATGCCGATGTCGATAATCTCCGGCGGCTCGCCGTTGGAGGAGGAGACCGTGAGGCTCATTTTACGGGCCAGGATCAGCCCGCCGTCCTTGCCGCTGAGTCCCACCGCCATCCCTCCATGGCGATTGATGAGCCCGACGATCTCTTTGTTCACTTTGCCCACGAGAACCATTTCGATGATATCGAGGGTCTCCTGGTCCGTGACCCGCATGCCCCGCACATAGCGGCTCTTGATCCCCATTTTTTCCAGGAACCGGTCGATCTGCGGCCCTCCCCCATGGACGACCACCGGGTTGATCCCCACATATTTCAACAGGACCACGTCCTGGGCGAAGCTGGTCTTAAGCTCCTCGTCGACCATCGCGTTTCCGCCATACTTGATCACGAAGGTCTTGCCGTAGAAGCGCTGGATGTAGGGAAGGGCCTCCATCAGGATCTCGGCTTTGCCGATAAAATTTTCCATGATTACCCCGGAGCTAGAGAATGTAGCGGGAAAGATCCTCGTCCATGAGTATCGGGTTAAGCCGCTCGCGCACGTATGCGGCGTCGATCACCACCTCTTTCCCGCCCATCTCGGGCGCGGTGAAAGAAATTTCGTCCAGGAGCCTTTCCAGAACCGTATGGAGGCGCCGTGCCCCGATGTTTTCGGTCCGCTGATTGACGTCAGCCGCGATCTGCGCGATCTCTTCGATGGCGTCCTGGCGGAACGTGAGGTCGATCCCTTCGGTATTCAGCAAGGCCTTATACTGTTTGATGAGCGCGTTTTGCGGCTCCGTAAGAATCCGGACGAAGTCGTCTTTCCCTAAGGGATGAAGCTGCACCCGGATCGGGAAGCGGCCCTGGAATTCCGGGATCAAGTCGGAGGGCTTCGCGCTGTGAAAAGCCCCGGAGGCGACGAAGAGGATATGATCGGTCCGGATCATCCCGTACTTGGTGTTGACCGTCGAGCCCTCCACTATCGGCAGGAGATCGCGCTGCACGCCTTCGCGCGAGACGTCGGGACCATGAGTGGTTTCGCGGCCGGCGATTTTGTCGATCTCGTCGATGAAGACGATGCCGGACTGCTCCACCCTCCGGATCGCTTCGGAGGTCACCTTTTCCATGTCGATCAGCTTGTTGGCCTCTTCCTGCGTCAAGATCTTCATGGCCTCGGGGATCTTCACCGTCTTTCTCTTCGGCGTTTTCGGCATGAGGTTGGAAAAGAGATCTTTGAGATGGGATTCCATCCCCTCCATCCCTTGGGGCGTCAGGATCTCGATCATCGGCATCATCGTGTGCGTGACCTCGATGTCCACGTAACGCTCATCCAGTTTGCCTTCCCGAAGCATCCTTTTCAGTTTCTCCCGGGTGCCGGGAAGGCGGCTCAATTCGTCCGCTCCGGCGTCGTCCTTGCCCGTCTGGAAGGTGGGGAGGAGAATATCGAGCACTCTCTCCTCCGCGATATCCCTTGCCCGGATCTCCACTTTTTGCTTTTCTTCTTCCTTGACCATATTGATGGCAAGCTCGGCGAGGTCCCGGATGATCGATTCCACGTCCCGTCCGACGTATCCCACCTCGGTGAACTTGGATGCCTCCACCTTGATGAACGGCGCCTGCGCCAGCTTGGCGAGCCTGCGTGAGATCTCGGTCTTGCCTACCCCGGTGGGGCCGATCATGATGATGTTTTTCGGCGCGATTTCCTCCCGGAGATCATCGGAGACGAGCTGGCGCCGCCACCGGTTGCGCAGCGCGATCGCCACGGCGCGCTTCGCCTCTTTCTGGCCGACGATGTACCGGTCGAGTTCCGAGACGATCTCTCTCGGCGTCATCACCGGAACCGGGAAAGGGGCGGAGGCGGCTTTCTTCGGCTCTTCTCTTTTTGGTTCTTTCATGATCCTGTCCAGCCTACGGCAGCTCTTCAATGGTTAAATAGTCGTTGGTGTAAACGCAAATCGAGGCGGCCGCCCGCATGGCCTCTTCCGCGATCGCGCGCGCGTCCATTTGCGTATGCTTGACCAGGACGCGGGCGGCGGCGAGGGCGTAGTTGCCGCCGGATCCGATGGCAAGACAGCCGTCGTCGGGCTCGACCACATCACCGCTCCCCGATATCATCAGGGAATCCTCCCGGTCGACCACGACGAGGAGCGCGTCCAATCTTCTCAGCGCCCGGTCGGTCCGCCAATCCTTGGCCAGTTCCACGGCGGCGCGCTTCAAGTTGCCGTTAAACTGCTCCAGCTTGGCTTCGAATTTTTCGAACAGGGTGAAGGCGTCCGCCGTGGCTCCGGCAAAGCCGGCAATCACCCGGTCACGGTAGAGCTTGCGGACCTTGCGCGCGGTCTGTTTCATTATGGTCTGCCCCAGGCTCACCTGCCCGTCGCCGGCCACCACGACTTTGCCGTCCCGGCGAACCACCAATATGGTCGTGCCTTGAAACATTTCTTAGCTTTCAGCTATCAGCAGTCAGCCAGATCTAAAAGCTGAAGGCTGATCGCTGACGGCTATTATTATGCCCTTGGATGGGTCCGGTCATACACTGCCGTCAGTTGATCCAGATTCAAGTGGGTATACCGCTGGGTTGTAGAGAGACTGGCATGGCCCAGGAGTTCTTGAATGACCCGCAGATCCGCGCCCCCATTCAGGAGATGCGTGGCAAAGGTGTGACGCAGACCGTGCGGCCCCATCCGGATCGGAATCCCCGCCGCGCGGAGATGCTTTTCCACAATCCGGGCAACGCTTCGGGTCGTAAGCCTTCCTCCCCTGCGGTTCAGAAAAACCGCCGCCCCTCCTCGAGGGGAGCGGTTCCATATCTTTTGCTCCTCCGCGCCGTAGTCCCGGAGCGCGTCGAGGGCCACTTTTCCGATCGGGACGATTCTTTCCTTCGAGCCTTTTCCCGTAACTTTCATGATGCCCAATTCGAAATCGATACTAATCCAATTGAGCCCGGTCAGCTCGCTGACGCGGACCCCTGTGGAGTAAAGGACCTCCAAGATGGCGCGGTCGCGGGTCTCCATGGCTTTGCCGCCCGGCCGGCTTTCCAGCAAGCGGAACACGTCATCCACCGTGAGAAAAGCGGGCAGGGGCTTGTCCTGTTTGGGGCTGGCAAAACCCAGCAGGGGATCGTGCGTGATCCGCCCCTCCCGGCGGAGATAACGGAAAAAGCCTTTCACCGCGGCGAGCTTTCTCGCCACCGAACTCTTGCGGCAGGACTTGGTGAGGGCTCCAAGATAAGAACGAACGCGGTGCGCATCCACCTGTGCCAAGCTCTCTGTTTCCAGAACCTCCTGAGCCCAGCCCAGGCTCTTCAGAAATTCATGGAATTGCCTGAGGTCGCTTACGTAGTTTCTCAGCGTGTGCGGAGAGAGATTCCGCTCCACGTGCAGGTGTTTATGGTATTGCTCGATGATATCTTCCATTCCGAACCTCTATAGCTTTTTCTAACACAAAACGCCTCGATTGAAAACAAAGCACGGTTGTTTTTAATCTCGTGGATGGCTTAGAAGTTGCCGCTATTTTTCTCTTGACATCCCATTACCCGTGTACTATTCCTGCCGCCCAATGTAGGTATTGGGTTTAAAGGCGTAGGTCTCTCTTCCGGTCGATCCGGGAAAGGGGACGTAGTGGGGCTCCGGCTCTCCCAGTTTGCTCTCCGCAAGGCAGCCTGCATGATTGGGGCTGCGTCAGCCCTCCTTGTCCTCCCGCCTTCCGGCAACGCAACAACCATCGATGGTGAAGCCAAGTTCATAGGAGCCCCTCCCCATCTCTCTCCGATCCGGGTCTCCAAAGATCAGGACTACTGCGGGCAAACGCTTCCCAACGAAAGCTACCTGATCGGTCCCGGCCGGGGACTCAAGAACGTCGTCGTTTATTTAGAGAGAGCCCCGGAGAGTCCCGCTCCGTCCCTCCAGGAAAAAGAGAACCTCCTCGACAACAACGGCTCCCGCATGGCCCCTCGTGTCCGTCGCGCGGCAATTGGTCGAGGCGGAGAAAGCGAACCGCTGAGATCTGAAAACGGAATCTCATCCCCAGCGCATCCTCATCTTGGCCTTGCCTCCTGACTGTTTGGCTGTCCAATTTTCCGCATTTCAAAATCCACTTTACAAGAGACGTTGCAGGGGAGTAAATTTCCACTGTTATCTGCTAAATTCCAATGGTATACCCTATTAACTCAAGCGCAAAACTCCCCGGCCGGTAGTTACCTATGAAACTCATCAAGAACAGCGGTAATGATCGCGTAGTCGACGAACTTCGCAAGGCGCTACCGCGCCGGGCGGAGTCCAATCCGCCCGGTTCTTGGCGGAACACAAAAAGAACCCCGCCGCGGAACTCTCCATCCACGGCGTCGAGAAAACCGACGAAACTGGACGCCTCTGCCGCATGAACCTCGCCGAGGGCAAGGATGAACGGAATTGAATATGTCCAATCCCTTCTTTGACCACCCAATTCTGAACTCTCCTTACGAATGCCCGTCGAGGCATTGGGAACTTGATGATGATGGGCAACCCACGCAGAAGATCAGCGAGCGCCGACGCAGTGCCAAATTCATCACGCCAGTCCCAAAGCCGAAAAAACGTAAAGCCAGCACGGCACAACCGGGTTTTGTGTTCGACGAGGGGAAAGGCCTCTCAACCAAGGAGCAACAATACGATCCAACCTCCATCATCAATGAAGTGCGCCAGAACGTGGCCACGTGGCGCGCGTTGTCTTCCAGCCAATGGCAGGTTAGCCCGGAGACGGCGCGGCTGCTCCAGCACTGGCGGCACCACAAGTTCGGCGGCGTCCGCCCGTTCTTCTGTCAGGTGGAAGCAGTCGAAACCGCCATCTGGCTGACCGAGGTCGCTCCCCAATCCAAGAGTGGCAAGCGATTGCTCGACCACTTGGCGAGCGCCAACAAGGACGCCAATCCAGAACTCATGCGCTTCGCGCTGAAGCTGGCCACCGGCACGGGCAAAACCACTGTCATGGCCATGCTCATCGCATGGCAAACCATCAACGCCGTCCGCCGCCCCGGCAGCAAACATTTCAGCCGCGGCTTCCTCGTCGTCGCCCCCGGTCTCACGATCAAAGATCGCCTCCGCGTTCTCCAGCCCCACGACCCCGACAGCTATTACAAGGACCGCGAATTGGTGCCGAGCGACATGCTGGACTACGTCAAGGACGCCAAGATCGTCATCACCAACTACCACGCCTTCAAGCTCCGCGAACGGATCGAGCTCTCCAAAGGCGGACGCCAGCTCCTCAAGGGCCGCACGGGCGAAGACCTGCAAACTCTGGAGACGGAAGGCCAGATGATCCAGCGGGTCATGCCCGACCTCATGGGCATGAAAAACATCCTCGTGCTCAATGACGAGGCCCACCACTGCTACCGGGAAAAAGCCGGTGCTGCCGATGATGAAGACGAAGAACTGAAAGGTGACGAAAGGAAGGAAGCTGAGAAGAACAAAGAAGCCGCTCGTCTTTGGATCTCCGGCCTGGAAGCGGTGAATCGCAAGCTCGGCCTCGCCCGCGTGATCGACCTTTCAGCCACCCCGTTCTTCCTCAGCGGCTCAGGTTATGTCGAGGGCACCTTGTTCCCGTGGACGATGAGCGACTTCTCGCTCATGGACGCCATCGAATGCGGCATCGTGAAATTGCCGCGCGTTCCCGTCGCGGAAAACATTCCCGGCGATGAAATGCCGGTTTACCGCAACCTTTGGGAGAACATCCGCAAGGACATGCCGAAGAAAGGCCGCGGCCAGGGTGAGGAACTCGACCCCCTCAAACTTCCTACCCGCCTCCAAACCGCTCTCCAAGCTCTCTACGGCCACTACGAGAAAACCTTCAAGCTGTGGGAGGAAAAGGGCATTCGTGTGCCGCCCTGTTTCATCATCGTTTGCCAAAACACCGCCATCTCGAAGCTGGTCTATGACTTCATTTCCGGCTTCCACCGGAAAAACGAAGACGGCACCACGACTCTGGAAAACGGCCGCCTCGCCCTCTTCCGCAACTTCGACGAAACCACTGGCAATCCACTCCCGCGCCCCAATACCGTACTCATTGACAGCGAGCAACTCGAAGCCGGCGACGCGCTCGACGACAACTTCCGCGCCATGGCATCCGACGAGATCGAACGCTTCCGCCGCGAGATCATCGAGCGAGCGCGAGATGCCCGTGCGGCAGATAATCTTACCGATCAGGAATTGCTGCGCGAGGTCATGAACACGGTCGGCAAGCACGGCCAACTTGGCGGCTCCATCCGCTGCGTCGTCTCCGTTTCCATGCTCACGGAAGGCTGGGATGCGAATACCGTCACGCACGTCCTCGGCATCCGCGCTTTTGGCACCCAGCTCCTGTGCGAACAGGTCATCGGGCGCGCGCTCCGCCGCCAGTCCTACGAACTGAACGAAGACGGCCCGGACAAAGGTCTTTTCAATGTCGAATATGCCGACGTTTTCGGCATTCCCTTCGACTTCACGGCCAAGCCGGTTATCGCCCCGCCGCAGCCGCCGCGTGAGACGGTTCAGGTCAAAGCCATTCGCCCGGAGCGCGACGCGCTCGAAATCTGCTTCCCCCGCGTCGAAGGCTATCGCGTCGAACTGCCGGAGGAGCGCCTCACGGCCAGCTTCAACGAAGATTCCATTCTCGAACTCAGCCCCGACCTCGTCGGCCCCTCCATCACGCGAAATTCCGGCATCATCGGCGAAGGCGTGGATTTGAACCTGGAGCATTTGGGTGACATGCGCCAGTCTTCGGTCCTTTTCGAGGTCACCAAGCGCCTGCTTTACACGAAATGGCGCGACCCGGGCGAGGAGCCGAAGCTCCATCTCTTCGGCCAGCTCAAGCGCATCACCAAGCAATGGCTCGACACCTGTCTCGTCTGCAAGGGCGGCACCTATCCCGCCCAGCTCATGTATCAGGAACTGGCGGATATGGCCTGCAACCGCATCACCGCCGGCATCACCCGCGCGTTGGAAGGGAAGCGCCCCATCAAAGCCCTGCTCGACCCCTACAACCCCACTGGCTCCACGGCTTACGTCCGCTTCAATACTTCCCGCACCGACCGCTGGGAAACCAGTTCCAAGAGCTGCCACATCAACTGGGTCGTACTCGACAGCGATTGGGAAGCTGAGTTCTGCCGGGTGGCGGAGTCGCATCCGAAGGTCCGCGCCTACGTCAAGAATCACAACCTCGGTCTCGAAGTGCCCTATCGCTACGGCTCCGAGATGCGCAAGTACCTGCCGGATTTCATCGTGCTGGTGGATGATGGACATGGTGACGATGATCTGTTGCACATGATCGTCGAGATCAAAGGCTACCGTCGCGAAGACGCGAAGGAAAAGAAGTCCACCATGGATACCTATTGGATTCCCGGTGTGAACAATCTCAAAAATTATGGCCGCTGGGCCTTTGCCGAATTCACCGAGATTTACCAGATCGAGGCTGATTTCAAGGCCAAGGTCGAAAGTCAGTTCAACAAGATGATCGCGGACATCGCCGGCAAGATTGTTTGACATGGCCGCGACTCGCTTAAAAATTTTCATTAGCAGTGTGCAGAAAGAGTTTGCCCAAGTGCGCCAGGATCTCAAAGCCTTTTTGCTTGCGACGCGGTGTTGCAGCGATTCATCAGCGAGGTATTTCTGTTCGAGGATCTGCCCGCCAAAGATCGGCGCGCTGACGAAGTGTATCTGAAAGAGGTCGAGCGCTGCGACATCTATCTCGGGCTTTTCGGCTA
>Ga0080064_1002655_pt1 | contig 29270 bp, 30 predicted proteins | sample Subgrocontami54m_FD_69260 | JGI IMG/M metagenome (GOLD analysis project Ga0080064, IMG submission 69260) | Subsurface groundwater microbial communities from S. Glens Falls, New York, USA - GMW46 contaminated, 5.4 m (SPADES assembly) (version 2) ...
CGGTGCCTAAGATGTCGCCGGGGTGCACGGTGTCGCCTTTCTTGGCGACGGCTTCAAACTCCCATTTGGCTTTGGGGTCAAGAGCCGGGATGTTCACGCCGCGTTTGATGAAGGCGCCGGTGCGTTCCTGGATGACGTCCAACGGCCGCTGGATGCCATCGAATACGGCCTTGAGCAAACCAGGCCCCAGTTCGACCTGGAGGGGAGAGCCGGTGCCGACGATCTTGTCGCCGGGCTTCAGACCCGACGTGTCCTCGTAAACCTGGATGGACGCGCGGTCGTACTTCAGCGAAATGATTTCGCCCAGCAGTTCTTCGTCGCCGACTCTGACGACTTCGTTGATCTGCGAGCCTAGCATGCCTTCAGCGACGATGACCGGACCTGAAATCTTAGCCAATTTTCCCATGGATCGTTTTCACCTTCTGTAGGACATTTTTTCCAAAAACGGTTTGCTTCAAACGGTCGTCTCAAAATGGATGTTCCGGACGGGTATCGCTCGTTTGCATTTTTTTCTATCGCATTTTTTTTATAATTGATTTTTTCGCATGTTTTTTCTTTTCCAAAACGATTTTTTTCAGACGTGTTTAAAAAAGGTTTTTTTCCAAAGCACGCCGGCAGATCCTCTTGCTCAAAAACGGATTATTTCATGATGTCCACGCCGATGGCGCGCTTGACAAGCTGTGCCAAATTGGCGCTGCCTTGGGCGACTTTCGTGTTCTTGCCGGGAATGACGACGACTACCGGCTTGGTGCTGTCTTCCGCACTTTTGCGGATTTTGGCCGAAGCCGTCTCAAACACGTCCTGGCTGACGATCAAGATGCCCACGCCTTGGGCTGCCAACGCCTGCGTAAGAGCGGCGTCCGCATCTCGGTTGGATTCGAACGCTTTTTGGATGCCGGCCAAACGGAAGCCTAGGACGGTCTCGGAATCCCCTAGGACGGCGATGGCATCTTTCATACGGCAGTCAGCTCCCCGACTAAAAACGGTTTGAATTGTTCTTCCACGCTGAAATACTTGCCCAACGCGAGGCGCTTGAGGTTGGCGATTTCGGCCGACTTCAGATAGAGGTAACCGATGATGACGCCGAAGTTGAGGACCGAGGCACGGAAGGTATTGAGCACGGCCTGCACGAATTTCTTTTCCAACGCCAATTCGATGGTGCTCAGAACGGGCTTGGCCTTGTAGGCGGCCATGGCCTCGTCAGGCAGATCCAGCAATGCGATAGCCTCCTCAAGACTGCCTGCGTTCAACAGGGCCTTCACCTTAGGCGACGATGTTCCAAAAAGCTCTTTCTCGATTTCAGCGGTGGACGCATAGGCCTTGAGCCGCAGCACGATCATGGATTGCACGAATTCCTGCCGCAAGCGCAGCAAGGCCCGCGTGTTGGGATGGGCTTTTGCCTTGATCACGTCAGAAATCTGCTTGGCGTAGGCGCGGTCCAACGCCTGGCTCAAGCGCCGGAAGTCCTGTTGCGCCACGATGCGTTCATCCGCGCGGACGGCATCACCATAGTAATCGGACACCTTCAACGCGTTAATCAGGCTGGACCAGTCTTTCTGTTCGATGAGCCGTTCGCACAGTTTGCGGCCCGAATCCGTGGCCAATGTCAGTTCGTCCAAAGTCAATGGCTGACCCAAGGCAATCTTTGCGCAAATCGTCTTGACGTCCTGCACTTCCCACTCACGCAACAACACGTCCAGCGCAGGTGAGGCTCGGTCCGGGATGATCCGCTCGATCGTGCGCAACGTACCCAACCACGCGTCCTGCAGGCCGACAAGCAACAGCTCGATTCCCTCGTACTTCTGGGAGGCACGCACCAAAGCATCCTTGTACGACGTCTCCTGCAGCATCACCGTCATTTCCGGCAAAGAAGACACGCCGTACAAATCGGCCATCTGCTTGCGGGACAAAAGCCTTGCTTCCATGGCCTTGACCCGGGAGCTTGCATACCCGTACTCCAAATCCGGCATCTACAATTCCTCGAAAATCGCCTGACGCAGTTTGTCCAGGCTTTGCTCGTACAGCGCTTCGAACGTATTGTTCACGCGGATTCGGCCGTCCACGGAGGCGACGATGCAGCCGCCCCAGCAATCGATTTCACCCACGTCCGCATAACCCCATTTCTTGAGCTTGCCCCCGTCTTTTTTACGGGCCAAGATGCGCACATTGCCGCCCAACGCGCGTTGGCCTTGGTCAGCCAAGTCTTTCAACACGGCGTCGCATTTGCCGGAATCAGCGAATTCCGCAAGCGCCGTGCGGACGTCGGCTAACTGTTCTGCCACGACGGCGTCGCGCGCTTCGGCCACGCGTTTTTTGCCTTCCAAACGGGCCGCGGACACTTGGCTCAACTTTTGCGACGCCTCGTCCCGTGCTTTTTTGCGGGCGTCATCCAACAAGGCTTTTGCCGCGCGTTCCGCATCCTTGAGGACGCGTTCACTCTCGGCTTCGGCGTCTTTGAGGGCGACGCTCCGCTGGCGGGCACTTTCCTGGCGGATTTCCTTGCGCAACTGATCCAACGTCATAAAGGTATTTGCACTCCGGATTCAACCGATGGTCTTGCGGCTTACTCGATTTTTCCGAGCAGCAAAAAGCCGATGATGAAGCCCAACAAGACGATGGTTTCAGGCAGTGCCAGCAAGATGATGACCGTACCGAACGCGCTTTCACGCTCGGCCAACAAACCCATGCCGGCCGCACCGATGTTGCCTTGCGCGTACGCCGTACCCAAAGCGCCACCCATGACGGCCAATCCTGCGCCGATAGCGATCAAACCCGTTCCCACATCCACTACCATACTGGTTCACCTCAAATTGAACATAACTATTTTTTCTCGGAATCCTCTCGCAACGACACGAACGCCGTGCCGCCGCCGTGATAGAACTTCGAGAAGAATTCCACGTAATGCAGACGCAACGACTGGATGGACGACTCAAACATGCCCAACGCCAACGCGAAGACCTGACCCAGGATAAACGCGAAGGCAAACAAGACGAACGACAAAAACCCCACCGGATCCAAGCTCGGCTGCAACGGAATCTGGTTGATCATGCCAGCCAAAACGACGCCGACGATGCCCAACGCCATGATACGCAAATACGATACCAAGTTGCCCACCAAACCCGGCAGTTCAAGCAAAGCATTGGCGCCCTCCGTCAACAACAAGCCCACCAACGAGAGGCCCACTAAAACCAGCCATGAATCAGCAGACAAAAACCGGCCATACTCCAAAAAAATGGCCAACCCCTCGATGTGCGACGAAACGGCCAAGAAACCCACGATGGAAACCAGCATGGCCAGCCACAAAACCTTCGCCGCCATGTGTTTGAGGAGACGTTCCCTGTACGCGACGAACGCACCCACCAAAAAACCGATGGACAAATGCACAAAGCCGAACAACAGCGACAATTGCATGAGGTGCAGGATGCCTTCCTCTTCCAACCGGTGGATGAACGGATGCAAGGCATAGCCCAAAATGTTCTCCGCGCCCAAGAACTCGCCGAACACGAAGCCCCACGCCATCGTCCAGATGCCCGAAAGCACCATCATGCCAGAGATACTGCGGAAAAACCCGGACTGGAACTTGTGACGCAAAAACAAAGCCATGCCCAACATGGCCAAGCCGTAACCCACGTCGCCCAAAATCATGCCAAAGAAAATCGGAAACGAGATGAACGTCAAAATCGTGGGATCCAACTCGCGGTAATTCGGAAGCGACAAGGCCTTGACCATGAATTCAAACGGCCGTATGGCCCGCGGATTGTCCAACTTCGTCGGAGGCGTCTGCGACGTCGGAACGGTCTCTAAAAGGACTTTTTCACCCAAACGCGTCTTCAACGCCGCCTCAAGCTCAGCAAGGCGTTTTTGCGGAATCCAGCCTTCCCCCGCGCTCAAGATGGCGCCCTGGCCGAACTTGGTGGGCAGCTCGGCTTTCTTCGCCGCAATCTCAAAACATGCCATCAACTCGGCAAAGCTTTTGGACTTGTGCTGGATGAACCAATCCAAGCGGCGCTGCAAGGCTGCCAACTCCGCATGTGCGGATTGCACCTGCAACTCCACATCATCCCACGCCTGCGCAAACGAGCCGGACACGCGCGGAATCTCGAACACCTGCGCCGCCGTAGCCAACACGCGCTGGACTTTTTCCGCCGAACGCGCATCGTACGCCAAAAAGACGTAATGGTCCTTTCCGTCGCGCACCACGACGGCGTCATGTGCCAGCTCTTCCGGCATCTTCCAGCCTTTGGCGCCCGGCTTGACTTGTTGCAACGCATTCCATGAAAAGTCCGGTCCCGGCGCAAAAAAAGCGAAGGACAAGCGCTTGGAATCCAACAACGACGCGTCCACGTCCAGCTTGCGGAACGGACGCAGCTTCTCCCGGCGTTCCTCCAACTCGGCGACCTTAAGGCGCGAGTCGTCCACCTGCTGCAACCAGGAGGACAACTCATCCACCTTGAGCCGATCGAATTCGTTCAGCAACACGGCCAACGGCTTTTCGCGGACGCCGGTCGCCGGCTCCAATGCCAGAAGGCTTGCCAGCGCCCGCAAGACGATGAGTTTTTCCGAAATGACGCGGAAGTGGTCCAACGGACGGGACGACGAAAACGCCTGGGCGTCCGACACGTGGATTACGCCGAAATCGTACAAGGCATCGACCAAAGCGGCCCGCTGCGCGGTGGTGCAAAACGCGCGGATTTTTACGAGTTTTTCAGGAAAAAACATAAGACGCAACCATTACGGAAAAACCAACGGCAACAACTTCGACGTCAGGTTCAACTTCTTCTTTTTGAGCGCCGCCGCTTCCTTGTCGGCCTGCTTGAGCAAGGCCTGCCGTTCAGCATCGACATCCGCCTGGACCGCCGCCAGGATTTTTTCCCGCTCGCCTTCGGCCTTTTCGCGGGCTTTTTCCAAAATACCTTGCGCGGTCTTGCGCGCGGCATCGATCAGAGCCTGCTTTTCCTGCACCAGCCGCTCAACATCAAGCGCCAAGCGTTTTTCCTCGTCGTTCAACGCCTGCAGGTTACGCGTCAAATCGCCCGAGTCATCGTTTTGGCCTGCGTGAGCATGATCCGACATACGTTTCCACCTGTAGATACGAAACCCAAAAAAGGCCCATTGGCTAAGGGGACGAATTGCCGTTCACGATGAAAAGCCACGGTGAGACGGGTCCACAGATCCAAACGCGCCATTTTCGGTGCGCTGCATCCGCATTCCAGTTTACCCACCGCGGATGCGCCCGCGACACGCGGAACAGATTTGGATTGCGAGACCCGCCTATTTAAACACCACGGTTTCTTTCAACCGCTCCGCAGGCAAAAATGTGAAAATATCCAAAAAATCCAAGACAAGGGAAAGAACGGGACGCCAAACCAAAAAAGACAGGACAAAAAGAAGGCAAAAAAACGAAACTGGACCCAATGGGCAACAGCGACACCGCACCTAGGAGGACGTTACGAAAACCAAACCGCCCAAAACACCCAATGCCACAAAAAAGTCGGAACTGAACTCATTGAGCAACGCATACATGAGGCCGTAAAACACGACCAGCATCCACAAACCACTGACGGCCATAAAAGAATCCCTGGGAAAATCCTGCACGGCCGCATTAAAAAAACCGCTCCATCACTCCGGAAAGCCGTCCGGACGCGCAAGACTTGTTTTGCCGAAAAACCAGGAGGGAAAGCAAACAAAAAATGGAAAAATTAGGCGTAGGCCGGAATCGCGAGCAAAAGCGTTAGACAAAACGAAAGCAACCGAAGCAAAAAACAAGAAAAAAAAGACGAACACCGCCTTTTTTTCGTTCCACCGGTTTTAGCGCAGTTCCAAGAAGAACTCATAACTCTGCGTAGCTGACGTACCTGAGTTGTTCACAAACAACAAGAGTTGGTAGTGCGCGTAGGTAGCATTGTCAAAAATTTTGGTATTACCTTCGCCGATAAACGGGTCATTCGTATGGGTCATGAACAACAAATTATTCGTGCCGTCGTTGGCCACCTGGGTAACCCACAGGTCATCCGCTCCCCTCAGTTCCCCACTAGTGGCATTATACACCCGAGCGTACCGCGCCGTGTCACCCGCAGTTCCGTCGACAGTTTTGTTTCCGACAACAGTGTAAAAACCATTGTTGGTAAATACGTTCGTCGCCGAGTCAGTCAACGTAGTGCCAACACCCGTAATGGAGTCAATACCACCACCCGTGCGAGCGGCAGAGTTCAAATTACCAAAGTTCGGAACACCGTCATTCACGTTATACGCAAACACCAAGGTGTAAATCTTTTTAGTATCATCGTCCTTGGGCGGCAGAACCATGGACTTATAGCTGATTGTAAAAATATTCATACTTCGACTTGCTCGTAAAATGGGCCTTGAAAAGTATGGATATTTTCGTTATTCGCTATTAATCATGAAGACTTCACCGGTCGAGGCACGCAATACGACGTCACCCGACACGTTACCCCAGACACCCGCCCAGTAGTTCGTCGTCGAATTACCGTTCAAATTCAAGTGATAAACCGTACCCGCCGTAAGCGCCGTACCTGCACCTGCCGCGTCATCAATCGCGCGAGCACCCGTGGAAGTACCGCCGACGTTTGTCACCACGGCACCGTCCGCCGTAGCCACGACGAACGAACCAAACACCATGCTGAACAGCAACGCGGACAGGATTCCGTACTTCAAGAATTTTTGCATTGACATGGATTTATGGCTCCTCGTAAACAACCCCAAAGCCAAACCGACGCACTAGACACTAGCGCATCGCCAGACACGGCTTTTTGGTCGCTTTTTTTCTCGGTGGTTTCTCTAGATTTTCAATGTGGGTTAAACCAGTGCGACAAACAAAAAAAACCGGACAAAACAATCCCGATTTTTTTCCTGCCTCAAAGGCTTACGAATGATATTCGAACGGTTTAAAAGCCTGAGCAAACCCCGGTTCCACTAATGGATTTGATTCGTCGCAGACGGCAAAAAATGACATCCTCCCCGAGCTAAAGCCCGGGGTATCCCCGCAGGGGCAAGTTGAACAGCATTTGGGTCATGAAGCAATTTCGCGCGGCGAAATTGCTGCATGCAGCAAGTCGCACGGCGACTTGCTTCATGTTGCCGGCCAACGGTTGGAAGCGATGATTTTTCCGGAAATCATCGCATCGCTCAGAAGCCGGGGTATGACCCAAAGCGGAAATCAGACGTACGCATCGTCCACGTAACACTAACGCCAAGAACCGTCCGAAGGCAAAGATTGGATACGGAGGCGCGTTGTGCTTACCTTCAGTGAGAGCGCCTGTTTTCGCTTTTTCCTCACTTGATTGTTTTCGTTTTTTTTTCTTTTTCCGCTTAGGGGAGTCCCGTTTCCTTCCTTTTTTACCACTTGGTTGTTTTTTTTCTTTTTTTCTTCTCTAGACCTTGTTACGTCGTTTTCTTCCCTTGGCCGCTTCGCTTTGTTTCCTTTCTTCTTCCGTTTAAGATGTTTTGGGTTTTCCTGATTTTTTTCAACGGCGCCCGCAATCCACAAACCCTAAAAAACCACGCATTCCAACAATCTACATATACGTCAATAAGGTGATTCGTCCATGAGCCACGTCAAAAACCCCCAATTGGCAGCCCAAGGCTTGCAGAAACTGGACTGGGCGCAGCGCAACATGCCGGTTTTGGCTGAAATCCGTAAACGCTTCGAAAAAGAACAACCCTTCGCCAGCCAAAACATTGCCTGTTGCCTCCACGTCACGAAAGAAACCGGCATCTTGGTCCTTGCCCTCAAAGCCGGCGGCGCCACCGTGACGCTTTGCGGCTCCAACCCATTGAGCACGCAGGACGACGTCGCGGCCGCGCTAGCGCAAAGCGGCATCTCCGTGTACGCATGGCGCGGCATCGGCAAAGAAGATTACTACAAGGCCGTCAACTCGGCTTTAGACATCAAGCCGACCGTAGTCATTGACGACGGCGCCGACTTGATCAATACCCTACACCAAAGCCGCCGCGAACTGCTGCCGAACATCATCGGCGGCCAGGAAGAGACCACCACCGGCGTCATCCGCCTGCGCGCCATGGCCGCGGACGGCAAACTTGAATTTCCCGTCATCGCCGTCAACGACACGCCCACCAAACACTACTTCGACAACTACTACGGCACCAGCCAAGGGACCCTCGACGCCATCATGCGCACGACGAACGCCCTAATCGCGGGCAAACACTTCGTCATCGCAGGCTACGGCTGGTGCGGCAAAGGCATGGCCGTCCGGGCGCACGGGATGGGTGCCAAAGTGACCATCACCGAAATCGATCCCGTCAAGGCCCTCGCGGCCCACATGGATGGCTTCACCGTCGCCCCCATGGATGCAGCCGCCCAATACGGCGACTTCTTCGTCACCTTGACGGGCGACAAGGACGTCTTGACGGAAAAACATTTTTCCAAGATGAAAGACGGCGCGATTTTGGCCAATTCAGGACACTTCGACTGCGAGATCGACGTCGCCGGACTTGAAAAAACGGCGAAATCCAAACAGACGCTGCGCGACAATTTGGACGAATACACCTTGTCCAACGGCCGCCGGATTTTCCTCATCGGCGAAGGACGCCTCGCCAACTTGGCCGCGGCGGAAGGCCACTCATCCGAAATCATGGACCTGTCATTTTCCGACCAAGCCTTGGCCGCCGAATACCTCCTGAAAAAAGGCAAGAGCCTGAAACCCGGCGTGCACCTCCTGCCCGACGAGTTGGACCAGTACGTCGCCCAGACCAAACTCGACACGCAAGGCGTCAAGATCGACGTACTCACGGCCGAACAGGAACACTACCTCAAAAGCTGGCAGCACGGCACGTAAGGGAAAACCATGACGCAAGGAAAAAACACAAACAAAAGAAGGGGACGAAAAAACGAAGTCAGAAAGTACGCGTACCTGAAGGCCCAAGAAAATTGGACAGAAACCAAGGAATTATTCGAATTCTGAAGTTACCCGACCAATTCCACGCTCAACTCAAAACGCGCCGGCGCTTCACCCGCATTGACGAACATCACACCGGTGCCGCACCGGAACCGCGGGAACCCAGGTTCCCCCAGTTTCACGTTCCTCCAGACCCCTCCTGAATTTTAACGCAATCAATTCAACCCGTCAATTCCACGCTCAACTCAAAACGCGCCGGCGCTTCACCCGCGTTGACGAACATCACGCCCGTACCCACCGATGCGTTGACGGCCTCGGAAAAGCCCGACGTGTCTTCGAACGCCTGCAAATAAGCAAAACGCCTGGCCGCAAACTCCGACGGCGGCAACGATTTGGCTTGCTCAAACACGCTGGAATTCGGCAACACGAAAACATCCAAGCGGCCCGACACGTTGGACAACGTCAACAGAACAGGGACCGTCTGGTCAAAGCCGTACCCCGGGTCGTTGACGTACACGAACGAATAGAAGTTGCGGTCCAACGCATACGACGCGCTCCGCCGCAAGCTCACCGCCGAATAAGCGAACACGCACGCCTCTTGGCCGCAATGCACGCCCACGCCCGCGTGGCTGTACAACTTGTCCACGTCGATGATGTTGCTGCGATGGCCCGGACTTGCCATCCAACCGTCCACAACCGTCTCCGCATCCGGCGCCGTGCCGTTGAACGACACCTGCGCCAAATTCTCATTCGCGATGAAATGCACCAAACCTTCGGCGTTCAACCGGTCGTGCACGTTGCTTCCCTGGGAACCGGTGTGGGCGAACCGTCCAGACTCGACCAGTTCCTCCGCGTATTTGCGCGCCGCCGACGCCGACCGCTCACTCCACGCCAACGCGTCAAGGCCGTTTTCCGCCCGCACCGCATTGACGCGGTCCAACACGGCCAACTCCAAAAAGCCCAACTCCCCGGTTGAAGGAGGAGTGATGGACGGCTTGGAAAACGGCGGCAACGTGGGCTGCGGCAAGGCCGACCCGAACCCACCCGGACCGGAACCGGAAGGACCGCCGGCGTTGGAATCCACCAGGCACTCTTGCGGAAAGTCCAACACCCGCCCGTCCCCACACACGTACTTGTACTGGGTTTGGACGCAGCCGGCCAGCACGAATGACACCACAAAGGCCGTCAACAGCAACAAACGCGGCAGTCCTGAAAACCCCATAGCAGCCATTGAGCCATCCACCCGATAAAAACCAGATGCACATCCGAAATAAAACGTTTTAATAGGCACGCAACGTACCGCTTAGCTATGGGCGAAGAACCCGTGAAACCAAACGCGTAAAAACAACATTAAACCAAAAAGCAGTATAACATTAAACTGCCGACCGCCTCAAAAAAAAAGGAGGATTACGAATCATGCCCGCACCCCACGAAATCGCCTTAGACCGCATGCAAAAACAAGTCGAAAGATTGCACGGCCAGATTCGCACGGAAGAAGAAATTCCGAAGAACGTGCGGGGACTGCTCGGGTCATCACTAGGGCTAATCAAGGGCTTCTTCAAATCGGTTCGCGGCGCTTTTTCCGACCACGTCGAAAAACAAGTCGAAAAAGCACGACAAGAAGAAAAAGAAAAGTTCCAAAAAGCCATCCGAGGCATCCACGAAGCATATGGCACCGAAATCGAAACCATCAAACAAAATCTGAGATCAGAACACCAATCCGTATTGGTCTCAAAAAACACGGCCATTGAAACCGCCCAACAGAAGCTTCAGGATGAGTTGGACCGCAGTGGACAATTGCGACAAGAACTGACTGGACAACAAAACTATTCCGAACGCCTGCAAAATGCCATGCAAGCCCAACAAGTACGACACGCAGAAACCTTGCAAGCCCGGGACACTCAAATCCGAGGCAAAACCGAAATCGCCCAACAACGGTTTGACGAGTTAAATTCGGAAAAAATAAAACGGCAAGAAGCCGAACGAAACCTGCACCAGGAACAAAAAGCCCATGAACGGACGAAAGATGAGCACGGCCAAACCCAAACGCAATTAACCGGGGCCAACGGACGGGTGGGACAACTTGAAGAACAAATCCGCCAGGGTCCGAACATGGAAACCCACGCCGCCACCTTATTGAAAGAAAACTACGGAGTGGAACGGATTGACAACCTCCGGGTGCCGTTCGGAAACAAGATGGTGAAAGCCACCAGCGCTCAAGACGTGTGGGCCGCCATCCATACCCGGAAAATTACCGGACAAAAGACCGGGTTCCTCGACGTATTCAGCCTGCCGAACGGCCAGGACAAAGAAGTGTTAGCCGCATTGGCGCACAACGGTGGCCACTCACCCATTTTAAAGATTGGCGGCGAAGTCATCCACGTCGACGACTTGAGGCCCGCTGTGGCCAAAAAAGTGCGGGGTCTGCTGATGGACGAACTGAAAACCGGCAAAAAACTCGACGCGGCAACGGTATACAACCGGGACATCCACCCCGACGAAGTCCACATCAAACCCGCTTACAAGCGGTGGGGGACTTGGCTGGCCGCCGGAGCCGCGGTAGCAGCCGTCATGAGCGGCGCCTCGTTATTCAAGAATTTTGTATCCAAATCACAAGCACCCAAAACGCCGCCGGAAGTCATCCGCTCGATCACCGACATCAAGGATTCCGAATTATTCACCGAGGCCCAAAAAGCCATAAAGCCAAGCCGGCCCGACGCGGGAGTAGACGACGTCGCCATCACGGCTACGCTGATGCGCCACGAACTGGAAAACCTCCAACAAGCCATACAAAAAGATCGTAGCCGTAGCCGGATCGTGGACCTGAAACAATTGGCCCTCGACATCCATGGACGAATGGCAAGCGTACGCGAAAAAGCGGTGGAAAACGGACAAATCAGTTACACGAGCGCGCCGGGAAAAAGCGGGCCGCAAGCCATGACGACCGACACGTTGAGAAAAATCATCTATCCAGGCATGCAGTTACCGCGAGAGAAATGGCAAAAAATGGACGCCACCTACCAACGCCACATGCGGCCCACGTGGAGCGTCTTCAAAGGATTCGGACGCGTGAAACGCTAAAAAAACAGATAAAAAAAAAGTCACGGATTCCGCGTTCCGGCGTAATCGGATTATCCAAATCAGCGGAAAACATACCCGTTTGACCGGGCTCTGTTGGAAAAGCAAAAAAAAACCTGAAAATGCGATGGCAAGAAAAACCGCAAACAAAGGAAAAAACGAAAATGAAACCGTCTTGCCCTCCTGTCGCTGCAACCGTGCCGCGTCTTTTTTTTTGTCTTCAACCAACATCCTTTTTTTCCATTTTCTTTACGGTTAGACTTCCAACAAAGCCGCTTGACCGATTGGATTTAGTGATCCCAATCCAACGAAATACCCTTCGCGCCGGTCAAATAACGATGCGCTTCCAAACCGGCTTTCGCGCCTTCTCCGGCGGAAATGACGGTCTGCTTGTACGGGATGATGGTACAATCACCCGCCGCGAATAGGCCCGCAACGTTCGTGTTGCAACGCATGTCGTTGACGACTTCTTTTTTCTCGTTGAATTGCAAGCCCAGTCCGTCCAGCATGGAAATGTCCATGATGAACCCGATTTCCAAAAACATGCCGGAAATCGGTAAATCCCGCTTAGCCTTGGTGGTGACGTCTTCCACGACGACGGAGCGGACGAACTTGTCGCCTTTGACTTCCACACACACCGAATTGTACACGATCTCAATATTCGCCGAATTCTTAAGTTTGTCCACCGTCACCGCGTCAGCCGTGAACTTGTCCCGCCGGTGGACCAGATAGACTTTCTTGGCGATGTGCGACATCTCAAGCGCTCCTTCAATGGCACTGTTGCCGCCACCGACGACCACGACGTCTTTTTGGTTGAACAGCGGCCCGTCGCACGTCACGCACGTCGAAATGCCCTTGCCGAAATAATTATCCTCGCCGGGAATGCCCAACGTGCGCGGCACTTTGCCGAACGCTAGGATCAAAACCTTGCACGTCAGCTTCTGGCCGTCCTTGAGGTTCACGCGGAAACCCGGATTTAATTTTTCGACTTTGCCGACTTTGCCCATGATCAAATTGGCTCCAAAATGCGCGGCCTGCTTCAAAAACAATTGCATCAGCATGGCGCCATGCATGGCGTCCACGCCCGGGTAATTTTCGATGTTCGACGTCAAATTCGTCTGGCCGCCCACGTCGATGCTGATCACACCGGTTTTGAGCTTTTTACGCGTCGTATAGATGGCAGCGGTCAACCCGGCAGCTCCCGCGCCCATGATCAAAATGTCGTAATCAAACGCCGTGCCTGCCATGGCCGCATTGGGCGACATCACCGTGCGTTCGTGTGCCTTTGCCGGCGCAGGGGCCCCGGTAGCTCCGGGCGAAGAAACAAAAACCGTTGCCATCGCAGGCGTTGTAGGAGTGTCCGTCATGTGTAAAAACCTCTAAAGCTCTAAATGCAAGTTGGGAAACGAATCCGTAAGCGCCGACAGCAGACAGAAACAACACGCCCTTCTGGCTTGAATCCGATAGCCACGATTGTGCCAAAAAACGTATTTATTCCTACGGGTTGCCACGTCGCTTTCCCCGGCAACCAAAACAACCCCCGGACTAGGCCGCAAAGGCCACCGCTGCCGCCATGGCTAAACCCATGCCCAACAGCTGGCGGGACGTGAGCTTTTCGCCCAGCAAGAAGAAGGACAACACCGCCACGACGACGGCGGACAAAGCCAACAAGGCCGTGACCACGGACGCGCTGCCTTTTTGCAACGCTAGGAAGACCAGGCCCACGGCGAGGGCCGATGCGACAATCCAGCCGGCGGCCAACACCAACAACTCCGTCGGCGGTTTGAGTTGCCAGACGACGAAAGCGGCCAACACCAATAGCGCGACGACCACCACCGGCAGAACGGACCAAAGCGAGTCCACGGCGTACCTCAATTCGTCGGCCTTGACCGCGACCAGCTTCAACAAGACGTTGGCCACCCCAAGCAGCACGACGGCCGCCAACGCCAATACCATCCAGTTTTCAGCCATAACCAAAATACACCAAACAACGGCCGCAAAAAACCGCAGGAAAATAAAAGGATTCGAAACCATTTAAACGTTGCAAAAGCCGGAAAAAAAGCTTGGCAAAAAAATCAAATTACTCGTCTGCCCTTTCTTCAGAGCCAGCCGCGCCGCTTCATCAAAAACGCCATCGTCAACGACAAAATGCCTGCCGTCACGATTACGGCCGGATAGCCCAACGGGTGGTCCAATTCCGGCATGAAACGGAAATTCATGCCGTACAGGCTGAACAAAATGTTGGGAATCATCAAGATCAAAGTCAGTGCCGTGAGCTTCTTCATGATGTTGGTCAGTTCTTCCAACCGTTTGTTGAGCTGGTTCGAGTTCTTGATTTCGATCTCGCCCCGCAAGTCGCGCAATTCCTGCACGTGGTTGCGGCAGCGGTCCAGCAAATGCCGCGAGCGCGCCAACAACAAGTCGTAATCGTACGAGATGTATTGCGTGACGAACATCGGCACTTTGCGGTCTTCCAGCGTGTACAGCAAGTTCACGAAATCCTCCACCTTGACGGCCACCTTGCGCAAGTCAATCGTGGTGGACTCGATGCCGGGCAAGTCCTGCGCCCCCGAATACGAGTCAATCTGGGCGTTGATCTTCTCAAAATGCTTCAAATAGCTTTTCAACACTTCCTGCAAGGCCAACAACGCAAGCGCCGTGCTTTCGCCGTATTGCTTTTTGACTTCCTGCTTGAACAAACTGAAATCCCGCTGCGTAATCTGCTTTTCCGAGTACAGGATGCTTTTTTTCTTGGACAAAATCAGCAAATTGTTCGGCGCGGCCGAGTAATCCTTCAAACTCAGAAGCGTGTAATCCTCGTACTGCTCGAAGAACAACACGTCCAAACCCAAAAGCGCCTGCAAGTCATCCTGCACCCCGATTTCGCGCGCCTGGGCCAAAAACTCGTCAAAATTGCTGTAAATGCCGATCATGATGCACAAACCCGATGATACAACGCCATTACCGACTCCGGCCCCCCACCATCAAACAAGGCAATGGCGACCGAAACGCCGACCGAAAAAAGTCCCAAGCGGACTTGCAAAAGAATCCGAAAACAATCCAACCGTTAAAAGCATATAAAGATGCCGCCGGGTGCAAGAAAAATCGATCGAAAGAAACAAACACCTCGCAAAAAAAAACCGATGCTGCCCCCGCTTCGCCACCACCACCCCCCCCCAAAAAAAAAGCCTTAATTACCCCGAAAACCATTAGGGCACCATGGAAACCCCTGACCGTCCCAAACCCAGATACGCCTTCTTTTTCGTCGCAATCCTGTTGGTAGGAATGCTTTCCGCGGCCGACATCTCCATCACGTTCGAAAAAGAATACGAGAAAAAGCATTATACGGTAATGGATTTTTTCGTCCTCGAAAATAACGAACAGGGTTACGCAACCGTACCGCTGAACTCAGACGACACCCTCCAAACCTTACGGGGAGCCGGGACGGGATGGTCAAAGTTTCCCAAGATAGTAACGTTGGCTAAGACCAAAGCATCAACGGGACGAGTCTTTATCCAAATCCGAACCCAAAAAGATCAGACCTGGTTTCAAAGCAGACCCACCCGTTTGAGCGCCCTGACGTTTCCAACTGATTTTGACCCCTCCAATGCCGGGTTCGCACTGTTTCGCATGCCTGAACGGTCCGTACCCGTTCCTCCTAACACGGCCCTGAATGTGTATCCGGCCATAGGTTGGGCGTTCACCTACCATCCTCCGGTTAAAGTCATCGCCGGCGTGCAGCCCCACATATACGACACGTCCGCATTCGAAGCGTTGGCTACTGCCGTGAAACTTAGCGGCCAAAAACCACCCCAACAAGTCGTGACGGAATCCATCGGGAGCGTGCGCAACAATTTGGACCGTTCGCTGCCCAAAAACGTATTTTATATCAACGCAAAGGAAAGCATCCAAAACCTATTGGATGGAGAATCTGAAGAAGTCATCTGGAAGGCCCACGGAGAAAACAACCGCGCGGTTCCCAACGGGGACTACTCGCTAATCATAAGCATGTACCACCAAGACAATCGAGATCCGCCTCAGTGGGATCCGAAAACGGACCGATTCCTCAGCCAACCGGTTCACGTTGCCGGGAACGCCAAACAAGTGGGACAATACTTGATTAGGAAAGGCGAAAGATTCCAATTCCAAGATTACCAGTTCACCCTCACGGACACCGGCGCCAAGGCCAGCGTGCGGGTCGAACAAATCGAGCCGTTGCCCCAGGGTACGCATGCAGTGGACGTGTCCAATCACCCTACCATCGAACTGGGAGTCAGCATCGTCGATTACGGCAGGACCTATCCAGATCTCGAGAGCGCCCAATCGCTCAAAATACGGTTCCGCATCGACGCATTCTCAGAGCAAAAGATTCCGGCCTCCTTGACGTCTGACCGCACGCTCCAAGAATTCTTCAAAAAAGAATACAAAAATTATGCCATCCTAACCGCAGTGCAAACCGATATTTTGCCCAACCGTGCAGCACCGGAGTATGCCACCCCCACGACGGAATCCAGGGATAAAACGACGACTTCCAAACCAAAGCAAGACAAAGAAAAAACTGATACGGAAAAAGACGTCGAGGTAAAAATCTACACCCGCGCCGAATCCGCTCAGAAAACGACGGGAGACCAAAACGACGTGTTCGTGCGCCTGGTAGAGAAAACCAAGAAAGTCGGCGTGCGGTTCTACGTCAACATCGACCTGCAAAAACAAGGACAACGGCCCACTCGGGTTCTGACCAACGCGGTCATCGGAACTGGAAAAACGCAGACGATTCCCGTGCTTTCAAGACCCAACCCGGGCACATACACGATCAGCGTCCGCGTCAGTCCGGACACCAGCGTTTCAACGCCGGTTGAAACGACCCGGACCATTCAGGTAACGAAGGCCACCACCACGACCCCGTCAGCGCCGGTTAGCCCACCGCAAGGAAGCCAAGCCGCATTGCGAGCCGCCTGCGCCGGAGAACCGTTCGACTACCTGGTCACCAAAGTATACACCGCGGAATCGTACCGCAGCAGCGGCGACCCCATCAACTACCAAATCACGCCGGCCGTACAAAAAGGCACGTGCAAATCCAAATGCGCCAGCGGGGAAATCGAAGCGGTCAACTCGCAAGGCAAATGCACTGGCGGCATATGCTGCAGCCCGGGACGGACACAGAATCTTGAATACAAACTCCAACGGAACAACGTGGAGCCGAATCAAGTCGGTTACTGCAACAGTAAACCGGCACAAAATTCCAAAAACCTTTGCGAAAATCAGGACGGAAAATCCAACCCGTACTGCATCTGGGAGGAAAAGAAAAACTGCGTGCCCAGCCAAGCGGGTTACCGACTCATCCAATCCGAAATACAACGGTGGATGGGGGATAATGGCATTGCAAGAAAAACGCCGGGAACCGACGGAGTCGCCGACGCCATATTCGACACCAGCATCCAACTCGCAGCGCAGAACCACTGCGACGATTTGAACGGTTACCCCGAATCATGTCCCGGGAACCGAAATTTCGCGCAAACGATTGGATACTACAATCTGGCAGGCGCACAAAAAAGCGTCGCCGTGGCGTTCAATCCTATCGCCATCTGCGAAGTCAAGATCACGGGCCGCTGTTCAAGCAAAGTGGTCGGGCCATTCGAGTTGCCGGAGCCCATAAAGTAGGCGGGTGCGTTTAGACGCCTAAGGCCCACATCTCGAGCGTTTCGTACGGCACGAATCCGCATAACGCCTTTTTGGTCTTCAAATTGTAGAAGGCGGGAACAGCAAGGCGGCCGCCGCAAGCGGGCCTGAGTTGTTCGGCGAATTCGTGCATCTTTTTTTGGTTTTCTTCGTTGTGCCAGACTTCGAGTTGTACGACGGTCAGCTTGGTCTCATGCATGAGGCGGTCGATTAAGGGATGCATTTTTTCGCACCAAGGGCATTCGCGGCCGAAGAAGTTGTACAAGTGGGGTTCTTCGGGCATCAATCATCACGGAAGCGATATCAGCGTGCTTAGTGGAGCCCAGTGGGCGCCGTCATTTGGAGGAATCTGAGAGATTAGGGGCATGGACACGTCAAGACGTTCCACTAAGCGCATCAATTTCTTAAACGATTTGGAGGCGGCAACGATTCCAGTTTCGGAAGCGGCAACCCATTGACCCGCGTACTTTTCGCATTCCTTACCGTGACCCGCGAGCCATTCATGCGCTTTGTAACCGTCGACTTTAGGCGTCATAAGGAGCATTTACGTCACGGAGACTAAAAACGTTCGGTAAAAGAACGGTTAAAAGGCCAAAGCCCATCGAAAATGAAAAACAAAGAACCGTAGCAAATGGGAACTCAGGCTTTTGCTTTCGGCTTGCTAAGCATCCTGTTCTGCTGCGCACTCCAGACGGCATTGGGCGTCTTTTTGAGCCATTCTACGTATTTCCGGATGAACTCGCGCCGCTGGCGGATGTTTTCCTCCTTGTCCGCATTCAGTTCAGCCAAGTCAACGTGGGGTAGGTCCGTCATTTCAAGTCCCTCAATTTCTCGGATACATTGAGTTGGACGGCATGCCGTTTTAACGTTTCGACATCCAGATGCTCCTTAAAAAGTAGCCACAAATACAAAGCATCTTCCAGGTCTTTTTCCGAACCGAGAAAAAGCTTGTATGCGATTTGCAACTCTAGAGTCGAGATGAATAAAGAACGTCCATTAAGGATGACTTCGACTCGGTTGTCCAACGTATAGCGATCTAAGTCGCGTTTGGGAAACTTGACTTCCATGTTGGGAATGAAGGATCCAGAGTAAGCAAACCGTAGCGCGGTGTCGTTTGACAGGTATTCAGCGAATGCCTCGGAGGCGTTTGCGGCGTTGATGCACTCAAAATCGGCGGAAAGACGGTTCCAAAGTTCCGTGAACTTTTCTTGGGAAGTTCGCTCAATAAAAAGGTCGACGTCTTCCGTTTCCCGGCTCCTGCCAAAAAGAATGGGAACGTAGCCGGAAATCACGACATACCGGATCCCGCAAGCGTCGAGGGCATCGACAAATTTTCGGACGAACACGTCTAACTCGGAGAGTTCACGGTCAAAACGGATTCGACCTTTTTCAAACGTGAATTCCATGACGCAAGCGTGATGATAGGGTGAAATAAAGCTTGCGAATCAGACGACCCTAAACTTATACCCGTACGCAATCGCGCCTTCGGGGGAGTCTTCGCAGATCTTGCGGAAGACCATCTCGACTGACGCTCCTTCCGTTACGACGTCAGGTTTGGAATCCACGATTTGCGTCAACAACGTGGCCTTGTTGTCCAACTCGACGATTGCAAGGAAGTACGGCGTCTGGTGCTCGAAACCCGAAGGCGCCACGAACACCTGCGAATACGAGACGATTTTTCCCGTTTCCGGCATCTTGGCATCCGATAGCTTGCCCTTGCGGCGGCAAACCGGGCAGACTTTGCGCTGGGGGAAGTAGTATTTGCCGCACGTTTCGCAGTGCGTGCCGAGCAGGTTGTAGCGCTCGGGGATGTTGCGCCACATCAAAGGAAGTGCTTCTTTCATTTCAAAACCTCAAATCTTAATGCCGCAAAGCCCTTGAAACAAAAAAAAAACCAAAAGACGCATTGCAATTGCAAAACATTTTTTCTTTATTGTTTTTTCCTCACTATTTTGTATCCATCGTTTCCATTTTTTGCTTAAGATTCAAAACCCTCTTTTGAACGCATGCACGACGACGGTGGCGCCGGAGCCACCCGGGACCGCGGGGCTACCGCCCCCCAGTCCTACGTTACCCCTGCCCCCCGCAATAAGTGCGCGCATCAAAATCCTCTCTTAAATGCATGGACCACGACGGTAGCACCTGAACCGCCTACGTTGTGGCTTAAACCGATTTCCGGGTTCTTCAACTGGACCGCAGCCGGTGCCGTGCCCTGCAACTGGCGGACGACGTCAATGGCTTCGCGCACGCCCGACGCCCCGACGGGGTGGCCCACGGCTTTGAGGCCGCCGGAGAGGTTGGTCGGAATGACGCCACCCAAATCGGCGTGGCCTTCTTCGACAAAGCGGCCGCCGGTGCCTTTCTTGCAAAAACCCAAGTCCTCCAACGCCATGATTTGGGCGATGGAAAAACAATCGTGGCACTCCAACACGTCCACGTCTTTCGGCGTGATCTTGGCCTGCTCGTAAGCTTCTTTGGCCGCGACTTCCGTGGCGTGCAAACCTGTGAGCGTGCGGCGTTCATGAAGCGCCAGCGTGTCGGAGGCCTGGGCCGAAGCGGCGATTTCCACCGGCTTGTCCGTATACTCTTTCGCCTTATCCGATGCGCACAAGACCATGGCCGCGGCGCCGTCGGTCAGCGGAGAGCAATCGAGAAGCTTTAAAGGCGATGCGATGTAGCCGGACTTCATGACGTCCGCAACGGTAATGGCTTTCCGGAATTGGGCATAGGGGTTGTGCACGGCATGCCCGTGGTTCTTCACGGCACACAAAGCCATCTGCTCTTCCGTGGTGCCAAAATCGTGCATGTGGCGGCGGGCCATCAAAGCATAAATCGCGGGAAAGGTCGCGCCGTTGAACAGTTCGGATTCCTGATCGCCCGCTCCTGCAAGGGCGACGGCGGCGTCCTCGGTGGAAACGTCCGTCATCTTCTCCATGCCACCGACTGCGACCACGTCGTACATTCCGGAGGCGACGGCCATGTAGCCCAAGCGCAAGGCGACGCCGCCGGAGGCGCAAGCGGCTTCCGTGCGATACGCCGCCACCGGATTCATACCCATCTGGTCGGCCATCAGGGCGCCGATGTGCTCCTGGCCGATGAAGCGCCCGGAGGCCATGCAGCCGCCGAACAAGGCTTGGACGTCCTTGCCTTCGACGTTGGCGTTCTCAATGGCTTTGACGCCCGCTTCGGTCACCAAGTCGCGCAAAGACTGGGACCAGTGTTCGCCAAATGTGGTTTGGCCGACTCCGATGACGGAAACTTTCCTCATGAAAACATCACGGTTGCTTGCACTTGAATTTTCTGATTTTCTTTTTCAATTTAGGTTCATTCTTCACTTACATACTTTTCAGTTTACGCCGGGTCTTGACGTAGACTGCGTAATCAATGTACTCCTTCTTCGCCACCAAGTCCTGCACTTTCGCGACCGGCGCGTGTTTGGAAATTTCGGACGTGACGGTGAGGTCAAAGCCGTCGGAGCCGGCACCCGAGCCGTAGGACACGCACAAAATGCGGTCACCCGCAATGGCCACGTCCAGGACGGCGGCAAGGCCAATCATGGAGGCGCCGGAATACGTGTTGCCGATGACGGGCGTAATCAGGCCGGTTTGGACCTGTTCCTTGGAGAATCCTAAGATACCGCCGACGCGCAACGGGAACTTGCCATTGGGTTGATGGAAAATGACGTGAGCGTAATCGGAGGGTTTCGTACCCGCGATTTCCATCGTCTTTTTCGCGCAGGAAACAACGTGCTTGAAGTATGCGGGGTCGCCGGTGAAGCGGCCGGCGTGCATGGGGAACTCTTCATGCTGCCGGCGCCAAAAATCGGGCGTGTCCGTGGTGAAGGAATACGTGTGGTTGATTTCGGCGATGATTTTCTCGCGGCCGATCAGGAAAGCGGCGCCACCGGAAGCCGCGGAGAATTCCAAGGCATCGCCGGGGCGTCCTTGGGCCGTGTCCGCAGCCACCGCAAGACCAATGTCGATCATGTTGCTTTTGACAAGGCCCATACACGTTTGGATGGCGGCGGTGCCGGCCTTGCAGGCGAATTCGTAATCCGCGGCCATCAGATCGGGGCCCGCCATCAACGCATCGGCCACGATGGTCGCAGTGGGTTTGACGGCGTAGGGCTTGCTTTCGGACCCGATGTAAATGGCGCCGATTTTCTGCGGATTGATTCCGGCCATCTTCACGGCGCGCCGCGATGCTTCGACGGCAATGGTGGCGGAGTCTTCATCCAGGCCCCCTACTGCCTTCTCTTTCACGCCCAAACCGGCGGCGACGTGCTCGCCGTCCTTGCCCCACACCCGCGCGATTTCAGTAGTCTTAATACGGTAGTGGGGAATGGAGACGCCATAGCCGATGATACCCGTTTTGCTCATGAAAAAAACAATCCTTTTTTTTTAACTTAACCAGCCGATTCGAGTAAACGCGAGACTGAACCTCAAAACACGCGCTTACAACCTTACAACTACAGCCATTGCAAACCGAGTTAAAAAACAAAACAACCTACGACAATCGTCTAACACCAATCCGTCGAAAACCGAACCTTTTTCAACGTTTTGTCGCACAAGAACCCTTTATGCTGTCCAAAGAGTTTAAGACCAAAAACCCGACGCAACGGTTGGACGAAATCGCCGCCGAATGCAACCTCACGCCGGACGAAAAGGCCCTTTTCGCGAAATACGGCAGCCTGGATGAAGGAACGGCGAACCGCATGATCGAAAACGTCGCCACCACCTACGCGCTCCCAATGGGCATTGCCACAAATTTCAAAATCAACGGCCGCGACCGGCTCATCCCCATGGTGCTGGAAGAGCCCTCCGTGGTCGCCGGCGCCTCGTTTGCTGCCAAATTGGCCTTGCCGTCCGGATTCACCGCCACCAGCACCGAACCCATCATGATCGGTCAAATCCAAATCGTCCAAGTTCCAGACATGAAAAAAGCCGTTGCAGCCATTGACAGCCAAAAAACCACTTTGAGCGAAAAAGCCAACGCCAAAGACGCCATGCTAGTCTCGCGCGGCGGCGGCGTCACCGACATTCAATGCCGCATCCTGAAAACCGGACGAGGCGACATGCTCATCGTCCACCTCCATGTCAACACCCAGGACGCCATGGGGGCGAACGCCGTTAACACCATGTGCGAAACCATCAGCTCGGACTTGGAAGCCCTCACCGGCGGACACGCGCGCCTGCGCATCTTGACGAACTTAGCCATCCACCGCACCGCCACTGCTACAACGATATGGACCAAGGAAGCTTTGGCCGAAAGCACCAAAAACACGCTGAGCGGCGAACAAGTCGTCGAAGCGGTCTTAGACGCGTACGAATTCGCCAAAAACGACCCCTTCAGGGCATGCACCAACAACAAAGGCATCATGAACGGCATCGATGCGGTCGTTATGGCGACGGGAAACGACTGGCGCGCCATGGAAGCCGGGGCGCATGCTTACGCGGTAAAAAACGGACAATACACCAGCCTCACGACCTACTCCAAGACCAAAGACGGCCACCTACAAGGCGAAATCACCCTCCCCGTCGCCGTGGGATTGGTCGGCGGCGCCACGCGCACGCACCCCTTGGCCAAAATTGCCTTGAAGATTATGGACGTCAAATCCGCCCGCGATTTGGGTGAAGTCTTGGCCGCCGTGGGGCTTGCGCAGAACTTTGCCGCCATGCGCGCGCTCTCCACTGAAGGAATTTCGCGCGGCCACCTTAAGCTCCACGCCAAGAACATCGCCGTCATGGCCGGCGCCACAGGCGACCAGATTGACCGCATCGCGGCCCAGATGGCGGAAGAAAAGAACGTCAACGCGGCGCGGGCGAAGGAACTGCTCGGTAAATAGCACGGCGGACGCTCTTTTCAAAAACTTGACAAGTCCCAGCCAACGGCGTGGGCCTATAACGTCGCCTTGAACTGCTGGCGCGCCTCTTCGGACACTTTGAAGTACTCTTCCAGCTTGTAGCCCAGCAAGTTAGCCACGGCCACGTCGGGAATCGACTGGATGCGGGTGTTGTACAGGTTCACCGAGTTGTTGTAGAACTCGCGCCGGTCGGCAATCTCGTTCTCCAGGCCGGAAATGCGGTTCTGCAATTGCTGGAAGCTCTCCACGGCACGCAGTTGGGGATAGTTTTCGGCCACGGCGAACAGGGTCTTGAGCGCGCCGGAAGCCATGTCGTCCGCGGCCGCCTTTTCCGGCACGGTCTTGGCGTTCAGAAATGCCGTGCGCGCCTGGGTGACGGATTCCAGCACCTTCGTCTCGTGCGCCATGTAGGCCTTGACGCACGCAAGCAGGTTGGGCAGCTCACTGTAACGCTGCATCAGCAAGACGTCGATGTTCGACCAAGACTTGCGGATGTCGTTTTTGAGCGTCACCAGGCCGTTGTAAACCAGCACGAAAAACGCCGTGACGGCCAGTAGCACGATGACCACGGCGGACATTAGAACCGATACAAAATCCAAGGCCATTTGCTAAAACCTCCAACGAATCAAAACAACTTCCATTGCGACAGAAGCAAGGCAAGACTGCCACCGCCCAATACCATCCCGCCCAAGATTCCGAGCCACACGTGCCAATTCAAACCATCGAGGACGCTTTTTTCCGACTTGTCCGAAATGAAGAAGAAGCCCGACTTGCCTTTGGAAATCAGGACGTTCCGATAACCCTCGACAAAAGCGGCAGACTCCACGCGTGGATTGACCCCAGCTTCACCCGTGACGAACGCCACATCACCTGGCGCCAAGTGGTACTCCATGAAGCGCATTTTTTTGTTGGAAAGCCAGCCCTTGAAGTGGATGTTTTTTTTCTCGAGGAAGGCCTGCACGCGTTTCGGCGGAGCCTGGGTGCCGGACTGGCTGAAATCAACGGGCAAATCGACCTCCGCACCCTTGGAGTCCACCAAGACCTCGCCCGTGTCGTCCTTGACCAAGAACAATCGGGCATCCTGGCCGGATTCGACGGTTACCCAGCTGTCGTTCTTTCCCGACTTGCGGTATTCCTCCACCGAATAGCGGTAGTAAACGCAAGGCGAACCCGTGAAAGGCGCCTCAAGCAAGCCCTGGAAGGACGCCACCACGGAGCCGCTGACCTCCACGGGCCCCATGGCAATTGAGCGGACCTTGGACGTCGGCGTGTTCTCGATGCGCTGCTTGAGGCGCAGTTTTTGAAAACCATACCCGAAAAGCACAAGCCCGATTAGGAATCCAAAAACAAGTACGATGGTCGGGTCATTGGATGGCATGAATGAAATAGGCCGGCGGGATTTAAAGCGAACGGCAAAAACCAGAGTCAACAGCAGTCTGTACACCGCCCAAACAAGGATTAAAGACGCCGCTCGTAATCGCTTGTTAACATGAAACTCTACATCGTCCGCCACGGAACCGCGGGGAGAAGCGACTCCCCCCAGTTTCACGTTCCTCCGGCCCCCCCTCCCAATTGAGGTTTCCCTATGAAACTCTACATCATCCGTCATTGCCAAACCGACGGCAACGCCGCGTTTCGGCTGCAAGGCCAAGGCTTCCCAGGCATCCTCACGCCCCGCGGGCAAAAGCAGTTAGCCGCCTTGAAGCGCTTCTTTTCGCACGAACGCATCCAAACCATTTACTCAAGCCCATTGCATCGGGCCATGCAAACCGCCACCGGAATTGGCCAACGTACGCCCGTTGTCCGGGACGAATTGAAGGAAATCGATTTCGGCACCATCGAAGGCCACTCCCACGAGGAAGCAAAGCTTGGCGAACCCGACTTGTTTGACGAAATCTTCGACGACCCGCAAAAGCGTTTTCCAGGCGGCGAGAGCCTCCAAGACGTCCAAAACCGCCTCCGACCCCTCGTCAAACAACTCCAAAGCCAAAAAGGCAACCCCACGGTCGTCATCGTGGGCCACAACATCCTCAACCGCGTCCTCCTGGCGACCTTGCTGGGCTTGCCCCTCGAATATTGCCGCATGTTCAAGCTGAAAAACGCCTCCATTGCCGAAGTAGATGCGAACCCGAAACACCGCCGGCTCTACCTGCTGCACAATGGCTTTGCGAGCATCGGCAAGGAAAAGAAAAATCCAAGGAAAAAATAAAGGAATTAAATATAAAAATAATATTCCTAAAAGAATAATCGGTTTTGGGAAGTTCACGCAAAAAAAAGTAGGCGTAAAATCAATCCAAACTCGGACCGTTCTTGGCTAACTGGACGGGCCAGGATTCAAAACCCCGGTTTTCAAGCGTTTCCTGGATCTTGGCCACGTCTTCGTTGCGGCAGAGCACGATGAGCGCGCCGCCTTCCCCGCCCGCGCCGATGAGTTTGCCCCCCAGCGCACCGGCAATCTTGGCGGTTTGGATGGCCTCGTCGATGCCCGCCGTGCTGACGGACTGCAGCAAGGCATGATTTTCGTCCAACGCCGCGCCCAAGGCTTGCGCATCGGCATCCGGCCGGCAAAGCGACTGGATCTTGGCCACCACCGCATCAAACGGCGCCGCAATGGCATTGCGCTCGACGTCCGTCAGCTCCACGGGTTTTTTAAAAATGCCATGGGCTTTTGCAAAAACCTCGATTTGGGCGGCCGTCGTGGCCTTGGGCGCGCCCCGGTCGGACGACACCAACAATAAAACCGTGCCGTTGGGCAACTGTAAGTCCACGGGGTCAAAAACCGGCTTGACAGTGCCGTTTTCAAACACGCGCCAAAACAATTGCGCCTGGTTGCTTAACACGGCCGCCACGTCGCCGCCCGAACTTTTGCCGCCGTGGTACGCGTTGTCGCCCACGAATCCCGCATCGTACAATTCCTGCCGATCCGGCACGTGACTAAAGTAAGTGTAAAGGGCGAGTGCCAAGGCAACTGGAATGGAAGCGGAACTCCCGGTGCCTTTCGGCGCGTCGGAAAATACCAATCGGGCGTGAACCGAGGGAATCGCTTCGCGCAATTGCTGGCAAACGAATGCGGCCACGTCCAAAACCGGGAAATAGACGTCGTCGCCTTTTTTTCCGACGCCTTCAAGCCACGCAGAGCCCAAGTCGCCTGAAAAACGAAGAAAACCGTCATCCGAAGGCTGGAGGGTCACTACGTTGCGACGGCCTCCGATTTCCACCGGCGCCATCAGGGCCTTTCCGCCGTACACGACGCTGTGCTCGCCGCAGATGTGCAGCTTGTTGGGCGCGGATGCGCGAATCACAACCATAAAAACAACTCGGGAACAGATGCAATGCAACAATGCTTAGTCGAGCCGCTTAAAAGTGTTTCAGACGGGGTCTTTTTCGAATGATTCTGGCGTGGGATTTTGACGGGGTATTGGTCGACACGTTGCACGAGTGCCACCAAAGCTACAACGGCGCCTTAAAAGAATTGGGCTTAGCGGGTTTAACAGCCGAACAATTCTCGTTCGAACGCAAAACCGCGGTGCAAGCCACCGACTTTTTCGCCCAATACTTCCTGCGGCAAACCGGGGACACGCATTACACGCCGGAAAAAACTGAAAGCTCTTTCGAACACCACAAAAACCAGGTGCTGGCTTTGCGCGACGCCTACCACCGCCACCGCGAAAAACATTTGGAAGCGGATTTTCCGAATAACCCAATTTACCCCGGCATCGTACCCGTCTTGGAAAAATTAAGGAGAAAAGGACAACGCATGGCCGTCGTTTCCGCGCGCGACGACCGAAGCCTCAAAAAATACCTGAAAGCCAAACAACTCGACGGTTACTTCGGCCAGGTCGTAGGCTCTACGGCCTTTTTCGCTAAAAGCCACCAGCTCAAGCCGTTGCAAGTCGATTCCTTGAAAGAAAAAGACATTTTCTTCATCGACGACATGCCGTCCGTATTGTTTTCCCTCCAAAAACACGCGCGGTTGTTCTACGCCGATTGGGGCTACGGCAAATTGGACGAATACCGGGCCGTGCAAAAAACGGGAAAGGACAAAACTTCGCGTTCCGACGTTGCCGTCACCGTGTTAAAAAAGCCGGCCGACATACTCGACTACATATCCGTTGAAAAAACGAGGTAATGCGTCTTGAGAGCCACTGTGGAAGCGTCACCGAACATCGCCATCGTCAAGTACTGGGGAAAGCGCGACGAAAAACTCATCTTGCCCACGCACGCGTCGCTTTCGTTCACCATGGACGAGACGCTAAAGACCCGCACCACCGTCGTGTTTTCCCCGAAGTTCAAACAAGACGAACTCTGGCTCAACGGACAGAAAATGGATTTATTGGACAAGGAAACGCGCGAGCGCGTCGTCCAACTCGACTTGGTCCGAGAAAAAGCGGGCATGAAACAAAAAGCCAAAATCGCGTCCATCAACGGATTTCCCACCGCCGCCGGATTTGCCTCGTCTGCCGCGGGTTTGGCCGCATTGGCGTGCGCCGCGTCACGCGCCGCGGGTCTTGAATTAAGTCCGAAAGAATTGTCGATTTTGGCCCGCCGCGGCTCAGGGTCAGCCTGCCGCTCGGTCTTAGGCGGATGCGTCGAGTGGACCGTGGGAAAAAAAATAGACGGAACCGATTCGTACGCCGAACAAGTCGCACCGGCATCGCACTGGCCGCAATTGCGCAACGTCATCGCCGTGGTCGACGCCCAGGCGAAAAAAGTTTCGTCCCGCGCCGGCATGAAGCAGACCATTGCTACCAGCGTGCTGTACCCGGCCCGCGTCGCATCCATCCCGAAACTCATGCAGGACATGAAAGCCGCGGTGTTGGCCAAAGATTTTTCGAAATTCGGAGAACTGACCATGCGCGATTCGAGCAACATGCACGCCGTCATGCTTGACACCTGGCCGCCGATTACGTACCTCAACGACCACTCCAAGGAAATCATGTACGCGGTGCACGAGTACAACCAATCCGCCGGACAAATCAAAGCGGCGTACACGTTTGACGCCGGGCCCAACGCCCACGTCTACACCCCCGACGACCAAGTGGCAAGCGTCAAGAAGATGCTTCAAGAAATCGATGGCGTCAACCGGATCATCGTCTGCAAAATAGGCTCCGGCCCGCAATACCTTAAAGCTGGCCACTTGTTGGAAGAAGACGGCACAATCAATCAGCACGAATAGGTGGAGGGCAAAGGCATCGTGCCGGCATAAGGAAAAAAAAGGAAAAACACAGGGAGCACACGGAAAACAAAAAAGAAAGCAAAGAAAAACAAGAAGAAACAAAAAAAAAGTTGAAGAAAAATAAGAACAAGCCAAAAAAAAAGAAGGCCAAAGCACGAAATGGTCAACGCCATCCTGGAAAAAAACGCCACCCCGACGGCCATCCGTACATCCGCACCCGGCCGCGTGGGCCTCATCGGCGGCTACAGCATCCTCGAGCGAGGCAACACCAGCTACTCGTTTACCGTCGACGCCCGCGTCTATGCACACGTCACGCCGGCGGACACCATCCGAATCAGGTCCAAACAATTCGGCGTGGACACGGCTGCCGCGTGGAAAAAAAACGGAAAACCGACTACGACCGCCACCCTTGCGGCCATGGGGAAAAAAAACGACAAAGACGCAACCACATCCCACTCCGCATCGGGCCGCTTCAACCAGGAATATAAAGACCCAGCCGGCGGTCAACTCATCCTTGAAACCGACGCGCCCGCCGCGGCGTTTGCAAAAGCGTCCATCCAGACCGTCTTGGAATACCTTGAATCCAGGAAAATCAAGA
>Ga0080064_1002656_pt1 | contig 29263 bp, 38 predicted proteins | sample Subgrocontami54m_FD_69260 | JGI IMG/M metagenome (GOLD analysis project Ga0080064, IMG submission 69260) | Subsurface groundwater microbial communities from S. Glens Falls, New York, USA - GMW46 contaminated, 5.4 m (SPADES assembly) (version 2) ...
AGTCGTGGTTCCTTTCCGCAACCATTGGATTGATAACCCTTTGCGACGAAGAAATTGGGCGACTAGGCCACAATGCACCGACACTCCACACACACACATGATTGTTACCCGGTTTTGGACCATGCCGTTTGTTTCGATGCGGCAATAATATAACTCTCGAAAGGGATTGGGGTTCCGCCATGCGCTTCGATGCTGCCCAAGTTCTCGCCAATGCCCGCGCCGCCGAGACCGACGACCTGCTCGATCGGGTGACGGCGTATCGTGCCGGGTTGGAGCCGGAGGCCTTGGACCTTTTGGAAATGGAACTCCACCGGCGCGGTGTAACGGCGGCACAGATTGGCGACCATGCTCGCCAATACGCCAGCTGCCTGCGCGCCGCCGACGGCATGGTGCTGATGTGCAGCTCGTGCCGCAAGCCGGCGGTGACCGTAGCCTGGGGTTGGCATCGCATTTGGGGAAAGGTGCCGATCTTTCCGAAGCGGTTTCGCTATTGTGCCGAGCATCAGCCGCCCGGCGACCAGTCCGAGTAACTTGTCGCCCAGTCACCCAATGCATGGTGAGACTCCCGTGCGGATCATCGTTGCACTTTTTGTCATCGCCGTCGCTGCCGTATCGGAAAGCGGCGCTCAGCAATCTTCCGCGGGAAACGCGGCGGCGACGAAGGATGATGATTTCGAGGTGAGCGGGGTGCGCGATTGCATCGCGGCGGCGCGGCCGGTGTATGAGCTATTCGGCAAGCAGCATAATCTGGAGGCGATCTATCCGGAAAGCAAACATGATTTTCCCGCGGAGGCGCGGAAGATCGCGTATGAGTTTTTGGAGAAGCACTTGAGGTAGAGCCGCGGTCACGATTGGGGCGGTTCGTTGCCGTTCTGCTTGTTGTTTTCCTCCATCAGTTTGCGCAGTTCGGCCTCCCGTGCGAGACGTTCTTTGAGTTGTTGGAGTCGAGCGCCGGTAATTGGCCGACGAGTCCTATCGGTTTCACCAGTCGATTCATCAAGGATCACCACTTCCGTCGCCGCGTCAATCACAATAAGCTGCGGCTTCTTCTTCTCATTGTCCATGACTTGATCCTCCCACGAAAGAACATGAAAAGTCGTCTGGGCCGCACGCTCGTTGTCGATGGCCACTGCGACTTCGTACTTTCCCGGATTTGGAAATACATAACCGGGAACCGGCAGCAAGAACCAAACTTCCTTCAAGGGATCGGTTAGGGCGATACGCCAAGTCCTCATGATCACATCGTCTAAGTCGTTCAAGGAGGTCAAAGTCAAGGTTAGCAGCCCTTCGCCACGGCCATCTGTCAGAACGACGCACACGGTGAAATTCGTCGGCTCCGTTGGAAAGCTCGCGAAATGGAGTTTCCGAAAGCAGTTGACGAGGGTCACATTACGTGTCTTCTCTTGAACGATTGCCTCGTGGCATACTTTCAACCCTGCCACAGTCGGTGGCTTCTGCATAGGCGTTCTCCATTCATCAAGGTCATGCCGAATCAGCCCACCAGAAGCGCCTGGAAGCCGGCGTGGCGAAAATGCACGTCGCCGGTGAGCGCGCCGCGCAGCCCGAGCGCGTTCATCACGCAGAAGCTGAAACAGTCGGTGAACGACCAAGGTTGATCGTGATGTTTGAGGAAGAATTGACGGGTTTCGTCGAAACGCACAGGATCCATCCACTCCACGCGGCACGCTTTCGAGGCCAACACGCGGTCGAACAGCCCCGCGACCAGATGGCCGCGACGGCGGGACGTGAGGAGCGTGGCCGTTTCATCGAGTATGTAATCGGTGGTGACAAACCGAATCGTGCGGCGTTTCGCGTGCGCCAGGATTTCGTTGGCCTTGGCGTGCAGCGGATCATCCTTGACGAGAATGGCATAAAACCCACTCGTGTCGATGAACGCATCACGCTTGGTAGACGATCCGGTCGATTTCTTCATTGCTGAGCGCTCCGCCGCACGGTTCCGCCAACTCTCCAAGCGCATAGAACGGGTCGGTCGCGCTGACCTGGTCAGTTTCAATAGGCTCCAAGCGCATGACCGGCCTTCCGCGATACGTCATCACAAACCTCTTGCCCTGCCGCACCTTGCGAATGATGTTCTCGGCATCACGGCGAAAATCAAGCATCGATACTTGTTCCATGGCCAACCTTTCGAAGTTAAACTTGATGTTGAAGTTTAACATGGACAAGGCCGGCGCGTCAAGGGCGTCCATCAATGCCGCAGCTTCTTATACTTCAGCCGGTGCGGCTGATCCGCGTCCGCCCCCAAGCGCTGCTTGCGCTGGGCCTCATACGTCTGGTAGTTGCCCTCGCACCACACCGTCTTGCTGTCGCCTTCGAACGCCAGGATGTGCGTGGCGATACGGTCCAAAAACCAGCGGTCGTGGCTGATCACCACCGCGCAGCCGCCGAAGTTGAGCAGGGCGTCTTCCAGGGCCCGCAGTGTGTCCACGTCGAGATCATTCGTCGGCTCGTCGAGCAGCAGCAGATTGCCGCCCTTGCGCAACAGCTTCGCCAGGTGGACGCGGTTGCGCTCGCCGCCGGACAGCTCTGACACCTTGCGTTGCTGATCGGGGCCTTTGAAGTTGAACCACGACACATAGCCGCGCGAGTTGACCTTCGTTTTGCCGAGCATCAGGAACTCCGCGCCGCCGCTGATTTCTTCGTAGACCGTCTTGGTGCCGTCGAGGGCGTCGCGGTTTTGATCGACGTGAGCCGGAACGACGGTATCGCCGACACGGAGGTCGCCGCCATCCGGTTTTTCTTCGCCAATGATCATTTTGAAGAGCGTGGTCTTGCCGGCGCCGTTGGGCCCGATGATGCCGACGATGCCGCCCTTGGGCAGATCGAAGTTCAAGTCTTCCATGAGCAGGTTGTCGCCAAAGCCTTTCTTGACGCCTTCGGCCCGGACGACGAGATCGCCGAGGCGCGGCCCGGGCGGGATCTGCATGCGCAGGTCGCCGCCGCCGTCTTCGACCTCCTGGGAGGCGAGTTTTTCATACGCGGCCAGGCGGGCCTTGCTCTTGGCGACGCGGGCGCGCGGGGCCATGCGCGCCCATTCCAACTCGCGGGCCAGCGCCTTTTGCCGGGCCGATTCTTCGCGCTCTTCCTTCTCCAGCCGGCCCTTCTTCTGTTCCAGCCAGCCGGTGTAGTTGCCCTTGTAAGGATGGCCTTCGCCGCGCTCGAGTTCCAGGATCCACTGCGCGACGTTGTCGAGGAAATAGCGATCATGCGTGACGGAAACCACCGTGCCCGGATACTCCTGCAAGTGCCGCTCCAGCCAAGCAACTGACTCGGCGTCGAGATGGTTCGTCGGCTCGTCGAGCAGCAACAAGTCCGGCTTCTGCAGCAGAATCTTGCACAAGGCCACGCGCCGCCGTTCGCCGCCGGACAGCGTCTTGACGTTCGTTTCGCCCGGCGGCAGCCGCATCGCATCCATGGCGATTTCCAGGTGGCGGTCGAGATTGTACGCATCTGCGGCGTCGATGGCGGTCTGCACGCGGTCCATCTCCGCCATCAGCTTGTCCATCTTGTCGGCGTCGGCGGTCGCCATCTTCTCGCCGATGTCCTCTTGCTTCTTGAGCAAGGCCCTCGTCTCGACCACCGCTTCTTCGATGTTGTCAAGCACCGTCTTATCCGGCGTGAGTCGTGGTTCCTGCGGCACATACCCGACGCTGAACCCCGGCGTGAGTCGCGCCGCGCCGATGAAGTCCGTCTCTTGCAGCGCCATGACGCGAAGCAGCGTGCTCTTGCCGGCCCCATTGCTGCCGATGACGCCGATCTTGGCCCCCGGATAGAACGCCAGCCAGATGTTCTTGAGGACCTCCTTCTTGCCGTAAGCTTTGGTGAGGCCTTCGATGGTGAAGATGTATTGCTCGGCCATGGTTTTCTCGTGTTGGTGTTTGGGGATGATGAAGCTCAGACGAGCGGTTTCATGTCGACAGGTTATTAAAGGAGATGAGCGGGAGTTTTTCCATGCGCCGATCTGGCGAGGACTTTATGATTTGGACTGCGGCGCTTTGCCGCCGCTTTGGTTTTCCATTGGGGCGGCCCGTTGCCGATCGACGCCGCGAAAAAACAAAAGCGGCGTGAAAGCGCCGCAGTCCAAAGGGACAGACCTTTTGACGCAAGCCCCAGCCTCGGTTACCATGCAATCGCGCTTGCCATCCTTCTCAACGATTAACCCAGGGAGGCTCCTATGAACGAACTCATGATGCTTGGTCTCGGCGGCGGGTTTGGCTCGGGCATCGACATTACGGCGATGATCGCATTCCTCGCCTTTGCCGCCGTCTACTTCCTGGCGCCGGTGATCGGGTACGAACCGCATCGACCCACGGGGCTGACCTTGGCGCTCTATGCCCTCATTGTGTACGCCGGCGTCGCGCTCATTCAGTTGATCGTGCAATGGTTGCTGATGATGGACGGCCCCCGGCCGGGCGGGTTCGGCGGCGGCGGCATGTTCGCCCGCAACGAATTCGGCGTCCACTTCCTGTTGCTGTTCAGTTTCGTGAAGGTGCTGCTCTTCCTGATCGCCATGATCTCGTTCGTCGCCGGCCTGCGCGGCCTGCGTTTGCGACATTACGGTGAGGAGGATTGAGCTCAGTCCCAGGCGCCGCCTGTGACGGCACGGACTACAGGCTCTGCCTGGCGGGACATCGGGCGCGCTGCGGGTGTCGGCTACCTGGGCTTTAACATATCGGGGCAGTTCGCATGGACTGGCATCGGCTCTTCGGCTTGATTCTCACAGACTTCTTCGCCGGCTCCCCCTTCAGCGTGGAGCTGGAGAAGGATTTGGCCCTGAAGCAGCAGCGCCTCGATGTCGTGGTCCTGCGTCGCGGCCCTGGTCCGTTCGCCGGGCAACTCCCCGATGGCCTCGACGATCTGGCGGCGCACAACTTGATTACCTTCAAGTCCCACCACGACGCGCTGGACGACTGGGCTTTGAAAGAACTGACGGGGCATTACGTCAACTACCGCAAACAATGCACGCCGCGCGGCCGGCCGCTCTTGCCGGAGACAGAATTCCGGCTGTATGCTATATGCAGCCGATTTCCGCAGAACCTCGCCAATTGCATGGCGCTGGCGCCGGCGCAGCCAGGGGTGTTCGACTGCGAGCGCGGCACGGATCGAATTCGCATTGTCGTCGCCGGCCAGGTGCGCGAGGCACCGCAGAATGCCCTGTTGCACCTTTTCAGCGCGTCGGCGGAGAGGGTCGGCTATGGAGCCGATCGCTATCGGCAACGGTCCTTGGATACAAGTTCGCTTCTGGGCGACTTGTTCGGTGTTTATCATGGGGAGGGATTAGCAGTGTCGTATACGATGGCCGACTACCGGCGTGATAAGGCGGTGGAGCAGTACCAGCAGATGACGCCCGAAGAGCGGAAAAAAGCCCTGCAACGCTTTCCGGCGGAGGAACGGCTGGAAAGCTTGTCCCCGGAGGAACGGCTGGCAAGCCTGTCCCCGAAGGAGATTGCCACGTATCTCAAGAAGCGACAATCGTCGCGGCCGCCACGCAAGGGCAAGCCGCGCCGCGGAAGGTGACCGGGAGGGAACAGCGATGTCCTACACGATGGCAGACTACCGGCGCGATAAATTCATCGAACTATGGACCAAGTCGACGCCCGAAGAACGCGAGGAAGCCCTGCGAGACTTGCCGCTGGAGGAACGGCTTGCGGGAATTTCCCCGAGAGAGATCGCCGCGTATCTCAAGAAGCGGCAATTGTCGCCACCGGCGCGCAAGGGCAAACCGCGCCGCGGAAGCTGATGTGCACGCTTGGAACGACAAGCGCTCGAGGTTCACGAAGGGATGGCCTTGGCGCTGACCACTGATGACGCGACGGACGATGGCCAGCCCGACGAACTGTTGGCCGACGCGGTGGTGCATTTCAACCAAGCCGAGAATTGTTGGGTGGCGGCCATCGATTGGCAAGCGATTCGGCTTGCGTCGGCGGAAGGGCTGCTCCGGCGAAAGACCGGATGAGCATGGGAATGTTGTCGTCATCGGCCCATACCGCATCGTTTATCGAGCCAGTCATTCGCTGTGTCGTTCGATTTGGAATTCCGATACAATTCTCCATGTAGGGCAAGGGGCGTTCAGCAAGCCATTGACAACAAATGCGGGTAGCCAGCATGAAGAATGTCGTCACGACTCCGCCGGTAGATATCGCCTTGCGGGCGCTCGACACAAAAGGCGTCCGTCAAGTCCATTCGTGGTTCGACCATCTCAGCAATTGGGACGGCGATGAGTTTGTGCGGACGCGATCCCACAGCCTTGACGGAGTTCCGGGCGTTTACGTCTTACGGACAAGCACGGACATCAGGATTTTCTTCAAGATCGATGGAAACACGATTACCATCCTCGATGTCGCCAAGAAGCCCGCCATCATGACCTCTGGGTACATTCCGGGGGTCGGCTAGTGGCCAGAAATCTTGAAACCATCGTCTTCGACGCTGGCAAGTTCGAGCAGGAACTAAAAGCCTTTGATGCTCTTCTGAAATCCAAGACCGAGTTGTCGGAGTCGAGCCACATTCAGCCTTTTTTTGAGAATAGTAAGCAGCTTTCGGCCTACATGGGGACCTTTTCACCAAACATTGGACCAGCTACTGACTTGGCGTTCCAGTATCCTTTCTTTGGTGATTTCAAAGCCGACCTGCTCTTGGGGAACAAGAAAACAGGCGAATTCTGCGTCGTGGAATTCGAAGATGGACGCCAGGACAGCATCTTCAAAAAGCAACCAAAAAGAGGCAACCCCGAATGGAGCTCGCGCTTTGAGCACGGCCTCAGCCAGTTGACGGACTGGTTTTACAATCTTGACGACTTCAAGGGAACGAAGAATTTCGCAAGGACCTTCGGCTTCGGGCATATCAAGTTTATTGGATTGCTTATCATCGGAAGAAGTGCTGGCTTGGACGACGCGAAAAGAAATCGTCTCAAATGGCGCTCTGAAAAAGTCCTGATCGATTCGCACCCGATCAATTGCATCACCTTCGATGATCTGCACGCATCCCTGGAGAATCGGTTTATCTTTTACAAGGCTGCTTCCAAGCTGGAAAAAAGCAAAAAGACGTAACGCACGCTGCATCCAATCACCTACGTCAAAACTCGCAAAGCCGCGAACATGGCAGCCCGCAATTGAGACTTGGAACGACAAACGCTCGAGCTTTACGAAGGGATGGCCTTGACGCTGACCACCGAAGACGCCACGAACGACGGCCAGCCCGACGAACTGTTGGCAGCCGCGGTGGTGCATTTCAACCGAGCCGAGAATTGTTGGGTGGCGGTCATCGATTGGCAAGCGATTCGGCATGCGTCGGCGGAAGGGAAACTCCGGCGAAAGACTGGATGAGCGGTGAGAATCAGAATGTCCCGTTTGTTTTGCCCGAGGGTGTCGCACTTGGTGTTCCGCTTGTGGGATTCGCACAATATGATACGATGAAAACCGTTCAGGGATGGTCGAAAACGCGTTCGCTCCGCTCACCGAAGGAAAAAACAGGAAAGGTCTCCTTCCATGAATGAACAACAAGACGAGAACCGCAAGCCAGTCTCGGAAGCAATCAAGCACTTGCACCCATCTGTAGGCAAACCGGGCGGTGCCAAAGAACCCATTCGGCGGATGGGCGGTTCATCGATCGGTAGCCCGGGCGGCCCCAAGAAGCCAATCCTGCGTTTGCAGGGCAAATCGCGCCGCAAATAGAATTCTAACAATAGGCTCGTTCCCATCTTGCGCGCCTTTGCGTTGGCAGGTTGTCGCACTCGTCCGATCCTGCATCCTGCCATGAAAGCCTTGCACAAATGCCCACGCAAAGTCGTGGGCATCGCACCGGGATCGTTTTCTCAGGGTCGTCGTTTCTTCCGTCTTCTGGATTGCCTGGTCTTTCCGACATAGCTTTTCCTCCAGATGTTCCCCTGAAAATCAGCTTCGTCCCAACACAAGTAGTCACCGGTATTGAAATCGTCATTCTGCAATTCTAGGTTGGCCACCCTTCGTGCTCGAAGGAATACGGAGTTGCCGCAGCACCAAATTCCTGGTTGGTTGCTATATGGAACCCGCTTGGCGAAGCTCGCGAGATCGAACAGGTTCGTCGGACTGGCCAGGTACTGGGAATACAACAGCTTGAGAACAAACTTGATCGTTCGCTCAGAGAATCGGGCAGGTAAGATGGCCGCAATTTCGTTATCGACCGGCTTGTGTGGGCGGCCGATCACTTCCCAGGTCACGAGCCATGCCGCCTTAAGTTTCATTTTGAAATCCTGCGAAATGTACGATAAACACCCGACTCGAATCGACTTTCCACACGGCCAAATTGTAACGGACGTTCGGTGGTCCGCTTAATCCATTTCGTTCGGCTATTGCAATTCCGCTGCACCGTCGTTCGAAACGGATGCACCTTTGTTACCGTCGCCTTTCGTTCTCAGAACCCAAACAACCGCATCAAACGCTTCCACAGCGGCACGGTCGCGGCTTTGCCGTTGGAACGCACGCGCCGCCGCGCGAGCATTGCAGCGCTTCGCGCGTCTTTATCAGCGTCGGTCAACCGAAATACCCTTCTACACGGCGGTTTATTACTGCGTGTCAGCTGGTGCACTGCGGCTGAGATTTGCGGCGGAACTTCCGGGGCGGCGGGGCTCAACGCCATGGCGGCGGAGTGGATCATGTCGTTGCACGTGACGACTGTATTGCTGTTGAGTGCGTCAGCCGTTCGGCAAAGCTCGGCACGGTTTTCCACGCACCAGGCTCGCAGTCGTTCACTGAAGTCGACTAGCGAGCGCGTCGGGCAAGCGCGCAGCTCCCCATCTATGGATTTTGGTGCAGCCAAGGCGCGCAGGACAAGTGCGACAAGTCGCAACGGATCAGAAATCGCTGAGCTGGGGACGGCAATCCCATCTTCCAGAAACAACTCAGGTCCAACAAAGAACCGAAACATCACGCCGGCCCCCGGAGTGAAGGTGCGACCCGAAGCTAAATCACGCCCACTGACGACCTCGCCGTTTGCGAGACACGCGCGCTCGCTGCCATCGTTTCGAGTTTCTATGACCGGGAAATCCCGTTTTGACCATCGGCACTTCAATTCATCTGAGTCATTTACGAGCCACGCTTGGCGTGAGTGGAGGCGGACATGGACAGTCCAATCAGCATGTTGCCAAAAGGCGACCGGTTCCCGATCTGGCAAGCATGGGATTGGCGACGGCCAATCCGGGCCAAGGGGCATTACGATGTGTCTTTCGCGTTTGTTTTGGAAATCAACCTTGGCTTCAGGGATGAGGTTGTTCTCCAAAGCATTCGCCATCTGCGAGAGTTTGGGGGCGCGATGTTTGATCCATTCTTGAAGCCACTTCGAAAGCTCGGAGGAAAACCTCGGGCAAATGCGTGCGCGACCGGCACTCGTCACCGGAGAAGCAATCGCCGTGAGAACGCGGACTACAAGTTGAGAGGGACTATGAAGTTCTTCGGTGGACACGCCGATGTTGTCTTCGACCAATAACTCGGCTCCCTCAAACAACCGAAACAGTACGCGGAACCTCGTTTCTCGCCACTCACCTCCGCAGTAATGTCGCCCGTATTGAATTTCATACAGCTGTTTTTGGAGCCCTTCAGCTTGTTCAACGTTCGCCGCACGAATCAAAAAACGATCATCTATGCAAAATGCCTGAACAGTCCAGACTTCATGCTGCCAAAAGGCCAAACTTGGAATTTCTGAGCCGCTCGGATTTGCGTATGCTGAGTTGGTCCCTGGCACGAAACTTTCGCCATTCCAAATCCAACCCAATACTCTCGGAAACAGCGGCGGTGCCAGTTGATCGACCGATGGGAGAACAATGGATTCCAGTAGGAGCACGCCCTCGGCATCCACCTCCCATTGTTTGGGCTTGTAATGAAGGCTGTGTCCTTCGCCCCCGTCGGTCAGATTCGTCAGGATCCCTGTTCCTCGGTTTCTCCGACCGTACTGCTTGATGAGATGCCGCTCCTCTGCATGCGCCTGCTGGTCCGTCGCATGAAACGACACCAAGTGGTAGCGGACCTCCAGCGTGCTGGCCCAAAGCCGTCGAATCTCGTCGTGTTTGGCGGTGGACAGTTTGGTGTCACGTGCCTCAGTTTCGTGGGAGCAGATTCGATCACGTGTCCCCTTGCCGACGTAGAACGGCGTCCCAGAGTCGTCGAGGAGCAGGTAAACATACAACGGAAGCTCTGATTTGCGAATGACGGAAAGGGCTTGACGAAGCGAAAGCGTGGTTGCAACCTCGAAGCGACGTTGTGCAGTCGCATTCGAGCAATCCAATTCGTTGGATTGAACGCTCACTCCTAATCTCCGATGGCCGAATCAGCGGGCAAGATCGAGAAGGTTTCAAAGATGGGAAGATCTTCAAAATCGGAACAGCCGCATGATTGTCTCGAACAATGGCGTCGTGTTTGGCACGCCCTGAAACTGCTCGTTGCGCGCCAGCTCGGCGTTGGCGCGTGCGAGCGCCTCGAAACTGCGGTCAGGCGACAGCCCGGCTGCGGGATTCGTTTCATCGGCCCGCTGGGCGATGAGTTGCCCAATGTAGTGGGCGCGGCGGCGGTCTTGTTCGGTCATGTTCGATTCTCCTTCCATTAGTAATCCATTCTACCGCGTCTGCTTGCTCGGTTGAAAGGAATTTCCGTCACTCCCCGTTTTCACAGCCCGCCTTGTGCACTTCCGTGCCCCCCGCCGCCCGCCATGAGCCATCGCCAAACCTGCCAACGCTGCAACAACCCCGTCCGCCGCGGCCTGGGCAGCAAGCCGGTGGATGGGCTGGGGTGGCGCGGCCGACGATGCCGGCTTGCGTGCGGGGCTTTCTGCGGATGAGATATTCCATTTGGTCAGTTTGTCGTTTATGATAATCGCTGAGCAGAGGGTGACTGTATGCAAGTCCATCAATTGAACGAACTTGAGAAGCAACTGTCCGGCGACCTGCAATGGGCCCTACGGGCGCCCGAAGTGCGTCAATACGCCGGCAAGTTGGTCGCGGTCCATCAAAAGCGCGTCGTCGGCGTTGGCGTCAACCGAGACGCTTTGGTGGCAGAAGCTGCCGAGAAAGCGCAGTGCCCTCGCCAGAATGTGGTGGTGCTGGTTGTGCCGAGCGCGGATTTGAGCGAACTGCCGCGCTGACGAAACGCAATCCGGAGCCGGCATGGCCACGCATTCTTCGCCCACGACGACGAGTATTCAGTGGCTGATTCAGTTGATTCCGGGCGGTGCCTTGACGCTTCCCAGCGCGCGGCTGGAGGTCGAGTTGTTTTTGCGCACAACTCTGCCGGGTCAGCATGTTGTCAGCGAGCAGGTTTGGCTGGATACCGGAGCACCGCTTTCCGTCATCCCATTTCACGTGCATAACGGCCGACTCGATTGGAAACCCGTGCCCGGAATCAACCTTACCTGGGCGGGCCAGGCTTGCGACTTGGGAACCATCGACATCTGGCTGCCGACCGAGCAATCGCCCTCCCCACGCGGTCCATTCTCACTCTTGGCCAAGTTCCCGCGCAGCGATCCGCCGGGCAATCCCGTGCCCATCCTGCTGGGTCTCGAATTCTTCTTGTCTCAACAGGCCGGACTTACGCTACCTCCCTCGCCGCAGCCCGGCGCGATCCAGATGCCGTGAAAAAGCTGCACACGGCCTCACCGACGCTGCACCGCGTCAAGCCGTGAGCCCTCGCAAAACCTGCCAACGCTGCCACAACTCCGTCCGCCGCGGCCCGGGCAGCAAGCCGGAAGATGGGCTGGGGTGACCCGCGGCTGATGATTCCAGCCTGCATTCGGTTCCTTCGCAGATCGATCGGCAGTCGCTGCTTCTACGCCAACGGCGTTGCACCCCCATAGCCCAGGGTCGCCGCTTCGGCGCACCCTGGGATTGTCCGACGCCACGGAATGTTACGCCGAAGGCGTTGCACCATGCGGGGACTTGTGCAACGCCTTCGGCGTAGGTCGCGGCAGGGATGCCGGCACCCAAGGGTGCGCCGCAGCGGCGACCCTGGGCTAATGAGTGAAATCCCTTCGGAATAAAGAACGCCGGACGGAAGTTCCACGACTTCGGGGAACGCAAACGAGACGCAGCTTGTTTCGGCGGGCAGACGGCCCGGTCGCCGTTTATGATGCCGGATTTGGCGCTGCACATTGGGGCGAAGGCGAGACGGGACATCGCAACGTGCGGTCCTATCGTGTAGAATGGCAGTGTCGCGGAATTATCACAACCAGAAAAAGCGAAGCCCCCATGAAAGTCACGACTTTGCCGGGAATCGTCGAAAACGGTCAGATCCGATTGGCTGACAATGTGCGCCTGCCGGAGAAGGCGACCGTGTATGTGGTGATTCCTGGTGTCGAGTTTCCAGGCGTGGTTCGCATGGGCAGCCCGAGGCTCGTGCATCCGGAGCAGGCGGCGGACTTCGAAAAGGAAGTGGTCGAGGAGAATCAAGATGCCGGCGTATGACGCGGAGTTTTTCGCACCGCCCGCGCCGCTGGCACGTGTGACTTTGCGCCATCCAGCAACGGGAGCGTTATTACCAGACGTGCCGATGCTGCTTGACTCTGGTGCGGATGTTACTTTGATTCCGCAGGCTTCGGTGGACACGCTCGGTGCGACGGTCAATCCGGGCAGCGGTTATGAGTTGATCGGGTTCGATGGCGCCCGAAGCGTCGCGCAAGCTGTCCAGCTCGATCTGCTGTTTCTTGGGCGTGCTTTCAAAGGTCGATTCCTGTTAATCGGCCATGATTCGGGCATTTTGGGTCGGGACATTCTCAATCACGTCACCATCTTGTTGGACGGACCTCGTTTGACCTGGAACGAACACCACTAACATGGTCCTGTGTGCTTGAACCGCTTCGCTCTTCCGTGCCCTCCGCCATCCGCCATGAGCCATCGCCAAACCTGCCAACGCTGCCACAACTCCGTCCGCCGCGGCCTGGGCAGCAAGCCGGTGGATGGGTTGGGGTGACCCGCGGCCGATGATGCCAGCCTGTTTGCGAGATGGGTTGTCAACGGAGTAAACTGAGCGCGGATTCTCTGACAAGCTTGAGGAACACTCTTCCCAGTCTTGGACTATGCGCGGAAAACGCGCCAGGTCCACGCGCTGATAGTGCAAGGCAAGGGCGACGACGCGGAAGCAGACGAGATTCGTGACGGCATGGATCAGCCCTGGTACGCGCTGACCGATGCTGAGCAAGATCGGATGCGCGGCCTCTCAGCCGATTTGTATGTCTTAGATGATACGTCGTTGCGGCCGCCGTTGACCGATCCCGCGCCGGTCCAGGCTTGGCGCAAGGAAGCACGTCGCTTTGTCGCCGACTTTCACGGCGGCAACCTCGATGCCGCGCTGGTATTTCTGCGCAAGCCGGTGCCGGCCTCGCTGCCGCCGCATTTCATTCCCTTCTTGCAGGCGCTGTGCTGGGAGAAACTGGGCGACGCCGAAACGGCGGCCGTCTTCAGGCAGGCGGCCGAGAAACATGACGTCGAATTGCCTGAATTGGCCGGCACCACCTGAGCACTGCAGAATCCAGCCAGGGAGTGTGCCGTCTACTATTCTTGCACCACCACTTCCGCCCGGTCGCCGGAGACGCCGCTGCACGGACACAATTCGATCCGGTATTGCAGCTCGTTGCGCAGTTTCTCCAGCGCCGCCGAGCGCGTAACGGCCTTGACCTCGACCGTGCCGACCGAAGATCCGGCGTGCCGGGCTTGCCAGATTCCGCTGGAGAGCGCTTGAACGGTGCACGAGAACTTCATGGCGCGCCTCCCATCTCTTTTTCGAACTGCTCCAAAACGCGGCGCATCGGTTCGGGAGTGACCAGCCAATCGCCGGAAAACGAATGGTCCAGATCGTAGATCAGAAAGAGAACAAACGCGATCGCCCCCGCCAGGCTCGCGGTCATCAGCGCCAAGGAAGCAAAGGACTCCAGCCCGAAGAAATACATCGAGCCGACGTTGCTGAGCGCTCCAGTCACGAGCAAAATCCACAAAATCGGCGGCAGGCGCGTCCGGCTATTCTGCAACAGGTCGGTGCGCGCATCGCTGAAGTCGTTGAAGCGCGCCACCGCCTCGCCGTAGAGCGCTTCTTCGCGCGCCGTCTTGGGTTCCGCCCCGGCCAAGACTTGCCACAGTTGCTCCACGAGTTCGAACGCCCGACTGCTGGCCTTGCCGGTCGCCATCAGATCCCACTCGCGGTCAATCACCGCGCGCGCATAATCCCGGGCCGCCTCCAACGCCTGCCGGCGCACCGGTTCGCCCAGCCCGCGCGTCAGCCGCACGACATCCGCCAACTCATTCGCTTGCCTTTCGACCAGGCGCCCCGCCTCGTTCTGTTGCGTCCAGACGGTGAAGACGACGAAGGCCAGCAGCACCGCGTAGATAGTCCCCACCGTCTGCAGATAATTGCCGCACACCTCGTTGTTCGCCTTGAGCGTCGCCAGTGGCACCGCGCGCTGCACGAGCCACAAGCCGGCGACAGCGACCAGAATGCTGGCGGCGACGGTCAGAATCAGCAAAAGCACGGTACGCATGAGTTTGCCTCAACGTAGACCGCACACTCCGTGTGCGGACTTCGGCACACGGAGTATGCCGTCTACACTCCCGGCATCGCCTTTTTCAGCGGCCGCAACAGCACCAAGAGCACTACCGCGATCGCGAACGCCAGGCCGCTGAGCAGAATCCAGAACGTCGAGTGCAGCCATTCGGTCCACAAAACGCCGATGACCGTCAGCTTGTTGCCGATGGCGGTGGCGACGAACCAGCCGCCCATCATCAGGCCCAGATGCCGGCGCGGCGCTACCTTGGCGACCAGGGCCAACCCCATCGGCGACAGCATCAGCTCGCCCAGCGTCAGCACCGCGTAAGCGCCGACCAGCCAGGCCGGCGACACCTTGTACTGATAGAGCTTCTCATCCAGCGCGCTGGCCTCGCCGACGTGGGCCGCAACATACAGGATCAGGAACGCGATGCTGGTCATGATCATGCCGATCGCCATCTTGGTCGGCGTCGAGGGTTCCAGGCCTTTGCTGTCGAGCCACTTCCAGAACCAGATGAGGGGAAACGTCAGCGTCACCACCCAGAACGGATTGATCGCGTGCGAGATCGTGCCGGACACGTTCCAGTCGGTGTTCTCGTCCGCCCAGTACAGCAGCGTCGAGCCGTTTTGATGAAACACCATCCAGAAAACGATGACGATGGCGAAGATCACCAGCAAGGCGCCGATCCGCTTCCAATCGGGAATCGCGTCGATGGGCTGTTGCCGCCCCAGTGCCATATCCGGCGCCGTGCCCTTGCCCAAACCCATTTTCCAAGTGGCGCTCTGCACCGCGTGTTCGGGCGCCGTCGTCCCCGGCGGAATGTCCTCCGCAACGGCGGTCGCCGGCACCATGTCAGCAGCCGCTTGCCGTTGCGCTTCTCGTCCCGGCTCTTCGACAAAGCGCTGGAACCACCAGAGAATGCCCACCGAAATCACCATGCCGCCCGCCGCGACGGCAAACGCCGGATGAAAGCCGAATTGCCCCTTCACAAACTCCGCCGTCACCGGCGCCAGGAACGCGCCGATGTTGATGCCCATGTAGAAAATGTTGAACGCCCGGTCCTTCAAATGGCTCCCCGGCGGATACAGCGTGCCCACCATCGCCGAGATATTCGGCTTGAAAAACCCGTTGCCGATCACCAGGCACGTCAGCGCCGCATAGACGATCGGCAGCGAGTGGAACGAAAGCAGCAGATGCCCGGCGATGAAGAACAGTCCGCCGATCATGACCGCGCGCCGAAAGCCGAGCTTCCAACTCGCCAAAAACCCGCCGACGAGCGGGCTGGCATAGACGTACATCAGGTAGTCGGAATAGAGCCTGGTTGCATCGATTGCGCTCCAGCCGAAGCCTTCGTCGGGGTTGCGCAAGTACAGCGTGAACATCGCCAGCATGGTGTAGAAGCTGAACCGCTCCCACATTTCCGTGGCGAACAACACGTACAGCCCCGGCGGATGCCGGTCGATCGTGATGTCGACGCCCGCGGGTTCCGTCGTCCGGTTCGCCGTTTCATGGGCCATGGATCATCCTCTGCAGAAGTTTCTTCAGCCACGGATCAACACCGATCAACACGGATGGCAGAGATGCGGGAGAACTCGATGCGTTTTGTTTTCATCCGTGTTGATCCGTGTTCATCCGTGGCTCATGCTTCTTCCATTTTTCTGTGGCTGTCGCTGGTCGCGCTGGGTTTGCCTGGGAATCCGTGGTGTGCCTCTTGGAAATGGGTATCATACCCAGCAAGGCGCCGATGCCCCAACCAAAATGTAGGGTGCGTGGAGTCTTCGAAACGCACCATTCCGACCCAGCGCGGAGATGCGAAACGGTCGAGCCTACGATGGCGTACGCGTCGCAAATCCCTTGTTGACCGCTTCAGCGGCAGTAGAACGGGTCGCTCATGGCAAGAGTTCGACCGTCACGTCGGGAAAGTGAGCCAAGTTTTGATCGTTGGTCAGAAAGCGGTCGAAGCGATACTCCACAGCAATCGCCAAGTGCAACGAGTCGGCTAATCCGAATTTGTGCGTTCCGCGGATCATCGCCGCTCTTTTTCGACGACATGCACTCACTGTACCGAAGCTCAATCATCCACAGATTTCACCGATTTCACAGATTTGAAATCAATAGCAAAAAGTCAGCGTTTTGCAAGCTAATCTGTGTAATCTGCGAAATCTGTGGATAAACTCTTCTTGGCTGCGGCTCGGCCGCGCTGGGCCTGTGTGGTGAGAAATGTCGGCCGACTACCTCCGGCCCATGGACTGGACTTGGCTTGCGACCGAAGCGTTTGCATCTTTTTTTCGTAGTCTTGCTCGCCCTCTTGCATGGCGGCCTCAATTTCCTCGGCGCTGCGGTCCTGGAATCCCCGCGCTTGCTGGCTCTGACGAATTTCGTCGATCACCTCGGCCAGGCCAAGCTGCCGCTGCCCGTTTGCCGGAACGGATTGCAAGATGACTTTGACCCGCCCCGGCGACAGGCTGGGCATCTGGTCTAGCTCCAGCGTTCCATCCGGCTTCAGCGTGCCTTCGGTGCCGGCTTCGTCAAGGCTCATGGGATTTCTCCTCTCGTGGCGCGGAACGTACGCTATTCTAGCCGATTCCCCAAGCCCGCGTCACGCCGAAGGCTGTCGCCGCGCTCCCTTGGTTGAAGGGGGCCGACGCCGACGGTATCATGGCTTGACGAATGCGAATTGGTCGCTTGCCGCGAGTACTCGCCGGATTGGCTCATCGAGGATTTCATCGGGTGGGCTGGCCTTGATCGGCGTGCTTGTCCTGACCCCGAAGATATCCGTGTTTACCTGAAAGAGGCACGTCCGGCTGACAGTAGTCCGCAGCAAGCTAACCGCGTCTTGCGCGAATGGTCCGAACAATTGAATGAAGGCTTGGCCGATTCCTTTATTTCCGTGCCTGCCGTCGGAGCAAAATCAACCTCGTCCGATGAACCTCGCCGCTGAACCTAAAGCGGCTGAGCCGCAACTTTGGACTGCGGCGGTTTCACGCCGCTTTTGGGTTTTTTTCGCGAGGTGGAAGCAAGCAAGAAAGCGGTGGCCTCGAACGACGTGGCGAGGATGCGGTAGACGCCGTCGGCGGGCGGGTTGAAGATAGGACGCGAGTTGAGGTTGTCCGGGCCGATGTCGTCGTTTTCGGCGAGCAGTCTGCCCAAAGTAGCAGGCACGCTCCGCGTGCCGTACGCGCAGCGCATCAGGACAGCCAGTGGCGCTCACCGGGTACTTTTCACTTTCCGCCGGGCTTGATTCTTGCGTCGTCGGCGCTGTTCGCGCCGTCGGTGAGCTTGGTCGAGCTTCTGAATATGGTCGAGAAAGCCTTTCAGCCCGCCGTGCTTCTTGACGAGTTCTGCGCGGACACGCCAGATTTCATCGAGGATGGGATCGTCCATCATTAACGTTTCCTCCGAATCGACTGGCTCATTTGAACGGCGGTACATCGACCGGTAAACCGACGCGCATGAAGAAGCGGGCAAATGCTTGCGAGAGATGTTCTCGATACGGAGGAAGCAGCCGCAGGCGCTTGCCGACCGAAGCGACCCGATGACGCAAGAAGCCCAACGGCAGCGAATAAACGCGCCGAAAGTCCACGACGCCGATCTCGCGCTCCATTCCCGCCAGCGTACAAGCTGCCAGGACATGGAACCCAGGCAAGTTGCCGCGCCGCGCGTCTTCCATGCCTCGGTTGGTCGCCAGATGCCCCGTGGTCAATTCCGATCGTCGCCAGACCGCACACAGCAATACGTCCGTGACCTTCTCCCGACCCTTGATCAGATCACAGGATTGGGAAAGCACCATCAAATCGCGTTCTTCCCAGCGAAAGGTCGCGCTGGCCAAGGCGCCGTCCGCCAGTTCGTCCGGTGGGAGAAACACGGGACAATGCTCGAATAGACCGCCTTGCTCGAGGTCGTTGCCACTCAGCGATTGAAACCATGGATAGGCCGGAGCATCCATTCACACCCCCGATCCGGCACCGGGATCATCAACCGGCAAGGGCAGACTGCGGCCGCCAAAGACCAATTGGACCTGCATCGATCCCTGGGGACGCAGCGGCACCGCTTCGATGGTCGCGTCCCAATCCATGACTTCCGATTGCGCAGCAGACTCAGCGGGTCTCACCGCGTCTGGCGGGGGCACAAAGGTCGCTGCGGGAATCGCTAGAATTGCTTTGTTCATGGCTTCATCCTAATCGATACGCGGTTCGCCAGCAACCGTATTCTGGGCCGTGATTCAACCGGAACGCACGGCTGTTACTTTCCTCCCTTGAACTCGCGGAGGCGCAGCGTGTATGCCCCGACGCCGCGCTGCTCGAACGACGTGGCGATGATGCGGTAGACGCCGTTGGCGGGCGGGGTGAAGATCAGGCGCGAGTTCAGAATCTTGCCGTCGTCGATGTCGTCGTTTTTGGCCAGTTGTTTGCCCTGGGCGTCTTGCAGCTTCAGAAACGTGTCGAAGTCCTTGCTTTCCAGGTCGATGACGTAGGTCTTGCCGGCGGTCATTTTGAATTCGTGGATTTTGCTGGCGTCCTTGGCGGTCAAGGAACCTTCGAGTTTGGTTTCGGTGAAGCGGCTTTGGGCGTCTTTGAGAATTTGTTGCACATCACCCCAAAACTTCGCCAACGCGGCGCGTTCGTCGGCGGGAAGCTTGGCGAGTTCCTTCTCGTCGCGCAGGCCGGCAAGATCGGAATCGCGTTGCCAGTGTCGCATGTCGTCGTGGATATGGGCGGCCGCAAGGGGATTCTTTTCCAGCAGCTTGGCACGGGCCGTCAGGTCCGCCTGGAGCCAGTCGAGCGCTTGATTGCGCAGGCGGGTCTGTTCCTTGGCCTCCAACTTGTTGGCATCGACCCCCTTGCCGGCGGCGGCCAGGGCCGCCGCGCATGCCGCGTTGTAGCGATGCTGTTTGGCTATGTGGTCAGCCAGTGCGGGTTGGGCCTTGAACGCCTGCCGGTAGAGCAGCACCGCGGCGCCAAAGCGTTTCTGGTATTGTTGGCATATCTCGGCCATCTGCAAGAGTTCGTCCGGCGTGGCGGAGTGCGTGCCGTCAAGGGCCGCCAGGGCGCGATCGGCCAGGGCCTGCAGTTGCTGACACTGCTTGAGACGACGGACGCAACTCGCGCGGAAAGGCGCGCTCGGCGGGAGCAGATCGACCGCCTTCTGCAAGGCAGCCGCCCCGTCGGCGAACCGGCCATCGAGAAACAGGGCAAAGCCGAGCCCACCGTGAGCGTTGGCGTATTTCGGGTCGATTTCGATGGCCTTGTGGTAGGCCGCGATGGCCTCGGGAAGCTTCTTCTGCTCGCGCAGGGCGTTGCCGAGGTTGTAGTAAAGATCGGCGTCTTTCGGGTCGATTTCGATGGCCTTGTGGTAGGCCGCGATGGCCTCGGGCAGCTTCTTCTGGTCCCGCAGGGCGATGCCGAGGTTGTTGTAGGCCGGGGCGTATTTCGGATCGAGTTCGATGGACTTGTGGTAGGCGGCGATGGCCTCGGGGAGGTTCTTCTGGTCGTAGAGGGCGTTGCCGAGGTTGGCGTAAGCGTTGGCGTTTTTCGGGTCGATTTCGATGGCCTTGTGGTAGGCCGCGATGGCCTCGGGAAGCTTCTTCTGCTCGCGCAGGGCGTTGCCGAGGTTGATGTAAGCCGCGCTGCTTCTGGGCCGCACACCGAGTGCAACCCGGTAGAAGCCCGCTGCGTCAGCCGGATCTGACTTGCGGAGCGCGTTTCCGAGATAGTAGTTCAGCCAGAAGTCGGCGGGAGACTGGGCCTGTGCCTGGCGAAGCCACGGTATCTTCGCGGGATTGTCGTCTGCAAGGAGGTGACCCATCAGCTGGAGTTGCGAAGCCGATAGCCCGGCGGCCGGCGCTTCCTCGGCCAGTTTTGTGAGCGCCCGCTGGTCCCGCCACGACTCGATTCGCCGCAACCGGTCGCCCCACGCCCGGTCGGGCGCCGCCAGGCGGCCGATCTCCAGGAGCGCGTCGGGCAAGCCCTGCTTGCCAAGGACAAAACCGACATAGGCCCAGTCGTCCAGGGCCGCAAGCAATTGTTCCTTGATCGGTGCTGCGGCCAGGCGCGCCGCAACCGCAGCGGGCGGATCGCTCCCAATGCCGAGGTTGGCCTTCGCAAAGGCATCTGGATACTGCTCGGCAGCCCCGCGGTAGTCGAACTTGTTATCGACGACCGTCGAGCGGTCGAGGCGGATTTTTTCCAAGCGCAGGGCCAACTGGTAATCGGCTTGATCGCGGCCAATCTGCTCGTCCACCGTTTTGAGCTGGGTCGTCCATTGCGGATCGAGCGTTCCCTCGGCATTGGTCACCAAATCGTTGGCGCGCTGCCAATCGGCGCGGGCGGACTTGATCTGGGCCTGCCAGCGGGCGGGTTGATTCAGCAGCTCTTGAACGCCGCCGGGTTGCTTCAGGATCTTGTGCAGCTCAGCGCGGGTGTGGCGGGCCTGGTCCAGACCGTGGCGAACTTTTTCCTCGGCGAGGGCCTGCTTGCGCGCCGCCTCGGCTTGGTGGCTTGCGTACCAGAAGGCACCGGTGCTCAGCGCGATGAGGCCGACCAGCAGCGCCGCGGCAACTCCGCTCACCAGCGGCTTGTGCTTGCGCGCCCATCTCCCGGCCCTGACGGACCAGGGCTCGCCATAAGCGCCGACCGGTTCATCCGCCAGCCAGTGTTCGATATCGGCGGCAATATCAAGCGGTGAGCGGTAGCGGTTCTTTGGATCCAACGCCATCGCCTTCTGGCAAATGGCTTCCAGGGCGGCCGGAAGCTCCGGACGGCGTTGTCGCGGCCGGACGAACGCGCCGCGCTGCACGCGGCGCAGCAGTTCACCGATGTCGCGCTCATCAAAAGGATCGTGGCCGGTCAGCAGGCAGTACAAGGTGGCGCCCAGGCTGTAGACATCGCTGGCCGGACCAAGCTGATCGAGCCGGCCGGCGGCCTGTTCGGGACTCATGTATTGAGGCGTGCCCAGCGCCTCTCCTGCCAGAGTGGGGACGACGTCGCTGCCGGAAGCCGGTTGCAATGCGGTTTCGTTGATCCTGATTTTTTCTGCACCGACCTCTGATCTCTGGCCCGCGCCGCCCGCTTTCGCCAGGCCCCAGTCCACCACCAGAGTCTCACCGTAGGGGCCAAGCATGATGTTGCCGGGCTTGAGGTCCCGGTGAAGCACGCCGCGGCTATGCGCGTAAGCGATGGCGTTGCACACGTCGAGGAAGCGACCCAGCAGTTGGCGGAATTCGAGACCGGAGAATTGATCCGCAGATTTCGCCGATTTCGCAGATTTGGAAATTGCTGAGCGGTTCTTATCTGCGTAATCTGCGAAATCTGCGGATGACTTCTTGTGGAACCGCTCAATCGCCTCTTTCAAACTGTCGCCGCGAATGAAGCGCATGGCGTAGAAGGGGCGGCCATCGGCGTAAGCGCCCAGCCCGTAGACGGGGACGATGCCGGGGTGCTCCAGCCCGCCGGTGATCTCGGCTTCGACAAGGAAGCGCGTGCGGGCAGCGCCGTCGTCAGCCTGATGCGCCTGAATTCGCTTGAGCGCAACTTCGCGGCCGAGTTCTTCATCACGGGCGACGAAGACTTCCCCTAAGCCTCCTTTGGCGTGCGGGCGCAGGATGCGAAAGCGCGTGCCTTCGGCGGTGCGGAAGCCGACCGTTGCCGGACCCCGCGTCGGCATATCATCCCCGACGTCGCGTGCCGACCCGACGTGACCGAGACTGGCTTGCACTTCGTCATCGGCAATCGGCTTCAAGTCCCGCCGCACGGCACTGGCGGAACTGAGCGCTGCCAGGCTTTTTTGGGCATCATTCCCATGGACTTCCAGGTGCTTCTGCACCATGACGTCGAGGGCCGTGTGCAGATCCTCGCGCAAGGCCTTTTGTTCCACCAGAATTCGGCCGAGCGGTTTGCCCTTGTCCAGCACCCAGGCATGCATGCCCGCGATGAGCTGGTCGCGCGTGATGAAGTCCATTTGTAGCGCCAGGATGCCGAACAGCAGATTGCGATCCGCGGACGAAGGAGAAGGTGCAGCGGGCATGGCGAATTCCCTGTGCAAAACCTTGCAACCACCAAGGACACAAAGAGCACCAAGGAAATCAAATACCAAGGTTGTCAAGCAATTAGGAACCAGGCAAGTCAGCAGACGAGGCGTTTGAGGCCGTCTTTGAGAGTGCGCTCTTACAACCCATCAATTTCTCATTGAATTCCTTGGTGTTCTTGGTGATCTTTGTGGTACTGACAACCTGGTCATCGGACCAGGCGTTTGAGGCCGGCTTTGAGAATGGGCACGTTGAAGTTGATGAGCAGGCCGAGCCGTAGACCGGTGGCTTTGAGATACGACAGCAGTTGGGCATCGTGGATCGGCGCCAGCTCACTGACGGCTTTCAATTCGACGATGACCCGCTCCCCCGCGAGCAGGTCGAGTTGTTGCCCTGGGATCATGATCTCCTTGTACGGCACCAGAATCTCTTTCTGCGGCTGCACGGAGATGTTTCTTAAGGCCAGCTCATGCACCAGCGCTCGTTCATAGATCTTCTCAAGAAACCCTGGCCCCAAGTGCCGATGGACTTCAATCGCCGCCCCAATTACGGCATGCGCAATTCGCTCATCTGCCTCCGGGATCGGCTCGTAAGCCATAAATCAACTCTCTTTCTTTTCCTTTGTGCTCTTGGTGCCCTTTGTGGTTTGGACAGCGGGAAAACATGGTCCAGCGGCTTCTCTTCTAACCGGCTCGCCAGGCGAACGGAAGCAAAATCCGGCGACGGTCCATTATCCGGCCGCCGACACCCTCGGATAAGTTGATCATTTAACTCGGAGCGTGCTCGGAAGTCCAAGACAGGAGGCCAGTTGTGCTGAAAAGTCAAGTGATCACTTGGGCAGGTTTTAGGTGATCACTTGACTCTACGTTGGTGCGGCGGCGGCGAACACGATGAAACACGCATTTCCCGGATGAGTCTTTTCTCTACCATGGGACAGATCTTGCCGGGCAGCGTCATGTCAGTTCATCGCAACACCGACAAAAGCGGAGTTCTATCCCACGTCAGTTCTTGCTGGCAGTTCCCGGCCAATCTTGGTAAAAAGCTAAGACATGCACATGTCCTGTCCAAAATGCGGCCAGCCCATTGCGGCGATCCAGGCCTTGCACGACGTCGTCTGCCCTGCTTGTGGTACGCGCCTGGAGGTGACTTCGGCGCGCGCGACCTCGGCCGTCGATGAAGCGTTTGCAGACTTCGGACGTCAAGCGGCGCCGCCCGTGGGCGCGGCTGCAGCGCCGCCGCCGGCCCCGGCCGACACGCTCGACGCCATGGGCCATAACCTGCGCGGCGTGGCGTTCACGAACCAGGGCAACCGCAAGCAAGCGCTCATCGAATTCAACCAGGCGATTCGGCTCGATCCGAAAATGGCGCAGGCGTACAACAATCGCGGCTTCGTGCTGGCCGACGGCAAGGCCTACGAGCCGGCCATCGCCGACTTCAACCGGGCCCTCGCGCTCAATCCGCAGTTTGCCGCGGCGTTCAACAACCGCGGCCTGTCGTTCATGGCGCGCAAGGACTACGAACGGGCCCGCGCCGACTTCGATGCCGCGCTGCGTTTCGATCCGGCGCTCACGCTGGCCTACAGCAATCGTGGTTTCGCCTCTTCGGCGCTGGGCAACTACGAAGCGGCGGTGGCCGATCTCAACGAAGCCCTGCGCCGCGTGCCCACCCTCGCCAACGCCTTTCACAACCGCGGCTTCGCCCACACGGCCCTGGGCGACTTCGATCGGGCCATCAACGATTACAACTACGCCTGCACCTTGCAGCCCGACCGGCCGTTCGGTTACTACAACCGCGGCTTCGTGCACACGCTCGTCGGTCAGTTCGAGCCGGCGCTCGACGATTTGAATGCGGCGCTGCGGCACAAACCCGATTTTGCCGATGCCTATTTCAATCGCGGCGACATCTACCGCGCCCGCGGCGATCTGCGCCGCGCCGTCGCCGAGTATGCCCAGGCGATTCAATATGCCCCGCGCTTCTCACTGCCATATTACCACCGCGGCGAATGCTATGTCACCCTCGGCGAATTCGATGCGGCGGCAGAGGACTACACGGCGCTGATCGGCCTCAATCCCAAGCTACCCGCCGCCCACAACGGCCGCGGCCAGGCGAACTTTGCCCGCGGCGAACTCGAATCAGCTCTGGCGGACTTCAACGTCGCCATTCAGTTGGATCCGCGCTACGTGCATGCCTATCACGGTCGCGGTTTGGTGCACGCCGCCGCGCACAACTTCGATCAGGCCGTGGTGGACCATATCGAAGCGATCCGGCTGTGTCCGCAATCGCCGGAAGCCTACACGAATTTCGCCCGCTTCTGGGCGAGTTGTCCCGATCGGGAGCGGCGCAACGGCGTGATGGCCGTGGAGTCGGCCACGCGCGCTTGTGAATTGTCGGACTGGGATGATGCGGCTAGTCTGGCGGCGCTGGCAGCCGGTTACGCCGAGCAAGGCAACGTCGCACAAGCGTTGCACTGGGCCGGGCGGGCTGTTGAAATCGCCCCTGAGAATGAGAAATGGCGCTACCGGCCGGAATGGGAGGCCTATCGGCATTGGACCGGCCGTTCCCAAAGTGGCCAACCTGCAACGCCGGACCATGCAAGCTCCGAGCCACAATCGTGAAGGAGCGGCGAGTCGAAGCGCGCAGCGCTGGGTGGTGTTTCAGCACATTGATTTTCATTCACCCATAAGTCGCTGGCGAACGCCTTTGCGGCACTGCTTGTGCTTGCGGAGAATGAACTATGTCGCTGTCCATTTCGCGCCGCGACTTGCTCGGCCAAGCCGCCGCTGCACCCTTGGCGGCGGGAGCGGCCGCTTTGAATGCGGCACAACCCGCGCAACGTGTCCCCATCGTGGACACTCACCTGCACTGTTTCGCCGGGCCCAACGACAAGCGTTTTCCGTACCATGAGCGGGCGCCGTATCGGCCCGACGACGTTTCCACGCCGGAGCATCTGCTGCGCTGCATGAACGACAGTGGCGTCGATTACGCCATCGTCGTCCACCCGGAGCCGTACCAGGATGATCATCGCTATCTGGAGCATTGCTTGCAGGTCGGCAAAGGGAAACTGAAAGGAACCGCTCTCGTTTTCGCGGATCGGCCGGGGTCGGTGGCGCAACTGCCGAACCTGGTGAAACGGCTCGGCGTCGTCGCGGTGCGCATCCATGCGTACGCGCAGGATCGGCAGCCGCCCTTCGGTCGGCGCGAGTTGCGCGACTTGTGGGCGCGTGCAACCGATCTCGGCATCGCGGTTCAACTTCATTTCGAGCCGCGCTATGCTCCAGGCTTCGAGCCGTACATCAAGGAATTCGCCAACACGAAGGTGCTGATCGACCATCTCGGCCGGCCGTTCCAAGGCACGACGCAGGAGTACGCGGCCGTGCTCGGCTTCGCCCGTTACGCCAACACGATCATGAAACTGTCGTCGATCCCCAGCGCCCGGCAGTACCCGCATCGCGACATCGCGCCCGTTCTCAAGCAAATCGTCAGCGCCTGGGGCGCGGATCGCCTGATGCATGCCGGCGGCTTCGGCCCGCAGGCCACCGGCGCTTCGTATCGCACCGAGCACAATCGCTTGCGCACGATGCTTGCGGATCTGTCGCGCGCGGATCAAGACAAGATCCTGGGCGGCAACGCGGCCCGACTGTTTCGCTTGGGAGCGTGAAGGAGACAACCATTCGAGGTTTGGCCTCATGATCGAATTGATCGACGTCACGCAGCACTACGGCATCCGCCCGGTGCTCAAGCGGATCAATCTGCGGATCGAGCGCGGCGAGTTGACCGTCATCGTCGGGCCCAATGGCATGGGCAAGTCCACACTGCTCGCCGTCATGGCCGGCGTGCTCCAACCACAGCACGGGCATGCGGCGATCGACGGCGTGCGGCGGCGCCAGTCGACGGACGATGAATTGGCCCTTCGCCGGTCGGTGGTTTACCTGCCCGATCAACCCTGGCTGCCGGCCATGCGCACCGGCCGCGAGTTCCTGTTGAGCGTCGGCCGTTTGTATGATGTCGATGACGGTCGGTTAATGGATCATGTCGACCGGCTGTTGTCGCTGTTCGATCTGGCTGACCAAGGCGACAGTCCGATTCGCAGTTACTCCGCCGGGCAACAGAAGAAAATCGCCCTGTGCAGCGCCCTGGCGACGGAGGCGCCGGTGTTGCTGCTGGATGAGCCGTTTTCCGGCGGACTGGACCCGGCGGGTATCTTGGCGCTCAAACGCGTCTTGCAGCGGAAAGTCAAGGACCAGCAGGGCACGGTCGTGCTGACGAGCCCCGTGCCAGAGATTGTCGAAGAGATCGCGGATCGGATCGTTATCTTACAGCACGGCGAAGTGCTGGCGGCGGACACGCTGGACGGACTGCGGCGGCTCACGGGACTGGACGGTTCGCTGGGCGCGATCCTCGAGCGCTTGCTGCATCCGGAAACGGCGCAAAAGCTGAAGGATTATTTCGAGGGCCAATCGTCATGATCCGCTGGCTGCGCTTAAGTTGGCCGCCGTGGGGCTGGGTCGCCTTGTTTGCCGTCGCGTATGGCGGTGCTCTGGGGCTCCTGCTTTGGCTGGAAGCGCGCATCGGCGGGCCGCTCGTTGACGATGCAGGCCGGCCACTCCGCACGCGACTGACCGGGGGCATGCTGATGGCCGGCACCGCGTTCTACAGCTTCTGGCGCGCGTTCGTGTTCCATCCGCGCGGCCGGCCGTCCTACGCGGCCTGGCTGGCCGCCACGCCCTGGACCAGCAAAAAACCGCTGCCGTTGGGACCGGTGCATCTGGTTCCCCAGGATATTCTGTTCGTCGGGACCATCGTGGCCTTGACATGGCTGAGCGGCGACGAGTGGGCCTTGTTTGTGCCGCAGGTATTGTTGGCGCTCTATGCGGGATTGCTCGGCATCACCTTTTTCACGACCGGCGCCTGGCCCTGGGGCTACGCGGTGGCGTTCGCCGTCGGGCTCACCGTTCGCCTGTGGCCCTTCCTCCCGGCCAGTTTGAGCGCGGCCTTGCTTGCCTATGGCTTCGCCTATCTCGGCCTGCGGCAAGCGCTCGCGCGGTTTCCGTGGAACGAGACGTGGATCGACGAGCAATTCGGACTGTGGCCCAAAAAGAACAACATCCGCGCGTCCGGCGCCATCGGCTGGCCCTACGCCCGCCTGGCGCCGAAATTTCCCGGCTCGGAAACCGGCATCGCCCTGCACCACGCGCTGCTCCTGAGCGCGCTGATTGGCTGGGTGGTTTATGCTTGCTTGGCACTCGCTCCCAAGCCGGCCGACCAAGACGAGACATCGCGGTTGTTGTTGAGCTTCGTTCTGACGATTGCGCCGGTCGCGCGCTGCTTCGTCTATTGCAACGGCTATCTGCCGCCGATCAGTTTCCTGGGCCGCTTGGCCACTTTTCGCTGGATCATTCCCGGCTATGATCAGATCTTCGTCGCGCCGCTGCTCGCCTTCTTAGTGGGGGCCGCGCTCGAAGGTGCAAGAATGCTGCTCGGCATCGATCCCCTGTACGCACGGCCGGTCAACATCGCGGTCATCCTGGCGATTTGCTTGGGCATGGGACCGACGCTGAAGACTTGGCGGCTGACGGGCGAACACCGCATCGCGATCACCACCTTGCGTACGGAGACGGTGCGAGTCGGATGATGCCGAAGGATTGCGGCACATTGTCCTACTGACTACTGACCACTGACTACTGACTGTTTTGAAGTGGACCGCCGGGGAGTTGAACCCCGATTTCCTGGGTGCAAACCAGGTGTCGTACCAGGTTGGACCAGCAGCCCAAATGCAGTCGGCAGCGGCAGTAGGCAGTGGGCAGTAGGCAGTCAAAACCAACGCAGCACTGCCTACTGCCAACTGCCGACTGCCCACTGCCGACTGACAATTGCGGAGGTGGGATTCGAACCCACGTGGTACGGCTTATGAGACCGTGCTGGCAACCAAGCTCCAGTCCACTCCGCAGAAGAGTAAACGGCACACTCCGTGTGCCGAAATCCGCACACGGAGTGTGCGGACTACAGTACTCCCGGCAGGACTCGAACCTGCGATGTGCTCTGTGTGAGAGAGCCGCCGTTGCCGCTGGGCCACGGGAGTATTGAATCAGTTGGCAGTCGGCAGACGGCAGGTGGCAGTCACAAACGACTGCCGACTGCCCACTGCCGACTGCCCACTGCCCACTGTCTTCAGTCCAGACGGGACGAGTCGAACGTCCCTGAACCCGCGTATCAGACGGGCGCCTGGCCGCTAGGCTACGTCTGGAAAGCGCCCTGTACGGGGATTGAACCCGTCTCACCTGATCGACAATCAGGCCGCCACGCCAGCTGCGTCACAGGGCGAATTAGTCAGTAGTCAGTGGTCAGTAGTCAGTGGCATAACAGATTGCGGCATTTCTGCTACTGACTACGGACCACGGACTACTGACCAACGAGCAAGAACGGAAGGATTCGAACCCTCTCCGCCGGCTTTGGAGACCGACTGCTCTCCCAGGAGCACGTTCTTGTATCAGGTGTCAGGAATCAGGTGTCAGAGCGTGTGAAAAAATGGGGACTGGCTCCGGCCATCCCTCGAAAAACCTTGCGAATTTGGAGACGAGGCCGGTGCCTGTCCCCATTTTTTCACACGCTCTCAGTTCGAGTTTCGCAGATTTCCGAGGCGGAATTCCGGGTAAGTTGATGTCGGCTTCGTTGCTCTTTTATGGGAAACTTGTCTTGTTAACACACAACACAAGCCGCCCAGGCAAGGAA
>Ga0080064_1002658_pt1 | contig 29251 bp, 2 predicted proteins | sample Subgrocontami54m_FD_69260 | JGI IMG/M metagenome (GOLD analysis project Ga0080064, IMG submission 69260) | Subsurface groundwater microbial communities from S. Glens Falls, New York, USA - GMW46 contaminated, 5.4 m (SPADES assembly) (version 2) ...
ATTGGAGTCTCTGGATGTCTTTGTTGCCCTTTGAAAAAACCGAAGGAGTAGCGGAAATGGACTGGCTGGCGCTGAGTTTCTTTTTGATCGGGCTTTGCGTGTTGCTGCTTTCCGGATTGGGACTGGAAAAGTATCTTCACTGGAGACACCGGCAGAAGCACGCCCACTAGAATCTCCCAAGCAATCCTCCTGCCCTTCTAGTTGCTGTTTAGCCCGCATTCTTTACACCTGCTCGCCGAGCGTCTGGATATGCTATCCTTGAGCCATTGGGAGGACTCCAGATGAAGATTGAAGAGTACATTTCCGCGGAACGGGATGTTTGCCACGGGAAGCCGTGCTTCAAGGGCACCCGGATCATGGTTGCCTCCGTGCTGGAGCTCCTGGAAGCCGGGCAATCCACCCATCAGATTCTTGAAGCCTACCCCGCCCTGACCGAAGCCCACATCCGAGCCGCCCTTCATCTTGCGTCGGAGCTGCTGGGAAGCGAGCAGATCCTCTCCTTCCATTCCGCGTAACATGCGCGTCCTGTTGGACGAAGACGTGCATGTCAAAGTCGCGGACTGGCTTTTGGGAAAAGGCCACGATGTTATCCGGGTGCCGTCTGGTTTGAAGAACGGCCGGGTGATCGAGCTGGCTAACCGCGAATCCCGCGTTCTAATCACCCGCGACAAAGATTTCTCCAACCGGCTCATGTATCCACCCCATAAGCATTCGGGTATTGTTGTTCTTAGAATCCATCCGCCCCAACTGGAAAAACTGACCTCCGCGCTTGCACATCTGCTCAACGAGTTCTCCGATACCCCTCTCACGGGAAAACTTATAGTTCTCGAAGAAACCGAGTACCACCTCTTCACTTAACCAATTTTCTTTTACACATCCCGGCGGAGGGCTTGCTCGCGGAAGACGGCCTCCAGCTCCCGGACATCGGCACCCAGGGCATTCTGCGGCCGGCCCAGCAGGACCAACAGGAGGGGCCCCAGGCCGGCGGCCAACGGCATCGCGATCACCGCCTGATCACCGAACACCCTCTTCATCTGCTGCAGCAACAAACTCCCCTCGCCGACTCCGAGGACCCGGATCACGATGCCGGTCCTATCCTCGGGAAGGGTCGCCGCCAAGGCCGCGGCATCCGGCACGATCACCAGCGCGGGGTTCTTCTGCTCCAGCTCGGCCGCCGCCAGGCGGCGCTCCGGGTCGAGGATACGGATCTGCGCCGCCCGCTTCGGCGGGATGGCGGCCAGGATGTTGAAGACCGCCGGGCCCAGCGGCGCCACGGCCTCCGCCGAGATCACCAGGATATCTTTCGTCTTCATTTGCTGCATGCTCTGGCGGAAGAGAGCGACCGCCGGGTGGCCGGCCACGTTCAGACCGTAGACCATCGGCTCGCCGGAGGTCGCCGGCAGCGGGTCGGGCAGACGGATCGGCTTAGGCGCCACAGGCCGGCCGAGCATATTCTTCAGGAACTTCAAGCTACGGGAATCGCCGGAGGTCTTCAGCTCCGCCCCGCCCACGGACAACAGGGCCTCCGCCAATTCCTTTTTAGAGGAAAGGATCTCTTCGGAGATCCGCGAGCCGCCCTGGGGCTGCCGCAGCACCGCCTGCATCGGGAGCACCGCCTGCGAGAAGGAGAACGGCACCCGGGTCCCATCCTTCAGCAGCTCGGTAAAGACGGTGAACTCCACGGTGTCCCCCTTCTTCTTCAGCCCGCCCATGTGGATAAAGCGGGAGCCGTCCGCTTGCTCCGGCTCCACGGCCAGCGGCCGCAGGTCGGACATGCCGGTAGTCGTTTTCCGAAGCTCAGCCAGGTACTCCACCGCCCAATCGGGGACCAGGTGGATGTCGGACCACTGGGAGGGACCGGCGCCGACCACCTCCACCCCCTGCTCGGCATCCAGCAGCGAAGGCACCAGGGTCAGCCGAACCACCGTGCCGTCCTCCAAAGTGACCTGCACGAAGACGTCCCGGTCGAAGCCGGGGGCTTTCCCGAAGTAGATGTCGGCCTGCATCCCCCGCGCCCGGGCCGCGTTGCGCAAGGCCACCGCCTGGGTGAAGCAGTCCCAGTCCTTGAAGGCGCTGCCCTCCGGCCGGATCAGGTGGAACTTCTCCTTCGCGTCCAACGCGTACTCCGCGCCCGGCTCTTCGATCTGCCCGTTGAACCCGTAGGAGGCCCCCTGCTCCTGGACGAACCCGCGCGAGCCGCCCATGAACTCCCTGATCTGCGGGAGTCCGATAACATCGGGATAGCGGCCTAATCGCTTGGTCAGCTCCAGCGCCATCCAGCCGGCCTGCTGCTCCACGCTCGGCTCGCCGGGCTCGCCGAGCACGGGGCTTTGGATCAGGTTGAACATGGCCGGAGAGGTCAAGCGGCCGTTCTCCAAGTCTTCGATCAGATCGTGGATCTTATTTCTGGACATGATTTCAGCCACCAGGGCCCGGTACTCGCCGTCCAAACCGGCGCTCTGGGCGGCAACCGCAAGGGCGCCCAGGCGGAACTCGAAGCCGGCGTACTCGACAAGCGCCGCGCTGTGGTCCTCTTTGACCCCGGCCGCTTCCAACCGGCTTGCCAGCATCTTCAGCTCGGTGAGGAGCGGGAAGATCGTTCCCCGCTGCAGCGCTCTCTCCAGATCCGCTTTGAACTCCTGCATGGCCCGGCGGGTCCTCGCGTCATGGTCCAGCTCTTTCTTGTTCCGTTTCTTACCGTGCAGGGAGCCGATCCCCAGCGGCGGAGGCGTGGACTCCACCGGCGCGTGGGTCTCCACTGCCGGCGACCCCACGTTGGCCGGCACCACCGGCTTGGCGTCGGACATCCCCGCCGAAGCGAGCAGCCACGTCGCTCCGATCAGCACGTAGGCCGCCATCTTGGGGAACCAAGAAGAGCCCGCGGGGGCCACGCCGGCGGCTGCCTTGTCAGCGGCAGTGATACGCGTGCCGGCGCTTGAAGTCGCCGCTCCGGAGGCGACTGCCCCACCGCGGATAAGTTCTTTGGTGAAGACCTTGCGACCCTTGACACCAATCTGCATGAGCTGGGCCATCGGAATCGCGGCGGCGTTGAGCTGAGGCGCCAGGCGACTCTCCACGAGCACCACGCCGGAGGTGCGCTCCTCGTAGCCCGCCCGCAGGACGCGCAGCTCCTCGCCATCCACCTCCCGCACCTTGACCTCGCCAGCGGTCACTTCCGAGGCCACGACCGCATGGTCGTACGAGCGGCCGTCCTCTTCAATTCCACTCGCGTGTGCGATCACCGGCGCCTCAAAATTCTCCAAGGCGGCCGTCTTGACCTGAACACCGGTGACGTCGTATCCGAGATCCTTCATAGCCAGCAAACCCACCCCGAGTGGAACAACCACCGGCGGGTTGCTGTAGAACAGCCGGTACAGGAGCTGATCACCGGTCAAGCCATCGGACTTGGAAAGCAGCATCTGGATCACGACGGCCCGGGCGATCCGGCCAAGCTCCTCGGTTCCGGCTTGGCGGCCTTCCTTCTCCTCTATCCAGTGCTGGATGGAGGCCATGCAGCAGTTAGCGCTGTCCACCGTGCGCGGATCGGTGAGGATCTTGATCGGCTGTTCAAGATCCTTCTCCTTCAGCCCGGGCTTGGCGGCCAAGACCGCCGGCAGCTGTTCCACGAACGCCGCGACCAGCGTCCGGCCGACATCCCGCGCGCGGCCTTCCGGCAACCGGTCCAGCATCGGAGCCGCCAGGCGCCACGCCCCTTCCTCCAACCCGGCCTGGTTGTCGGGCGTGAGCGGCTTGCCATCTGGGCCCAGCAACCCGGACTGTTGCTGCTCCAATGGAGTCGAGACCCCCGGCGCAGGTTGGACCGGAGCGGCCGGCTGAGCCGGCGTGGAAGCGGCCGCCACGAACTTTTCCAGCGACGCGGGAACCTGCGACGTGAAGCCGGTCAATCCCTCCGGGTTAAAGGAGAGGACGTAGCTCAAATCAGCCGCCACCCGTAGGCTCTGCTGTGTCTGGGGCAGGCCCTGTTCCTGTTGCAGATGCTTGTCGAGAAAAGAGGCCGACAGCGCCATCAGGGCGAAGGCCAGCCCATATCCCTTATTCGCGCGGCTCGGGTCCGGGTCGCGCAGGGTGGTCGCCCAGTGGCGCAACAGATTCGCGATCTCCACGGCCGGCTGCGAGATCTTAACCAAGCGGGCCGTCTTGGCCGACAACTCCAGGAGGGCTCCCGGCACATGGTCCGCGTCCGCCGGCCAGGAAGAAGGCTTGGCCGGATCCAGCCCCGCTTGGTTCCACATATGGCTGCCGACAAAGCCGGCGCGCTTCGTCATTCCGGCAATCGTGCGGTGCACGTCGTCCTGGTCCGGCTGAGGTGTCGCGAGGATCGTCCTCAAGAAATCGTACAAGTGGTGGATCTCTTCGGTTTCCTCCCCCTCCCCCAGCACCTTCGCGATGGCCTCCACGCTCAGGGAACTGAGGCCGAGCTGGGCAGCGGCGGCCCACCGGAGCACCTGCGCGGCGATCGCCTCGGTCTGTTCCCGCGTGAAGCCGGCTCCGTTCTTCCAGCGGATCTCTCCCAAATGGCCGATAATATCCCGGGCGATCATTTCAAACTCTTTCTTTTCCGCCACGGCAGCGAGAGCACGCGCCTGCTCCAAGAGGGCCTTCCGGTGGGCTTCGGTCTTGTTGACCACCGCGGTATTGCTGATCTGCCGGGACTGGGCCGGATGGGCGGGGAAATCGCTGCCGATCTTCACCACGTAGCCGGCGTGGCCGTTCACCTCAATTTTCTGGAAGCCCCCCTTCTGGATCACACCGCCCGACATGCCGTCCGGCTCGACTCCCAGGAAGAGTCCCATCTTGGGAGCCAGAACCTCCTGGCTCAGCCGTTTCAGGTAGTCCGCCAACTGCTCGAACGTCATGTTGTCCCAGGAGGGCGGCGGGAAAACCCTGGAATCTTTCTGCTGGAGGTCCTCGATCGTCCGGCGGATCTCCTGGACCACCTCCGTCTTCAACGGCTGCCGGACGGCGCTGTTGACGTCCCCCGTCTTCGAGCGGCGCTCCACGTCGGACCGAGCCTTGTCCACGGCCGTAGCCAGCCGCGTCGCCACCATCATGTCCGTCTTCCCGGCCATGGCCTGCCGCTCCGCTTTCGTCCAGAAGCTCTTCTCATAGGCGGCCCGGGCCAAGCCCTTGATCTCGGCGTCAATGTCGCTCGCGTCCTCCAACCGCCTCAGGAGGTCCTGGGTCGTCCCACCGGCCGCGTCGGCCAACAAGGAGAGCGCGACGAGGAAGGAAGTGCCGTACAACTCCGGCTCGGCCGCGACACCCTCCGCTGCCAGGCGCAGGTTGCCCAGGAAGTCCTGGCTCGGGTTGGAGGCCTCCATCCAGCGGGCCACCACCGCTTCCAGCTCCGCCAGCAGGTTTCCGAAATGCTTGGTGTGGTCGCCGGTCGGAGAGAACATCTTCTTCGCCGCCTTGGCGTCACCCATCATGAGCTTGCCAAGGATCCCCAGCAGCGGGGCGTTCTCCTTGATGCGGCTGATACCGAACTTCCGCTCGAAGATGTCCTGGGCGGTGTGGGTATTCTCCTCCACACCGATGCCGCCCTGATGGTCGTGCTTGCCTTTCTTGAACGGCCGCTCGGTGGTCTTGGTCTTGCGCTCGACGACCGGAGCGATCGCCTCCACGAGGCCGGACAGGTTCGCCACGTACGCCTGCCATTGCGCCAGGTTCCGGTTCGCCTGCTTCTGGGTCATCTTGCCGTCCTGCACACCCTTCTCCAACCCCTTGCGAACCAGCTTGCCGAACCCGATCTGCTCCACGTAGAGCGGAGTCCGGTCCACGGCAGTCTGCAAGCTCCGGTTGAACCAGAGCGGGTCCCGCATCATGCGGCGGGCGCTCATCACGTAGGCCTCGGAACCAGGCAGGAATTTCCAGTTCAGCCGGCGGTCCGCCATCGAGGTGGACCGGCGATAGGTGCCGTAATCCTCCCGGATGAAGTAACTGTGGTACTGTTCCCCGGCGTCGTTCTCCAGCGTGACCGCCGCCACCTCGCCGGCCACGAAGGTCATGTCTCCCATGATCTGGATCAGGAACTCCGGCGTCAGGGCCCGCTGCAGCACAACGCCGATCCGGGTCTGCTGGTCCTTGTCGGATTCCAGCCGGTCCTGGCTTATCAGGGCGTCGTAAGTGACCTCTTTGGAGGGGTCCCGCAACCGGACGACCCAGTCGGTCAACTCCTGGTTCGCCGGAAGACTCTGCAGCAAGTCGGCCATCTGCTCCCGGTCCTCCTGAGAAACGGCCCGCTTGAGGAGCGCTTGCTGGTACACGCCTCCGCGCACCTTCACGTATTGCTCCCGCTCTCCCGGATCCGCGATGTTGGCCCGGGCCCAGGCCTCCGCGCGGAGGACCTCCTGCTGGATCTCCCGCCCCGCGGCGTCGAACACGCGGTGAAGCGCGCGCGCGCTCCGCTGGCCGAGCACCTCCTGCTTCAGGTAGACCTGCCGGCTCTTCTCTTCATCCGTCAGCGCCCGCCCCCAGGCCTGCTCAGCCACCCGCAGCCAGTCCTCCCGGCTCATCTGCGAGGGATTGATCGCACCCGCCTGCCACTGCCGGGCGACCCGGCTGAGAACTTGCAGGTCTTCCTGCTCCAGCTCGTCGTGCCTCTCCACCACTTCATGGTTCGACCGGCCCTTGTTGGCCTCGGTGTCGGTCAGCAGGGCATGGCTCGGCAACGGGATGTTGTTCGCCTGGAATGCCTGCCGCGCGAGCCGGAGGGTAACCTCTTGCTGGGCCAACGGGTCAGAAACGGCGGCAAGCTCCACCTGATCGGCCTGCATCAGCAGTTGGTTCAGCCGGGCCTGGTCCAGCTCTCCCATCGGCCTCTTCTGCTCGGCGGACTCCAACCGGCCGTGGTCAATGCCGGCCCGTAGCTCCGACACCGCCCGGCGGAGAGCCGGATTGGAGGGGAGGGACGGCTCCAGCCGGCCGCCCGCCAGCAATCCGTTCAACGCGCTCCAGCCGGCCGCCGAGACGCCCACCGGATCCTTCGCCACAGCGCCTGAAAGCTGGATAAAAGCCTGCGCGGGATCCCGGCTGACCAAGCCCAAACCAAGGTGCTCTTCGAAGATGGAGCGGCCGACGGTCTGGTACTGCTTGCCCTGGACCAGCTCCGGCTGCAGGAGAACCGCCATGTCGCCGAAAGAGCGTTCCAGCGGTTCGCCCTGCTGTCCTCCCATTAAGGCCAGGATCTGGGGCCGGCGCAGCAGATCGGCCGGCCGGCTCAGGATCCCCAGCAGATCTCCCTCCTGGGCGGCGGTTTCCGTCAGCACATCCCGCTCCAGCGAGCCGGCCGGGGCGCTGGCCACCATCGCGGCGGTCACCGCCGGCTGCCGCATGACTACACCCGCCAGCTGGCCCGGCAGCGCCTGGGCCAGCCATGTCCGCTGCTGCTGCTCGTCTCGGTCTTCCACTGTCTCCTGGAGTTTGTCAACAGTCATCCGGCCGGCTTGGACTTCCTTGTACAGCTCGGCGGTCCAGATTCCCTGCAGCTTGGGCAATTCACTTTGCACCATGGGAGCCAGGGCCTGCTCCAGATCGGCGGGATGGCTCACGATTACCTCTATCAAGTTCCCGATGAATTGCGTCAGCTCGCTCCGCTTCGACCAGCTCTGCCCCAGGGGCAGCGGGAAAACCGCGTCCGTGAAGGCGCCGAGAAAGGCCGTCAGATCCTTATCCAAATGCTCTACGCTGGCCCGATCCGAGAAATTTACGGAGCGGACCGCCGCGGCCAGACGCTCCTTCAAAGTAGACAGGAAACGCAGCTCGTTCCGGAGCTGCCCCAGAGATCCGGTTTGGAGGTCCCGGGCAACCATCTGGTCAACCACCAGATCCGCCAGCGCGACCGGGTTCGGATGATCGGGGTTGATCCGGTCGGCGGTGGCGCCCAGCAGGCCGGAGAGCGGCAACCCATCCAGCACGACGGGGGCCGCGGCCCGGATCGCCTGCACGTCGTTGAGCATCGCGAAGAAGAGCTTCGTCGCCCGGCCGGCCACCGTCTTCCCCTGCTGGGCCAGCAGCGCCTGACCGATACCCGGCACGAGGACCAATACCTGGGCCAGGCCGACATCCGTCAAGGTCTGCTCGCCGTGGTCCATGAAGCGGATCCCCACCTCCTGGTTCTGTTGCATCAGCGCCTCCAGGAGGTCCGCTTGACTCGACGTGCCGACCCGCTGCCGGGCGGCCGCGACGGGAGCGGCCCAATGGGCCAAGCGGCGCAGGTCCATCGTCCCGTCCTGCAAACCCTGGGGCAATTCCCGGGTGATGGAGGGCGGCAGATTGCGCAGCGCCTCCATCTCATTCACCGCCGCCAAGAGATCCGGCCCGAAGTCCGGCCGGAGAGCCAAGCCCACCGTCTCAAGAGCCACTCCTCTCTTCTCGGCGATCTTCGTCAGGGCGGCCAGCGTGACCTCGCCGCGGGAGATCAACGGGATCCTCCGGAGCAGCCGCAGGAGATCTCCGGCCGCGGCCCGCACGCTGCTGGAGGTGTTGTTCCGCACGAAGCGGGTCCACTCAGCTCCGGTCGGATCGATGGCCAAGGCCTGCAGTTGCGAGAAGGTGAGACCCCGCAGCTGCGCGTCGTTCAGGCCGAGGGCGGACTGCAGCCGCTGGAAGTTGCCGATGATCTGCGCCCTTTCCTCACGGGAAGTCTTGGGGGCGACCACCCTCAGAACCAGGCCCATCTCCACGTTGAGGTTCCGGGCCAAGGCGGCCAGCGCCGGGAGGGAGACCGCTTCAACTGCGTTCGACACCGGCTGGGAGGCCCCGAACTCCCCGGCCCACGGCGAGACGAGGAAAGAGGAGGTGGTGTCCACCGGCCGGCTCAATTTCAATTCCACCAACGCGGTTTCCGCTTCCGCGAGGCGGCCCTCCCACATCTCCCGGGTGTCTCGGAGCTGCATCTGGAGGTTGTCGTCCTCGCGGGCATCCTCGATCCACAAGGAGTATTGCTGGATGTTGGCGCGCGCTTCCCGGGCCATCTCCTTCTGCCGGCCCACCTGCGCCATGCGGACGAGCCCCTGCCGGGTGGATTCGTCCACTCCTTGCATTTGGTCGGCCACCTCTTCGATCAGCGCGAAGTGAGGCTGCTCCTGGCTGAAGGCCCCATCGAACGTCTCGCGCGAGATCGGGATGTCGTCCAAACGCCCTCCCGCCGAGAGCAGCGCGTAGGAATGAGCCATGTTCTGCAAGACCGTCAAGCCGGGCGTCTGGCCGACCGACGGCAGGAAGCCGTCGGCGTGCAGCGTGAGCAGCACTTGCTGCTGCGAATCGCCATTGCGGGCGGCGGAGGCCCAGCGGCTCTGTCCGGGAGCAATTTCCGTTCCTTGGAGGAAGTTGCGCAGCTCCTGCCACTGCTCGTCATTTTTCAGAGCGGCCATGATCTCGGTGAAAACCAGCCGCTGCTGCGGCGTCAGGTGGGCGGAGGCGGCCAGCGCAGGATGAGCCGGGCTGATCATCTGAGCCGCCATCGCCCCCACTTGCGCCGCCGGCAGGCCCATCTGGTCGGCCACCTTCTGGACGGTGTCTCCGGCCGGCGCCATCCGCAAATCGCGGGCCCGGGTCGTCAGGGCCGACTCGGCGGAGCGTTCGGCCCCCGCCTCGCGGCTGGGCAAGATCCCGTCGGTCAGGGTCTTGGCCACCGCCACCAGGTCGCTGAAAGTGTTGGCGGTGCGCCAAAAAATGGTCTTGTCGGCTTTGATCAGGCCGTACAGATGTGAAAAGGCCCGGGCCTCATTCAAAGCTTGCGGCAGATGGAACTCGCTCAGGATCCGGGTGGCGTCGGCGTTCCCCTGCGCGGCCAGCCTTTCGAGGGCCGGAACCACTTTGCTGAGGATCCGGTTCCGCTCAAAAGCCGCCGACTGGGCGATGGACTGCAGCCAATCCTTTCCGCTGACCAGGTTGTGACCTAGCTCCACGGCGCTGCGGTACTTCTGGGTCAGGATGTCGCTCCGGGCCTCGTCCATGATCGGGAAGACCGGGGAATTCTTGTCCAGACCCCTCATGGCATCCTGAACGATCCCCTTGAGGTCGCCGTGGAGCACCTGCTCGATCGCGTGGCGGATGGCGCTGCTCTCATCCAGCGCTCCCTGGAACTTCAGCCAGAGCAGCACCCGCTCTTGAGGGGAGCTCAGCCGGCCCCGCTCAAAGCGATCAAGCAGATCCAGGTCGGCGAGCCGGTAGTTATCTTTTTCAAACGAATTGTTGAAGCTCTCCCGGACCGCCTCCAGCATCTGCGGCTCTGCTCTCAGACGCAGGAGGTCGGCCTCCATCGCTTCCCGGTCCACATAGAGGAAGCGGGCCGATCCGGTCTTTTCGCGGGTCCGGGTGCCCTCTTTTGTTCTTCCCTGCAGCTGGGCCACCACCTCGTCGGAGAGGTAGCGGACCCGGGCGTGGATATCTATCCGCCCCAGGTTTCCGATCCGGCCGGCCTGGTAGCTGACCCCCACGATCCCCAACTCGTTAGTCAGGATGATCCGATTCCCCGCCAGTTTCGCGATGGCATCCAGGGAGCCGGTGGTGGTGGAGTCAATCACGAGGACGCGGGCCCGCTCCGCCCGACCGGACTGGAGGTCCTCCGGGGTCGGCCGCAGCAAGGACTCCCCCTGGCCCACCAACCCTTCCGAGCGGGCCACTTTCAGCAGGATCGCCTCAAACTGGTCCCGAACCGCCGGCTCCACGTAGATGAGGGCCCCGCCGTTGCGCAAGGATTCCAGGGCGTTCCTGGCCAGCTGCCACAGGCTCGAGTCCGTGGAGACGGTGCTGCCCACCAGGATGATCGTTCCGCGGCGGGAGCCGCCCGCGTTCGACTGCTCCCAATTTCGGATGACGTAGGTCACCTGCATCTCCCGCTCAGTCCGGGCCGTCCTCACGTCATAGGTGTCGAGTTTGTACTTGCCGGTGACCTTGTCCACCTCGAACAGGCGGGATTCGCTGACGAAACGGGTCTCGATGCCCGCGTAGGCCCGGGCCAGCCGCAAGCCGATCCGGTAAGTGGCCGACGCGGCCCCGATCCGGGCGGTGGGGCTGCCGGTCAGCATGTCCCGCAGGACCGCCGCCTGAGAGGTCATGTTGACCCGGATCCGGGTCATCGGATCGGCGCCGTTGAAGTTGGCGGAGGTCAGGCGGTTCCCTTCCTTCGCGATCTCAGGATTAGAATGGGCGTAGGTGAGGGAGGCGACGTAAATGGTGTCGTCCATCACCCGGTTGGGCTGGGCCCCGCCTCGGCCGCCACCCTCCGTCGCCACCGGGTAGATCCCCTTGTCGGCATGCTCGCCGCCGGGCCCCTGGAAATTGTAGACCTTGCCCCGTCGGCCGCCGGCGAAATCCAGGTAGCCCTTGAGAACCGACTGCACCTGCCATTTCGTGATGCCGCGGTCGGTCCCGACCGCCCGGGTGATCAGGCCGAAGGCCTGGTCGTTCAGGTAGGTCCGGCCGTGCTCGGCCTGGTTCCTCTCGGGATAGTAATAGCGGGCGTCCGAGGCGAACCGGTACTCCGACTCGCCGGCCGAGGAGCGGATCTCTCCCCGCTCCACCAAGGCCTTGATGGCGTTGAAGATCTCCGCGATGGGGACCTCCGGCTTGGCGCCGGTGAACATGTCGGAAGGGGCGAAGGCGTCCAGCCCGTTGGAGGCGCTGCTTTCAACCCAGTGGGTGATGTCGGTGAAGAACTTGTCCGCCTCGTCAATCATGATCCGGTCGATCCGCCGGATCGCGTCATAGAGCTCGGAAGACCTGCGGGCCGCGTTGGTGAGGAACCCGCGCTGGTCCCAGCTGAAGAGAACCAGCGTCCGGGAGTTGGGATCCAGCTTCGCCAGCAGCTCCTGGTAGTTGCCGGTCTGGTCCCCGATCTGCTTGAGCTCATCCCCGCTGACGACGTTGAAGCCAAGCTCTTTTAGAATCCCCGCTTGCTCCGCCGTGTTGAGGTACTTCCGAATCGCCTCGGCGTTCTCCACCAGCAGCGTCATCAGCATCCCCTTGCTTTGCCCCTGGGCAATCCTCATCTCCGCCATGAAGGTCATCAGGAAGGCCAGGGACTTGCCGCCGCCGGTTTCCACGATCACCGAGACTCCCCGGCCTGGAGAGGTGTCCAGGAAGTTTTGCATCATCTCCCTCTGGTCCTTGATGATCTTCTCCTCCGCGCCGGGATTCCGGGCCCGGAAGAGATCGATCGCCAGCTCCACAGCCGCCAGGCGCATCTCGGCCATCTTCTTGTTATAGACCGTCTCAAGCTCAGCCCTTCTCGCCTTATCGGCTTCCGACTGCATCTGCCGTTCAAGATGGGTGGTCTCGTTGCCGAGACGGTCAAGGTCGGCATTCCTCTCCAGGAAATCCCGCTTGGCGGCCGGGTCATCTATTCCCTGGAACAAGTCCTGGCCGGCCCCTTGCTTCATCATCTCGACTGTCGTCTCGGCCATTAGGAGCCGGGATACCGTGTCGACGAACTCTCCCAATGCACCCAAACGGGTGATCTCTTGGGGGGACTTGCCTTTCAGCTCGTTGCGAAGGGAGCGAACGATCTCGCCGTAGGTCCGGGCGGCGGCGGGGGAGGAGTTCAGCGGAGCGGCTTGGGCGATGTCCGCCGGGGAGCCGCGGCTGCCGTCCGGTCGGCGGGCGCCGGCGGCCTCCATCAGCTTGCCGGCCAGATCGGCGTATTTCAGTTGCGCCAGGCGGAAGAGGACCTCGGCCGTCTCCTGCGGGCTCGAACGGGCCGTCGCGTCGTCCAGGAACCGGTCCACCAGCTCCCGCGCGGCCCGGTCGTGCTGATCCGGCGTGAACTTGACTCCATCCTCCCGGGCGCTGATCAGCAAATCGTGCTGGGCCTTCGCCTCATTGTAATCGGCCGGCTTCTTCGTCAGCTCACTGATGACCAGTTCCTTGACCTTATCGCGGAAATTGTTCCGCGCTTCCTCCCCCGCGGTAAGACCGAAAATACCGAAAATAGTGATGCGCCGGGCGGGGCGGCTGGAGGGCCGGGTCGGGCCCGCTTCCAGGCCGGCAGGCGACATCCTGTTGCCGATCATCCCCAGCAGGTCCAGCACCACCATCCGCTCATTGCGGCTGAGCCCTGCAAACTCGGCACTCTTACTTAAATCGGTTTTAATGAACTGATCCACAAAAATCTTCAAACCTGCTGCCTTGAGCTCCGGGAACAGTTTCTTCAGCGCATCGGTCGCCATCACGATCTGATCGTTCAGCAGACCATCCGCCTGTCCTTTGGAGAGCCATCCTTCGTTGCGGAGCCCTTTGGTGGTCTTCATGACCTCTCGTATCCCCTCCACCGCCGCGAAGAATTTAGCCCGGTCCGCGGCGTTGGAGAGGTTCAATTGACCCGTCTTGCCCAGGAAACCGTTGCGGATCTCGCTCCCGACCGCTTGGAGCATCCGGCTCAACAACCCCTGGACCTGGCCCTTCTGGCCCCAGCCCAGCCCGCCGGCCGCGTGGAGGGCCTGGAAAGACTGGGCGGCGTCCCGGATGGCTCCGAGCTGGCTCTGGAGCAGGGTTGTGACTTCGCCGGCCTTCAGCTTCGTCATGTCCAGTTTCTGCCCGATATTCTCCAGGTGCTCAGCAAAGAGCTTGGCCGCCTCCTTAAACTGTCCGTACAACTCACGGGCCAGAGTCCGCCCGGGGCCGGTCTGCACCGCCTGCCGCATGAAGGAGGAGAATCCGCTCATCGCCGCGGCCGTGGCCCGGCCGGCAGCCGCCTGCTGCGCCGCCTCTCCGTTGGAGTCAACCACCTGGTTGGCCCGAACAACCAGCTTGCTGAACTCTCCGGACAAGAACCGGCTGTTGGCCTGGATGAAATCGCCCACCTTCGCGGAGTTTACGCCGGCTTTTGCCAGCGACCGAGCCGCCTCGCCCAGAAACCGGCTCATCTCCCGGAACGTGCCGCTGAGCGCTTCCAACTGCTCCCCGGCCTTGGAGGAACCGGCCTCCACCCCGAACACCGCGTCCCTGAAGTTGCTGTACGAATCTTTCATATCATTGGCCAACCTGTTCACCAGCTTGAGGAACTGCTCTTTGTCCTTGCCCATCCGGGCCGGATCCATCCCCTTTAGAATTCTTTGGGCGAAGGCGATCAGAACCTTGGTCTGGTCGGCATTGGGCTGCCCACTCTTCCCGGCCGGGCTAATCAGCTCTTTAAGGGAGGTCCACCCCTGATCCAGCGCCTGGACCTGCGCGCCCGGCTTCAACAGGTTGGAGCTGGCCACCAGGATCTCTTCCGCCTGGTCGGCGCGGGACTCAACCCGGACCGCTTCGTTCTGAGCGCCGGCCATACTCAGGTTGTCGCGGGTTTTATTCGTGGGCTGGTTGCTCTTCTCATCCACCTGCCTCCAGTGGTCGGTCCCGGTTTTCTCCCACAGGGTTCCGCTCTTGTCCCGGTAACGGTCTCCCACCTTTGCAGACGATTCAACGGCCTTTCCAAGATTCCGAGTGTCCTCCCCCTCCTGCCGGCCGATCTCCGAATCGCTCTTCCCTTCTGCTTTCAGCTCCCTCGCGCGCTCCTTCTCACTGACTTCCCGCTCCGGCAGGAAACCCTTCCTCTGCGCGATCGGCCCGGGCAGAATGGCCGACTCGATCCCTGCCTCCGCGGCGGCCGTCCGCGCCGGGTTCTCGGTCCGGTACGCGGTCAGGTCTTTTAGCATCGCCTCGATCCCCTTCTGCATCGCCGTCTCCAGCTCGCTTGCGCGCCCATCCGGCAGGAGTTCCTTCATCGCTTCACCGGCCTCGGCCAGATTCGAAAGTTCCAGCTGGGCCTGGGTAGTCACCTGCTTCGGGTCCCTCGCGGGATCACGCATCCCCTGACGGAAATCACTCAAAGCTCCGTCATACGCTGTTTTCCCCAACCCTTCCAACATTGAAACGACCTGCGCCATATCCCCTGCCTTCACGCCGATCGCCTTGAGACTCTTCAGGGCGTCGATCGTTCTCTGAATCAACTCCGTGGGGAGCCTTCGCCCTTGGAGACTATTCACCAGCCGGGTCATCACCTGCAGCATTGTGGGGGCCAACCCCTTCAAGTTCACCATGCCGGCGGCATTGGCCAGATGCGTCATCGCCCGCAAATAGGTCTGCCGTTCGGCCACACTCGGCCCGGTCCCCTGCTGGCCCGGCTCAGTCCGCCGGCCAATCTCGTCGGTGACACGCTGCAGCCCACTCTCAGTCCGTGCTCTGGACGTCGGAACTAGACCGGGCGCGCCGGCCAGCGCCTTCAGCGCCTGAGCGATGGAAACAATCGTTTCGGGACGCAACTTCGCGAAGTCTGATCTCTCCAGGCCCTCCAGACGGGCATAGAAGTTGTCCGCCTTCTCGTTCAGAACGGTGATTTCGTTCCGCTCCGGAGAGGACCTCTGCACTAGGAGACCGGGGGTGGGGTTCGCCGCTTCGCGGGGCCGCTCAACGCTCAGCGGATTGATCCGCCCTGGGGGACTGATTCTGTTCTGGGTCTCGGGGGACTCGGACTGGGCCGGCGTTGCGGTTCCTCTGCGTTGACTGGTTTCCGGCCGCTCGGCACCGGACGGAGCAGCCGGCCCAAGGTCCACGTTCATCTGGCGCGTGGCACTGTCTGCGAGCAATCCGGCCCGGGCAATTTCCGCCTTATGCGTTTCAAGCGGGACGCGGACGCGAGCAGGGCCTGTAGGCGCCAACAAGAAATCCACCGAAGAGCCGATCAGTTCAGCCACTCGATGGGGAACCCCCATCTTCTGGAGCCCCCAGGTGACCGGCTCGCCGGCGTAATAGTTGGCCGTGGGCAGCGAAACCTGAAGCATCAGCGCGGTGTCCAGCAATTTGGGCAGACGCCCCAAGAGAGGCGCCACGATGGGCGCGGAACCCCGCCAAGCCGCCTGGCCGATCGGTGACACCAAAATCACCTGAGCGGTGAGAACAAGGTGGTCAACGAGAGCCCCGACAGGGTCCGCAAAGAACTTCTGGTCGTAGTTCGCCATTCCCAGGAACCCCGCCGCAATCCTGTTCAGCCACCCCTCGCCCAAGATCTGCCGGCCCTGTTCATCCACGACGACCTCAACAACCCTCTCGATCCTCTCGCCTTCACCGCGTTCAATGCGGTCTATCACCTTGCGATTCACGCTAAGGTTCACTCCGAGCCCCCGCAGCGCAAGCTGGGCGGAAGCGCTCACCGCCTGCACCCCCACCATCACCTGGAGGAGGTGGACAAAGGTGCGAGAAAAGTTCGCTATCGCCGTCCCCGCTCCCACTACCCGGCCCAGGGCGCCGACCAACCCAAGGTTCGCGGCGGCCCGGCCGATACGCCCTTCCACAAACCCGGTGGCGAACGCGTTGGCGAGCGGCTTCAAGAAGGTTCCCTCCGCCGAGCCGGCCAGCATGGTTCGGGCGCCGAGGTACGCGGACGTCAAGAAACTCTTTCCCTCTCCGGCTGCAAGACCATAGCCGGCGGTAAAACCAGCCAGGCCGACCCTGGCCAAGCCGAAAGTCAGATTGCCGGCCAACCCGCCAAGCACCGCATACTCCCAACTCCCGCCCTGGCGGTAGCCCAAGTAGGCGCCGCCCCCCACGAAATACGCCCTTGTGGTCCACGATGTAAGCCGTGCCTCCCAGCCCGCCCAGGCGCCGGCGACGGCCGCCGGACTCACGACCGCCGTTGTCATTGCGGCAGTCCTGGCAGCCGCAAATTCAAAACGAGCAGCGTTCAATGCCTGGCCGACTCTTCCAAGCCCGGTTCCCGCACGGAACGCCGAGGCGCCGGCACGGCCCACACTCCAGATTGTGCCCGCATCTCTGGCCGCTCTAACCAAGCTTGCCGGGCTCAGCGCCATGAACTCCGCCGCGGCGCGGGTGGCCGTCTGCCAGAGCTCGAACGTCTCCGGACGCATCGAGACCTCAGGGCCGAAGAAGAGCAGGTTCACCCGCACCCTCCCCTGTCCCTGCGGATCGACATCGGCGAGAGCCGCACCGACGTCGGAAAAGAGCGGAGCCACGGTGTAAGCGCCCGCGGTATTCCCAAAACCTCCGCGCATGAACCAGGGGATCTCCTGCGACAGATGGGATCTGAACTGGCCGGTTTGCCGGCTGAAACTGCCGAGGAGGATACTCTCCCCGTTGCTGTAGTTGGCCCGGACTTGCTCTCCGTTGGCATCGTTGCGGTAGCCGCGGACGATCAATTGGCCTCCCCGGTCTTCGATGATCCCGAAGACATCGTTGATCTCCGTGCCGCCAGCCGACCCTACGGTCGGCAACACCCGGCCTCCGGGAGCTTCGACTGTGATCAGGGGTCTTTCTTGGCCAGCCAGCCACACCGCTGCTCCCCAGATCTGGTTCCACCCCGTCGTCGGGGAACTGTAAAGGGGCACGTTGTGGTGATCCACGCGGGAGACCTGAGCCCACTGGCCCAATTCGTTCCGCCGCAGGGTGAGAAGATCATCGCCGGTGTGGCGCCAGGTACCGCTGTCGTTCCGCCAGAACCGCAGGGCGATCTGCCGGTCTCCGCCCGGCAATTCGCGCCGCAGGTCCCGTTGCTCCGCCGCATGAATGGTCTGGGCTAAGACCCGGACCCTTGCACCAGCGTCCGGATTGTCGGCATCCACCGGCCTAAAAACCGCGGTCTGCCGCTCAAAGATCGGCATCCCATCGGGGGCCCGGTACTGCACGACAGCATTGGTAGCCCCCGCTCGATCCCATTGCCCGTTCCTCCGAAAAACCAACGAGGTGACGGAGACTGACCCAACCGGGGTATTCGGTAGATCCGCTCCCCAGCTCGCGGCCAGAGGTTGGCGCTGCTCCCGGCCGACGACGGTCACATCTCCGTTCACCTGCCCGGCGATCATCTCACTGAGCCGTGCCGGCGCAGGGAGGTTCCTGGTCACGGTCAAATAGTACGCGTTCGACGCATACCGCGCTTCGTGTTCGTGGGTGTTTGTGTCTTGCGGGTAGCGGTCCCAGGTGACCCACGCGTGGGTGGATTGGCGTCCAGCGGCTTCATAGGCCCATCCCTCGATCTGGCTGACGTTGCCCCCGATCCCCGGCCGAGGCGTGGCGTAAGCTTCATTGACGTACAAGGTGGTCTCGATGTGGTTGACATTTGACAAGCCGGTGGTCCGCCTGATTCCCTGGATGTCGAAGTAGTCGCGCTCTCTCCACGGATTCAAGTTCTGGGTGACGACCCATCGGTTGCCCCCACCCCCCCATTCGCCGCTGCCAATCTGGACGATGCCGTACCGCATACGCGTGATAGGCGCCTGAGTCAGGGGCACTGATTCGCCGGCCAGGTTGAGCCTGCGTCCGTTTTCAGGATCGACTACGTACCCGCCGAGTGAGAAGGTCTGCTCCGACATCAAACGGCTATCCGTCGCCCGGACGACTTGCTGCGATAGGCGGTACTCCCCGCCGCGAGCCACATTGGGGAAGCGGGGGTCCGGAAATGAGGGAAGCTCGGTGATCGTCCTGCTGATCCAGCCGATCGGGCTCCCGAGGCCATCCCGGATTTCCTGCGAGATCTGCCCGTAAAGAGCGTCCCGCAGGGTGACCGCCGTCCACTGACCCGGCGTGTTCACGGCGCCGTAGAGAATCAAGCCCTGCTCGGGATGGGGCAGATTCCATCTGTTATTCTGGATCTGGCCTAGGGGCCTCAACGCCTCCTCAACTCGGGAGGTTTGGAATATCCTCGCAATATCCTGGTGCACATTCTCTCCGGCTAACCGAAGTTCCTGAGCACCCGCCTGAAGAGATCTCGGCACGTGAGCCATCCAGAAGGTGACGCGCGCCCGAAACGCCTCGTTCAGAAGCCGGGTTCTTTCCTCTCCCGCCGGCATGTCTTGAGCTTGTTGGATTCGCTGGTACAGGAGCCCGTCTCGCCTCAGGACCGCTTCGCGGTAGACGTTCATCGCCGGCTCCAAGGTCCGGGAATATTCGGCCGCCAGCGCGCCGTAACCGGCCTGGAGAGATCCGTATTCGGCGGCCATCGCGGCCGCGTATTCCCGCGGAGTGCGGTACTGCTGGTGTTCCGGCTCCGGCCGTGGCAGGGCGTCGAAAGCCCGGTCCAGCCGGTCGGATCCGCTGAGGATGTACTGCAAGCGGCCCTGGAAGGCCCGATCGGCCCGGATTTCAACATTGGCTACCAACCCCTGGAAGGTCTCCACCTCCCGCATCAGCCCTATGAGGTTCGGCGCGCGGGTCTCCAGCATGCGGGCCAAACCATTTTCCCCGTCGTTGTACCGGTGCTCCATTTCGCCGAAAGCGACCGCCAGGCCGCTCAGGACGGCGCGCCGGTCTCCGCTCAGGTCGCCGGAGGGGCGGCGCGCCGTGACCAGGAGATCCCAGACAACGCCGGCATGGCTGATGTAATCGGAGATCGGGCCCCGCACCGCCGGGTCGGAAAGCTCACGGCGGAGGTTCGACACCATGTGGATGTCCACCCGCTCTGAGAACTGGTCCACAAGGCCCTCCAGCCGGCCGGCAGCGGTCCCCACTTGGCGCTCCCACAGCTCCAGCGAACGCAGGTCCTGCAGACTGGCTTCCATCGGCAGGGCGTCGAGCGGCGCCGAGACTTCCTCGATGTTCCGCATCAGCTCGGTCAGCGGGGCGCCCGGCTGTAGGGCATCCAAATGGGGCGGCGCAGCCAGGATGTTGTTCTCGAACAGAAACGCGCCGGCCTGGCGGTGGACCGAGCGGGCCGTCAGGTAATCGCGGATGAGGCCGGCATTTTCGGGCCCGATCCGATCGGAAAGCATCCCGTACAGCCGGGAGACGGACTGTTCGGCCCGGTACCGGTTCTGCGCGATGGAGGAGAGCTGCCCCCTATGCTCCTGCGAGAGGCCTTCCGGACCGGTGAGCTGCTGTAGCCGTGCCTCAAAGTTGCGGGCCCAATTCCGGAAAGAACTCAGCTCGCTGGTCAAAAGCCCGGCCTGCGCCCGCAGAACGGTGACCTCTTGCTGGACCTGGGTCCTGAGAGAGCTCATCTCCGCGCTGATCTGGCCCAGCTCGGCCGCCCATGCCCGGCGCTCCGCCGGGTCGTTCGGATTGAAATCAAACTCGCGCATGTTCATCAAGAGGCCGTTCATCCGCGCCTGGCTGTTTTGCGCCTGAGTGAGGGACTGGCGCAGCGGATGGCCGGGCCCCAGCCGGCCTATCAATTGGTCGAGCCGCTGCTGGCGCGGGGCGAGCGGATTGTTCACCGCGCCGGCGGCGGGCGTTTGGATGAGCAGCAACCTATTGATCCGCTCCACCTGCTGGCGGGCGCCGCCCATCTCCTCTTGCGCCCTCTGGAAATCGCCGTTCAACCCAAGCACCTCGTCCTGGATCTCCTGATACACCCTAGAGACCGCCTCGATCTCCTGCCGCCATTCGGCCGCGCCGCCGGGGAGGACGGGAGCGGGGTTGGGGGCGGCGGGCTGTACCTGGCCGATCGCGAGAAGCTGCGCGGGCACCGGGAAGAACTGGATACCCTGCTGGGGCGCGGCCGCCCCGCCTGGAACCGGCGCCGGAGGAGCGGGCGGCTGGGGAGGATCAATCGGTCTGCCGTCCGGCACGGAGAACCATTGCCCGTTCCGCTGGCCGCCGAGATGGGTCGGTTCCAGCAGGCCGGTGCGGGGATTGCGGTCCACCCGGTACCAGTTCACAGCGGTAAGACTGGAAAGGTACTGATCCCCTTCCCGCGCCACGGTGACCGGGTTCCGGGCGGCGGTCAGGTCGGTGTTCCAACCCTCGGGGAAAGTGAACGCGACGTGCTGCGCGCCCCCCAGCATGAGGCCGGTGTCCGGGTTCTCGAACAGGATCGCCTGCCAGCGCCGGGCCGGCCCCCGCTCATTACCCATCGGCACATCCCAGGTTTCGCCGATGGCGACGAACCGGTGCGTTCCGTCCCGCTCCCGCATGGGGGCCACGATCCCCCTCTCGCCTGTGATGGCGCTGAATTCATAAGCGGCCGGCCAGACCCGGCCCTGCTGGAACAGGTTCAGCGGACGGCCGTCCGCCCCCAGCCAAACCTGCCGGATGTGCGGGCCGATGGATTCCCGGGAACCGTGGGGTTGGTAGTCGGTCAGGAAAACCGTCCGCCCGAGAACGGCCGGCGACCCGGCCCGGAGAGGCGCCCTCTCAATGCCGATCAGGAACTCCTGCCCCTGCGCCTCGAACGCCCGGGCCAGCGCCAAGGCCTGCCCTAAGTTCGAGAAAGAGCCCTGCGGCCGGTAGGAGAACAACAACCGGCTGCCCTGCTCCGGATGGGCCACGATCGCATCGCTCAGCGTCATCGGTTGGCCGTCGGAAGCCCCGTAGTTCATAGTGACCACCGCGGCGGCAGTGCCGCCGACCAGCACGGTGGAATGCGACGCCCGGCCCTCCACCAGATAGATCTGGTTATTCTCAAAAGCAATCACGCTGCCCGGGCTGTACCGCATCCCCATCACCGAGACGGAAGCAAAGGGATTTGAAGAGTTCCCTTCCACCGTAGCCAGCAGGCGGCGGCCGTTGTTCAGCGGCTGGAACTCCATCCGGCCGTCGGCTCCCGGCACCTGGATCCCGTAGCGGATGGTCGACATGAGCGGAGCCCGGCCACCCTGCCTGGCCTGTTGGTATGCCAGCTCCGGATCGGAGAGGGTTTCCATGATGGAGCCGGCCAGATCCCGGCGGCGCGGATCGGGCGAAACACCCCTCACGTGGGCCCCCATGCGTCCAATGGCCTCGTTCGGACTCAGCGGTAGGGTTCCCAGGACCTGCGCCATCAAAAGGACGTTCGACGCGGGGAAGGCGATCTGCGGCTGTAGCGACTGTTCAATCACCAGCACCTGCGGGAGCATGACCCGTGTCCCATCCGCGTCAATGAAGCCCCGGACATGGGTGAGATGACGCGTGCCGAGCCGGTCCGAAAAGAGGTCCAAACCATGGTGGCCGATCAGGCGGAAGGTCTCGTTGTTGTCGGCCTGCAGCTCAAGGTGGGAAAGCTCGCCCAACTGCCGGCCGACGGGACCGCCCTCCACGGAGACCCGGATGTTGACCCGGTCCAAAGGAACGCCTGTCTGGGAATAAATCCCAGACACGATGCCGGCCGCGGAAAGGGCTCCCATATCTCCATACATCCCGCCGCCGACGCCGGTTTCCGCCAACACCTGCGCGACACCCGCCGCCCGTCTCGGCCCGTCGTACAGGAGCTCGCCGCCCCGTCCCACGATCAGCGTGAAATTCCCCTCCGGGTGATGGCCGAACAAGGCCCCCCTCAAATCGGTCCCAGTGGCGCTGGAGAAACCGATGGGAAACCGGCCGGATTCATCCACCGGAACCTGGATCCGCGCCTCCGGCGCGAAGAGGAGGTCGGCGCGGCCGTAAAGGATCTCCGCGAGGTCCATGCCCAGCCGGTAGACCGGGGTCCAAACGCCGGGCGTCAGCTCCGCCTGGACGCCGGCGCCCGGCGTGCCGGGCAAGGCCTCCACCGCGCGGAAGGTGTGGTCCACGTAGAACCCGACCCGCAGCGGAACCTCCTGGGCGATCGTGCCATCCGGCCTCATCACCGGCGGGGAACCGGGGCCGGTCGGCAGGTAGTTGTAGTTGAGCGCTCCCATTTGCGTGACGCGGAGGTTGCCGGCCCGGTCATTGACCAGGAGATCGCTGCTGCTGATCAGCGAGTGCCGGTCGCCGGGCTCGGCGGAGTAGAGGTAGAGCGGCGACATGATCGTCCGGCCCTGGGTGATTTCCCGGAGGACCTGCGGGCTGAGCGCGGTGTCCAGCAGCTCTGAACCAACCTGGGGTCCGAACTCGCGGGCCAGCGAGGCCTGCATCACCGCGCGGAATTCCGGCGTTTGGGCGAAAAGCTGATTCATCACGCGATCCGGCAATCCTCCCCTCATGCCGAACAGCTCGGCATAGATGGAGATCGCCGGTTGGGTATGAAGGTACTGCATGGTCCCGTCCCGGACCGCCCGGGAGAAATCCTGAGGCCTGCTGATCGCCTGGATCTGGTTGGTCACCAAGTGCCCTACCACCTGCCCGGTCTGGCCGTATTCCAGGTAGGCCTGCTCGGTGGTGGTCTGGCGGGTCCGCGGATTAAAGAGCAAAACACTCGCCTCCTCCACGCCGCCCGCCAAGACGTGGCCGGTCCGGCCCAGGAAGGCGTTGACCGGCTGCTGATCCCCGACGCGGGCGAGGGTGGAGAAGGAGACGTTGTTCCGGCCCCCGACCGTCAGGCCGGTGTAGAGATCTCCGATCACCCGGTTGAGCGTCGGCGTCCGGATCTGCGCGTTGCTGCGATCCTGGCCCCGGAAAGCGGCCATATCCTCCGGCCGGGCCCAGAGCTGGGCGCCGAGCTGCTGGACCAGGAAGAGGCGGGTCCCCTCGGCCAGCGGCCGGTACTGGCTGTCCCGGAAGTTGGCCGGTTGGAACCGGCCGTCCCGGAGGACCTGGTCGTAGACCACCGGCACCATCGCGGCCCCCTCCCGCGGAGCATCGAGGGCCTGCCCGGTGAGACCCTGCAGCACGGTCACGCCCGGCATGACCGGCACCTCGGACCAGCGGCCGTCCGAAAGAATAGAGGCCGTCGCGGCCGTCTGCCAATGCCGAACGGTCCCAGATTGGTTAAGAGCCCCCATTTCGACGCCGATCTGAGGCCGGTCGGCCCGGAACCAGGGGCCGAACGACTCTCCGGCGCCGGCTCCCATCCGGCCCAGCGCCGGCGTCAATCCCGCCATGGAGCTCAAACCGGTCAGCTGGCCCACGAGGGCCGTCACCGAAGAGGGCCGGGGCCCAAACTGGATCGGGAGTTCCAGCCGGGTCGTGCGCAGCTCCATGTCCTGGAGATGGTTCATCACGTAGCCGGGCCGGCTCTCCGAAATCGCCACCTGCTGATTCCAACGTTCAAGGGGATCGTTGATGAGCCCCACCACCGTCGGGTTGGCTGCCGTTCCGGAACGGAAGGTGACGGAGACGTTGCGGCGGGTCGCTTCCGGCGCGGCGATGTCCATCCTTCCCTGAATCGAGATATTCTCCGCGTAGAACACTTCCCGAACGCGGTAAGCGCTGCTGTCGCTTCCTTCTCCGTAGAGGCCCAATATGACGGGGACCCAGCTCCCGGAAGCCGTTTGGGCCCAGGGCCGGCCCTGAGAAAGAGCGAAGGTGCCGTCCCGCATGACGGGGTAACGGTTCTCCATCTGGAGGAGCTGAGAAGCGGCCTGCCCGCTCTGGAGGAAGACCTGCCCGGGCCGGGCCGGGGCGGCCAGGGATTCGGGGATCGGGCCTTCGGTCACGCGGCCGCGCACGGAGAGGACGTTGCCCTGCACCCCGCCGATCGTCGCCGTCACATTCACCGGCTGGCGGGTCGTGGGGTGGATCATCGTGGCGGAAATCGTCCCGCTGTTGGGAAACGCCAGGATTGAAACCAGCCCCTGCTGCTGCTGCGAAGGGACGAGGGCGTGATAGGCCCGCTCGCCGGCCGTCAGGCGGCCCTGCGCGTCCAACACCGGGCTGAAGTAGGAAGCGTTCTCCATCACCATGCCCTGCGGCGTGATCCGGATGACGGCATCCACCAGGAATCGCGCCGGAAATTCAGAGACGTCCAGCCGGCCGTTCCGGTCCTGAGTGGTGAACTGCTCGGTCAGCCACAGGCCCCGCTGGCCGTCCCGAGCGTAGACCGTGTTGCCGGTGGCATCCGTCACGCGGGCAAAAACCGCCGAGTCGGGGCGGCTCAGCAGCAGGTCGCCGAGCAGGGCTGGCCGGCCGTTGGGCTCCATCGGGGGCATGCCGTTGTAAACCAGCCGGTGCCAGACGGGCTCCCCGGTGGAAGGGTCCCGGCCCGGAACCCCCAGATTGACCGCTCTCGTCTGCGGGTCGTAGCGCCATTGCACTAAGGTGTTGTCCGGATTGATCACCATCCCGTGGGTCCTTCCGGAATGACGCGCCTCCTGCGCGAGGGCGTTGGGGAGCGTCGTCTCCACGCGGGGAGGAGTTCCCTGCTCGTATTGGTAGAACTGTATCTCCGGGCTGAACCCGTGGACCCTGCCGGCGCCCAGATCCGAGCGAGTGGCCGTGCCCTCGAGCCGGCCGGTGGTCAGGTTGTAGATTTCGACCGTGGGGTGGCCCATCCCGTTCTCGCGCAGACGGTAAACCGCGGCGGAGTTGGTCTGCAAACTCACCACGATCCGCTCGAACGGAGAATTGCCGGCGAACTGGTTCAAGTAGCCGGTCTGCGGCCGGTCCGGCGTGAGGATGAGCGTGCCGTCCGGATTGAGATGGACACGCGCCGCCAGATCGGCGGGAGTATTGAAGACTCGGCCGTCGCTCACCGGCACTCCCAGCGCCTCCGCCAGACTCTGAACCCTTCTCTCCGGATCCAGCGGCCTCTGCAGATCAACCGGATCCACGCGCCCCAGATTGCCGAGCCGGAGATCCCGCCGCCCGTCAACCTGCGGCAGCCCGCGGAGATAGCTCATCAGCCGGGGAGCCAATTCGGCCATGCGGCCCGCCCGGCTGCCGGGATCCACCATCACCTGAGAATCCCCGGTGGGCATGCCCATGGAAAAACGGAAGCTCTCTCCCTGGATCAGGGTGTTCAGGGAGACGAGATCCATGCTGAGGGTGACCCGCTGGGCCCTGAACTCTCCCTGGTTGAACGGCACCCCGGAGGCCGCGGCGGCCTCCCGAGCCGTTTGCTCCATCCGGTCGAAGTCCGAAAAGCTTTGGAGGTCGCCGGCCCGCAAGAAGGCCCCGTCGCTCCTCTGGTTGACCACGAGGACCGGGCTGTCCACAAAGAACCCGTTGGGTCCGCGAACCGGGTTCTGCGGGAAGGCCACCTCCAACTGGAGTGACCGGACAAACGCGTCCCGCGAGCCGCTCCACCGGCTGAGCAACCCGACGGCCGCTCCGATCCGCGTGTCGGGATGCATCCGCTCGGGATCGTACCGGAACTGCACGGACCGGATGGAGAAAGCCGGCCGCTCCACCGCCGGGACTTGACCGGACGGCACCGTGTCCCGAGGAAGCTCAATCTGGATCTGCGTGACCTGAGAGCCCGTCAATCCCTGCAGCAAGCGGCCTGGATAAAGGTTGAGCAGCCCGTCCAACGCGTCCTGAACCGGGTACTCGCCGGGCGCCCGGCTGCCGGAGATGGGCATCACGTCGGCCAGCATCCTCTCCCCAACCGTCTGCGTCCCGACCCAGAGCGTCACGCTGTTCAGCTGCTGAAGCTCCAGCGGATTCATCTGCACCACCGCGCCGCCGGGCTGCCCGAGCGTGGTGAGCCCTTGCAGCGAGGGGACCGCTCTGCCCAGCGCTTGGAGCTGAGCTTGCAGCTGGAGGCCCATCCGCCGGTGCTCGGGGTTATTGGAGGAGGCCAGCGCCTGCACATCGGCCAGGACCGCGTTGAACCGGTTGGTGAACGGGGCCTGCGGCAGAACCTCTCCCCTCCTGCTCACCTCCGCCGCGAGGAACAGCTCGCCCATGCGCGCGAACCGGATCTGACCCGGCAAAGGCAAACCCACCGAATTCGCCAGTGTCCTGAAGGCCGGCGGCACGGTGATCCCCGTCACGCGGAGCAGCTCCATCTGGAAACCCGCCTCGCGCGACCCCGCGGAGCGGGTCAGTTGGAACTGGGGATTGAGAGCGTTCCGGCTGGCAAGATCCGCCATCACGTTGATCGGAAGGGTCAGGCGTCCGCTAAGCTGAGCGCTGGTGAGCTGATGCTGACGGTCAAAGGAGACCTGGATCCGGACCTGCTCCGGGCTGAAGACCCGGTTCTGCTGCAGGAAACCCATCACGGTCTGCAGGGCCTGCTGGAGACGGTCCGGCGTCACCGGCGGGGCGTTCGCTCCGGCCCTGAGCGCGCTGAAAACGTCCAACACGTTCTGTAGGGAGCGGCCGCGATCACTCTGGGCGGCCTGCGAGCCGGACGCGCCGCGGAGCAGCTCCTCCAGGCCCCTCTGGCCGCCGAGCAGCGCGACCATCTGGGTCAGCAGATGCTGCTGCATCCGGGTCTGATCCACGCCCATCACGTCCGCGACCTGAACGAGGAACTGGGTCACATTCTGGAATCGCTGCTCGAGCGTGCCGCCGCGCACCTGCGCGAGATCGAAGCTGAAGGAGATCTGCTGGGTGGAGGGGCGGAACTCGACTTGGATCACGGCGTTGTCCAACAGCGCCCGGCGCAGCGCCTGGCCGGCCTGCCCATGCACCGCGTTGACGGAGATCTCGGCGAGCACCACCTGCTGGCCCCGGACATCGGTCTCCACCCGCGCCGTCTGGGCGGCCGCCAGCGCGAAACCGTTCCCGAAGAAACTGCTGAACGTTCCGGCCAAGACACGGGATTCCTGCGGGGAGAACCCGGCCCGCAGGAAGAGCGTTTCCAGCCGGCCCCGGCCGAGGGCGTCCAGGAACTGGATGGCCGCGATGCGTCCTCCCTGCGGGTTCTGCGACCGGGCGAGATCGTCCGGCGCCGCCGGCGCCTGCAGCGCCGTCTGTATCGCCTGAGCCAACAACCGCTGCGGATCCGCGGGCCGCCCCTGCTCGACCGGGACCACCGCCGGCGCCACGGCGGCCAGCGGATCCACCGCTATTTTCTCCGCTATCTTCTCCGTCTGAGAGGGCTGCGTCAGTGAATCTGCCGCCCGGGCGATCCGCATGGCAAGGGCCGCGGTCCGATCATCCAAATTCAGACCGGACGCGGCGGCTTCCATCTGGTCGCCGTGGGTGGCCACCACGCGGGTCAACCCGTCAATCAGACTGTTAAATTGCCCCGTGCTCATCGTCCGCGTCTGCGGAAGATCCTGCAGCGCCCTGATGAGGACCGGGCGGATTTCGCTCTCTTCCGTTGTCAGGGGAGAGTCCAAGGGGCGAAGATTCCGCAGCTCGGCAACGGCATTCACCAGGGCGGCCGCGACCGGCATGTAATTCTGGGCGCTCATCAGCGTGGGCGAGCTGATCGAGTTGTCCCGCGCGTTGAGATTGACGAAGGGATCCAACGGCTGGGGCTGCCCGCCCGGCGGCACGAGGGATATCCGCACAATGGGGTTGGCGGGTGAAGCGGTCTGCGGAACCACCACGTACAGGTTGGAACCCGGCGGCAGAGCCGAAGCGCTCCGGACCAGGTTAATCAAAAAGAGGTTCCTCTCTCTGGGGGTGAGGCCGAGCCGCTGGGCCACCTCGTTGGCCGCGTCGGAGAGGCCGTTCACCCGCAACTCCACCAAGGCGCCCGACGGCGTCTGCACGGCAACATTCACCCGGTTCTGGAGGGAGGTCAGATCCGCGGTTCCGGGGGCCAGCCGGACGATCTGGGCATCCAGCGCTTGACTGTACTGCTCTTCGGTGTATTCCCGGAGGGTCGGCGAATTGGCGGCAGGATCCAGAAACCAGCGCTTGCCCGGTGTCAGGTTTCCATGGCTATCCAGGGAATAGGAGTAAATGTCTCTGGTCAGCGCCAGAGCCGTCGTTCCATCTCCCGCCCGGTTCAGCCACAGGGATCCGGCGTAAACCGAACTCGGGCCGCCCAGCATGCCGCTGACAAACAGGGTCCCGCTGAGACCGACACCCATCCTCTGCGGGTTGATCGGCCTTCCAGGCCCATCCTGGAGGGTGTGCAGCGTGATGGAGCCCCGGGTGTTGACGGTCAGGTCCGTCCCTCTGTCCCGCAGGGTGAACTGAAGCCCTTCCTGAGTTCTCGTGACGTTGCTGATCGGAACTCTGAGGAGCCGGGAGAGCTCCTGCAGCGTGTTGGGCTGGTTGGTGGTGAAGGACCGGCTGAGGGCAATCCGGCCGCCGGCGTTGTTCTCCCCGATTATCATGTGGATGGAGTTGCGCAACCCTTCCAGGAAGGCCTGGGGGTTGTCTCTGCTGTAGGTGCCGGGCGGCAGGATCACCACCTCGCCCGAATGGGGGCCGCTGTCCACGCGCAGGAAGGCCTGCCCGTACTCGATGCTCTGCCAGCCGTACGCCCGCTGGAACTGGGGGTTCTGCTGAGCATTGCTGAGGCCGGCCTTCAGCGCCGCCATATCCTGCACGACTCGGCTGTACTCCTCGGTGCCGGGGGTCGCGTTCATGTAGCGATCCCAGATCTGGTCGTAATTCTGGTAGCCGTCCCGGCCCGCTTGGGCCGACATCCGGTCGTTCGGGCTGTCGCCGCCGCCGCCACCACCACCACCGCCGCCACCGCCGCCCAGGAAGAGGGCTGAGAAGACCTTCCAGATGATGCCGAGGATCCCTTCCGCGACGGCCATGATCAGCTCGGCCAGCAGCGAGTCGCCGCTCTCACGCGCCTTCTTGGCCATCACGGCGGCCATCCCCAGGAAGG
>Ga0080064_1002659_pt1 | contig 29242 bp, 35 predicted proteins | sample Subgrocontami54m_FD_69260 | JGI IMG/M metagenome (GOLD analysis project Ga0080064, IMG submission 69260) | Subsurface groundwater microbial communities from S. Glens Falls, New York, USA - GMW46 contaminated, 5.4 m (SPADES assembly) (version 2) ...
GAAAAACAACCGGAAGAAGCAGAGGAGGAGCCAAAGAAAATGAGAAAAACAAAAACTAAGGATGCATTTGGCGGTGATGATGATGAAGATGATGACTCTGATACAGAGGAAGAGCAAGAAACGTTGTTTTGATTGAATTAAGTAAGGTTAAAAATAAAGTTAAATAAAATAATATCACCATGACAAAGAAGAAAGAAGGGACGGAAGGGAAAGAAGTAATAAAGAAGATAGTAGGTATCGCTGATACCATGCAGCAGGAAATAAAAAAATTAAAACAGCCGCAGATAAAAATTCCCTTGCGTGCCTTGAGCAACGTGGAATACGATGAAAAAGAAGGATATTTCAAATTATTGCCCGGCGTGAAAGAAAGAACGCTCACTGCATCTACCATCAAGACTTTTGCGCAGACATTGCGAATGATGGCCTTATCCAAGCAATTATTGGAAACGGAAGATATCGCTACCAAGAGGGAAGCATATTATGTCAGTAAAAACTGGGGAGAGGCCCGATTCTTAGAACAGCCGGAATCTGATAATGTCATGGACGATATCGAAGCCATGATGACTGTTAACCGGGAACAGATTGGATTCATCCCGGAAGAAAAAGGCGGCGATGTAGCGGGAGAGCTTATTGTCATCGATGTTGATCAGGAAACCGGAAAAGACTTAGAGATTGATTGCACTAAGTTTGGTTCAGGAGCATACTCTGTTCCAAGTTCAGGAGAACATCTACGATTTAAGACCAAAGCAAAATTCATTTTAGCGATTGAGACCAGCGGTATGTTTGAACGGTTGAACAAACACAGGTATTGGAAGAAAGCTAATTGTGTTTTAGTGTCCATGGGTGGAGTACCGACTAGGGCATGCCGGAGATTTATCAGGAAGCTGGCGGATGACCAAAAGATTCCAGTGTATGTTTTCACAGATGGCGATCCTTACGGATTTGGAAATATTTATAGAACTCTTAAAGTAGGAAGCGGGAATGCTGCGCACATCAATGAATATTTTTGCGTTCCGCAAGCGCAATTTATCGGAGTGACTCCGCAAGATATCATTGATTATAAATTACCGACACATCCTTTGAAAGAGATAGACGTCAAAAAAATTAAAGATCTGATAAAAAATGATCCGTTCGTGATACATCATAAGTCATGGCAAAAAGCATTGGAGCAGATGGCAAAGATGAAAGTCAGGGCGGAACAGCAGGCGCTCGCGGCGCATGGATTGAATTATGTGATTGATACTTATTTGCCGGAAAAGCTTAAGAATAATAAGACGTGGCTGCCGTAAAGAGTGAAATTCTATGACTGATAAAAATAGACCAAGCACCGGACGTTGTCCTTTTTCCAAGCAAAGCATCCAAGATCCCTATGATTTACATAATAAGATCAGGGAAGAACACGCTAAAAATGAGGAGCCTACTAAGATAGTATGGAATGATTCAATCAGTAGCTGGATGGTCCTTGATTATGGTTTGATTAAAATAATTGCTTCTGATCACGAAACATTTTCCAGTTCAAATAGTATTTATGGAAATGAAATTCCTAGCGACTTACCTGAAGCAGCTCAACTATTGATTGCTATGGACGGAGAGAGGCATAAGAAAAAGCGAAAAGAGATACAAGAAGCTTTCAAAACAGATGAAATAGATAAATGGGAACCGGTCGCACGGAAAATTGTAGGAGAACAATTAGAATATCTCATAATTGAGAAAGATACCAAACAATTAGATGTTTTGAAAGACATAGCCATTCCTATACCTATTAAAATAATCTGTGAAGTAATGGGGATTGAGTATGATGATCAAAAAATTCAGAAAATCAAAAATCATACTGATGCTGCCGTAGCTTTTTTAGGGGCAGAAGGAGGGCGTTTTACTGAATGCCAAAACAAGTTTAATGCAGAAGACAAGATACTCTTACCTATGTTCATATTAGAAGAAATTGAAAAAAAGAAAGCAAGTCATGATGATAAGCTTCTTTCGAGAATGTTGAATGCTAGAGCTGCTATTGATGAAACAACCGCATTTTTGGATAAAATTGAAATGATCGCGGATATCTCTTTAATGCTCTTTGCCGGAAATGTGACTACCACTAACCTGATCAGTCAATGTATGAAATATTTAGCGCAGATGCCAGAGATGCAGGAAAGAGTCCAGCAGAATTATAGTCTCATTCCTCAGGTGATAGAAGAGACATTACGTCTGGAAGCGCCAGGGCAAGCAGCTTATCGTATAACGACTAAAGATACAGAAATCAATGGTATAAAGATACACCAAGGGGAACAGATCTATCTGTCTTGGGGTGCAGCTGGACGCGATCCTCAGAAGCATACAGATCCCGATCTATTTGACCTTGACAGGCAGAATAAAAGCCATCTGGCTTTTGGAATCGGAAAACATTATTGCATTGGCGCAAAGCTAGCTAAAATGGAAGTTCAAATAACATTGGAAGAAATGTTTGATCGTTTTGACAGTCTTTCAATTCCAGCAGGATATCACATTGAATATCTTGACTTTCCTCTCTTCCGAGGGCCAAAAGAGCTTAAACTAAATTACAATCTAAAATGAAAAAAATAATACAAGTATTAGGATTACTCAGTGTAATCTTATTATTGACATCATGCGGAGGTTCAGCCATGAAAAACAAGACAGCAGTATTTGAAACTAGTATGGGAACATTCAAATTAGAATTATTTGAAAGCCAGATGCCCATAACCACTAAGAATTTTATTGATTTAGCCGAGAAAGGATTTTATGATAATACCAAATTTCATCGAGTGATAGAAGAATTCATGATCCAAGGTGGAGATCCTTTTAGCAAGGACAATTCAAAGAAAGCGCGCTGGGGAACCGGCGACCCCGGATATAAGATCAAAGACGAATTTGCAAAGGGATTGAGTAATGTCCGAGGGACTATCGCCATGGCTAATGCTGGGCCAAACACAGGCGGCAGCCAGTTTTTCATCAACGTAGCAGATAATACTTTTCTTGACGGCAAACATCCGGTCTTTGGAAAAGTGGTTGAAGGGATGGATGTTGTTGATGAGATTGTGGCAGTAAAAAAGGACGGACAGGATAAGCCAGTGGAAGACGTGGTAGTGAAGAAGATTACTATCAAATAATCATTTGAGAACTTTGCAAAATAGTGATTTTGGCAAATTGAATAACTAAAACGCCAAAAATCACGTCTATTGCAAAGTCTCTTTGAGGAGTTTGCCCAAAAAACATGAATTATGCAAACTTCTCATTTCTTTTTTATTCCAATTATCATCTCTTTATACGCACTCAATTCTGGAGACACTTCTATTTTTTCTAAGGGCAACTGCTGAAAGCCAGAATCGCTGATGAGTATACCATTCGGTTTTAATTTGTGGTAGATCTGTTGTTCATATTGCAAGTGATCATCTTTCATGATCCGAAAAGCGCGTTCGAAGTAGATGTCAAATTCAGGTAAACTCGAAAGAAGTTGAAAGACATTCCCTTGGATGAATTTTAGGTTTACTAAAATATCGTCCCAATAAAACAGGAGGCTATTTATTTTAGGTTCTCGGAAAGATATTCCTACATCATCTAAAATGGTTTTGATCAGACCAAGATTATTGTCTGCATCATTGAAAATGAAAGTAACATTACATAGTAGCGGAAAAAGTATTTCAAGGTACTTCAACGGCATCAGAATATCTGCACCGCAGCTGGGATAAAAAAGAATGGGATTTTGGTGGTATTCTAATTTGGGAAGATCTAAAAGCAGAGAAAGATTCTGGTATTCATCAGGAAAGAGATATTCTTTTACTTTGTCCTCATTTGGTTTAGCTAGTTTGTTCAATCCTTTCGCTTTTACTTTTCTTTCTTCGTAGCTGATCAGGAAACCCATAACTGTGCTCTTTTAAAGAAATATTTAAAAGTTGTCTCCTGTTTTGTGTATCCCAAGGACCCGTAGCCTAGCCTGGATAGGGCGACAGCCTTCTAAGCTGAGGTTGTTAGGTAAACTTAATAACCGCTTAATAGGTCGGGAGTTCAAATCTCCCCGGGTCCGCTTTATTTTAAACTAAATCTTATTCTCGACCGTAGATATCTTTAAATATATCCTGCTCCTCAAATAATCAGGGTGAGATGATGGATATTCGTAAAACAAGAACCTGCGAACGCTGTAAAGGGGTTGTTCTTCTTGATCAAGTAAGATTATATCCAAAAAGTGATAATAAAAATTTCTTAGTGTGCGTGAATTGTTGCGAGGAGCTTAAAAAGGCGAGTGCCGGACAGATACCCAGCACTGATTTCAAAGCGAAGAATCTTGGGCCTGCCAGCCTTATCAAATATAACTGTACCCGTTGCAATTACAATTTCAAGGCAGATGATTCCCGAGCTGGCTTAACTTACAATCTTCATTGCCCATATTGCGGCAAAATTGATCGATTACAAAAAGTCCTTAAAACACAGCAAAGCGCACCAGACGCTTCTAAAACTCAGCATTCGGAGATGCATGAAGGAAAAAACATTCAGCACAGAAAGCAAGACCTTCTTGCGCAAAAAGGACAAACTTATCCTTTTCGTATGAAAAAGTGAAACTATGTTATACATCCATCAACTTACTCATCTTTCGCCCAAGATGGCGGATTTGGAAAGCGTGTATCTAGTCCGCGAACTGCGGGAGAAAATAAAACTTCCACTACGGGAAGAAGTGATGGAAGAGGCTTTTTGCGAATTTTTTGTTTCTTCAAGTGAATTACAGCTTATTGAAGAGACCGCTGCTTTAGTAGAGCCGACTATTGAAATGATCAAGTCTTTAGCGCAGCCGGAATCGGGCTTATATGAAGCAGTTAGCCTACAGAGAGCGATACAAGCATTAGATCCTATAACTGCTGCATTAGAACATAATCTTGCCTATCTGCAGCAAGTACAGGTTTGGCAGGCTACTTCAGCTTCCGGAATGACAACGCTGTTAAACCAAATTCCAAAATTGCGCACTCAGGAAGAAAAGCTGCGGGTCAATGATGAGATTAAAGGATTATTTCAATTCCTGCTACGAAACCAAGGATTTGTCTTTCATGCTCCCGATATGCTTCATGAAGGGCCTGTCGCGCAAGTCAACGGTTTGGTGGAAAGTATGCAGAAAGGATTCTTTTTTCATGTCTCTTTAGAAGAAGAATACAAGAAAGTTGATTTTGCGACCATTAAAAGACGTGTTCCAGCTGAGGAATTGCAGCGAGTTGAGCAAGTTGAACAAAACATCCTAAAAATAAAGAAAGCTGCGGATACAGCTTATAATGCCAATATGCGTATGGTAAACCTTTCAGTTATTCTATATTCATATGTGAAATGGCTGAGTAATAAGTGATCTTTTTCCTAAAACTATATAAATAATCTTTATTCTGGCTTTATAACTAATTTGACTTTCATGCGTCCGTGGCTAAGCGGCTAAAGCGGTTCCCTGCAGAGGAACAGATCGAGGGTTCGAGTCCCTCCGGGCGCTTATTTTATACTATTAGTGCACAAAGATTAAAAACCTACTTTTGTGAGAGATACTCCCATATATGGAAAGAATACCAAAAACTAATGATTCTGTGTTAGATACCCTTATTGAACGGGTAGAACGCCATCATCTAACTCCAGTAAAGGAAGGGGAAATTAATAGTTATCGAGATCCTCCTTTCCTGGATTATGTAGCACTTACTCATCTTGAATACACTTTAGCAAAAGTCGAAGCTAGATCGGGTGCATTAACTGATGATACTTTACTCAATCCCCGTTTCCCTGATTTCATCGTAAACTCTCAAGCCAGAGTCGGAACAGAAACAGGACAAGGAAGAGGTTATCATCAGGCTTTGGTCCCTTTTAAGCGAAGGATTACTCCTCTGCAGCATAGAATTGATATTATTTTAGAACAAGCTTTTGCTGATGCTGCAGACAATTATGATGAATTTTTTTCACGTTCAAGGAGAGATGCTGCAGTTATAGTACCAAGACAGGTTCCAATCGTGCCAGTAACATATCTTGAAGAGATAAAACATGAACGGATGCCAATTGACAAGTTACGTAATCTAACTCGAGACTGTTCAAAAATTCTAAGCAGTGCAGGAGATGAAGATCTAGTTTACATTAATGTGCATGACGAAACCAGAAGATTGGTAACTTCAGAAGGAACAGTAGTGAGGGATCATTTTTTTGGATACCATGTGCATTTGGAAGTGAATACCAGAGGGGGAAGGAAAGAACATCCCATGACTTTCTATCAAAGTTTGTATTTTACTGATGAAGATATCGGGAAAGGTCAAGCTAGAATAATTGGGGTTGCCAAGTGGATGCTACAAGAAATACAAAAAAGAAAAAAATGCGAAACCAAAATTACTAATGGACTATACCCCGTTCTTTTCTCTCCATCAGCGATGGCGACGCAACTTCACGAATGTTTTGTTCATTTTCTACCTTCCGATGAAATTTTAGAGAACAATTCCACCACTTTCGGCTGGGAGAATTATCAGAAAATGTGTACTAATCCTAACCTTGATGTATTTTCTAATCCAGGAATGCCAGGAAAATGGGGAAGCATGGAATTTGATCATGAAGGGATTCCCGCACAGCGAAGACCACTAATCAAAGGTGGAAAAATAGTTGGCTATCTTGCCGACAGAGATGGGGCATATCATCTTAGCAGACTGACGGGAGGAAAAATACTACCTGGAGACGCTCGTATTGCCTATGGGAGAGAAATTGAATCAGCACGCTCTCAACCAAGAATTTCTAATTTAGAAGTAGAGTATCATGGAGCAAATATGGCACGTTCTCAAAAAGAATTGTTTAAGCAATTCGTTTCTTATCTTAATAGACAGAATATTAAACAAGGAATTTATATCCCCGATGGAAGCAGCGCAGCAAGCTGGCCTGAGGAAGGAACGATTATGGCCGAACCTAATTTTCCATACATTGTGACTTCAGAAGGAAAACTCATTCCCACGCGATTGCTTATAACAAGAGGTGATGTCCATACTTTTCTAGATAATATAGTAACCATGGGGGGTTCTTCTAACTATCTACCTCACCGCTGCGGTGTTAGTGGTGCAAAAAGCAGCGAGGACGCGATGCGTTTAGTACGCGCAGGAATTCAATGCTCTGGTGCAATTGTAGACAAAGTACACCTCTATGCAGAACGCCCAGAAGAATTACGTCAGCCCCGATTAGGTAAATTATTAAAATAAGAAGCATTTGTCCATAACATGCCTAAAAAATCCATCTCTTCCTTAGAACTAGCGGCCTTAGTCAATGAGCTGCAATTCTTGATAAATGGAAAACTATCCCAGATCTATCATCCAGAAAAAAATGTATTGTTATTACAATTGCACGCGCCAGGGAAAGGAAAGCAGCTCTTGAAAATAATTTCCGGAAAATGGCTTTGTCTTACTCAACAGAAAGAAAACGCATTAAATCCGTCCAGTTTCTGCATGCAACTGCGCAAATATATTGATAATGCGATCATCAAAAATCTATATCAGCAGGGATCGGAAAGAGCGGTAATTTTTGAGTTAGAGAAATCAGATAGATATTTTTTGATCATAGAGTTGTTCTCAAAAGGAAATATCATCCTTACTGATGCAAAAAATGTGATCATCACTGCTTTAGAGAATCAGGAATGGAAAGATCGAACTGTAAAACCGAAAGAAAAGTATGTTTTTCCCCCCTTAGATATAAATTGGAAGGAATTGACAACAAAAAAACTGCAGGAGATTATGAAGAAGAGTGAGAAGAGAAATTTGGCCACTTCGTTAGCTACTGAAATCGGCTTAGGGGGTTTGTATGCAGAAGAAGCATGTAAACTAGCAAAAGTAGACCTCAAAAAACTTCCTGCGGAAGTCACGGCAAAAGAAGCAGAGATGCTGATAAAGACCATGAAAAATTTTCAGAAGGCTATCACTACACCTAAAGGATACATCTATGAAGAAGAAATTGCGCCTTTTCCACTGTTTGAGAAAGAGATCCTGAAAGAGACTGAAACTTATAATGAAGCGATCGATACTCTGAAGTTATCCGAAAAGCTTTCCCCATATCAAAATAAAATCAAAACCTTGCAACGCACTATTGCCGAACAAGAAGAGGCAATAACAAATCAAGAAGAGAAAATAGTCATCGGCTCTCAGAAGGGAGAATTGATCTATGAAAAGTATACTGCGCTGCAGAAATTGCGGGAAATTGTAGAAGAGATGAAGAAGAGCAAGAGTTGGGCAGAGATTGCCAAGGAATTGAAGAAAGAAAAGAAGATTAATAAGATTAATTTAGAGAAAAAGGTCATAGTCGTAGATTTGTAAATAATCATTATTTTCAATGATCAAAGAATCGTTTGTATTTTTAGAAAAATGCAGTAATGCTAAAGAGATTTCTTTCTGGAAGCAAGGCATTACAAATTGGCAGGAATTTTTAGCAAGGAAGAAAGTTGCCGGTATTGCTGCAGCCAAAAAAGAATTTTATAACCGCAAGATCAGGGAAGCGCAGCAGGCGCTGACGGAAGATGATGCAACTTATTTTGTAGGCAAGCTTCCTGCTAAAGAGATGTGGAGATTGTATCCTTATTTCAAGAATGATTGCTGTTTTCTGGATATTGAAACTGATTCTTATGGGAGAATCACGGTGGTTGGAATTTCCAATTATTATAATACCAATACTTTCGTGAAAGGATTTAATCTGGAAAAGAATCTGCTGGAAAAGGAGTTAGCGAAGTATAAGCTGATTGTTACGTTTAATGGAAGTTCTTTTGATCTGCCTAAGTTAAGGAAACAGTTGCAATTGGAAGTAAGGATGCCGCACATTGATCTGAAACCTTTGTGCGTGAAACTGGATCTTAAAGGCGGATTGAAGGAAGTGGAAAAAATATTGAATCTGAAACGACCTGCGCATCTGTATGGTAATCCAGTTGAATTATGGAAAGCATTTCATGCTTCCGGCGATCGAGAATATTTAGAATTACTAGTTGATTATAATAAAGAAGATATAGAGAACCTGAAAGGGATTATGAATGTTGTTTATGGAAAGATGAGAGAAAAAATTCAGAGGTAAAGTGTATGAAATTTAGTACTAAGTCGTGGATTGAACGTAGTGAAATCCACTTGAGTGATTTTGATCAACCTTTTTTCAAAAGGTTGGAAAAAGTATATAAACTTCACACCCAACCCTAGAATTATGGCAAAAGTCAATCCTTACCAAGTAGAAGGAAAAGTAGATTATGATCGCTTAGTACAAGAATTTGGGATTACCAAATTAACTCCTGCTGACCTGAAAAGGGTTGAAAAAATAACTGGCGAACTTCATCCTTATCTGAAACGAGGAATTTTCTTTGCCCATCGAGATTTAAAATGGTGCTTGGATGAATACGAAAAAGGAAACAAATTTTTTCTCTACACCGGTTGTGGACCTTCAGGACCGATACATCTTGGACATTTAGGTACTTGGAGATTTACTCAATGGCTGCAGCAAGCTTTTGGCGCAGAAGTATGGTTTCAATTTACTGATGATGAGAAATTTCTGTTTAAAGATTTAAGCTACGAAGAAGTGCAGCGCTGGACGTACGAAAATATGTTGGATGTGATTGCTTTAGGTTTTGATCCAAAAAAGACTCATTTCCTGATTGATACTAAACATGCCGGAATCATGTATCCTGAAGCGATCAAGGTAGCCAAGAAGATTACTTTTTCCACTATTAAAGCGGCTTTTGGTTTTACTGATTCCAATAATATCGGAAGTATCTTTTATACTTCCATGCAGACCGTGCCAGTATTCTTACCCAATGTATTACGAGGCGAGAAAAGACCTTGCTTAGTTCCGTTAGGTGTTGATCAAGATCCACACTTCAGAATCAGCCGAGATGTGGTCGAGAAATTAGGACATCATAAGCCGGCAATATTACATTCCGTCTTTATGCCCCCTTTAATAGGAATGGAAGGAAAGATGAGCAGCAGTGATCCTGACAAAGCGATCCTGACTACTGACGATGCGGCTACAGTCAAGAAGAAAATTAACAAGTATGCCTTTTCCGGCGGACAGGCCACGGTGGAAGAGCATCGTAAGAAAGGTGGCAATCCGGATATCGATATTGCTTATCAATGGCTGCGCTATTTTGAATTTGATGACAAGAAGCTGAAGAAGATCCATGATAATTATAAGTCCGGAAAATTGTTATCTGGCGAATTAAAAGCGATTTTGATTGAGAAGATTAATGGATTCTTGGCTGAACATCAGAAGAAGCGGGAAAAAGCGAAGAAAGAAGTGGAGAAGTATATTTTCAAGAGTAAATAGGTTTCCAAAACGTCAATCACTCACAACCAATTTCGGTTCTGACCGTGACTATTCCACAAAGAAATAGTCAGATTTAAATACCACAAAATACTTCTAACACTAAAGAGAGGCGATAGTAGTAATGGCAAGAAAGAAAGTAAAATATTCTGCTGCAAAGAAAGCACCACCAAAATGGCATGCTGTTCCCTTAAAAGGAAGTTTTATGGCTATGTCTATCATTGGTTTTCTTATCACTGCCTATTTGGTTGATGACATAACTTACAAGACTACGTTTATGATCGTTTTCATCGCTATGTTCATCGCTTCCATGATCAGCATGACTAAAGCACCCATTGATAAATAAGATGAAACCTGCAACATCACTATCCTGGACTTTTCCTAAAAAAGAATTTCTGATACTGCGTATTGAAATTGTCTTGATTGCATTTTTAGCATTGTTAGTTTATGTAGTGGCTTACTTGCAGTCAAATGGGTCTTGGCTTTTAGGAACATTGTTTACCACCTTATTTTTAGCTTTGTATTTTCTTACTTCTTACGGAATACAACGCTGGAGACAAGTAGAAGAACATTACAAGCTTACCAAGAAACATCTGGAAGTAGTACGGAAAAACCGCAATGTCGTAAAAACAGAAAAAGCTCCTTTGAAAGAAATTACCCATCACAAACTGGATAAAACTTTCTTAGGTGGATATTTACTTACTAGAAAAGGAAGGAAACATTTATTATTCTTTAATACGAAACAAGAAGTTGAGAAGTTTGAGAGCTTTCTGAAGAAACATTTAAAGAAGAAGTGAATTATTCTTTTAATACCCTTTCCCTAAACATCGCAGCAGCAAGAGTCGCAACCACATCTTCCTGATTGATGCCGTTTTTGATAGCTAAATGAGTAGCATCCTGGATGCATTCGTCCATCAGTAAGATATGCTGTTTGCGGAGTTGTTCTGATTCTTCGGAAGACATAATCCGCTTATTTGTAAGGAATATTTATAAATTTGCATACTGGTATTGATATATGCCCACATTCTGGAAACATGTCAATCAGGTACTGAGAGAAGCAGATATCATCATCGAAGTGCTCGACGCAAGGTTCATTGAAGAGACCCGGAACAGGGAAATTGAGTATAAGGTACGTGCTGGCGGTAAAATAATATTATATGTCCTGAACAAGTGCGATTTGGCAAATATGGAAGAATTGAAAGAAAAAGCCAAAGAATTGCATCCTTCTGTATTCATTTCCAGCCGAGAGAAGTTAGGGACAACTATCTTAAAGAAGAAAATTTTGGAATTGTCGCATGGAGAGAGAACCACTGTCGGTGTTTTAGGTTATCCAAATGTAGGTAAATCTTCGCTGATCAATGCCTTATCCGGACGAGGTTCAGCTAAAACTTCTTCAGAAAGCGGGTTTACCAAAGGATTGCAAAAAATTAAAGTTGATAACAAAATACTGCTTATTGATACACCCGGAGTATTTCCCAAGGAAGAAAAAAATGTGGTAAAGTTCGGGAAGACCAGCGCCATCTCTTCCGGCAAGATTAAAGACCCAGAATATGTCGCTCTGCGAATCATTGAAGAAGAGAGAGAACGCATCAAAAAACATTTTGAGATTGAAGAAGATGATGCGGATGAGATTCTTGAAAGGATTGCCATCATCTTTAAGAAAGTGCGCAAAGGCAAGGAATTAGATTTAGATTCAGCTGCAAGATTATTTCTGAAGCAGTGGCAGGAAGGAAAGATAAAGTGAGACCATGGATGCAGTACATTCTCAAATTCTAGAACTACGTAAAGTAATCAGATATCATCGCGACCAGAAAGGTGATGATCGCTGCTGGTTAGACGATTATGTAGTGTGGAACTCACTGCCTGAGACCAAGCAAGTAGTTAGGTTACCTACCTATGATGAGGGTATGAGGAAGTGCAGAGCTTTTTTCAAATATAGAAATGCAGATGCTGTTGATGAGATTCCTGCAGATGCCGTTCTTGAACTAGCCAAATGGGATGATGATCTTGCTGAAATGAGTTCTGAGAATTTGTTTTATGAACTTAATAAATTAGAAAATGCCATTAGAAAACACACTTATATTGCTTACAGAGAAAGAACTATCGAAGATGACCGGATATTATACAGTGTCCTGCCGGAAAAAATTCCTGCTGATTTTTGCCTGCCAAGCGAAGAAGATTTCTTAGGAACGACCAGAACTGATGCCGGATGTCCGCAGTTCTGGAAAAGCCATCAAAATTGTCCTGAAGAGCATAATCTCCATCAATGGGGCCCTTGTAAGAGATAATGACAATTGTAGAGATAAATGTTACAGAAGCTCGAAAGCTGATGCACAAAAATAAAGTTAATTCTAATTTTGTCATTCTAGATGTGCGAACGCCGGGAGAATTTGCCCAAGAACATTTGAAAGGAGCGGTAAACATAAACATCTATGATGACCATTTTGGGAAGAATCTAGAAAAGTTGGATAAGAAGAAAAGCTATCTGGTTCACTGTCACGCCGGAGTCAGATGTTTTATGACCGCTGAGATTATGGAAAGTATTGGGTTTACGAAAATTTATAGTGTGAATGGGAATGTGTTTGAGTAACCACTATTAAGTAATAATTTTAGGAAGATTTATAATCTGCGAACTTTTGAGCTATAAGGTCTAATTCTCGCTTATTTGAGCACCTGGCAAACATAGAAAACAGGAGGTTCGTAAAAGATGAGAGGAATACGCAAAGATTACTTAGGAGAGCTTGAAAAGCTTAAAAAACAGGTCATAGAGAAGTTTCCGAGCATTGATGTTCGCAATTTCCATATTTTGTTGAGCAGGCTGGGAACATTCCACTACAAAAAGGAAGGATTGCTTTTAGGAGCAGAACGGCAATTATATGATTTCTTGATAGAACATTCCTACAACCCTTACACAGCATATCGCTGGGCTTTGTTGGAACGGGTTCCTGAAGAGATACGTTTTCAGATTAAGAATTATTACATCAGCCAAAAGAAGGCAACCAAGATTTTCTTTGAACGACGACATGAGACCGATTCAGCTTTACAAGTAGATGTCAAAGAAATGGGCTTACGCTTGATTAGGGAGATGTAAGATGTCAAACATACGAAAACTCAAAGAACGGGGAAGAAAGCTTCCTAACGTCCTCAACAAGAAACAGTTATTGCAGTTGTTCAGCACTATCGAAGAAACAGACGTTTTTGTGGGAGCCTTGCTTGCTCTCTGTTGCGGCTTACGGTTAAGTGAAGTGTGCGATCTAAAGAAGCAAGATGTCGATTTTGGAAATGAAAGGATAAAGGTTGTTCAAGGAAAAGGAAGCAAAGATCGCTATGTCATGTTACCTACAAAATTGAAGCCTATTCTTGAAAAGTGGTTTAGAGTTAATGATGCCGAGTATGTTATTCCAGCGATGTATAAAGATAAACTTGATGGAGCGCAGCTTTCCCTCAAGTTTAGGAAATATATTGTGAAAGCCGGATTATCAATCTTTCTTGCCACGACATCAACAGGCCAACCACGGTATGCGTACAGTTTTCACACCCTACGGCACACTTACGCAACTTTCCTGTTGGAGAAAGGTGTTGATCTGTACTATGTGCAGAGGGCGTTAGGCCACTCGGATATTCATACCACCCAGATTTACGCCTATGTAAGCCAGAAGGACCTTCAGGAGAAGATTAACCTTGCTTTTGGGAGAAAGGCAGAGAAGAATAAATATGGATCAGTCTTTGATCCTATTCAACTGTTGCAGCTTAGGTATGCAAGTAATGAGCTCTCTCTGGAAGAATACAAAGAAAAGCTGGAAGTGCTGCAAGAATACAAAGAAAAGATAAATGGATTCCTCAGAAGAAACCTCTTATTAGATCTTCATCCTCAAAAATCAAGGATTAAACCGCTTGCCAGCGGTCTTGATTTTGTAGGCTATCGAATTTTTTATTATCATGTCCTGTTGCGGAAAAGAAACCTTCGAAAAATGGAACAGAAACTAGAAGAGATGGAAGAATTCTATAAAGATAAAGTGATTAGTAAGGAAACAATTGACCAAACCTTGAATGGCTGGTTTGGATATATGAATGGGAGTAATACCCATAATCTACGGCAAAGCATGCTCAAACGGGTTGCTGAATGGTGATTGAATACTTACTAATACTCTAAATTTCAATCTTTCCTTCGATATTCCTGGTCAAACATTTCCACTAGATTAACCAAAAGATTTATATATATTTATATAATTATAACTATAAACTTATATAAAATGGAACAAGAAATACTTCACTATCCCAACCTTAAGACAGTACTTATGGTAGAAAAAGTTCTCAAAGAAGCAGAACTCGTCCTGACCAGGGAGGAATTAAAAAAAAGACTTCCCACGCAAATCATGCACCAAACCCTTAACGTTGTTTTAGAGTACCTCGAGGAAAGAGGTTTAATAATCGATGGACATAAAGGAATTCTCTGGACTTATAATGACAGTCCGAAATTGCGTCATGCCATTGCTCGAGGAACAGAGATATGAAGTTTAAAGGAAAAACAATCAAAATAGTTCTCTCAGAAGAAGCAGCAGGGGAATACAATGATTTAAACCGCATTGTAGGTGAAGAATTGCAACGTGGCATTACTTCGTCAGTAAATCAATCTATCTTCCGTTCTATTGAGCGAGTGAAAGGGTGGCTAAAAGATAATCCCTTCGCTGGTGAACAAGTACAAAAAAGCAAGATACCATCTTATTACCTTGATAAGTATGATGTGACTAACCTATGGCGGATTGACCTCTCCGATTATTGGCGTTTAGTTTACACCATTCAATCATCTGAAGTTGAAATTATTGATTTTGTCTTGAATATTGTTGATTACAAAAAGTATGACAAAATTTTTGGCTACAAAGGAAAGTGAAAAATAGTTATTACTCTCTATTCTTTCCTTCTATACTCCTCATCAAACATCATCACTAATTGCTTGGCAGTCTTGTCACCAATACCTTTAAGCTCAGTCAATTGCGCTTCAGTAGCGTTGACCAAGTTCTTAATACTGCCAAAATGTTCTAATAAAGTCTTGGCAGTCTGCGTCCCGATATTAGGAAAGGCTGCAACAATGAATTCCTGCTGTTCGTGGATAGATTTTGGCTTTAAAGAATGCAGTGAAAAATCAATATCTTTGCCTTGCTCACGTCTGGCCATCACTGCTAATAAGGCAGCGGTGTCCTGCGGATTTTTGGTGTAGAGAACCGGAACCTGGAAATCTAAGACAATAGATGCGAGCATTCCACGAATGGCATTGGCATGGACATTTCTCACTGTATAGATGTCTTCTTCTCCTTCGATGATTAATACGGCCTTCTGAAAGGAATTCTTTAAGTCGCGGACTTGATCTAAAATCCTGCCGTCGATGATGGAAGCGACAAAATCTGGCACTTTTTTTAATTCTACCCCTACTTTGCCGGAAACAACATAATCTGCGCTGGTGAGTTGTGCAGTCTTCACAGAAATACCTGTGTCAATCAATTCTTTCACTATTCGATTATTTTTCTCGCGATGATCAGCAAGGATGGCCACTACTTGTTCTGAAGAAATGAAGTTAGTGAGAGTGTTGTTAGAATTATTTTTTTGAATGTTACTCTTGATAGGAGTTGTATCATTTTTATGTAAGGAAAATTCTTTCTTCAATTGATCAAGATTTCTGTACATCCGTTTCTCTTTGTGATGTGCGCTCCATCTATAGATCTCATCTCTGGTTCCTTTGGTAAGCAGAATAGTCACCTCTCCTTCTTCTAATCTGCCAGTTCTTCCACGACGTTGAATGGAACGGATGGCGCTGGGAATTGGCTCATAGAATATCACTTTGTCTACTTTTGGGATATCTAAACCCTCTTCAGCCACGGAAGTAGCAATAAGAACGTTAAATTCTCCTGTACTGAATTTATCAAGAATCTCTTTCTGCTGTTTCTGAGAAAAACCTAAGCCGTTCTTTTTGGCCTGACCGACGAAGACATGATTTTTTATGTTTAATTCATTGACATTTTTGACAATCTCTTCGGCAGAATCACGATATTGGGTAAAGACAATTATTTTTGCATTAGCATCTTTTTTAATAGTTTCTTGCACAATCTCTTTCATCTTCAACATTTTAGGATGGATGACATTTTGTTGAGCTAATTCTTCCGTAAAATACATAGAAGATTTGAATAACTCATCTTGCATCAAATTTTGCACCGCTTTCACTTTGGAAGTGAGAGCATCCTGCTGCATTCTTTTAAAGTAAGAATGTAATGGCTTAATCCCTTGAGTTTCTAACAATTCCAGAGCATGGTCAACTTTCATCGCTTCAGCGATAACGGAAATAGATCGTAACACTTCAAAGTCACGGAATCCGGAAGAAATCTTTTTCTGCAACTCTAGTTGTAATCCTAATAATGCACCTTTAGACATTTCCAGATCACTGCAATATCCTAAATGCTGTGCTTCGATCAGCTTGGATTTACGGCAGTCTTTGAGCAGGATTTGAATCTTCTTAAATTCCTGGGGAAATTCTACTTCCACCCAGTTCTTATGAGTAGTCCGCATATAAGGCTTGACGTCTGCGTCTTTCTCAGTTCGTACTTCTACTTTTTCTATTTTGAGATTGGTAGTCACTTCTTTGACCGTTTCCATATCGCTGCCGGGAGAAGCAGTTAAGGCAAGAATTCTGGCTGAAGAGGAAGTTTTATCATATTGATCGGCGATCCAGACATAGGCATATTCGCCGGTAGCATGATGCGCTTCATCGAAAATGAGTAAAGAAACTTCTTTCAGATTGATACGGCTGTTGATGATATCGTTTTCCAGACCTTGTGGAGTGGAGATGATGATTTGGGCATCTTTCCATAACAATGCACGTTTCTCGGGAGTGACGCTGCCGGTGAAGAGAACTACTTTTTCCGGTGAGATCTCTAAATGTTGGCGGAAACTTTCTAGATGCTGTTCGCACAATGGTTTGGTAGGCGCAAGCATCAGAATTTTTGAATTAGGATAATTTTGCAAGCGTTGGATGGTCAATAAAAAGGCGATGGCGGTTTTACCTAAACCTGTCGGGAGAACGACTAAAGTATTGTGTCTGGCGGCGGTGCCGAGGATGGTTTGCTGGTACAGGCGAGGAGTGAAGTTACGGAGCATTATTGAGGATTACCTTTTTTAATATTTTTAGTTTTACTATTTAATTCTATCATCCTTAATTCTCTTTTTATTTCATCACCACGATTTTCAGTAATAAGGTCAATAAATTCGTCAACGGTTATTCGTTCACACTTATAGCTTTTAATTTTTTTCATGATATCGCTTTTTTATTAAAAGACCATCCATTTTTTCAATAGCTTTTACTGTCTTGAAATCGGTTGTCAAAAGAGTCATTTGTTCAATAGCAATTAAGTTTAATTTCTCAAGTCTGGTGATTTTATCTAAACTTTCTTTAATAAAAAGCGCATTGATATTTTCTAGATTTGAAAGACATACCAACTGCGAAACGTCAGCATAATCACGGACATTTCCTTCCAGCGGATTGTTTTTATCCCGCCATTCTTTAGCAGTTAATCCAAATAATGCCAAATTTAATATGTCTGCTTCAGTAGCATAGATTAACTTTTCTTCACTTCGAGAAATCCTCTTAGGTATAAGGTGCTTCTTTATAGCATCAGTGTGAATCCGGTAATTAATCTTAGTTAAATTTCTCTTAATATCCCAATCCAAAGATTTTCTTTCGCTTTCCTCAGATTTTAAGCGCTGGAATTCTTTGATTAGATAAATCTTAAATTCAGCACTAATCCACATACCAAATTCAAAAGCTATGTCCTTATGCGCATAAGTTCCGCCATAACGGCCAGCAGTCGCTTTTAGGCCAATAGCATTTGTTTTTTCAACCCATTCTTTAGCACTGAGTTTATAATTATTCAATCCGGCTTTGCTTTTAATTACGGCATATTCGCCATAATTAAAATTTGGATTGTATATCTTTTCCCATATGCCTAAAAATTCAACAGTGTTTCTATTTCTGAGCCAGTCCGATATAAAGAAATCCCCCCCTTTTGCTTTTAACATATCAGTTATTGAGATATAATCCTCATTTTTTATATTGAGTATAGAAATTTCTGTCCCTTTAACGATGATTTTATTCATTGTGGTTTAAAATTGAGCAGAAGAAGTATATAAGCCCTGTCCGCACTTGTCCAGTGCGTGAAATGTGAGGCCTGAAACAGCTAAAATAAGAAAATTTTTGAAGATTAAGGGCTATTGAGAGTTGTCCAGTGGTGTGGGAGTGGGTCAGAACTGAAAAGTTAATAGTATAGTTAACGTAGTGTTCTCCATCTTTCTATTCCTGCTATTGATCTTATGAACTCTTCTTCTACAATTCTTAAGTAGTCTTCTGCTTTAGTTGTATGAACTTCTTCAAAAAATCGAGCGTCAAACTCTAAGTTTCCATTTTCTAATTCCTTGACAGATAAGTTGACTTTGTATATCCCTCTATCCATATTCTCAATATTTAACTCTAATCTTGACGTCTCTGGATTTTTCTTAACCTTTTGCCACCACAAGACATCGTCAACGGCGAGGTAATTCATTCGTGCAAAGGTAAGCATATGCGCCGACCCTTGCGCATCCCGGTAAGCCTCTTGTGCCATCACTTCCATCAAGCGAGATGTGTTAGATTTATACAGCGAATTGCTCTTCATACCTGCCGGATCGTTCTCTGGATCGATTTCAATTGTATCATTAGTTCTTTTGTATTTCATTTATATTCCTCGGGAAAAAATACTTTTCGCATTTGATTTACTGAGCTAAGGATTCTGAAATCTGCAATAACTTCTGAAGGCACAGAGATAACCCATGAAACATCAGGTCCTGCACCGTGAGCTTCTCTACAGCCATCGACTTTCGAAGCATTCTGGGCGCCAAACAAGTATTCGAAAGGACTAATATGAAAATCTGCCCTTTCTCTCTCGACTTCAATGTGACCCATGATTCCTATAAGACCTCCGGTATAGGCAGCAGTGCGATATACGTCTTGACTAGCTGTCGCTTGTTTTTGTGTCAATAATTGGAGAATATGATCTGGATTTTTGGCGTAATGTTTTTGCCAATCGTTCTTCTTAGTGACGCTTTTATGAGCCCATACTGGCTGATTAAAAGACAAAGCGACAACATACTCTCTTCCCCCCATTAAATAAAGGAGTGCCCCTTGTCCGCTTCTGAAATTCGAATAATTGATATCTCTTAGCATTTTTTCTGCTGATTTTGGTTCTATTGTTAGGCCTTCGCAGCTCATCGAAATAAATTTTGTTTGTATCTCGCCGATGAGTTGTTCTATGTTAGGTTTTTCATCTATATTTATCATTTGAGAAGGGTGACCGCCTATATACTTAAATAATAGTTCCCCCTCAAGGGGTTACATAATGGCAAATGATGAATTAGCTGGAGTGTTGGAAGACATTGGCTTTACACAAGGAGAATCACGAGTTTATTTAGCCTTGCTAGGGATTGGGGAGTCAAAAGTTGGTCCAATAATAAATAGTTCAAGGATTTCAAGATCAAAAGTATATGATATTCTGGAGAGGCTAATAGAAAAGAAGGTCGTAAGTAAACTAAAGAAAGATAGTATTCTTTTTTATCAAGCTCTTCCGCCTCACGCTCTTCTTAATATGATCAAGGATAAAGAAAAAAAGCTAAAACAAGAAGAAGAATTGCTGCAAAGAATATTACCGCAATTTGCAATATTGAAGCCAAAAGAAAAACTGAACATAATCATCTATGAGGGATTTGAAGGATTTAAATCAATGATTGACCGAACCATAGAAGAGTTAAGAAAAGATGATGTTTATGAGGCAATGGGAATCAGCAAGACAACCGAATCAATGAGACATTATGCAAGGAAGATTTATGAAGCACAAAAAATCAAGAAATTTAAAGCTCGTTCCATTTTTGATGAAAAAGGCGCATACAAAATTGCAGAGAGAAAAACGCCTTTGCACGAAATAAGAATTTTACCGAAAGGTTGGGAAACTCCTGCATTATTTACCATATACAAAGATACTGTTGGGATACATACAGGAGAAGAGAATAACATTGTTTCTATAGTAATTGTAAATAAAGAAATAGTAAAATCCTTTAGAGCAACATTTGAAGCCATGTGGAAAATAACTAAAAAATGATTATTTTGACTATTTACCTTTCGAGTTACGGTTCTATCGGCTTATTCAAGAACTTCTTTTGACATTGTTCACAATAGGTAGTTCTGGTCTTTTTACGATCTACTAAGAACCTTTTTTTACAGAAAGGGCAATATTTGACAAGTTGATATTCCATATAGTTTCTCCATATTTTGCAGATTAAACTGTCGAAGAAAATTCGTTGCTCCAAATAATCTACGTATTAACATAAAAGGTGTTTTTCTTTATAAAATATACTGCTGGAATGGCTGTTTTGGAGAAGAGAGATAGTAGTTTAGAATGATTTTTCTTACTCCCTCTGCTTCACATCTAACCCATAATTATATTCAATGTTCCTGAAGCGATCTTCGTCTTCCGGGCAGATCAAGGTCAAACAATATCCATCTTTATCACGTCTGCCGGTACGGCCGATGCGATGGATGTAAAATTCCGGTTTGGTGGGAACATCATAATTTATTACCGCATCGACTTTTTCAATGTGGATTCCGCGAGCAGCGACATCGCTGGTCACTAAAATATGGATCTTTCCATCTTTGAAGAGGTTTAAGGTGTTAAAACGCTGGTCTTGGGTAAGATTGCTATTTAATTCTCGAGCACGATAATTATGCTCGGATAAAAACCTAGTGATGTCCGTAGTTTTATCTTTTCTATTGCAAAAGATCATGATACGTTTGAACTTGTTCTTTTGCAGAAATCGCAACAATAATTCTTTCTTTTCCAGCATGGTGCATAAAACTGTCTCTTGAATGATATTTTTAGGGATCAATTCGCCGATTTTCAATAACTCATAATCAGTCAATTCGGTCTCAATGAATTGCTTTACTTTTTCGTTGATGGTGGCGGAAGAAAAGATGATCTGAGCATCCGAGCTTACCCTTTTTTTAACATACACGCACTCATCAAAAAAACCGTGATCAAACATCTGGTCACTTTCATCATATACTAAATATTTAACATCACCGACTTTGATTCTTTTAGCATTGATATGCTGAATCAGCCTTCCCGGAGTTCCCACCATAATATGATTTTTTTTGTTGATGGTGATAGAATCTCCTTCTATTTCCCTGCCGCCATAGAGCATGCCTACTTTGATTCCCAGAGGCTGGCAGACTTTGGTCATCTCTTTTCCCACTTGGATGCACAATTCTCTGGTAGGAACTAAAACTACCATCTGAATACCTAATTTTTTATTAATCCTGCCAATATATCCGAGAAGATAAGCCAGAGTTTTCCCACTGCCGGTACGGGAAGTAAAGACAAGATTCTTACCTTTTATAGCTAGAGGAATTATTTTATCCTGGACTTCGAATGCTTCTTTAAAATTCAAACTGGATAAGACACTTATTATTTCCTTTTTCAAGCCTAAGTCAGAGAATTTCCCCATATTTACTTAAAAGAAGAGATTTATTATAAATCTGGTTGTGGTTTTATGAACGTCCCTTCTTCCAGTTCTCTAAAGGCTTCTTCCAATTCTTTCTGGGTATTCATAACGATAGGTCCAGCCCAGGCCACTGGTTGATGAAGAGGATTTCCGGCGATAAGTAAAAAATGCGCTTTCCCGATCAAAACAATCTCTCCTTTTTCTTCCAGTAAAGCTGCGTGATGATGAGATATTGAAGTATTCCCAATTTTCAAAGAACCTTCGATGACATAGATTAAGACTGTTTTCTTTTTACTATCATGCTGATAAGTTCCAGCAAGCTCTATCTCAAAATATTCTATATCTGTGCTGAGATTTTCAACCAGGCCTTTTTTATTTCCAATTTTGCCGGCAACGATCTTTATAGTGGCATCATCCTGTTTAACCACCACCACTTCATCTTTAGTTATACCCCGATATTGTGGAGCAGTCATTTTCTTTGCTCTTGGCAGATTTATCCATAATTGAAATCCTTGCATTTCTCCTTTGAATAATTGAGGCATTTCCTGATGGATTATGCCGCTGCCGGCAGTCATCCATTGGATCTCTCCTGATTTAATAACACCCTTATTGCCGATGCTATCGGCGTGAGCGACTTCACCTTGCAGGAGATAGGTTACTGTCTCAATACCACGATGCGGATGCCAGGGAAATCCTTTCACATAATCCTGAGGATTGGGAGAACCAAAATGGTCAAACAGGAGAAACGGATCAAATTGTGAAGCTTGTTCCGGCCCAAAGATGCGGCGCAATTTTACTCCTGCACCTTCCATCACGATTTTCGGAGTGATCATCTTCTTTATTTTTCGCATGATGCTTACAGATATGGCGGCTTATAAAAATTATTCCACTTGAAAATGATCTACTCCACTTCCACTTCTTTCAATAATCCAGATGATCCGCAAAAGAAATACAGGTTAGTGACATGGGGCATCAATCTTTTAATTCTCAGCAGCTGTTTCTTAGCTTTAGTAATTCGATAACTGCATTTCACTTCATAGACATCGCACGAATCTTCGCGCATCGCTAATAAGTCTATTTCAGCAAGAACCCGGCCCTTTTTAGAATACAAACGCACATTAGTCGAGAGAGAATCGTAATCATACTTCACTTTTTCACAAAGGTCATGCAAGTAGATATCGTGTTTAATCCTAGTAACCACCTCTACAGGCTATATAGGAATCTTGAGTATATATTAGTTGCCCTATAGATGAATATACCTGATTAAAGATTTTAAGAGATGATAAGGAGAAACAGTTAAGCTTCCTTGCCTTCTTTTGCTGTTTTCCAAAGTGCATAGAAATACTTCCTGAAACTATCCGAAACTGCCTTACTTTCGATCATTATCGCCATAGGGTTATCTTGTAACAGAATCATAATCACTATTTTTTCATCGTAAATCTCAATAGACGTAGGCATCTCAAATTGTTTTTGAAAAAACCTAAACTCAGTATGCTGGAGTTTTTTTCTCTGTTGATAAAGGGATTTATACTTCTCGTTTAATAAGTGCTTATGAACAATTCCTTTCTCAGCTCTTATCTTTTGTCTTTTATTAAAGTAGATTTCCCAATGTCTTGGTTGCTCGGTTAAACCCATACTTAACCATTCTTCGCCTTTTTTCAAGGTCTTGATGATATCTTCATTGGCTGTCTTTAAACCTTCAAATCCGGTAAACACTTTCACCTCACTTTTCTCTGCATGTTTTTGTTTTAATAGTAATTCAGGCATTATTTTCTGAATGGTAATTCTTTCTTCTTCTATCTGCTCTTTCTTTTCATCTACATAATCTAAGATCCTTTCTGGGCTTGACGCCTCAAAATATCTCACCCCATTTTTAGTAACAGAACTTACCAAGCCTTTGGCAATCAATCTGTCTAAAACTTCATAGACTTTTGAGCCTGAAATGGTAGATTTTTTAATGATTTTTCCAGTAGTGGTTGAACCGGTTTCTAAAAGTCCCAAATAAACTCTAATCTCTCCTTCTGTAAGTCCTATTTCTTTTAGAGCAGTTTCTATCATTTTTGTTAAAAATACCCTTTGATTTAAAAAAGGTCTTATTTCAACGTACTTAGGGGGGAGAAACATATAAAAGAAGACCACTAATGTTTTTAACATGAGTCACAAACAAATAGAGATCATTGAACAGCTTATTGCCTGCAAAGATTACCATTTTAACACAACATCAGATGACGATAGAGCGCGTGGACATACTAGTTGCACTATTGTTCAATATCCCGACTGTGGGATTGGCATACAAGAGTCTTTAGAAACAAAACTTGCGCCATATAGGAAGAGCTATGGTCAAGAAGATTGTGTCGAAAATTCTGATGAATATACAGCTTTGTTTTCAAGGGGAGAAGAGCGATATAGGTTTTCTTTCTTAGCTTATACACCTATGCACCTCACTCCATTGATGGATGTGGAATTCAGAGTAAATGTTCAATTGATTGGTACCTCTAGTTATAGCCAAAATGGATCACATTTTTTTGCGGATGGTGTTATCTGCTGGAAGATTGGTGAGCGTGAACCACGCTATGGTACATTGCATATTTGTCCTGAAAAAACACATTTGAATCATGATAAACCGCCTTTTGGATTACAAATAGCTGACGTGCAAACTATTATCGGGCTTACGAATTTTTCTCCAATGGGAAAATATTCGCGCTTGTTAAAAGAAGGTTTACAATTTCTTTGTGCTATGCCTAATTACTTTCTTGCTCATTCAGAATTAGCGAATTTAAGGGAAAAATAAATTTATGATAGTATTAATATTCACTTACTTTTTCATATTCTGCTTCCCGGTCAAGGTAACAACGCCATCTTTTTGTTCGATGGTCAACTCTTCCAGGTTATTGATGACAATGTCATTGCCCATCAAGTAATAAGAAATGTTTTTGAGTTCGTTAATCCTTACTTTATTTACATTTGGAATCTCTACTACTTCTCTAGGAATTTTGCCTTTTAAGTGAGGATTGTTTTCATCAAAGAAGCCGATAAAGGCATGCCAGACTTCTTCGTCTTTATGAGAAGGTTTTCTACTGACAACAACACTTTTGGCCATGTACTTTTTTATTTTATCCTTCATGTATTATTTAATAAAGCCCTTACTTTTAAAGCTTACTATAATTCCTTTTACATGCATATAGTAAGAAAGGGCAAAGCCGCAGAAGAAGAACACCATGGTCCAAAAACGGCTGGCCCAAAAACTTCCAGCGATATAACCAACCAAAAAACCTAAAATAATCAAAACAGATGGAAGAATAGGTTGCTTATACCTTTGGAGGTAATACAGACGTGCAGCCAGAAGACCACATACAAAAACTGAAAAGTAACTTAAGCCAGGTTGAGAAATGAACACGGAGATCAAAAATCCTAAAAGAGTAAATATTAATGCTAACAGTTCCGGCCATTGTTGTTGAATTTTCAGATGTGCCATATTAAGGCTCCATTAACATCGCTATAATATCCCCTACTGACAGGATAAACACAGCAAGTATTAAACCGATCTGAGTTTCAGTCAGGAGAAGTATTCCAAAAACTGCGACCATAGCTGTGGTGACATAATAAAGAGGGCGCGAGCCAAAATAAATATTCAGCCCGTCTAACTGCGGTAAGGGAAACACTGCACATAAAGCCATCATCCAATTTAAGAGTAATCCCGTGCTAAAAAAATAACTATCTGGGAATAAATATAAGCCTATGGAAAACAAGAGTGCTAAATGGATGTTAGCAACGATACCATGATAGGATATTTTAGCATTATCTAAATATGAAAAACCATATCTAAATTCTCCTAAGCGGTGCCGTATCATAAGTGAAGAGACTACCCCGCCGATGAGAACTAATGGAACACGACCGTTAGTCACCAAGGTAAGCACGAGAGCGACCAATATTCCTGCCCACCAGCCCTTAAACTGGGCTACATAACCTTCTTTCAAGGCATAGATCTTCTGCCAAGAGAAACGGACAAAGAAAGAAACTGCAACAATAATGCTGGCAACAATTAAATTTCCAAGCCCTGTCCAGAATTGAAAACTATCTACTCCCCAATCACGGAAGGAAAACATAAAGGCAGTGATAAAGATAGCTGGTATCAGAATAGTCAATTCCTGCTTTTCAAAAGAGAAATAATCCCGTATACGAGCACGTAACTCTTCACCTCTTACCATAAGAGAGATTAAGTTAAAGAGGTATATAAAATCTGCGCTTGAAAGGGCAGGGATGAAAAAATGAAAGTTTTCCTGACATATTGAAAAAATAGTAATCACTTCCTTTGCATCAGCCGCAATTTATAACTATTTCCACCCCGTTCCAGCACTTCTTCAGAAACAAGTTTGCAAAACGAAGGAACAGATATCTCCCAGCTTTCTCTGCTTATCAACAGTAAAGCGCCTTTAGGTTTAAGCAGATATTTTACCTGGTGATATATCTCATTAAGCTTATCTTCATCTTTGGTAGTGACTTGAAACAAAACTTGATCAAATTCATGCTCATGGAAAGCGCCGCTTAATTCATCCAAGACTGTTTTTTGGATATTCAGCTGTTTTCGCACTCCAGCAATCTGAGCATTCTTGCGTGCAGCAGTAATATTCTGCGAACTGTCATCTAGAGCAGCGATGGAGATGGAAGCATCAAGAGTAAGAGGTTTATATTTGACCGGATTGAAGAGAGGCAGCTTTTGATAGGAAAACTTATTTCTGGCGGAATGAACCGGCATCCTGCTGGCATACAACGCTGCTTCAATAGCAATGACTCCATCTTTGGCGAATCCGACCAGCAAATTATTTCCTGGCTTATATCCAGTCTTACGAGAAAAATAATAACCCAAATCTCCTTTGCAGGAAGCGGAATGAGTGAAGACGCGATAGGCACGGGAATGTAATTCTTCTCCGGCTAAGTCTAAGCCGATGAAATATTCTTCACCGTTAAAATAGACTATCAACAGAAAATCTGGTTTCTTAAGTTCTATGGAAAGAGAAAGTTTTTGTTTCTCTACTGCCGCAAAGACCTTTCCGGCAACTTTTTTAGCGATGGCCAAACGGTTTTCTATACCTTTGACATTTTCTACTTCTACTTTAAAAGAGGTATCAGCGATAAAATTTTCCCATTCTACAGAATTGAAATCTGCTTCATCAAGATTTTTGTATTTTCCCAAAGAGACCGCAATCCTGCGCATGGACTGGCCGTGATATAACAGTGTAAGCGCTTGTTCTGCAGAAGCGTCAAATTCTACTATCTGTGGACATATTTTTCCAGAAGCAGCAATAACCTCTTTTATTTCTTGTTTACAAAGCTCTTCCATCCCAGGATTTAAAATAGTAAAAAATTTCATGGTTGTATTGTAGGCTCTGATGATTCTGCCTGGCCTTCGTCATTATTCTCAACCATAATTTTTGCGGCGGCGGCTAAAGAATCTTCTTCAAGACGCATTATTCTCACTCCTTGGGTAGCTCTTCCAATCACCGAAATATCTGAACATTTAACTCTGATGCCATTTCCTTGCTTTGAGATGAGCATAATCTCTTCTTTCCCATCGACCAGCATGACTGCTTTTACTGGTCCATTCTTATCGGTGATCTTGATATTAGTCACTCCTTTTCCCCCTCTATTGCAGAGCCGATATTCAGAGACGGGAGTGCGTTTTCCATATCCTTTTTCAGTGAGAGTTAAAATATCCATGCCTTCCTCTGCAGCGAGCATACCAATGACTTCATCTTCCTCGTTGAGGCGGATACCCCGAACTCCGCCAGCTGCCCGACCCATGGACCTGACATCCTGTTCATTAAAGCGGTTAGCGGAACCTTCTTTGGTAGCTAAAATTATCTCCTGATCACCAGTAGTATATTTTACTCCTACCAGCATATCTCCATCATCAATGCCAATAGCCCGTATACCCCCTTTTCTGGGACGGGAAAATTCCTGCAGTTCAGTTTTCTTTACAGTTCCGTCCTTAGTAGCCATAAATAGATATCCTTCCTTAAAGTCACGAACCGGGATGATGGCGGTAACTTTTTCATCATTTGATTTCTCAATCAAGTTAGCGATATGCTGTCCTTTTGCCTGTCGGCTGGCTTCCGGAACATGATATACTTTCAGCCAATACACTTGGCCTTTATCGGTAAAAAATAACAGGTAGGCATGAGTAGAAGTGATGTACAATCTTTCTACAAAATCTTCCTCTTTCATACCAGCTGCGATGACACCCTTGCCACCGCGCTTTTGAGTCTTGTAAGTATCAATTGGAAGGCGCTTTACATATCCAGAATTAGTCATGGTCACAACCATAGTTTCTTCTTTGATTAATTCTTCCATATCTACCTCGGCATACTCACCTTGCATGACTATGGAGCGACGTTCGTCACCATAAGTATTCTTGATCTCTTCTAATTCTTCCCTAATCAAGCCGTATACTTTTTGTTCTGACCCAAGAATCTCCTGATATAAATCTATTTTCTGCAACAGATCGATGTGTTCACCGCGGATTTTTTCCTGTTCTAAGGAAGCTAATTTTTGCAGCCGCAAATCCAGAATAGCATTGGCTTGCTCGAGCGTTAAAGCATAGGTAGTAATCAAAAAGTTTCTGGCATCTTCCACGGTCCTGCTTTTTTTAATACCGGCAACTACTTCATCAACATTGTTGAGAGCCACTAACAATCCTTCTAAGATATGGACACGCAATTGGGCTTGTTCTAAATCATATTGAGTTCTGCGAGTGATTATTTCTTTACGATGCTTAAGGTGATATTCCAAGAATTCTTTCAGACTCAAAGTCTTAGGCTGTCCACCTACCAAAGCTAGCATGTTAATGCCAAAAGAAGTGCTCAGGCGGCTGTATTCGTAGAGCTGATTCAGTATGACATTGGCATCCCCATCTTTCTTTAAGTCGATAACTATGCGTATCCCCTCGCGATCTGATTCGTCGTTGATATTTCTGATTCCTGCTATTTTTTTATCCTTGACCAGCTCGGCGATCTGTTCGATCAGTTCAGATTTATTTACTTGATAAGGAATCTCTTTGATGATTATTTTATCTTCTTCTATTTCCGCAACTCCTTTGATGGTGACTTTTCCCCGGCCTTTTTCGTAAGCATGAAGAAGCTCGCTGCCGCATAGAAGCTCTCCGCCGGTGGGAAAGTCCGGAGCAGGAATTATTTTCATTATTTCTTGAGTGCTGATATTAGGATTATCAATAGTAGAAATCAGCGCAGTGCAGACCTCTTTAAGGTTATGAGGAGGGATATTAGTAGCCATACCAACTGCGATACCGGAAGAGCCATTCACTAAGAGATTAGGAATACGGCTGGGAAGCACCATCGGCTCTTGCAGCGATCCGTCAAAATTATCTTTGAATTCA
>Ga0080064_1002660_pt1 | contig 29231 bp, 36 predicted proteins | sample Subgrocontami54m_FD_69260 | JGI IMG/M metagenome (GOLD analysis project Ga0080064, IMG submission 69260) | Subsurface groundwater microbial communities from S. Glens Falls, New York, USA - GMW46 contaminated, 5.4 m (SPADES assembly) (version 2) ...
GATCGTGAAAAAAAAGGAGGCGGAGATCACCGAAATTTGAATCCCACCGTCGTCGAGATCCACCTTCCCTCTCTCCGCCACAATCTCCAGGAAGTCACGCGACGTGTCGGTAGGGCCGCCGTCCTGGCTGTCGTAAAAGCCAACGCCTATGGCCATGGGGCGGTCCCTGTGTCACGGACCCTTCTGGCCGCAGGCGCGCACCAGTTGGGCGTCGCCACGGTGGAGGAGGGCCTCGAACTCAGGGACGCCGGCGTGACCGCGCCGATCCTGGTGATGGGCGGCGTCTACGACATCCCGGCGATTCAGCGATCCGCCCTGACGCCGGTCCTGCCCTCGCGGGATGCCGTCGAAACGGCGGCCCGGCTCGCAGCCCCCCGAACTGCCCCCCTCCGCGTCCATCTCAAGATCGATACCGGCATGAGCCGTCTCGGTCTCGCCCCGGATGAAGCCCTGGCCTTGCTCAAGTCAGGCTGGCCACCCAATCTGCATCTTGAAGGGGTCATGAGTCACCTGGCCTCGGCCGATGAACCGGACGGCGGACCGACCGAACGGCAACTGGCTCGATTCCACGCGTTCCTGGAAGCGATTCAGGCGGCGGGATTGAACGTGCCCATCGCGCATATCGCCAACAGCGCGGCGATCCTGCGCTTCCCCTCCAGCCACCTTGACCTCGTCCGCCCCGGCCTCATGCTGTACGGATATGGATATTCCTCAGGACCAACGCCTTCCGCGGATCTTCGTCCGGCCCTGACATGGAAGAGCCGCGTCATCCAGGTCAAACGGGTGGACGCCGGCCAGCGGGTCAGTTACGGCGGGACCTTTGTCGCCTCACGCCCGTCGACTTTGGCCGTTCTGCCGGTCGGCTATGCGGACGGTTACAGCCGCGCCCTCTCCAACAAGGGGCATGTGCTCATCGGAGGCCGAGCGGCCCCCGTGGTCGGGCGCGTCTGCATGGACCTCACAGTCGTGGACGTAACCGATCACCCTGCCGTCCGCCCCGGAGACGAAGCGGTCCTGCTGGGACGGCAGGGCTCGGCTGCCATCACTGCGAACGACCTTGCGGCCTGGCAAGGCACCATCAGCTACGAAGTCCTCTGCCGGATCGGCCCCCGGGTGACGCGCGTCTATCAGGACGAGTAACCTCCGGTCGCGTCAACGTCCCTCTCCGCAGCTTTGCGCGATCGCAGTTGCCAGGGCCTTTCGGCGGCCGTGGTATGTCCAGGAAACCATCTACCAAATTGCTCGCCGGGATCGAGCGCGGCGACGGCACACTCGGCAAGCTGGTCAACCAGGATCAGCTCTACAAACGGGCGGATAAAGTACTGAGCGAAGTGGAGGGGCTGATCACGGATATCAAGAAAGATCCGAAACGCTACTTCAAGTTCTCGGTGTTCTGAACGGCTGTCATTGCGAGCATAGCAAAGCAATCTCTCCGACGGCTATCCCAGGGCAAGAAACGCGCCTTCCTCGTTCCGGTCGAATACCAGCAGGTCGTCATTTCGGGCACGGAGAAGAGCTTCGATCTCACGGGTTGAGCAGTTGCCCTTCCGCACCCATACGACTTTCGGTGGATGGCCGAACAGAAAGCTTCTTTGATGGAAGTCCGCGTCTTTGGAGACTATCGTCAGCCTGTGCTGAATGGCATAGGCCCAGACGTCTTCGTCGCCGGCTTTATGCAACCCGACATCCCGCACGTGCACAGACCCAGGGTAAAGATCTGCCAAGGCCTGAACCAAGTTGGGAGACAGATTGTGATCGAAAAGCAGCTTCACGCCGGGGGGATGGCCACCAGCTTGCGTTCCCTGTCAGCGGCAAACTGGAGGCAGGCGCGAATGTCGTCACTGGTGAGATCAGGAAAGTCCTTGAGGATTTCATCCTCCGACATGCCGGAAGCGAGGTACTCGAGCACATCGTAGACTGTAATGCGCATGCCACGAATGCATGGCTTGCCGCCCCGCTTGCCCGGTTCAATCGTGATCCGATCCTTGCAGCTCATGCGTAACAAGGTACGGCAAGAGCGAACCCATGTCAATCTGTCCACTCCAACGCACGGACAGACAGGATGGAATTACGCCCTCCCCTGCACTAGGTCTTCAGCTTCCGCCCCAGGCGCTTCTCCACGCTCATGACTTTCCCGCTCAGCCGTCCCTTCGCGCCCTTGCGGTAGTCCACCTTGATCGAGCAGGAGATGCGCCCGCAGTCTTTCCGCATCCGCTCGTAGCACTTCTTCACCACCCCGAACACCTCATCCCACTCCCCCTCCAGCACCGTCCCCATGGGGTTGAGGCGATAGTCCACCCCGCTCTTATCGACGATTGCCAGCGACCGGGCCACATATTTCCCCACACTCTCGCCCTTACCCAAGGGCGACATGCTGAATTCCAGCAGAACCATTGATTACGTTCCTTTCTCTGTTCTTCGAGCCGTGTAGGGGCGCCGCATGCCGCGCCCGTCCCCTTTCTTTCAGTTCAGGCGTTCAGGGTGACCAGTGCCTCAAACAAAGTAGCCTGTCACCTTTTTATGCTCTGGGTTTAGTGATTGAGGCGCAGGTATCGCACTATTTCCATCATAACCTTGCAATCAGTTTCGTTGTATTGCTGTATCTCCTGCATTAGGTCAATGTCGACAAGGCGGACCTTCTTCTTAGCAGCTTCATCGGCACACCACCAAGCACCAATCATTGCACCGAGCCCATCTACAGAACCGTCTTTCCACTGAGTCTCGATCAAATGATGTCCGTGCAATGCCTGAGCTACTGCTTTTAGTCCGAAGGATAAAGCCACGCGTATCACTATTGGCTCCTCCTTGATCACTTCTTTCAAAAAATCAAACCAGCGCAACGTCGGCCAATCTCTGGCTCTTTCCGCATGACGTTGCCTTGCAGCGTTGTACGCAGTCTCGAGGAAGGAAGTTTCCGCAGGGGACCAATGGATAATCATTGGGTCCATTTCAGTCTGGCAAACTCGGTTCCGCACTTCTTTCATATGTTCAAGCCATGAAACGATTATTGCTGCCTCGGCAGGAGGTGTCAAAGAATCCACCGTGAAGCATTTGAATTGCCACCGACCATCCTCTATATGACCACACCCGATCATAAAAATAAGTGTTTGTCCGCCACGTCTAGGAATCTGTGAGAAATCGTCATTGAGATCATTGACCGCTTCGAAATCAACGTAGAACACCAATTGGTTTTCAGTTCGCCATGCATCACCTCCAGAAGCAACTCGCGGAGGTGCGACAGGAGGTCCAATCATGCTTTGATTAATGTCCAAAATGGCCTGAAGGACTGGCCCTTGTTTCGCTCCCGTGACCCCAACGGCCGAGGCAGTGGTCCGAGTGTCACGCCAACGGAATATTCCCAAGCTGTTGGCGTCTCTCCGTTTGTCATGGCCAACTTGCCAGAGCAATGTCAATTCCTGAAGCTCTTTGGCTATATTCTTTTTTGCCACTGACCACGGTGCATCTTGATCGTTCTTCATATTGGGCCGCAGTTCTGGAACACTAGGGTCAGGCAATACTATCCACGCGGACCCTTCGCGGCGAACTCGTCTAATCCAAACACACGCCTCTTGTACCTTATCTTCCAGGCAAACGCCTTTTGCCAGTGTTGCGTTTTGAGTAACGGGGGCTAGCCGCGCCACACAACTTTCCCCCCGGCTTGTCACGCCTTTTACAGTTTGTTCCCATCCGCGACCCAGAACATATGAAACAGAAGGGAGATAACCTTGAGTTCGGCCTAATGCGGCATTGTAGATGAAAAGTTCTGACTTATACGCTGGCGCGGAGCCACTATTGCCTAGTTCACCACCAGCAAGGAGATGAAGGGTCGTGAACTTAATGCTAACGACGCGGTAATGCCATGGCTTGTCAAGATTACTAGCGGGTTGCCTTGCCTCTTCAGGAGGAAGAATTCCTGGAAACAAACGTACGAGCTCATCACTTCTAATAAACAAATCCGGAATTCCATACGTGCGACTTTCATTGTTCCAGAGTACGCCCTCATAAATTACCGGGATCCCGTTTCGCATCGCTTCCAATGTTTCATTCACTACCTTTAAGTCTCGCGCACGACTGGAAGATTTAGCGAATTCCACAATATCTGTCAGCGTTGCCAAATATTTCACAACAGCTATTTCAAATTCGCGGCCTTTCCGTAGAATAAAGCCCGCAAAGTCCGTTCTCGCATCATAGGCTGGAAGAGAATCATCCTTTTGGAATCCTTTGTCATGGCCGTATAAATTCAGCCAATCCAATAAAGGGTCTTGTAGTAGATAATTGCGAGTATCAGTAGCGCTGACCCATTCAAGCCAATCGCCGTCGCCGGGAGCAATGATCGAAGTCTCTGTAACAGGTTGTTTAAGGTCATCCATGGTCTTCGTTTAATCCGTCTCCTCGATGCCTGGAAAACTTATCTGCCTACTCAGCTTTTTATCTCTGACCATCCCTCAGTACGCCGTCCCAGAGCCACCCGACCCACGACGGAATGTTCGTCGATGGCGTACACCAAACCAGCTTGTTGTACCCGGAAGCCGAGCAGTGTACGGACCTCACCGCAGACTGCGAGATGCCGCTTGTTCGGTGAAAGAATCGCAGATTCTATCCGACACCGCCCCTTTCCGAGCATCGCTGCGACCTTGGTCGCCACAGCGTCCCACAGCTGTGGCTCGTCTGCGGTTCTCTTGATGCCGTTGAGCAGATCAACGAGAGGCTGAAGGCAGGGGTTGTTGTTCGACGTTGCAAATTCGAAGTGAATGGGGAGACCAGTCAGTACACAGACTCGAAGATCGTCCGGATGGCATTTTCTGCCGCTCCAAAGACATGACTTGGCTTCGACCGGGGCACAAAATTTTCCTGTTGCCGACCGAACTGCAACTTCTTCGAGAATCAGCATTTCCGACAAACTGCTCGTCACCAACAGCCTCTTTAATACCCGCTTACCGGTCGCTGCGCACCGCGAAAGCTCCGACGGTATCACCCGCTTCTGCGTGACTGCGCATGCCTCCAATATCCCTGGCCGGACGTAGTTGCTGGTCACCTCGCACTGCTCGGCTTCCGTCAAAGTCAGTGGCTGCTGGGTCTCATGGCAGATAAGGAATTCCTGCTTGTGCCCCGTCTTTCCAGAAACCGTGGACCGTATCTGTTCATCAACGCGATAGCGTTTGCCCGATACCTCACTAGTGGCAAGCTCGGTATTGAGAACCTCTGCCTCCGTAAATTCGCATTGTCCAAAGTGATCGGGTTCCGCCCGCTTCCCGCTTAGAGCCGAAGTCTTAAGGAGTGAGCTTGCGACCAGGCGTCCGCTCACCGCTGACAATTCGGCTTCGTCCTTGAGAACGCGCTTGCCACTTAGGCTGCACAGGACCGTGAATTCTGGCAGCGCGAGCCTTGAACTCGTCTCGGACCGGGTGAGAAGATGCTGCAGAACCACCGCTCCCGTGATCTGACATTGCTTGAGGCACGTCTTAGGAACAGTCTTACCCGATCGAGTGCAGAGGCCCAATTCCGGAGCGTCGACCAGTGCTCCCACATACGGCGTGACGGTCAGCATGCTGTGGTATTCGGATTCAGCATCAATCCTGTATTGCGACTTCACCTGTAGCTGGCGGTGTAGCCTTCCTTCGAGCGCGACTAGCGTCATTTCAAGGCGGGGCGTGAACTCATCCTCCAACTTCTTTTGTTTCCGCTCATCGCCCCCCGCGGCCTGCATCTCCTGCGCCCGTCTTTCCAAGTAGAAGCGGGAGAATTCGGAGATCGCACCATCCAGCTTGGCAGCGTCAGCCAAACTGACAACGTTGAGTCCAAGAGCGCTGGGATTCTCGATTGTGGGAGACAAGGGTCCCAATCCTGATCGGCCTGCCTGCGCATGGTGCTCGGCCGGTGAGCAGGAAACCTCGACGAGGCGCTCGTAGCTGTCATGCGCCACCGTGGCGCGTACCCGGACGACAGCCGTCCCTTCGAAGCAGCGCTGAACCTCTTCGACCTCTATTGCCTGGGGTGTTCCGCCAAAGCTAAGGACCCACCGGCGGGTGATCTCCTCGCTTTCTTGGACGGGATTCTGATCGAGGTCCTCGACCTCATAAATACCGGTCGCGATGATCCGTCCAACTAGCCGGAGGAAGGCGGCAGTGCCGGGAGCATAGAGCGTGCTTCTTGCGCCCGCACCGGCGTTTTCCTCGAAACGGATGTGTTCACGCCCCCCGTTTTCTTCCGCGAGATACAGGTCGAGCGGTTGCGGAGTGACGCTCGCGCCTAAACTCTTAAGGGCCGCCAGAGTGAAATCACGCGCCTCCATAGATCGCACGACGCCAGGCAGGGTCGGGGCGCGAGGTCCGACATACTCGGCTCCCTCCATTCCGCCGAGCATCGTGTTAATGTTCTCTTCCTCGCGCTCCAGAGCGCCCTTCGCGTCGGCGATGCTTTGCTCCGTCTGGCGTGTTGCTGCCTCCACGTCCATGCCTGCGAGCGCCGCGATGACGAGCTGGCGGACCTTTTCGTCAAAGCTGGTTGCCCCGTCCTCATCCTCTCCGCTGATTCCGGATGCTTCGAGCAGCGATTCAATATCGCCGATCGCGTGGGACGCCATCTGGAGCTTTTCCATCAGGCGTCCGACGATGTACTCCTCAAAGGTGCCGCGCAGCATGATGTTGAATATGCCGACGCTTGCATGCTCGGACGCCAAGCGTTGTATGCGTCCTATACGCTGTTCGACGATCATTGGGTTCCAGGGCAGGTCGTAGTTGACCAGCACGTTGGCGACTTGAAGGTTAATTCCCTCGGATCCAGCTTCGGTAGAAACGATGACGTGGCAATCAGGGGGATTCTTGCGGAATCGGGCGATGGTCTCCTGGTTGCGAGCGCCAGAAGAGCCATTGATAATGCCGACCTTCAATCCGTGCTGCTCCAGGAAGGCTTGGATAGTCGTCTGCGTCTCCAGCCGCCCGGTGAAGACCACTAACCGCCAGCGCTGCGGGTTTTCCTGCTTTAGTCGATCGATGAGCCCGCCTAGGCCCTGAAGCTTGGCGCTCGTGGGCATGGCAACGACGATGGCCCGAACGGCGGCAGCAAGCTCCTGAGGAACGGTGCCGTTTCTTGCCATAGTATTCAGCTGCGCCATCAGCGCGTGCGGGCTACTGGTCAGAGCTTGCAGGATCGAAATCTGCGCGAGCCGATTGAGCTGCTGAATCGGCTTGGCGATAGCGCCGATCAGCTGTAGTTCCTCCACCGTCGGGTCGACCTTGTGCATTTGCACGACCCGGTCCGGAAAATGGAGCTTCGCATCGCCGCGCCGGACCCTCGACATGTAACCGTAGACGATGGACCGAAACTCGTCGCGCGCTTCCGGTTTCAGATGGCGCGCCTGCTCCCGATTGTCGGCGATGAACTTCCGGGCAAACATGCCCTCGCTGCCAAAGGGGTTTTGGTGTCCTCGGGCAACGGTGAGGAGGTCGACTAGTGAATAGAGATCCCAAAGACGGTTTTGGATTGGCGTCGCAGTGAGCATGAGCACGAACCGAAACCGGCGCTCTTCCAAGGCCGTCCGGAAACGCTTGGCGACCTGAGGGGGATTTTCGACGCCGTAAAGGTTTCGCAGCTTGTGCGCCTCATCCAACACCAGCATCTGGAAACGATCCTGCGGGATTGAATCGAGATACAGCCGTGCCGAATTATAGGTCGTGATGATGGCGCCGGTCTCCTCGAGATCAGCCTCGATCAGGTCTTTCCCGATCGCAATCTCAGAGGGGATGTTAAATTTCGTGAGCAGTTCCTCCTGCCACTGCGGGCCAAGCAGCTTGGGGCAAACAACGAGAATTTTGGAAAGACGCGAGCGGGAAATCAGCTCGCTGATGATCAGCCCGGCGCTGATCGTTTTGCCGAGGCCGACGTCGTCGGCGAGCAGTGTGACCGGCAGGCGACGGCAGAAGGTAATGAGATTGGTGACCTGATGATGGTAGGGATCCATCCGGTCACGCCACCGAGATTCAGACTTTAGATCCTCGCGCTTCTCTATCACTATGGGATCGGTCAAGTCCCATTCGAGACCCGCCCGATACACGCGGTACTCCTCTGGCGTGGTCTTGCGCCGAAGTATTTTTGTTTGAAAATGTGAAGCGCCCATCGGGCCGGAATCCTATCACTCCCCATCCGTAAAGTCATACAGGAGGAAGAAAAGACGGCGGCGCGTGAATCGAAAAAGATACAGGCAGGGTAAGGGGCAAGGGTGATCGAATACGCGAAGACGGGCGGGATGAATCCCGCCCCTACGCCCCCTTCTTCTCCTCGGCCTTCTTCTCGACTTTGGGAAACTCAATCTTCGCGTGAAGCTTTACTTTTGATACTGCATCTCGCAATAACTGATGGCGTTTATCAATATTCGTTTCGGTGTTTTGAAGATGCGCTCGATACACATCCAGCCACTCCAGAAAGACTTCGAATCGCTCGTCGAACAGCGGCTCGAGGTCCTGCCGCAACCGGCTGGCGAGCGCCGGCGAAACCCCGCTGGTGCTGATGGCGATCCGAAGCGGCCCCCTGGCAACCAGAGCCGGCATGGTGAAGGTCGAATAGTCCGGTTGGTCGGTGGAGCAGAGCAAGAAATTCTTCTGCCTGGCCAGCTTGAGCAGATCGCGGCTGAGGACCTCGTCGGTCTTCACGGTGTTCATGACCAGCCACACCCCCTCATCCACATCCGAACCCTTGAACCGGCGGCCCCGGTGAAGAATCCTGGCCGACGCGGCCAGGCCCTTGAGCGCATCATTCAGCTTCGGGCTGACGACAGTCACCTTTGCTCCGGCCTCCAGAAGACGGGTGGCCTTGTCCGCCGCCTCGTCCTCTCCTCCCACGACCATGCACGCACGGTCTTTGACGTCGAGATTGATTTGAAAGCCGAATTTCATCTGTCCCTCCTTGCAATCCTCACAAACGGAAACCGTATCTTACCGTATCGTTCGAACGCAGGTAAATACATTGTCCCCATTGCGCACGTCGGCTATAATCCCGCCATGAACAAAAAACTCGCCGTGCCTCTCATCTTCGTCGGCATCGTCCTGTTGGCCGGGGTCGCGGCGTGGCAAGGCCTTCTCCACGGAGGGAAGGAAGCCGCCGGGTCGATTGCAGGCACCGTCACGATTGACCCTTCGTTGGTTTCCAAGATGGCGCCCACGGATGTCCTCTTCGTGATCGTCCGCCGACCGAGCGGCCCTCCCCGTCCCCTCGCGGCGCTGCGCATCGAGCGCCCGAAATTCCCACAGCATTTCGAAATCACGAATGCCGATGTGATCACCCAGGGTTCCGAGCTCAGGGGCGTGGTGGCGATCATCGCGAGGCTGGACAAGGACGGCAGCGCAGGACCCGCGCAGCCCGGCGATATCGAAGGCGAGTTTTCCAAAAATCCCACCATGGTAGGCGCCAAAGACGTCGAGATCGTCCTGAACCGGATCAAGTGAGCAATAAAAAAGGGAGGCCGCCAGACGGCGACCTCCCCCTCTCACCAACATTCACCTAATTTACGATCCCGGGATGTCCGATTCAAGTTCCATATTCCAGTAGAGATAGTCCCGCCAGCTCTCCGGCGTGTTCCTAATGCCGATCGTGATCGTGACCACCGGATGCCACCTCGGCTTGACGGGCTTCTTCAGCAGGTGCATGTGGGCTTCTTCCGGCGTCCGCCCGCTCTTCCGGTTGTTGCAGGCCCAGCAGGCCGTCACGATGTTCTCCCACGTCTTGGTGCCGCTTTTGGCAATCGGCACCACATGATCGAACGTGAGATCCTCCGTCCTGAACTTTCGCCGGCAGTACTGGCACTTGAACCCATCGCGGGTAAAAATATTAATCCGGGAAAACTTGACCGAGCGGTGGGCTTCACGGATCCTGACCATCTTCAACAGCCGCATGACCGCCGGCAACTTGAAGGAGATCGACACGCCGTGGATTTCGCGGTCATAGACTTCGAGCACTTCGACCTTCCCCTGCCACAGCAGGGTGATGGCCTTCTGCCAGTTCACAACCCGGAGAGGCTCGTACGTGGCGTTCAGCAGCAGGGTGAGCTCCATAAACCCCCTTTCACCAAAAGCGAAAGACGCGTAATCGCGCCCCTCTCACGGCGAGGGGCGCAACCCGATGTGTAGGTTCGTATAGCATACGACAGCACGAAAATCCAGCCCCGACCCCGCCTGCAACAGATTCCGTCATCCCGTCTTGAAGTCCATGTGGGCGCAGATTACAATCCGCTCATGGGACATTTCATCCAGGTCGCCGACCTCTCGGACATCCCTCCGGGGACCGCGAAAGTTGTCACAGTACAGAACGTCGAGGTGGCGCTCTTCAACCTGGAGGGGGCGATCTATGCCATCGACAACATGTGCCAGCACGCCGGCGGCCCCCTGGGAGAGGGCAGGATCAAGGATGACGTCGTCATCTGCCCCTGGCACGGCTACCGCTACCACATCAAGACAGGCCAGTACGTCAAAAATCCGGACATGAGCGTGGCCTGTTACCAGGTGAAGGTCGAAGACGGCAAGATCTCGGTCGCCGTCACGCCATGATGCGCTACCTTCTCACATTGGCGCTATTGCCGTGGCTGCTGGGAGCCGGGCCTGCCCCGGCTTCCTCCCAGCCCGGAAAAGAATTCCCCGACCTCGGCAACCTCCACATCAAGCAGTTGGGCGATCCCCATTCTCCCTACAACAGCGACCCGCCCACATCGGGTCCGCATATGCCCGGGATCGCCCCCTGGGGAGCCTATGACAAGCCCATCCCCAAGGAATACCAGGCGCACAACCTGGAAGACGGCGGCGTGGTCATTCAGTACCACTGCCCGAAGGGATGCCCTGATCTGATCAAGAAACTGGAGGGCGTCTTTTTCAAGTATAAGGCCCGCGCCGACAAGGAGAAGAAATACATGCACCTGGTCCTGGCGCCCTACCCCGACATGGACGCGCGAATCGCCCTCACGGCCTGGACGCGGCTCGACACGTTCAATGACTTCGATGAGGCCCGGATCGACCGCTTCATCGAGGCCTACATCGGCATCGACCACCACAGCAAGAAGTAAACGCTACGGCATGATTTCCACCGCAGGTCGCGAAAGAGGAATCACGGCAGGAGGCGACAGCCGCACCTTCCAGAGATATTCCCACTCGATCCACCGATGCGTCTGCTCGCCCGGCAGGCGCACCACCAGGCGCACATGGTAGCTGTCCCGCGCACCGGCCCGGTCATCCGGCCGCACCGACCAGTCGCCGATGGAGGGCGACCGATCCGCCCTCCGGTTGGCTTTCATGACGTCGCCGATGGCCTGCCGGATCGAAGGCGCGGAGCGCGCCGGATGCGTCTGCACCAGCGCCAGCGCCTGCGCGGCCCGTGGATCGCCCATCGGGTCCAGCGGCTTCCAGAACAGATAGCCGGCCACGCCACCGACCAGCAGCGCGACGGCGCCCCATTCAATCCAGGCGAGGAGAGGGGAACGCGGCCGCGACTCAGGGGTCATGACCGGTCCGCCGACTTGACAAGCCGAAACGCCATTCTGTACAAGTACCACGCGTGAAATACTTTATCTACAGCGAGACTCTCCACCCCAATCAACTGAAAGAGCGGGCCCCCGAAGCCACGTTTCTGCATCGGGCGTACCTGCCTGACCATACCCTGACCTTCCCCCGCTGGTCGTCCCAATGGCGCTGCGGGATGGCCAGCCTCACCCCGTCCGTCGGCGACCGGGTCTGGGGCGTCGTGTTCGACATCACGCAGGAGGACCTGAAAATCCTCGATCAATACGGGGACGAGGTGCCGGCCAACGCCTTCCGCCATTCCACCCTCAACGTCTATCCGGAACACGAAGAAGGCCAGACCCCTGCCAAGGAAATGGTCACCACCCACATCGCCAAGCCCGCCGGCAAATTCAAGCCGCAAGACCATTACATTGACTTCGCGCTGGCCGGCATCAAGCACTGGAAGCTCCCCCAGGAATGCATCGACTGGTGGGAAGCCCAGCGTCCGCGACGATAGGAGACCACCATGCCCATCTATGAATATCAATGCGCGGGTTGCTCGAACCAGTTCTCCCTGCTGCAATCCATCCATACCAAGCCGGGCGAAACCCCCTGCCCGCAATGTGGGACGACCCGCGTCGAGCGCCTGATCTCGCGGTTCGCCGCCAAGACCTACGGCTCGGGAGACGCCGATCCGTCCGGGGGCACCAGTTGCGGTCACGGGGGCGGCTGCGGCCACTGATTCACCCCGCTGCCTGCTCACAAAAGGAGCCATCATGCCCAAACCCAAATATCATATCCTCGTATGCAAGAACACCCGCCCTCCGGGGCACCCCAAAGGATCCTGCGGAGAGCGCGGCGCCATGGGGGTTCTCAATCAGTTCAATTTTGGCGTCATGGAGCGTAACCTGATGGGCCAGGTCATTGTGACCCCCACGGACTGCCTGGGCCCCTGCCAGATGGGCCCCACCGTCGTCGTCTACCCGGACGGCGTCTGGTACAAGGGCGTCACCGAAGCCGACGTGCCGGCCATTCTCGACGAGCACATCGGCAAGGGCAAGCCGGTGGACCGGCTCAGGATGCCGGATGAAGTGTGGGGGTAACCGCCCATGCCCGCCGAGCCTCGGAGCAAACCGTCGCACAAGGCGCACAAAGCCGCCGCTCCGCGATCCGTCCCCTGCATGGTCATCACCTGCAGCGACACGCGCACGCCTGAAAACGACACGAGCGGCGCGCTGATTATGAGCGCCTTGAAAGGACGCGGCCACACGGTCGTCTCCTACCACCTCGTGAAAGATGACCCGTCGGTCATCCGGAAACTGATCAAGCAGGGCGCCAAGGGTCGTCACGTGCAGGCGATTATCGTGAACGGCGGGACGGGCATCTCCCGGCGTGATTCCACATTCGAGGCGATCGACGGCCTGCTGGAAAAACGGCTGGACGGGTTCGGCGAGATTTTCCGCTACCTCAGCTATCAGGACATCGGCTCCGCGGCGATCATGAGCCGCGCCACGGCCGGCCTCTACAAGGGCACGATCGTCATTTCGATCCCCGGATCGGAAAAGGCCGTCCTGCTCGCCTTGGACAAGCTCATCCTCAATGAACTGGGCCACATGGCGCGGGAAATGACGAAGTAGAATTTCCTCGAATTGCCTGCCAAGGCGAAGGAGACACGACCAGATGCTAGGCCGCAGGGAGTCCGGCGACTGAGGCGTATTGAAAAATACGTCGCAGGGAGACGGACGACTGAGAACGACGCAGATGGTTGTGTATCGTTTGCCTACTAATCCTGCGTGATCTTGGGCTCCGACACCCGCTTGAAGTAGACGAGCAAGTCCCGCACCGAGAGCAGTCCCACGATCTTCCCCTTGTCGGTCACGGCCAGGTGCCGCACCCCCAGGTCGGCCATCATGTCGTGGGCGTCCTGGGGCGTCCGCTGAATCTCGATCGAGGCGACAGGCGACGACATGATGCCTTCCACCTTCTCTTTGCCCAGATCGGCCCCCTTCGCGACGGCCTTCCGCACGACGTCGGTCTCCGTCACAATCGCCACCACCTGCCCTCCCCGGTCTACCAGCAGCGAGCCTACTCTATCCTCCTTCATCCGCCGGGCCGCCTCCTGGATCGTCGCGTCATGGCGAATCGTTTTCAGATTCCTCGTCATCGTCGCTTGGAGCGCAAGCATGGAAACCTCCCTGACAAAATGGATCTATCCGTATTGTAGCATGCCCATTCGCCGCGTCACGGCGTCAATACGATCTTCCCGAAAAGCTTCCGGTCCAGCATGCGCTCGTGAGCCGCGCGGGCTTCCTTGAGGGGGAGCACCGAATCGATCACGGCCTTGATCCGCCCCTCAGCCATCCATTTGGCGGCAGCCAGCAGCTCATCCCTGGTACCCATGATGGAACCGATCACAGTCGTCTGGCGCATGTAGAGAACGCGCAGGTCGACCTTCACCTCCGGCCCGGAGGTTGCGCCGCAGGTGACAAGCCGCCCGCCCTTGGCCAGCGACTTGAGGCTCTGCTCCCAGGTCGCGGGGCCGATGTGCTCGATTACGACATCCACGCCGCGGCCGTCGGTCGCCCGCAGGACGCGCTCGGCGATGTCATCCCGCGCGTGACACATCACCACCTCGGCCCCCAACGCCCTGGCCTTCTCAACCTTGTCCTCCGAGCCCACGGTCGTGAAGACCCTGGCGCCCGCGGCGCGGGCCATCTGGACCGCCATGCTGCCGACGCCGCTTCCCGCTCCGAGTATCAGCACGTCTTCCGCCGGCTGGAGCTTGGCGAGGCCGAACAGCATGTGCCAGACGGTGACGGCCGTCAGGGGAAACGCGGCGGCCTGCTCGAAGGACAGCGCATCGGGAATCGGAATCACGTTGATCGCGGGCACTTTCACGAATTCCGCCATGCCCCCGTCCACCTGCGCGCCCAGAATCCGATAGGACACGCAGAGGTTGTCCCGGCCGCTCAGGCAGAATTCACACCCCCAGCAGGAGAGACCCGGTGCGACGAAGACCCGGTCGCCCGGCTTCAGGCCGGTGCGTGTGTCAGCAACCTGCTCGACAAGACCGGCCACATCGCACCCGCCGATATGCGGCAGCGGCACCGGAAAGGCCGGAATCCCCTGACGGATCCAGATATCGAGGTGATTGAGCGCGCAGGCCCTGACCCGGATCAGAATCTCGCCCGGCCCGGGCGAAGGGACCGGCGCATCCTCATAGCAAAGCACCTCCGGCCCGCCGTGCTGGTGGAAGCGCGTCGCCTTCATCGCTAGAATCTCACCACGCCTTCGATCACCATGACCGCCTGCCCTCCGACAGTGACATACTGGATCTCGTCGTCGTCCGAATGGACGTGCACGGTCAGCCGGGACGGCCGGTCCACCTCATAGCCCTGCTCGCAGATGATCTCGGTCGTCGGGCCGACGTCCACGACGCCGTGCTTGACCAGGTAGGCCCCGAGGGCGCCGCTGGCGGACCCCGTCGCGGGGTCTTCGACCACCCCGACCGGTGAGGCGAACATCCGCGTGTGGACCGTGGCCTGCTCTTCGACGGTGACCGTCGTGAAGAGCATCAGGCCCTGCGCCTTGTGCTGCTCGCAGATGCTGTTGAGCAGCACGATATTGGGGCTCGCCTTGGAGACCGCCGTCAGGGTGCGGACCGGGACGATCATGACCGGAAATCCCGTCGACACCACTTCCACCGGAAGCCCGGTCCCCGTGATCTGCGTCTTGGGCACCGACACCGCCTTGGCCACTTCAAAGAGATCCCGAAGCGGCTCCACCATCCCGAGAAATTCGGGCTTGGGCTGGCTCATCATGATGTGGCGGACGAGCCCGTCCCTGACCATGAGGTCGAGGGGAAACACGCCGACGCTGGTCTCCTGGTGAATGCGCGTGACCGGTTCCTGCAAGCGCAGGACACCCAGATGGGCCAGCACGTAGAACGCCCCGATGACGGGATGGCCGGCGAAGGGAATTTCCCGCGTGGGGGTGAAGAACCGGAGGCGGTACTCCGCGGAAGGATCGGTCGGGGGCAGCACGAACACGGTCTCGGAGAGGTTCATCTCCCGCGCAATCTTCTGCATCTCCCAGACGTCCAGGCCGTCCGCTTCGGGGACCACCGCCACGGGGTTCCCCCCGAAGGCGGTATCGGTAAAGACATCGGCCTGATAGAACCTGACGGTCCGCTGATCGCTCATCCGCAACCCCCGGGTCGGCTACTTTATGTGATACCCCCGTAATTGTCAACGCGGGTCGCGGGTATGCTAGAATGCGTTCGTATCATGACAACGCCCCTCCCAAACGACGTCACTGACGAGGCCTCCGCGCCGGCGCAAACGGCGCCCGTCCCGGAAATCGAGCAGATCCTCGCCAAGGCGGTCCGGCACGTCAGAGCCAAACGCGGCGGAGATCTGGCCGCCATCATTCTGGCGGGATCGGCCGCCCGGGATGCGCTCATGCCCCACAGCGACGTGGACTTGCTGGTCCTGGTCCTGGGGAAAGACAACAGCCACGAGCTGGTCCGGGTGCTCACCCGGAACGTCGACATCCGTTACCTCGGCGTGTCTGTCGCCGAAGAACAGGTGCAGACCTCGCCGCGCCTGCCCATCATTCTTCGCAGGGCACAGGTCCTGTTCGAGCTTGAAGCGGCGGGGTCCCAGCTCCTGCACAAGGCCCACGCCCGGTTTCGGCAAGGCCCGCCTCCGCTGACAATCCATGAGAAAATCCGGCTTCGCACGGAAGTCCTTCACTGGCTGGGCAAAGCGGAAGACCGGCAAGCCGAGCCGGCCGTTGCCCGGCACCTGCTCTCCATCTTCCTGGACGAGAGCATCAGCGCCTTCTACCAGCTCCGGGGATTCTGGCCCGCCTCGCCCGTCGAGCACCTCCGGTTCATTGCCCAACGCGACGGCGCACTGGGGGACCTGCTGAAGCAGGCCCTGTCGGCGACCGATCCGGCAGACCAGTTGGCGGCGGCGCGCCGCATCGCCGACCATCTCTTTAAGGACATTCCCTCACCGGCCCGGATTGATTAGGAAGTTTCGAGAAAGTCCGGACAGGCCGGCGGGGGGGAATGAGCCCGGATTCAGTACTTGTCGTAGGTCTTGATCCGTCCATCACCGCAATCGATTTCCATGACGACATCATCCCGGACGTTCACGACCGCCCGAATGGGCTTCTCGGTGAAAAGAGAGCTCGTGAAGGACAGCACGAGACGTGTCCGGGCCGGATTCGCCTTGGTGGCCTGCGGCGCGCCCAGGGCATTGATGAGATCGGACCTCTGGCCGCCCGGCTCGATGCCGCCGCACGTGTTCAGATTAGCCTGTCCTTGCTGGTACGTTCGCAGGCTCAGAAATCCCGCGATCACGGCCGCGACCGCAATCCCGAGAATCAGCGCGTTTCGAGGGCTCCACGGCTTCATCTCCGACAGCGCCATTGCACTAAAAACGGACTTGCGCGACAAGCGTCCGGACCGCCTCGGCGGACTTCTGCAGCGCCTCGAGCTCGGTGTGATTCAGCTTGAGCTCGAACACGCGCTCGACCCCGCCCGCGCCGAGCAGGACGGGCACCCCCATGAAGATACCGTCGATGCCGTACTCGCCCTGCAGATAGGTCACGCAGGGCAGGACGCGCTTCTTGTCGCGGACGATCGCTTCGACCATCTGATTCACGGCCGCCCCGGGGGCGTAATAGGCGGAGCTCACTTTCTGGAGCGCCAGAATCTCCGCACCACCATACCGGGTCCGCTCGATCAGGGCATTGATGCGGTCCTCCGACAGCAGATCGGTCAGGGGGATACCGTTCACGGAGGCGTGCTGCGGCAGCGGCACCATGAAATCGCCGTGGCCGCCCAGGACCAGCGCGCTGATGTCCTCGACCGAGACCCCCAGTTCCAGGCTGATGAACGTCCGGAACCGGGAGGAGTCGAGAATGCCCGCCATGCCCATCACCCGGTTCCGGGGAAAGCCGCTGGCCTTGAAGGCCACATGCACCATCGCGTCGACGGGATTCGACACGACGATCAGGATGCTGTCCGGGGAATATTTCGCCACCTGCGCGCAGATATCCCGGACCAACGCGGCATTCTTGTCCAGCAACTCATCCCGGGACATGCCGGGCTGGCGGGACAGCCCGGCCGTGACGACCACAACGTCCGAAGCTTGCGTGTCCTCGAAGCGATCCGTGCCGACGATCGCCAGGTCGAACCCCCCGATCGGCGAAGCCGACTTCAGATCCAGCGCTTTGCCCTTCGCCAGACCGGGCGTCCGGTTGAACAGGACGATGTCCCCCAATTCATGCACCGCCGCCCACAAGGCCGTGGTCGCCCCGACATTCCCCGCCCCAATGATCGTGATCTTCTTGCGCATCTATGCTCTCCCGGTTCCTTACTTTGCCGTGCCCTTCTCGATGGGATACCCCGCCTCCCGCCAGACACGGATGCCGCCATCCATCGAGGCGACGTTGGCGTATCCCATCTTCAGTAAATTCTCGGCCGCCAGCGCGGACCGGTAGCCTCCGCCGCAGTAGAGGACGATCTCGGCGCGCTTGTCGGGGATCACCGTTTCGATGTCCCGCTCCAGGATGCCGCGCCCGAGATGCAGGGCGCCTTTGGCATGGTCCACCGCAAACTCATTGTCTTCGCGAACGTCCACAAAGTGAAACCGCTCGCCCCGATCCAGCTTCGCTTTCACGTCGGCGACGGTGTATTCTCTGATCGTCCGCCTCGCCTCCTCAACAATTTTCAAAAACCCTGGATTGTGCTTCATGGCCAGCCCCCCGAAAACGCCCTGATGTTTGAGAATACCCTATCGCCGACCGGAAGGCAAAACAGGCTTGTCAACAATCGCGCTGATCGGGTAGACTGAGCCCGCTTTCAAGGAGGACCCTAATGGCTGAATCGCATACACACAAAATTGCCCTGACCCGATACGGCATCGCCGAAGTGATGAAATGGTGCGTCAAGCGCAACCACAAGAACATTCCCGGCACTGACGCGCCGGCGTTCAAGCGCATGCAGGCCGAGCTGGACACCATCCCGAAGGCGGCCGATTACTTTACGCTGGACCTGTTCTGGAAGAAGCCGGTCACTATCGAATTCACGGATGAGGAAATTCATACCGTGGACCGCTGCCTCTACGACAACCCCAATGCGGAGAGCAACCAGAACCCGCCCATTCGTTATCGGTTCTGGGTTGAATGCAACGCCGCCGGCGCGGGCAAGGAGAAAAAGTAAGCATGCGGCTCTTCGGCCTGCTCGCTGTCGGGCTGCTGTTCGCCCCGCCCGTGCTGGCCGCCGATCTCCCCGTTCCCAAACCGCCGGCAGCCCTCGCCAGAGGGGAGGCTCTCTACAACACCACCTGCTCCGCGTGCCACGGCGCCGGCGCGAGAGGCACCGCAAAGGGCCCTCCGTTCCTCGACAAGGTCTACGAGCCGAACCACCACGCCGACATCGCCTTCTACCGCGCCCCTGAAATGGGCGTGCGCGCACATCACTGGAAATTCGGCGATATGCCGAAGCTTCCCGGCGTCACCCAAGACGACCTTGCCAAGATCATCCCCTACATCCGGTGGCTGCAAAAACAGGCCGGCATCTTCTAGCGACGCGCCGCGTCGGCCGCGCTGAGAGCATCCCCCCTCAGTCCGCGTTCACCCGCAAGGAGTGGGCGGTCATCCAGGCCCACCGGACGCCTCGCCGGGTCCAGAACTTTCTCGACAATCTCCCCTACAACTGGGAAAAACCCAAAGAGACGCTTCGCTCGTTTCGCGGGGTTATCGCCAAGGGGACCGCGCATTGCCTGGAGGCGGCCATCACGGCTGCGGTCATCCTTGAGCAACACGGCTACCCACCGCTCATGCTGAGTCTCGAGTCCGAGGACAAACTCGATCACGTCCTCTATATCTTCAGGCAGAACGGGCGCTGGGGGGCTGTGGCGCGCTCGCGCGAGGCGGGGCTGCACGGGCGCAAGCCGGTCTTCCGGTCGGTGCGCGAGCTGGTGTTGACCTACGTGGAGCCGTATGTGGACTATACGGGCCGGCTCTGCGGCTACGGCGTGGGCACTCTGGGGGACCTGGGCGACTACGACTGGCGGTTTTCGCGGAAGAACGTCTGGAGGGTCGAGCAGCATCTGCTCAAGATGCCGCACAAGAAGTATCGCATGTCGGACCGGCGCTACAGGCAGGTGCTCCGCCGCTTCACGGCCTTCCGCGCCACCGACCCGAAGGCCCCCGTCAACTACTACAGCAGCCGCCCCACTTGGATGGGCAACCCCAACGTTCCCTCCGGCCCCATCCCGAAAAAATTCCACGTAACCAAGCCCCGCTACGCGAAAGAGTAAGGACACCGGTTCTCAGCCCTCCGCTTCCTTCGCCATGCCGCGAGCAGTGCGGACCTGGAAGCAGGCGGGGCAGAGGTGATCGTTCCGGTCCTTGGACGTGTAGAAATCTTCCAGGTCGCGCGCGCCGCAGTCGGCGCACGAGACCAGCGCCTTCGGCCGATTGTCTTTCAGCAGCGAGACATGACAGGTCATTTTTTCTGAACCTTCAGACGAGCAAAAGCCCGGCCGCCCGCACTTTATGCCAGGACTGCGACCGAAACAAGGAATCAAATCCGCGAGGCCCCCCCAGCGGGCACCGGGCTCGAACTTCTTTGAGAACGGGATAGCCTTCGCCGTGCTTGTCGCGCGCGGGCGTGGCCGCCTCGATCAGATCCAACAGCCAGGCTGCCCTGTCTGGGGGCATCCGCACTTCGACATCCTCCACGCGATTGGGAAGGATTATCCGGCGATGATTCTTCCCTGACGGCTCGATCACGGGCGTACCCCCGATCCAGACAAAGCGCCGCTCCGCCACTGGATCATCCCCGGTTGACCTTTCCGCGAGGGCGCGGGCGACCCAAGCACGCGACACCTTCGGCTTCGGCACGGGACGGCTGAACCACGTCCGAACATCGGCCGTCAGCCTCTCTCCTTCCATATAATGGTACAAGGCCTTCCGCAACCCCTCACCGAGCCACTCGGGCGCCGCTCCCAGGGGATCTTCATGGGCGAGATCGTTCTCCGCGAACCCGCCGAACGCAGGGCCGGTGATCCGGATGCCGTGCGCCGACGGGTCCAATCCAATCGGGCTGTGGGCCGTCGCCACAAACCGGTGCCAGAACGCCGACTGGATCAGGTCCTGCGCAAACAATTGCCGCACGCGCTCCAGGCTGTCCACGGTCTCGGGAACGGTTTCGCCCGGCAACCCGTACATGAGATAGGCGTGCACCATGATGCCGGCCTCGCGGAAGGCCGCCGCAACACGCGCGGTCCGGCCCACGGTGATGCCCTTCTTCATGGCCTCCAGAAGTCGGTCGGAAGCCGCCTCCAGCCCGGCACTGACGGCAATGCACCCGGAGGCGGCCAGGAGGCGGCAGAGATCCGGCGTGAAGGCCGCTTCGAAGCGAATATTCCCCCACCACGCGATCGTCACCCCACGCTCCAGGAGCGTCACGGCAAGCTCCTTGAGGCCGGCCGGCGGTGCCGCCTCGTCCACAAAATGGAACCCGCGCCGCCCCGTCTCGGCGATCAGGGCCTCGATGCGATCGGTCAGGATATCACTCGGCGCGGCCTCATAGCGGCCGATGTAGTCCAACCCCACGTCGCAAAACGTGCATTGCTTCCAGTAGCAGCCATGCGCGACGGTCAGCTTGTTCCAATGGCCGTCGGACCAGAGCCGATGCATGGGGTTCAGCGTATCCAGAACGGACAGATACCGATCGAGCGGAAGGCCCACATATGTCGGTGTGCCGACGTCCGCCATCCCGAACTCGGCATCGCGAGCGCCGTCCCGCCAGACGACTTTCCCTTTAAAGCGAAGGAAGGTCCGCCGCAACTCGGCTTCGTCGCGCTTCCCCGAAAGATACTCCAGAAGACAGAGCAGCGGGCGCTCGCCGTCGTCCAGAGTCACGTAATCCACGTAGTCGAACACGCGCGGGTCGCCCAGCCGCCTGAGTTCCGTATTGGCATAGCCGCCGCCGAGCGCGATCCGCAGGGACGGGCGCCGCGCCTTCAGCGCCTGGGCGATCCGGAAGGCTCCGTATAGATTGCCGGGAAACGGCACGGTCAGGCCGACGAGGGTCGGATCGGTCGCGTCCACATGCCGCCACAAGGCATCCAGCATCAATTCATCCGTCAAGCCTGGCGGCGCAGCAAGGGCGCGCGCCAGCCCGTCGAAGGACGTGGCCGACATGCCCACATGCTCGGCATAGCGGTTGATGGCGAAGTGCGGTGCGACGGTCTCGTGGATCAGATCGGCCAGATCTTCCAGATAGAGCGTGGCCAGGTGCCGAGCCCGGTCCATCATGCCGAGAGTGCCGAAGGCTCGCGTCCGGTCGGCGGCTGCCGCAAATCTCGGCCCCTGTGGAAGAAAGCCGCCCTGGCAGATACGCGCGGCCAGCGCCGGGTCTCGCCCCTGGAGAAACCCGATCACGGCGTCGATCGAATCGCGGTAAGCCTTCTGCAGTGCCAGCATCTGCCGCGCTTCACCGGGAAGGTCTCCGGGCATCCGGCTGAGCCGGTCAAACACACGCTCAAGCCCGTTCTGGCAGAAGAGCGCAAGAACCATCTCGATCCCGACGTCGGCCTGGGAAACCGCATAGCCACGCGGCTTCAGGAAGCCCGCCAGGTAGGCAGTCGAGGGATAGGGCGTGTTGAGTTGGGTGAGCGGCGGGATGATGAGAAGGACGCGAGGGGAAATCATGACGCGGCCTTTTCTTCAGCAAGCCCCACGGCGGCGATCAACTTTCCCTGTTCCTTGGGTGTGAACTCCCGCCACTTCCCGACCGGGAGGTCTCCCAGGCGAATGTGCATGATGCGGACCCGCACCAGACGCACCACACGGTACCCGAGCGCCGAGCACATGCGGCGGATCTGCCGGTTGCGTCCCTCCGTCAGCATGATCCTGAAGGTGATGGCATCCACCTTGGCGGTCCGGCAGGGTCTGGTCTTTTCGCCCTGCACGAGCACCCCTTGTTCCATGCAGCGTAAAAAGGTCGGCGAATACGACCGATCCAACGTGGCCATGTATTCGCGTTCATGCCCGAACTCCGCCCGGAGAATGCGATTGACGATGTCCCCGTCATTGGTCAGCAGGATCAGGCCGGACGAGTCCTTGTCCAGACGGCCGATGGGGAAGATACGCTCGGGATACCCCACCGCATGAAGGATGTTGCCCGTCACGTGCAACTCCGTCGTGCAGGTCACTCCGACCGGCTTGTGATAGGCCAGGTATACGGCATGCGGCCGGCTTTTCACCACACGTCCGTCCAGGGTCACCACGTCTTCGTCCGTCACTTGGTCGCCCAGCACGGCCACGCGCCCATTGATCCGCACACGGCCCTCTTCGATCATGCGGTCCGCGGCGCGGCGAGAGCAGAAGCCCTGCTCCGTGAAGTATTTATTGATACGCACCGCAGTCACGCCCGGCCCTCCAGTAGGGCCGACTCGTCGTTCAATTCGGCATGCAGAGCGCGCAGGATACGGGCCTCGCTTTTAGCCTGCTCCAGAAGATCGGGAGCGACTTCACCGACGAACTCCACCCAGCGATCCAGCTTGACGTAGAAAAAATCGTACTGGTCGGCAACCGGACGGGGCTGCCTGAACCAGAACCGGAGAAAGTCCCCGGCAGTGACGCCTCGTTTCTCCAACGATTTCCAGGTAGAGGGAAACAACTCCGCAAGATCCCCTCCCCAGCAAAGAAGCTCGTGCGGGAGGTACAGGCCGGTGTATCGCGCGAGCCCGTCCGTATCTACATCTCCGGCCAAGGGAGCAAGCGCGCTCGCCCCCAGTTCTTCTTGCCCGGCGACGACGCGCGCGTAGGTTTGATAAAGATCAGCCAAACCGTCACACACGTCTCTTTTCGTAGGGACGGGGGTTGCCTCGCCCTCCCCTACACGAAGAAGCGCCATTTGACACGCCGATTCGCTCTTCAACCTTCCGAATTCTTCGACAATGACCGGAACGGCCTTGGTGTCCACCTCCAGCGCGATCCCCTTGAGAGCGGTCAGTCCCGGATGCCCCAGGACTTGCCGCAGAAGATCGAAGAGGACACCTGGCACTGGCGCGTCGTGCCGGTCGATCCAGTACGAAAGCCGGTTCAAAGACTCGTCTTTTTCGTGCACACCTAGGCCGGCGAGATGAATCTGCACGACTCGGTCCAACGGAAACCTCGCAAGGAACTCCGCCGTAAAGGCCTCCGGGCTGCGGAAGCGCCGGCGCTCGCGGTACCGCCAGTGAGTCCAGAGATGGCCGATGTCGAGAACCAGCCCGCAGGGCGCCCGCTCAACGATCTGCGCAAAGAATTCCGAGACTGGCAGATCACCGAACCCGAAGTAGGTCAGCGGGGGCAACTCAAGCAGCAGCAACGGAACGGCGTCTGGCCTACCTTTTCTGGCAAACCGCTCGTCCAGACCTTCCTGCGCCCACGCCGCATTAGCCGCCACTGCCTTCGCCGCAGCATCCGTCAACAGAGGCGGCAGGTACGTCCCGAAGGAATAGCCGCCGAGCTGCTTGCCGGCGCATTCATGGTTGGCCCACCCCACGCCGATCGCCTCCGCATGGCGGGCGATCGTTTCGACAGCCTGCCTCCATGGGGTCGCAGAGCGCATGGCCGGATCGACCAGCCACAAGCCCTCGGCATGATAGGCTAACGGCAACGCCGGCAGTGCGGCGCGGACACGCACAAGTTCCCTCGTCGGCGCCTTAAAGATTTCAAGATAATCGGGCGGCGAGCCGGCCGATTCGAGTGCCTGGTGCAATTCCAGCAGATCGGGGCTGAAGACATCCACAGACAGACCGATCCCGTGAACCGGAATGCGCGCGGCCCGCGCCGCGAAGCTATCGACAGACGAACCCATAAGTTCAGAAGTGTATGCCGAACAGGGAGAGATTTCAAACGGGCTAAGTAAAGAGCAGGTCGCTGAACTCGGACATAAACCCGTAATAGAGGGGGGCGAAATGCTTGAGGCTCTCGGGGCTCGTCTCCTTCAGTTTCTTGAAAAAAAACACCTGCTGGCGGGGGTCCACCTGCTCGATCAGCTTCGCCAGGTTGGCCATCGAGTAGCTGCCGGCCGGAATGCTCAGCACGTAATGGACAAGACGCTCGACAAACTGCTCCGCCACGTACGGGCTCGAGAGCAGCCCGTCGGGGATTTTGCCCGTCGCCAGCATCTCGTGGAACGACACGGCTTGCGCCGCGAAGGGCACTGCCGCGGATTGGGAATCCGACACCGCCACCTCCACATTGCCGGGAGCGCGCGCTTATCCGCTCACTCTACAAAAGGGTCGCCCTAGAGTCAAGAACTGTAGCATTCCATTCGACGCATTGTGTAGAATGCCGGGGCTTTTGACGTTTCACTCACATTAGGGGGTTGCATGACATTCCGCATTCGTATCGCTCTGTGCCGGATCGTCGTCCTGATCTGTATGGGTCTCGTTTTTGCGGCGGAGTCTCCGGCCGCAGAGAAGCCATCCTACGCCGACAACGTCGTCATCATCATGGTGGACGGGCTTCGGCCCGACGCCCTGAAGCAGGTCCAGGCGCCGGTTCTAGAGGGCCTCATCAAGCGGGGGTCCTTCACGATGAAGGCGCAGACCGTGAATCCCAGCCTGACTCTGCCGGCGTTCGCGTCCATGCTGACAGGCCTGCCGGTCGAGGCCCATGGGGTGAACTGGAACGACTACGAGCCCCAGCGCGGCTACCTGAAAGCGCCGACCATCTTCGAGATCGCCACCTTCAACGGCAGCAAATGGGGCGTCGCATTCATTCAGAAGGAGAAACTCCTCCACGCGACAAAACAGGACCGCCGCCTGGCCCTCCACGTCTGCAACGTGAGCGAGCAGGGCTGCACCGCCAAAAAGATCGCCGCCGACGTCATCAACTCCTATAAAACCGCGACCGACTCCACCAAGCCGTCCCTGTTTCTCATCCACTTCGCCGAGGCCGATGTCGCAGGCCATGCCGATGGATGGATGAGCAAGCCGTACCTCAAGGCGGTCGAGGACATCGACCGGGCGATCGGCACACTCATCAAAGGGTTCAAGGAGCTGGGGCTCTACGAGCGGACCACCTTCATCGTCTCGGCCGACCACGGGGGCCACGGCACCATCCATGGAACCACGATGCCCGAAGACATGACGATTCCATGGATTGCGGCGGGACCGGGCGTCAAGGCGGGGCACGAAATCAGGCAATCGGTGTCGTTGATGGACACGCCGGCAACTGTGATGCGCGCCTTCGGGATATCCGATTACTATGTGGAGTGGAAGAGCCGTTCAGTCGAGGAGATTTTCGAAGCCACCATCGTAGCAACGCCTACGGGAGCCGGCCAACCTAGTCAATAATGTATTTCAGCGGGTCAATGGCGGTCCCGCCGACTTCGACCTCATAATGGAGGTGCGGGCCGGTTGAGAGGCCCGTATTGCCCACCCATCCGAGCAGGTCCCCCCGTCTGACGGGCTGGCCCGTCTTCACCTTGAGCTTGTCCATGTGGCCGTAGATCGAGCGCATGCCGTATCCGTGCGAGAGCGTCACGGTGTTGCCAAGGCCCGCCTCGCTGCCCGCGAACGCGACGGTCCCGGCGGCGGGCGCGATCACCGGCGTCCGCATCGGCGCCGAGATGTCCACCCCGCCGTGCAGGGTGTCCTTGCCTGTAAACGGGGAAACCCGCCGTCCGAATCCCGAGGACACCCACCCCCGCACTGGCCAGATCGACGGCGTCGACCCCCATTGCGTCTTCCGCTCGCCGACGATGCCCTTCAGCTCATGCAGATATTGTTCCTGGAGGACGGCCTCATCCTTCATCCACGCCAACTTCTGCTGCAACTGCGCGGAGACGCTCGCAAGGGTCTCGCGCTCTCCCCCCAAGCCGCCCGGCGGCATCACCACGTTGGACTCTTCCTTCCCGCCCAGGCCCAAGGGCGACGGCGGCACCTTGGGGGGATCCAGCCCCAGCATCATCCGGATCCGGATGTTCACTTCCCGCATCGTCGACAGTTGCTTGCGGAGGTCTTCCATCGATGAAGACAGTGCGCTGGCCTGCTGGCGGTGCTGGACCGCCTCGGACCGCAGGGCCTCCAGCTCCCAGATCTCCCCGCTTCGAGTTACGTACTGGACCAGGAACAGCGCCTCGACGACAGCCGCCAGCAAACCGGTTATCAGAAGAATTTTAACAGTACGCCGCCTGATGCTAAACCGGCGGGGATGCGAGGTCGCGCCCGGAAAGACGACTATATGGAATTCGGGGTCAGATTTACTCATACAACCAAGCAACCAAGCCATAAAAAACAGGGGCAATGAGTACCATACCCCCTTCTAAAATGTCAATAAGCCCCATTTGTTTTCAGAACGAAATCGTCATTTTCTTTAAATATTTGCTGTTTTGCGTGCGAGACGACCTTAGGATGTTGACTCGGACACCCACCGGAGGTAGTCGGCGGACCCCATGACGACGGGCAGGGCAATGATCTCAGGCACACTGTAGCTGTGGAGCCGCTTGACGGCTTCGGCCAATTGCGCAAACTGGGCGCGGCGCGACTTGACCAGCAGAAGCACCTCGTCCTCCTGGGACAGTTTCTGCTCCCACATAAAAATCGACCGTACCTGGGGCACAATGGTAACGCAGGCGGCCAGCCGATCTTCAACCAGCCGCCGGGCAATCCGGTCGGCTTCCTCCCGCGAGGCCGCGGTAATCAGCACCACAATGGCATCGCCGCCTTCAGTCACGTTGACCGAGTCTTCCACCGCGCCTCCGTTTTTACAATTCCGCCGGTTGACAGCAAGAAGAACGCCGCCTTACCATCACCTCTACAGGGAGGATTCGCACCATGGATTTTACCATCACGGTCCAGGAACTGAAGCAGAAAATTGATCAGGGCGAGAAGGTTGTCCTCATCGACGTCCGGGAGCCCTGGGAATATAACATCGCCAAAATCGAAGGGGCTCAGCTCATTCCGCTCGGCACGCTGTCGACCGAATTCAAGAAGCTCGACTCCAAAGCCGAGATCGTCATCCACTGCAAAATGGGGATGCGGAGCATGGATGCCACCCAGTTCCTCCTCCAGCAAGGGTTCGCGAACGTGAAAAACCTGGCGGGCGGCATCATCGCCTGGTCCCAGCACATCGACCCGTCGGTTCCCATCTACTGAGGACTCAGGTCGTGCGCTCCAGTTGCCGGCAGTAGTCCACGGTCCGCGCCAAGCCGTCTTTCAAGGAGACCTTCGGTTCCCAGTCCAGCTCCCGGTGGATCCTGGATGAGTCGAGCGCGATCTTCAACTGCTCTCCTTTTTTCGCCGGCCCGTGCACCTCGCGGACGGACGGGTTAATGAACCCGGCCAGAAGGCTGAACAGCTCGTTGATGGTCGTTTCCTGCCCCGTCCCTACGTTGTAGATCCCGTGGGCCTCTTTGCCCAGGGCGGCGATGTTCGCCTCGACCACGTCGTCCACGTAAACAAAGTCGCGGGTCTGCCGGCCGTTCCCGTTGATGATCGGCTGTTCGCCCTGCAGCATTTTCTGCGTGAAGATGGCCACCACGCCCGCCTCCCCGTATGGGTCCTGGCGAGGGCCAAACACGTTGGCGTACCTGAGGCTTACGTACTCCATCCCGTCAGCGTCGTAGAAGTAGCGCAGGTACTCGTCCCCCACCGCCTTGCTGATGCCGTAGGGCGACATCGGACGCGTGGGATGGGATTCCGAAACTGGAAGCTTTTCCGGCTCTCCGTACACGGCCCCGCCGGAGGACGCAAAGATGAACTTGCGCACCCCGTACTTGATGGCGTACCGCAGGACATTGAGCGTGCCCAGGATGTTCGTCTCGGCGTCGAACATCGGGTCTTGCACGGAGCGCCGCACGTCCATCTGGGCCGCGTGGTGGCACACGATGGCGGGACGCTCTCGGCGAAAGACCCGTTCCAGCCACCGACTCCGGATGTCGGCACGATAAAAATTGGCCGCACGGTTGATGTTCCGTCGCTTGCCCGTCGCCAGGTTGTCGGCGACCACAACCCCGTAGCCTTCCTGGACGAGCCGGTCCACGATGTGCGACCCGATAAAGCCCGCTCCTCCCGTCACCAGAATCTTCATGATGGACGCAGCCTGATCAAGTATTCGACGTTTCCCTTCTGCCCGGTGATCGGTGACGGGATCTCCCCGCACCACTCCCAGCGCCGGCTCTCAACGGCGCGACGGACCTTCTCGACGGTGTCCCGCCGGAGGCGCTCGTCGCGCACAATGCCGCCCCGACCCACCTGCCCCTTGCCGACCTCGAACTGCGGCTTGAGCAGCGCCACCACCTGCCCTGCCGGAGCCAGGCACGCCCGGACTGCCGGAAGTATCATGGTGAGGGAAATGAACGACACGTCGATGGTGACCAACTCAACCGGCTCGGGGACATGCGACCGATCCAGGTACCGTGCGTTGCATCGTTCGATCACCACGACGCGGGGATCCTGCCGGAGGCGCCATGCGAGCTGGCCGTAGCCGACGTCCACCGCGTAGACGCGCGCCGCGCCGCGCTGAAGAAGGCAGTCCGTAAAGCCTCCTGTCGAGGCCCCAACATCCAGCGCGACCCTGCCGGCCGGATCGATTCCGAACGCGTCCAGCGCCGCCTGCAATTTGAGGCCGCCCCGCCCCACATAGGGATGCGCGGGCCCGGCCACTTCAATCGGAATTTCCGGCTGAATGGTTTGGGACGCCCGGGCGGCGATACACCCGGCGACG
>Ga0080064_1002661_pt1 | contig 29229 bp, 30 predicted proteins | sample Subgrocontami54m_FD_69260 | JGI IMG/M metagenome (GOLD analysis project Ga0080064, IMG submission 69260) | Subsurface groundwater microbial communities from S. Glens Falls, New York, USA - GMW46 contaminated, 5.4 m (SPADES assembly) (version 2) ...
CGGGCGCTGCCGAGGCGGCTGGCTGGGGACCCGGTTTCGTTCAACGGCCCGCTATCCCGCCGCGGAGTTGGCGTGCTGGACCAAGTCTGCGCTGCTGCCCGCGGCGGGATAGCGGGCTAGCGTTAGGCGCTGCCGCTCGCTCGCCGGTAGATACCTCCTGGACAGTCACCAAATCTCGGATCCCGACATGCGCCGCATTGAGGACATTGGACCCAACCGCAGCGCTTGCATATCGAATCCACTCGGCTGTCCACAAACACTCTCGCTCCCTTGGCCCAACAATTCCAACAGACGCTCTGATGGTCCTTGTTGCGGGCCTGAGCTTCCGCCCACTCCGCTTCCGGATTGATTCCAGCTATCCGGCAGTAGAGATCAATCGCATTTTGGATAGCCGCATCACCAAAGAGTTCCGGATGGCCGATCAGCCCTCTGACCACTTCTTTGCGAAACTCTCCTACCTTGCCCTCGGCAACCTCAAACAAATCGACGCAAGTCCGATTCCTGAAATCCGGTTGAAGCAAAGGATCGAAGACGACAAGTCCCTTTTCGTCTGAACCGCGTCGCTTGAGAGTGCCAACCCAGAACTCTCGGTGGAAGCGCTGGAACTTTTGCACTTCGACCTCCTCTGCTATCCCTAACGGGTGTTTTTCGCAACCGGCGCCGGCAGCATAGGGCGGTTGCCGGCACGATATGAGCGGCTCACGGCACGATATTATTCGCCGGCGCGCTATGCGAGTGCATTGGAACCATGCCGGGCGGAGACCGTAAAGAGGTTCGGCGTTGCCCCATTACGCTCGCTGAATGATCCGGTCATATTCGGCATGGGACCCGATCCAGAACCATACCGGTCCATCGTCGCCGTCCACGGCGAGCGCTCGATAGCCGATCCCTACGCGCACCGACCACAGACGGCCCACACGCTTGAAGTGCAAGGACGGGTGTCGGGAATCGGCCCGCAGCAATTCATAGTTGGCATCGGCGGCCCGCTGAACGTCCTCGGGCAACTCTCGGTAACAGGCCCAGAAGTCGGCGGTTGTGTGGTGGGTCATAGCGGTCGGGTCCGCCCGGCCCGGTGTTCTGCCAGAGCGCGCTCGGCCAAGGCATCGAGTCGGCCCGCGCGTTCGTCCTGCTCGATCTGGGCGTCCCACTCAGCTTCGGCACGTTCATTCAGCCACGTCCGGATTTGCGCCACCTGCTCGGACGGCAGTTCGGCGATGGCGGTGGTAATCGCAGCGACGGTGTTCATGGGTACTCCTCAGCGGGAATCACTTTTCCGCCCTTAAGTATATCATGGCCCACGGTGTTCGCAGGGAGGAAACGGTGTCAGTGAGTCCTGACACCTTAGCCAATCTCACGCTGCACGCTCATGGGACGACCAATGCCTCTTCGCGCTCTTCCATCCGCCAAGCCGCATAGGCCAGCACGGCGTCAATGTCCTCTGCTTCCAGGTAGGGATACGCTTGCAGAATTCGCTCGCGCGAATGGCCGGAGGCCAGCAAGCCCAAAATCGTTCCGACCGTGACGCGCAGACCGCGAATGCATGGCTTTCCGCCCATGACTGCAGGATCGTGGGTGATTCGTTCGATCTGCATAGGTCGTTCCCTCCCTTGTCGTTTCGAGGCCCTGCAAACGAGCGTGGAAACCGCCGCATCTCGCCCTGACTATTCTATCCTCAGCCGCCCGGAATGTTCGACGGTACTACCATGTCCCGTTTGTTCTTCCCGTAATGCCGACCCGGACAACTCACCGGCTTGTTAGGCCAAGAGTCACCGGGTACAATATTCGCATGAGCACCATCAGCGTACAAGAAATCCAGCGCGATCCTCTTGCATTCGTCAGTCGCGTGGAGGCGGGTGAGACTCTCGTCGTCGTCCGCGGTGTACGCCCACTGGCAGAAGTCCGGCCGCTCCCGACAGGCGCCACGCAGCTGCGCCCCTTCGGCCTATGCGCGGGCCAATTCTCGGTACCGAACGACTTTGACGAGCCCCTTCCCGTGGACATCCTGAAGGAGTTCGAGGGGTCATGAGGCTTCTGCTCGATACGCAAGTCTTCCTCTGGTACATCAGCGCCGATTCTCGTCTGCCCATCGGCTGTCGTGACGCGATACGGGACCCGGCCAACGAGGTCTACTTGAGTGTCGCCTCGGTCTGGGAGGCGGTCATCAAGTACGCCCTCGGCAAACTTCCCCTGCCGGAAGCGCCCGCCGAATACTTGCCGCGACAGCGCGCGGCTCACCAGATCGCGAACCTGGCTATCGAGGAAGCTGCCCTCGTCCACCTCGCCGCTCTGCCGCCTTTGCATCGCGATCCCTTCGACCGCATCCTTGTCGCGCAGACGCTCCAGTACGGCTTGACGTTGGTGACAGTCGATGACGCGGTCCGTGCCTATTCAATCCCGCTGCTGCCGACGGCGTAACGCGGCGGACGTTCGTCCGCATTTCGACGAAGGGGACAGTCTGATTTTGGTCATCTAAGGAGAATATCGCCTTATTCCCTTTCCTTGCGCCCGCCATTTCCTCACGTTGTCGCCTCTTGGACTCCACCATTTCACGGGGACTGGCGGGGAGACTTGATCTTGCTCAGGCGTTGCTCGTCCGTTTCGTTTCACGATCGCGCAAGCAGACATGGTTCAAGAATAGTCACTGGCATAGGTGATATTCGAGACGACAGGATTCCGACACAGTTGGCACGCACTCAACTTCCTATCCCCTTGAGTCATCAAATGTTACATCAAAAAAAATGCCGGCATCACCTGACAGAATGGTGTAGTCCCTGCAGCGTTTGCACTGTCACCCAGAAATGACAAGAATTGAACCATGCCCGCAAGCATGTGAAATGAAACGACTTAAACACTGATGCCGCATCAGGTTAAGACGAAATTCTTCATTTCGTTTCACGGCGTGCCATTTCGTTTCACGATCCCCTCTGTATATGTGTGAAACGAAACGCACGCCGCGATCCTCGCTCCGAACTTTCGATTACAAAAGCACCCCGGCGATGGCGGCGTTGAGCAGCGTGGCGGTGAAGCCCACGAAGAGGGCCCGGCCGCCCAACCGCGCCAGATCGCCGCGCCGCTCCGGGGCCATCGCGCCGATGCCGCCCAGCTGAATGCCCACCGACGCGAAGTTCGCGAAGCCCGTCAGCGCGAACGCCGTCAGCTGGTACGAGCGGTTCGTCATGAAGTCGGGGCTGAGCTTCCACGCTTTCATCGTCAGGTACGCATAGTGCTCGTTGATGGCGAGCTTCTGGCCGAGCAGACTGGCGACATTCGTCACGTCGCGCTCTTCGACGCCCATCAAAAATGCCGCCGGCGCGAACAGCCAGCCGAAGATCCGCTTGAGCGATAGATCGTCCGGCCAAGCGCCGAGCGCATCCGCCGACACGCCCAGCCCAACGAGCGTCGGTTTGATGCCGGACAGGAGCGCGTCGAACATTGCCACGAACGCGATGAACACGATCAGCATGGCGCCCACGTTCAGCGCCAGCCGCAAGCCGTCGGCGGTGCCACTCGCGGCGGCGTCGATGGCGTTGACGTACGGCGACTTGGCCTCGCCGGTGTGCACGGTGCCGCTGGTTTCGGGCACGCCGGTCTCCGGCAGAAACAGCTTGCTCAAATACAGGCTGCACGGGCAGGCCATCACGCACGTGGTCAGGATCGCCACCGGATCGGCGCCGTAATTGATGTACACGACCATCATGCCGCCCGAGATGTGCGCGAACCCGCTGGCCATCAGGGCGAACAGTTCCGAGTTGGTCATGCGCGGCACGTACGGCTTGACGATGAGCGGCGCCTCGGTCTGCCCCATGAAGACGTTGGCGGAGACCGACAGCGTCTCGGCCCCGCTGGTGCGCATCAGGTACAACATCGCCCGCGCCAAGAGCCGCACAAACCATTGCAGAATTCCGAAGTGGTACAGCACGGTGAAGAACGCGGACACGAACAAGATGGGCGGCAGGGCGATGAAGGCGAATTGGAACATGTAATGCGTGCCAAACAGCTTTGACCATGTCCCGCCTGCCTCGGGTGGGCGAGCATCGGCAAGATTGCCGAAGACGAATTGTGCACCCACATCCGAAAAGTTGATGAACTTTTTCACTCCCCGACCGATTATCTCCAGGAAGGCGTAACAAGGCCGCACAAACTGGGTCGCCGGCGGCTCGACTTGAGTCGCGGGGAGAACATTGAAAGGGGATAACGTCGCGGAACCGATCAATGCCGCCGCTCGCTGGGCCTGGAATGTCCGCAACTCATCGGGAGTCGTCGCACGGGTATAGCCGATCTTGAGAACGAGCAACGCCAAGACAATCTGCAATGCCAAGCCCCAACCGATGGTGCGCCAGTTGACGGCGCGCAAATTCGCCGAGAAAACCGCGACGATGCCAAAGAAGCAAACGACGCCCACGGCCGCCTGACCGCGCACGCCGATGGTGGAGCGCAACCAATAGGCTCCCGTGGCCAGCGCGATGATGCTGGCCGCGATGGCGAGTCGCCAGACGAGCGGCGTGGGCGGCATGGCGGCAAGAGAAGTAGCTGGAAGCGTCGGCGCCAGTGGTGGCGCAGGCGCAACCGTGCTGTTTGCTGCCGAAACGTCTGACTCAGAAGTAGGGTTCATGGCGGGCGATTATAACCGCCCAAGGGTGGTGCAACAACAATTCACGTCAGAAGTCCGCGGGCGCAATTGCAACCGAGCACACGGTCCCTTAGCATGAATCATTGCACGGACCTTGTGACTACCCCTGAGAAAGGGCCAGGCTTCCCGTCGAGCCAGCCGCCATTCCTACTTACGAGGCCGGGCCGTTGCCGTCCGCCAAGATGCCTGACGACACTCCCAAGACCTCTTCCTGGATTCTCCCTGAAAACGATGGGCAGCCATTCTGCGCGCAGTTCGAGGCCGCCTGGAAAGCCGGGCTGAAACCGCAAATCGAGCGCTTCCTGGAGGGCGTGGCCGAGAGCGACCGGTCCAAAGTGGTGACCGAGCTGCTGGCGCTGGAGCTGGAGCTGCGCCGCGCCGCTGGCGACAACCCCGTCGCGGACGAATACCAGGCAAGGTTTCCACAATATCCCGATGTGATCAAGTTCTGCTTTGCCGACGCCGCCGACGCCATGCCGACGATGATCGGCCGCTACCAGGTGCGGCGGCTCCTGGGCGGCGGCGGCTTCGGTCACGTCCATCTGTGCTACGACGACCGCGCCCAGCGCGAAGTCGCCGTCAAGGTGCCGCGCCGCGATCGGCTCGATTCGGCCGAGGCGCGCGCGGCATTCCGGCGCGAAGCGCGCAACGTCGCGCGCCTCGACCACCCGCGCATCGTGCCGCTCTACGATATCGCCGAGGAAGGCGACCACTGCTTCCTCGTCTACAAATTCATCCCCGGCTGCAGCCTGCGCGAGCGCATGAACCAGGGACCGATCCCTTTGGTCCAGATCGCCATGCTGATTGCCGAGGTTGCCGAGATCCTGCATTACGCCCACGGCAAGAATCTCTTCCACCGCGACGTCAAGCCGGGCAATATCTTGCTCGATCGCGACGGGCAAGCGTACGTCACGGACTTCGGCCTGGCGGTGCCGGAGGACGAGCTGCCGCGGTCGCGCGGCCGACAATCGGGCACGTTTCCGTACATGGCGCCGGAGCAGATTCGCGGCGAAGGCCATCGCCTCGACGGCCGCACCGACATCTACAGCCTGGGCGTGGTGTTGTATGAGCTGCTGTGCGGTCGGCGGCCGTTCGCGGGCGCCAACACCGAGCTGTTCGAGCAGATTCTGCATCAGGATGTGCGGCCGCCGCGGCAAATTCGCGAGGGCATCCCGCGCGAACTGGAACGCATCTGCCTCAAGGCGACCGCCAAGCAGATGAGCGCCCGCTACGAGACGGCTCACGACCTGGCCGAAGATCTGCGTCTGGCGGCCGCGGCGCTGGCGGGCGCCTCTTCGACCAGCCCGGAATCGAGCCATGCTCCCGCGGTCGGCGCACCTCAGGCCGAAGGAACGGAAATCTCGCGGCACAGCTCCAGCCGGCAGCTCAGCCCGATCATGCCGAAGGGCTTGCGTTCCTTTGGGGCCGAGGACCGGGAGTTTTTTCTCGAGCTGCTTCCCGGCCCGCGCGATCGCGACGAATTGCCCGACGCGCTGCGCTTTTGGAAAACGCGCATCGAAAGCACCGATCCCGAGCAGACGTTCGCCGTGGGCCTCTTGTATGGCCCCTCGGGCTGCGGCAAAAGTTCGCTGCTGAAGGCCGGCTTGTTGCCGCGCCTCGCCGGCGGCGTCGTGCCCGTGCACCTCGAGGCGGCGCCGCACGACACCGAAGCCCGCCTCATCAAGGCGCTGCGGAAAGCGTGTCCGGCACTGCCCGCGGAGCTGCCGCTGCCGGAAATGTTGGCGCGCCTGCGTCGTAGCCGCGATCTGCCCGACGGCGCCAAAATCTTGATCGTGATCGATCAATTCGAACAATGGCTGCACGCCCACGGCCAAGATATGGAAGCCAGCTTGCTGCTGGCGACGCTGCGCCATGCCGACGGCGTCCACGTGCAGGCCTTGCTGTTGGTGCGCGACGATTTCTGGATGGGCACGTCGCGGTTGTTCGACCTGTTGGAAATCAACCTCGATCGCGAACGCAACACCCGCGCCGTCGATCTCTTCGACGCCGTTCACGCCCGCCGCGTGCTCGGAATGTTCGGTCAGGCATTTGATCGACTGCCGGCCCACATCACTGCGTGGACGGAAGATCAACGAGCCTTTTTGGACCGGGCGGTCGCGCAGCTCAGCGAGGACGGCCGCATTATTTCAGTGCGTCTAAGTCTGTTCGCGGATTTGATGAAGGATCGGCCCTGGACATGTGCGTCGCTGATCGAAGTCGGCGGCGCCGAAGGCGTCGGTCTGCGGTTTCTGGAAGAGACCTTCAGCGCCCGGACCGCGCAGCCGGACTTGCGCGCCCTGGAGAAGCCGATTCGGGGCCTGCTGCAAGCGCTGTTGCCGGAGAGCGGCGCCGACATCAAAGGCCGGCTCCGCCCACGCGCGGAGCTGGCCGGGGCGTGCGCACTGCCGGAGCACTCGCCGCGCTTCGCTCGCCTGCTGGAGATCCTCGACCGCGAGCTGCACATTATTACGCCGACTGAGATCGATCAGGCCACCGGCGAAGGACCTGCAGCGCCGCAGGCCGCGTACTACCAGCTGACGCACGACTATCTGGTGCAACCGCTGCGGCAATGGCTGACGCAGGAACGCCGCAAGACCTGGCGCGGGCGGGCGGAGTTGTGTTTGGAGGAGCGCACGGCGCAGTGGGGGCGGGCGAAGGACAAGCGGTTTTTGCCGACGGCGTGGGAGTATCCGACGATTGTTTTGGGTGTGCCGCGAAGCAGGCGTCGGCCCGAGCAACAGATCTTGATGCACGCGGCCAGGCGGCATCACGGTATCCGTGGGACCTTTGGTCTGCTGGTTCTTTTCCTCATTGGCCTTGCGGTCAACTTTTATTTCATTCGAGTCCGCAGCACGGCGGAGGCCCTGGTTCAGGCGTTGCTGTCGGCGACCGCCGCGGAAGTCCCCAACGCGATCGACCAACTCAAAGCGCATCCCGGTATGGCGCCCGGGCTCTTGCGGGCGCGTTTTCAGCAAGCGGCGCTGGACCCGACACAAAGGCTTCATGCCGCGTTCGGCATGGCTGCCTTCGAAGAGGCGCCGCGCGATTTTCTGGTCGAAGGTGTTGCCACGGCGCGCTTCGATGAGTGTCAGAATCTCGTCAGCGCCCTCGCAACCGTTAAGAACCAAGTCGCCGACAACCTGTTCGAGCAGGCCAAGGATCGCAACCACTCGGTCACGACGCGCATCCGCTACGCGCTCGTGCTGCTGCACCTTGGCGAGGCCCGCGCGAGTGAAGCGCTGCTGGCCTATGGACCTGATCCTGCGCAGCGCACGGCGTTCATCCTTGGTCTGGAAGCTTGGCACGGCGATCTGCGAACGATGGTGCAAACGATGCAAACTTCGGGCGATCCAGCGCTGCGCTCCGGGCTCTGCGCCGCCCTGGGGCGAATCCGAGCCGAGTCGCTGGATGCCGAAGAGCGCCGCCAAGTCATCGAACAGCTGGGTGAGCTGTTCCGCAAGGCACCCGATGGCGCCACGCACAGTGCCGCGGGTTGGGCGCTGCGGCAATGGCAAGCGCCGCTGCCGGACATCCCGTCTGCGCAGGTACCGATTCCTGGACAACACTGGTTCGTGAACCAAGTCGGCATGACGATGATCGAGATCCCGTTCGGCACTTTTATCATGGGCGATCCCGATTTTGCGAAGCACATGCGTCGGCGGGTTACGATCACCAATCCGTTTTTTGTCAGCAACACGGAAGTGCGCGTGGATCAGTTTCAGAAGTTCGTCGAGGATGCGAACTACGCGAGCGCGGCCAAACCGCAGAAGTGGAAAGGGGTCCATCGCAAGACAAGTCCGACCGACGACTGCCCGATCCAGTGGGTAACGTGGCATGAAGCACTGCTGTTCTGCAACTGGCTGAGCGTCCAAGAAGGTCGCGATCCCTGCTATCGGCAGAGAGCGGACCAAACTTGGAGTTGCGACGTCGCGGGGGCCGGTTACCGACTGCTGACCGAGGCCGAGTGGGAGTACGCGTGCCGCGCGGGAAGCACGACGAGGTTTTCGTTCGGCGATGACCGTGAACTGCTCAAGGAGCACGGCTACTTTGCGGGCAATTCGGCGCTGCGTGCCTGGCCGGTTGCGAGCAAGCTGCCCAATGCCTTCGGACTATTCGACATGCATGGCAACGTGGAAGAATGGTGCTGGGACTGGCATGCGTCGTACGCAGGCGATGGTGATGATCCGTGGGGCTCATTGCTGGGATCGGAGCGCGTTATTCGCGGCGGCGGATGGCATGTGCTCGATGCTGGATTGTGTGGATCGGGAGTCCGCGCCAAGCGCGACGCCGCTCACAGCCAATCGTTTGGTGGATTCCGTGTCGCTTGCCTTTCTCATCGCTAGACTCTGTTTTTTGAGAATTCTGTTGCTTTGTTCCCAACGTCACGGTAATAGTCACCTTGTTACTTTTCTTCTGGAGAGATTCCGCCATGGCTCGCAAATCAGCGTCGGTTCAACCTCTTGCCGCCAGCAAAGGATACTGCATGTACGAATGGAAGAATGGGCGCTGGAAAAAGACCGACAAATGCAAAGGCAGCGCGTGCAAGGCACCCATGACGCCCAGCAGCCCACCGGCGGAAGGCACCAAGTACATCCGGCTATGCTCTTGATGGGGACGATGCAGTTTCGACAACATTTTTTGGAGAAATGAACATGGCTGCAGGTGGCCAATGCACGTATGTGTGGAGCGCGGCGACTCAACTTTGGGACAAGGTAGCAGATTGTGATCCGCTGTCCGGAACCGTCTGCGCGCAGAATCCCAACACTCTCGGCATCACTGGCGAGGACGGTGACGTTTGGATTAGCCCATGCGTGGTGACGCTGATCGGAAAGCAACAAAAAACACCAATGAGGCGCAAATCCCGCGCGGGATAATCCGATCATCGCTGACGCAAACTTTGAGTTGGCTTCAGCAACGACTGTTTGCCCACGAGTGGGACAGGTCAAGTTTCCTCACTTTTTTCATTTGACAACCGCCGCCCCTTCCTGTCTATTGACATACCAATGTCACCAGCGCTAGTTTTTGGGTCTACGCAGAGCCCACACTTAAGGAGGGACACATGCCCGATTCCTGTTTCTGCGCGCTGGGACTGGTGTCGTCTAACCCCACCCGGATACCGCCGTCGTACACCTATCTGGGTTATGAATGTGACGGCAGCGTGGTCACGGCCAGCGCTGCCCTTCAAGAACCAGCTTTTTTTGTTTGACAAACCCAACCAGAATTGAGATCGTTACTGACAGTGCGGTGTCACTCGGCCCAGCGCATGTTCGGCCAACCCAAAAGCAAAAGGTGAAGATCATGGCTACTTGTTTTTGCGCGTTCCAGGAAGTGTCGATAATTCCCGGACGCCTGTGGACGTACTTGGGCTATAACTGCACCGACGGGACGGTATCGGAGATCAATGTCAATCAGTCGTTTAAGACCGATCCTAACATCGTCTCTTTCGCCCCCGGCATGCCGGCCGTGGGTGATGCCTGCAATTGCAGCGACGATTGTTGTCGCCCGATTGCGTTGGCGACAACAACGGCTCAAAAGGCGAGCCTGACCAGTGCGAGAGAATTTGCCGTTGCCAACGACAACGCCGCTGCCGCGTGCTATCCGTGTTCCGCCGATTTGATCATCGGCCCGAAGCTAGACATTCTCGGCCGCTGGCATGCCAAAGTGGAACTCCGGCGGCCGGGTGTTTTGCATTTGGTTCTGTTCGGTTCCGGGGACAGGTGCCACTATCGTGTGTTCGGACACGCCTATTTCTTCGCCTATCAATGCCTCGATGATGCCGACGGTTGTTGTTTGGACGAGGCCAGTCTGGAATTCACCGATAACCACCGGAAGGTGTGGATCGGCACTGTCAAGGGTCAACAAGTGGGGCCTTTTGCCGTGATCCCCGTGCTTCCCGACGAGGAGGACGATTCAGCGACGGAAGATGCCAAGCCGTCGGGCGCAGCACCTGCCGGCGCGGGGAAGAAGGCTTAGGGGAGAGAGTTACTAATTGGGTTCCCTGAGGAATCGCGGCGTCGCACTGCGCGCACCGCGAAAGCCGAGCCCGGGCAATTGCTTCCCGCGTTCCTGGCCGAAACGGTTGTGCGCGCCCAGCAAATAATCGCGTGGCGTCATCGCATCATTGTCCGGATCGCATAACATTGTGGGTCCGCCCCGAACCACGCGCACGTCTTGGAAAAGCCGGAAATACTCTTCCCCCTTCTTGTAGGCCCGAAGCTGCGCCGGATCGGCCTGTGACGAATAGGGAATCTCAAAACTATCCGTCCATTCGGCGACGTTGGAATAGAGTCCACGCACACCCGCGGACGTGATATCAAACTCCGTCTTGTCCACCGGCCAGGCCCGCGGTTTCGCCCAAAAGACTTCCTCAACCTTCTTGGCGTCGTTGCCGAACTTCCAGCCCCAGGGGTATTCGAACCGGCCCCGGTCAGTTGCCGCGAATTCAAATTCCGCTTCCGTGGGCAAGCGCTTGCCTATCAATTCGGCGACTTCCAGGGCCTGGTGAAACGAAACATGGGTCACCGGGTGTTTGTCGAAGTCAGGATAATTTGGCCCGTAAAGCCGCAGCATTTCCGGCGACACGGCCCGGATTTTCTGGAATTGGCCGACGGTGATTTCCGTGGGATCGAGAAAGAACGAGGCCACCTCGACTTGATGGGCGGGACTTGAGAGGAATCCTTTGAGCGATTTGCCCGCGCGCGCGTCGATGCCCATCGTGAACTTCGCGCCCTCGATCAAGATCATGTCCTTCTCCACCGCCTTGTTGGGCAAAATTACAATGAGAGTCACCTCGATGACGCCATCGGCGATTTGTACCCAGCTATCGTGACGGTACGTGCCGCCTCCCCGCGACTTGCCGGGCACCACCCGATAGACCTCGTGAAAGCCGTGGTCGGGCACCTCGGCGACGACAAGATAGGTGCCCACCGGAACCCGTGGGATGACGGCCGGCGATTTCTGCTTCGGCCATATGAACTCCTCCTTGGGGCGAAAGGCGCCGTATTCATCGATCGGCACCAAGACCAGCTGCGCGCCCGGCGGCTCGGTGGCGATGCGGACCGTGCGCGTTTCCACGGTTGACGGCTGCCAAAACGAAAAGGCAGCCACAAGCGACACCGCCACGACCGCCATGGCCAACGCGCCCGCCTTCCAGCGATGCCGGCTCAACCCGCGACCCCAGCGGCGCACGAAGGTCGTCTTGCGGGCGTGCGGCAAGTGGCCTTCGCGGGCGCGGCGCCAATCATCGCGCAATTCCGTGGCCGATTGGTAACGCCGACTGCGGTCCAGCTCGAGCGCCTTGAGGATCACCGCGTCGAGGTCCGGCGACAGCCCCGCTTGCTTGTGCGAAGGCGGCGGCGGCGCGGCGGCGGTCGCCATCACTCTCTTGGCAAACGGCAACTCGCCGGTCAGGGCTTTGTACAGCGTCGCGCCGACGCTGAAGATATCGCTGCGGTCGTCCAATTCCTGCGCCGCCGTTTGCTCGGGGCTCATGTAACCCGGGGTGCCCAGCGCCCGGCCGCCGCCGCCTTCGTGCCCCAAACGCGCCAGACCGAAATCGGCCAGCCATAGATGCCCGTGCGTGTCCACCAGCAGATTCGACGGCTTGATGTCGCGGTGCAGAATCTTGGCGTCGTGAATGACCGCGACCGCCTCCAACAACTGATCCAGGAGCGGCAACACTTGCTGCAGATTCGCGCGGTCCGCCGCCGTCTGGGCGGCGCCGGTCAACTTGCCGCGCTGGTCGCGGTGCCGCGTGATGATCTGGCCGAGATTCTGCCCGGCAATGAACGGCATCACCAGCACCGGCGCGCCGGCGACCTCCTTAATGTCGAAGAGCGGCAAGATGTGCGAGTTGGTCAGCTTCGCCGCAACCTGCGCCTCGTATTGGAAGCGCGCCAAGCTGACGGGGTCGGCCGCCAGCGCCGGCGGCAACACCTTGAGCGCCACTTCGCGCTGCAGGCTCAGCTGGCTGGCGCGATAGACGATGCCCATGCCGCCTTCGCCGACCTTGTCGCGGACCAGGAAGCCGGGAATCAGAAAAGCCGACGGGGCAACAGGCTCTTCCGTCTGTGCCTTGAACGCCATCGTCTCGGTGCGGGTGGCATCGCCGTCGGTGCTGGCCAGCGGACCGCCGCACTGCGGGCAAGAAGAGGGCGATCGTTCGCCGGGCGTGAACTCGGCGGAACTGCCGCACTTGGGGCATTTGAGTTGCAGGTTCATGGAATCCTCGTGGGCCAAGAGGAAAGGGACCAATGCGTAGTATATCCGGACAGCAACCAGCCTCTCAAGGGAAAAAGCGGCGAACCGCTTCCACGTTCCGCGTGTCGGTGGTCGGCTTCACCGCCATGGCGCCTCGGCCCTCAATCGAATTCCACGCGCCGCGCGGATTGCTCCGGGCCCACCCGGCCAATCACGATGTCGGCCTTGAAGTAATTCTCCCCGCGCACGGGACAACCGGCCACGCGCCGCAGCGTGGCGATCTGGCCGACGTGGGTCAAGGCATCGGCGATCGGACCTTGAAACAGCTTTTCCGCCGGGCAGCCCAGCGGCGCATCCGTCGCCAAATAATCGTCGAGACGCTGGAGCCCGTCGAAGAAACGTTTGACTTCGGCGTCCCAGGATTGCGGGGTGGCGCCCTTCCAGATCGGCTGCCCTTGGGCCATCGACAGGGCCCAGTCGAGCAGATCGCCGATGTGGGCCAGATTCTCCACCGCCGAACGACACGTCGCGCCGACGCGCGTCGCCGCGAAACCTTCCTGAGTCGTCGCCATCGCCTTGCCGCCGCGATAGGCGAGCGTGGCGACGGTGTGACGAAGCAATTCACGCTTGGCATCCATTGGCCGATCCTCCTGCCCAGAAGTCTTATCAAGCCGCAACAACGAAAGCACTCCCATGCTGCTGGAGGACAGCCAGATGGACTGCCCTGGGGCGACTGGTGTGCGGCTGCACGACATTGTACAATGCAAAGCGTTGTCAAGGGGCGGGCCAATGCAATTCCGCTGGATTGACTGGAACCGCGACCATATTGCCGAGCACGGCGTCGATCCGGATGAGGCGGAATTGGTCGTTCGGCATGCCCAAGAGCCGTTTCCACGGAAGATCGAAGAGGATAAGTGGCTCGCCATTGGACGTGGCGCGGGTGGCCGGTTCGTGCAAGTGATTTACCTCGTGGACCCGGACAAGACCGTATTCGTCATCCATGCACGCCCGATCACGGATCGCGAGAAGAGACGTCTGCGAAAGAGGTGGAAATCATGAAACCAAAGAAGCACCAGAAGCCGTATTGGGAGATGACAACTGCGGAACTAAGCGAAGCGACGAGGCAGTTTGATGAGGAATTTGTCGCGGCAAAGAGCCGGCCGCTGACGCCCCAGGAGCATGTCCTGTGGGATGAAGTCAAGGCGAAGGGACCCGTAACGGCGAACGGCCGGGCTGCCGCCACGATCACCGTGCGTCTGGAAAAAGAGTTGCTGAAGCGTTGTACGGCCCTTGCCAAGAAAAAGCGGCTGAGCCGCGACGCGTTGATCGCGCGCGGCTTGCGCGCTCTCTTGGCGGCGGAAACAGAATAGGCCGATGATGAATGATCTCATCCCGCGCTGTTTGGTTCTCGGCGTTCTGCTGCTGTCTTGCATCGGCGTTTTCAGTCAAACCGACGGCAAAGACGCCGCAATTACCCCCAAGGAGTTGTCGGCCCTGTTGGAAAAGGCCCGCACCAAGCACGACGTGCCCGGACTGGCGGCGGGAATTGTTCGCGTTGGCGAAAAGCCGCGGGTGGCGGCCGGCGGCGTGCGTAAACGGGGAACGACCGCCCGCGTCACGATCGACGACCAGTGGCATCTCGGTTCCAACAGCAAGCCGATCACCGCGTTCTTGATCGCCTTGCTGATCGACCTGGGCCTGCTCGACTGGGACACGCCGCTGGAGCAGCTCTTTCCCGAGCACGCCGGCAAGTGGGACGCGGGCCTGAAGAAAATCACGCCGGCGCACCTCTTGACCCATACCTCCGGCCTGCCGCCGCTGGGGCCCGTGCGCCAATTCATGCTCGCCATCAGTCAGAAGTCGCCGCAGCAGGATCGGGCCAAAGTGGTGAAAGACCTGGCCGACGTCGAATTGACCGCCAAGCCAGGTGAGAAGTATGAGTACTCCAATCTGGGCTACGTGCTGTTGGGCGCGATCATCGATCGGCGCGGCAAGGCGTCGTGGGAAGAACAATTCAAAAAGAGATTCTGCCAGCCGCTCGGCATTAAGCATGGGAGTCTCGGCACGCCCTTTCCCGGCGCCACGCTGTTGCAACCGTTTCCGCACCAAGCCGACGGCCAACCCATCCCGACCAGCGGCGTGATCGACAATCCGGCGGTCATGAACTCGTCCGGGCGCATCCGCCTGTCAGTCGGCGATTACTGCCTGTTTCTGGCCGAGACCGTGAAACTGGCCCGCGGCGACAAGGGTCTGCTCAAGCCGGCGACCGCGCAAAAGCTGTTCACCAACCCGTACCCGGCCAGCACGCACACCCTGAGCAGTTGGAGCAGCAATCGCAAACAACCGGGCGCGAGGGGCCTGATGTTGGGCCACGAAGGCAGCAACGTGCTCAATTACTGCACCGTCCTCATGGTGCCCGACGAGAACCTCGCGGTCTGCGTGCTGACCAACCAGGGCGGCCCCGGCGGTCCCGGCCAGAAAGTGTGTATCGAAGTGCGCGAAGAACTTGGGCGCCGCGAGAGACGGTGAGCTGGAACATGTCGTGACTTACCAATTCGGATCCAGCGGCTGCGGTAGGCCGACGCGCATGAAGAACCGCGCAAAGGCTTGCGAAAGATGTTCGCGGTACGGCGGCAACAGTCGGAGGCGCGAAGTCTGGCGTTGTGCCAGAAGCGATTCCAAGAATGCGCGCGGGATCGTGAAGATCTCGTGGAAGTCGACGACCCTTAGTTCCATCGGCATTTGGTCAAGCGCAGAACGGTTTAGAAACGCCTGATTCCAAACATATCCATCCGCAATATCATCGCAGACGCTCTTCCAGGCCTTTGCCGTCGGGTTGTGCCCCGCGTGCCGCATCGAGGATTCCCAAAGCGTACGAAAGTCGGCCAAGCTGATATGCGGACCAAGGACAACATTGCGGACTTTGGCATGTTCCAGGTCGCAAGCTTGCGTCATCACGACAACGTCGGCCTGAAATGCTTGCACCGCTTGTTGCAGAGCTGTGGTCTCCGAGTTTGTGCCGAATTTCCCGGAAGCTGCCGGATTCCAAGAGAGCAACGGGCAACGAAAGAGCAGGTCGCCTTGCGTCAGCGGCGCGGCGGCGTCCATCAGCTCATACCAGGGATTAGTCATCGGCATCGGCGAAATGTCGGGGATTCAAATTGATCTGCGGCTGCCAACAGGGCAACTTGTCGAAGCGGATGTCCATGTCCAAGGCAAACAGGATTTGCCGCGGCTGTTCGCCAACAAATACACCGCGCCAGGGGCGTGATTCTTCCGGATCAGCGGAAACTGGCGTTAAACCCTGCTCGGAATTCGCAGGGCTTGCACCGCTGATTGGGGAAACACCCGGCGCCTCGGTGGTGCGTTCATTCTCCAGCATGCAAGTACCTCGATTAACGGACAGCATCATTATAGTCCACGCACGTATGCCACCGGAAGTCCTTTTCGCACATCGTGAGCGGTACCAGCGGCCGCCAGCGCCCGGTCGAAGCTGCCGGCAACGACGGTGGCGCCGACCCCGGAATCGGTTCGACAAGATAGGGAAAACGCAGGATCACAGCAGCTCCGCAGCGCCCAGATTGATCTCGGTGGAGTCCATTTCAATATGCTCGAGAACCGCATTCTGCAAATCTTCCTGGGCCAAGCGCAACTGCGTCGCTACTTCCGCAATGCTCGGGCCACTGGCCAAAACGCGCCGGCCAAGCTGTGCAAAGCAGCGGGCCAGCTTTCGCGCCAGCGGCCGATCCACCCCCGCGTAGAACGCCTGAGCTTCTGGCGACAAGATGACTTCAAACATCCGACCGAACCTTGCGCCAGTTGACGCCCTTGCCCGCAACGATCGCTTTCTCCGCATCCGCGAGGCGACGCACCAGGGGCCGCCGATTCAGGAAAGAAATGTACTCGGCAAGCGGCTCCAACCGCTCGGGCGGGAGCCGGTCGACAGCCTTCTTGATCTCGCGGCGCAGTTTGACGGTGCTCATAACCCTATCGTATCCGATTCGCTGCTGGAACATACCGAGTTCCAAAGGCATGTTGCAACGCGGCAACCCGCTGGCCGAGGTTGCTTCAGTCCGTGAAATGTCGTGAATGCCGTATTTGCACGCGCCGATGATCTTGAATACCTTGTCGATGCGCACTTCGCTGGCGTCATCGATTTCCAAAGCGCACCTCCCGGGCATTCGGCTAGCCCGTTAGGTCCTGATACACCTTTTTCCCTATCTGAACCACCCCGCGTTTTTTTGCGAAATTGCTACGGAAATGTGTGCGAGTGTAGGTCTTATGGGGACGATTTCTAAGCGCACAAAAATCTGTTTCTTGGGCGCCTGCTTGATCTGCCTGCTCGCAGATCGGCAGCGCGCTTGTTTCTGCCATCGCCCGCCGCGGAACGCCCGCCAGTGATTGGCAAGGTTGCCAAAATGTGGCAACGTTGCCAAAAAGTGGCCACCTTGGCTTGCCTATCTTACCAAATCTGGCACGTAATTCAGCGTGTGTGTGTGCAGCTAACGTGGGATTGTGGGTTAGTCGCGGATTTTCCGCGTCACAACTTGTTGCGAATCAAAGAGTTATCGTCGCGGCGTGGACTTTGCACGACTAGGCCAAATGAGCTAGTCGTTTGGGCCAGTCGCAATTTCGCCCGTCTGGGGGGGTCCGAATGCACGGGCCGGGTCCGGGTGGCAGCAGCCGGCCGAAGTCCGGCTGGGCCAATGCCCGCAATCAAGGATCGCGAAGACGATCGCTTCGAAAAGTGGCTTGTACTGCACATCGAACGGGCAGTTGATGAAGACACGCCGGTCGTACTTATTTTGACCCATCAGCCACCGGCGGCTTCTGCCGACGCCGGCGGGCGGCAGCGACTTTCTTGATTGCCCTCAACAACTGGGCACGTGTGAAAGAGTCGGGGGGGGGTTCCGGCCCCAGGATCACGCGTTTGGCTTTTGTCTTTTCGGCCATCGTTCCCTCCAGATATCGCAAGGCTTATGCGGGATTCAATTGCCATCGTATCCTGTTGAAATCGCGTTCGCAATATGTCACACGAGATCGATCTGCGCATTCCGCCCTGTCAAAACAAAGACGCCGTGAATCCCTGCGAAGATTCACGGCGTCGTGCTTCTTTCCAAAGCCCCTCACCCCCAACCCCTCTCCTCCAAGGGGCGAGGGGAGGAATTAGCGCACCACCAAAAGGTCAGTGCACCACCGGCAGCGACAACAGCAAATCCTCGCGCGCCGCGGTCGGCCCATGGCCATTGCTCGGCGCCTCGGCATCCGCGCAGCCAGTCGCTTCCCCCGGCCGGCGTTGGGCGGCGAGCTTCTTGTTGCGGCGCCGTCGCGCCATGCGCTCGTTGCCTTCCGGCATCAGCGCGGTCTTGGTGCCTTGGATGAGCTGGCTGACGCCGCGGTTGGCGGTCTCGCGGATGGTCGCCGGCTTGTCATCGGACTGGTAGCGGACGAGCATGCCTTCGTAATTGCGCAGGATGACGCAATCGTCGCTGGCGGAGACGAGGTAGTTGGGCATGAGCGGAATCTTGCCGCCGCCGTGCGGACTGTCCACGACGTAGGTCGGGATGGCCAGACCGGACATGTGGCCGCGCAGGCCTTCGAGGATCTCCATGCCCTTCCACACCGAGGTGCGGAAGTGGCCCGCACCGGTGACCGGGTCGCAGTGGAACAAGAGGTACGGGCGAATCTTGACGCGCAACAGGGCGCGCAACAGCAGCCGCATGGTCGCCAGGTCGTCGTTGACACCCTTGAGCAGCACCGACTGGTTGTTAAGCGGCATGCCGGCCCGGAGCAGGCTTTTGGCGATGCGGGCCACCTCCGGCGTGATCTCGCGCGGATGGTTGAAGTGCGTCTGGATCCACACCTTCTCTGCCGACGCCAGGATGTCGATCAGTTCTTTGTCGAACAGCTTCTGCGGCAACGTCGTGGGGACGCGCGTGCCGATGCGGATGACATCGACATGCGGGATGTCGCGCAGGCTGTTCAGGAAGAATTTGAGCTTGGCGTAGGGCAGCGTGAGCGGATCGCCGCCGGAGACGATGACATCGCGAATTTCCGGGTGACACCGAACGTAATCGATCATGCGTTCGTCATCGCGGCTGATGGCGTCCCAGCCGTCGCGCACCATGGTGGTCCGCTTGCGGGTGCAGAAGCGGCAATACATGGTGCAGACGTGGGTGGTGACCATCAAGACGCGGTCCGGATAGCGGTGGGTGATGCCCGCGACCGGCGCATCGCGATCCTCGTCGAGCGGGTCTTCCAGCTCGTAGCCGGACTTCGCCTCGAGCGGCGAGGACACCGATTGCAAGCGGATGGGGTCGAGGGGATCATCGACATCGATGAGGGAGAAGTAGTACGGCGGGATCGCGAGCTTGAACTCCGCCTCGAGCTGGCCCATGACTTCCAGGTCCTGGGGTGAAAAGGGCAGGAGTTCGCGAAGTTGCCGCACCGAGCGGACGGCGTTTTGAGATTGCCACCGCCAATCGTCCCATAGTTTTTTGGGGACGTTGCGCCACAGAGGATGGCGCCTGGGCTTACCGGGAGGTTCTTCGTCGTCGAGGCCGCGGTCCGTCACGGTGCTGCGCTCGGGAAGTGTCCCGGTACGCTCTTCAGAAATGTTCATAAAGAAACGGGTCCTCCGATGGACTGAGTTGTCCCAGTCGCGGCCGTCGCTCCATGATCGGCGGCCGCGCGTTCCATTAGAGGAAGGATGTTACCCGGATGTTCCCAAATTACAAGGCCTACCGGGCCTGTTTCATCGGAATTTTCGAATTGGTCTTGTGCCGAGCGCCGAGGTTGTTCTGAGGGGGGAGAAGGGACCAAGCGCTTCTGCGGATACGGGGCGCGCTAAACGCAAGCAAGGCACAGAACGGCAAGCAGGGATTCGTTTTTTGCTGGGCGATAGGCTTTGCGTTGTTAGAATTGCCCCAGCTGTCTTGCAGGAGTCTTTCGCACAAGGAAGTTTGCCGTGGGCCAGAAGCTCAAACAGCACAAAGAGTCGGTTCCCCTCGCCGATCGAATCGCCAAAGCGCGCCGCGAAGGCCGGACGCAACAGGCCCTTGAATTGGCCCGTCAACTCTACAAGCACGATCCCACCGCCGAACATCTCGATTTGTTGCGGCAGGCGACGTTCGAGCGCGGTCGGCAATTGCAAGACCAAGGCAACCGGAAAGACGCGGCGACGGTTTTCGCCAATGCCGTGGACATGGGCGGCTCGGCGGAGTTTCAAAGTCGGTTGGCGGGTGGGCTGGCGGCCTGCGGGGCGGCGCCGCAAGCGCTGAAGCTCTTGGCCCAGTTGCCGGCCGACGAGCGCGGCAAGATCCTCGTGCACGCGGCGGACTGCGCACTGCGGCAGGGCGCCGCCGGCAGAGCGCTGTTGTCCGCCGAACTGCAGCCGGAATTCGACCTGGTGCTGCGGGCCTTTGCCCACGCGGAAAAGGGTGATGACGACGACGCCCGGGCAGCGCTGCAAGGGATCAGCTTGCAGTCGCCGTTCCTGGAATGGAAGTTGCTGTTGCGCGGCTTGCTCGCCTGGTACGCCGGCGACGACGCGCGCGCTCTGGAGAATTGGCAGCGGCTCGATCCCGTGCGGCCGGCCTGGCGCAGCGCGGCCCCGTTGCGCGCCGGCATCGACGCGGCCTTTCGCCAGGCCCAACCCGCGCACGCGCAGCAAGCGCTGCGGCAAATCGCCGATCGCATCGGCGGCATCGGCTTGGCGCGGCCGCTCCAAGCCGTGCAGGACCTGATTGCCAAAGAGCAGATTTCCCAAGCGCTGCGGCAGATCGACGGCGTGCTCGCGGCCATGCGCAAGGACCATCCCGATCTGGCGCGGCGACTAGAGCATTGTCTCTTCTGGGCAATTGCCGACAAGGGCCAACCCGATGACGTGCCGCGTTTCGGCCGTGTCTTTGGCACGCCGCCCGACGATCCCAATCTGGATCGGCTCAACGCCTTGGCCGCGCAGCAGCGCGGTTATCTCCACGACGCGCAAATCTACTGGCAGAACTACGCGCGGCAGGTGGCAGACCATCCGGACGCCTGGCCGGGCGAACAAGCCAAGCGCGCGCGGGCCATCATCTGGGAGCAGCTGGGCACGCTCAGCCTCAACCGCCAGGGGGCATATCCGGACCAGGATCCGAGCCTTGAACCGGAAAAGTGTTTTCGCCGCAGCTTGGAATTGGCGCCGCAGCGGCTCGATCCCCACCTGGCCATGATGACGCTGCACCTGGAGCGCGGCGCCAAGGCCGAGGCGATCCAAGCCGGCGAACAACTGCTGCGGCACTTTCCCGATCACGCGATCACGCTGTTGGGCCTGGGCGGTCTGCACTGCGAGCGGCACGAATTTGACCGGGCCCAGAACTATTTTGCCAGGGCTCTGCAAGTAAACCCGCTCGACGCCCGCGCCCGCATGCAAATGTGCTGGATTCATCAAGCCCAGGCCCTCGAATTGATGGCGCGGACGACCAAAGTTGATTTGCAGGCGCGGCTGGATCAAGCTCGGGAGCACTATCAAACCGCCCTGCAGTATCACGATCAATCGAAAACGCTGCTACGCTGCCAGCTGGCAGTGCTGGAGACGAAAGCGGGCCAACCGGAACGCGCGCTGGCCTGGATTGGCGAAACGCTGGCGACGCCGCATCAGCCCATGGCCGTCGCGCTGGCGCTCCAAGCGGAAGGCAGCCGCGCCAAATTGTCCAGCGCACAGCTCCAAACGCTGCTGGCCGCGGCGGCAGCGGCGCCGGACGGCGATCGGCACGTCACCGCCCAAATCTTGGCGCTGATCGAAGTCGTCCGCGTCCTCCACCACTATCCCACGTATCGCAACCAAAAGACCGATGCCAAGAAGGCGCTGAGTTTGCTGTCGGCCGGCGTTATGAAGGAACTGGCCGAAACCGACCTGGCCCGCATGTGCCAGTGGCTGGAGGAGCTGCAGGCCGTCAAACCGTGGCAATGGGCCTACCGCGCCGGCCAGGCCCGTTTTCCCAAGAATCCCCTGTTCTTGCTCGCCGAGATTGCGCATCGTTCGGTCAAGGCCCCATCCTGGCGGACGGGCCGGCGCCTGCGCGGGCTCTTGGAGCGCGCCCGCAATCTGGCCGCCAAGCTGCCGCGCGAAACCCGCGACCCGATCTTGGAGCGCATCGCCGTGCATGAGGAGCGATTGAAGCATAGCGAGCGGCCGCGCGGCATGTTGGATCAGTTCTTCCAAATGGCTTTTGGCGAGCCGGATTGGGACGAAGATGACCAAGGAGGCGCCCGATGACCGATCCTTATGCCATTTTGGGTGTGGCTGTGGACGCCGATGACGCGGCCATCCGCCGCCGGTATCTCGAGCTGGTCAAGCAGTTTCCGCCGGAAAGCCAACCGGAGAAGTTCGCGGCGATCCGCCAGGCGTATGAAAGCCTGAAGGATCTGGAAACACGGGTGCGCAACCGGCTGTTCGAAGCGGGCCGGCAAGAAACGATTCTGGCAATCATCGAGGAATTGGCATGTCGGAGCACGCGTCGGCGGATGTCGCTGGCCAATCTGTTGGCGCTGGCGCCGGCATCCTGAACGTGGCCGCGGTCGAACGCCTGCTGGGTGATTTTCGGGCCTGGCTGACGGAGCAGCCGTTGGAAGCGGCCGCCGCCCTGGCCGCCGGCCCGCCGCCCGAGCCCGTGGATTTGGCCACGCTCACGGCGCAGTTCACCGCGCTGCGCCACGAAGTCAACCTGCAAACGCGCGCGGCGCGCACCCAACAAGAGCAGGCGGCGCAAGGGTTGGAGGCGCTGCGCCAGGCCCTGGCCGCCGTCACGCAGGAAGAAGAGCGGCGCACCGCCGCGGAGGCGGAGCGCCGGGATGAGCTGCTGCGGCCGCTGCTGAAGACGCTGGTCGATGCCCGCGATGCGTTGGCGCTGGCCCAGCGACAGGTGGCGAAGATGCACGACGCCCTGGTGACGTTGCCGCCGCCGACCGCGCCGACGCTTGATTGTCCGCCCTTGCCGGCCCCGGCGCCGCCTTTCCTCGGAGCCGCGCCACGTTCCTTTTGGACGCGGTGGTTTGGCGGCGGTGCGGCCGTATCAGATCCTGCTCCGCTGAATGCTTGGGCGCTTCAACTTCAACAGCAAACCGCGGAGGCGGTCTGCGCTGCCTGCCAACAAGCCGCGGACGTGCACGCTGAGGCCAGCGCTGACCGCCTGGCCGCCGCGGAAATTCCTCTGCGGCAGTCCGTCGAGTCGATCCTCACCGGCTACGCCATGAGCCTGCAGCGCCTCGACCGCGCCCTGGCCGAACAAGGCTTAGAAGCCATCGACTGCGTCGGCCAAACGTTCGACCCGGAATCCATGGAAGTCGTGGAAGTCGTCCACGAAGCCGAACGCGCCGCCACGGAAGTGCTGGACATCGTTCGTCCCGGCTACGAATGGCGCGGCAAGCTGTTTCGCGCAGCGCAGGTGCGCGTGGCGCGCCCTTGATCGCTGGCCGTTTCGCGCTCGCCCGGCATTGTTTAGCCCCGGTTCGAAGAACCGGGGCGGTCCGCGCGGTTGCGTGACCGCACTGCTCCGGTTCTTCGAACCGGGGCTAAACAATTGCCAGTCATTCCAATAGGAATGAATCAACGCTTCTTGAACCTGTTCGTTCCCCCCGGGAAAGGAGACCCACAACATGTCCGAACCCATCCTCGGCATCGACCTCGGCACCACCAACAGCGAAGTCGCTGTCATCCAGGACGGCAAACCGCGGGTCCTCGAAGAGGACGGCGATCCGATCTTGCCGTCTTTCGTCGGCTTGTCCGAGGACGGCAAACTCCTGGTCGGCAAGGCGGCGCGCAACCAATGGGTCCTCGCCCCCGAGCGCACCGTCAAGTCCATCAAGCGCAAGATGGGCCAGGACGTGAAAGTCCGCCTGGGCGATCAGGAATATCGGCCCCAGGAAATCTCGGCGATGATCCTGCGAACGCTGCGCGATCGGGCCGCCAAGCAGCTCGGCATGCCGGTCACGAAGGCCGTCATCACGGTGCCGGCGTACTTCAACGACGGCCAGCGGCAGGCGACGCGCGAGGCCGGCGAGTTGGCGGGGTTGGAAGTCGTCCGCATTCTCAACGAGCCGACCGCGGCGTCCTTGACTTACGATCCCAAGCACGCCGAACTCCAGCGCATTCTCGTCTACGATCTGGGCGGCGGCACGTTTGACGTTTCCATCGTCCAGGCCCAGGAAGGCGTCATCGAAGTCCTTGCCAGCCACGGCGACACCCAGCTCGGCGGCGACGACTTCGACGATCTGCTGCTCAAGCACGTCGTGCAGAAATTACAAGCCGAGCACGACATGGACCTGACGCAAAACGTGGTGGCGCGGGCAAGGCTGCTGCGCGCCGTCGAAGCCGCCAAACGGCACTTGTCCTACCACCCGTTCGCCAAGATCGAAGAGGAATTCATCGCCGAAAAGGCCGGCCAGGCTTTGCACGTGAACCTGGAAATCAGCCGGCACGAGTACGAGGAGCTGATCCGACCGCTGCTGGCGCGCACCATGGACTGCGTGCAGAAGGCCCTGGACGACAGCCAGCTGAATGGTTCAGCGCTCGACAAGGTGGTGCTCGTCGGCGGTTCGACGCGCACGCCGCTGGTGGCGCAGCTTCTGGAACAGCGGCTCGGCCAGCCGGCGCACCAGGAAGTGAACCCGGATTTGTGCGTGGCGCTGGGCGCGGGCATCCAGGCGGCGCTGATCGCCGGGCAAGACGTCGGCGCGGTGTTGGTCGACATCACGCCGCACACGCTGGGCATCAAGTGCCTGGACCATTACGGCAGTCTCGACTTCCCGTTCAAGTTCTCACCGATCCTGACGCGCAATACCGCTTTGCCCGCTTCCTGCAGCGAAGTTTACTACACCGCCTCGGACCAGCAGGAAGCCGTCAATATCGATGTCTACCAGGGCGAGCACCACGACGTGCGGCACAATCACCGGATCGGCCAATTCGGGATCGAAGGGCTCGCCAAGGTGCCCGCAGGCAACGAGATCATCGTGCAGTTCGATCTCAACCTCGACGGCATGCTCAAGGTGTCGGCGCGGGAGAAGGCGACCGGGCTGCAAAAGCAAGTTACGATCGAAAACGCCCTGTCGGAATTTGTGGGCGAAGAACGCCTGCACGCCCAGCGGCGCCTCAATGAGCTTTGGCAAAGCAGCGGCGCCGACGAGTCCAGGTTCGGCGACGATCCGGCGACCATCCCCATCGCCGGCGCCGTGTCCCAGCTAGTGCCGGTCGGCGTGCAGGTCGGCCAGCGCGAAACCGTCCAGGCCCGCGCCCTGCTCGAAAAAGCCGAGCGGCTGGCGGCCGGCGCCTCGGCCGGCGACCGCGCCGAGATCGAGCGGCTCTGCGGGCAAGTGCGCGACGCGCTGGGCCAGCGTCACTGGGAGCGCGTGACGGCGACGGCCAATCAGCTCAGCGACATCCTGTTCTATTTGGAAGACGCTTGATGCACTGTCCGGTTTGCAAGGCCGAGAACGCTCTGGAGGCGACCTGCCGCCGCTGCAAGGCCGACCTGAGCCTGCTCGTGCAGGTGGAGACGCAGCGTGGCCGCGCGCTGGCGGCAGCGCTGCGCTTCTTGAGCGACGGGCGGCCCAATGCTGCGCTGCAGGCAGCCACTCTGGCGCATCAAGTGCGGGCCGGAAACGATTCCGCCCGGCTACTGGCGGTCTGCCATTTGTGGGCCGACAATTATCCGCTGGCTCTCCGCTGGCGCCAGGCCTGCGAGGCGGCCAGCGCTCCGGAAACCGCGTCGTGATGATCTTCACCGGCAAACAGCCGCTCACTCAGGATGGTTGAGCGGCTCACTCAGCGCACCACCTTGCACTTGGGCAGTTTCTTTTGAAATTCCGCCAGGGCCGGATCGGTGATGCGCACGTTGATCAGCGAAATCTCTTGAAGATTGGCGAGCGCTGCCAGGCTAACAAGGGCGTCGTCGGTGATTTGCGTGTGGCTCAGGTGCAGCTTTTGCAGCGCTTTGAGCGGCGTTAGTTCTTTGACGCCGGCGCCGGTGATCGGCGTGTTCACGAGCCACAGCGTTTCGAGTTGAACCAGGGGCGCGAGGCTCTTGAGGCCGGCATCGCTGATCGGCGTCAGGTTCAGGCTTAGTTCCTTGAGCTTCGTCAGGCCGCTCAGGCTCTTGAGGCCGTCGCCGGTGACGCGCGTGCTGGCCAGGCGCAGCACTGCCAGGCGCGGCGCCAGGCCGGCGAGGTCTTTGAGGCCGGCGTCGGATACTTCGGTTTGGCTTAAATCAAGTTCAGCGAGCACCGACACAGCGGCAAAGTCCTTCAGCCCGGCATCGGTGACGCCGGTGTAGGCCAAATTCACGGCTTGCAATTGCTTGCATGCGGCCAGCTCCTTGATGCCGACGTTCGTTATCCCCGTGCCTTCCAGCCCGAGGCGCTGCACTTGCGGCAGCGCTGCGGCCAACGTCTTCAGCGAGGCGTCGGTGATCTTGTCGTAGCCCAGGCCCAGCGTTTGCAATTGCTTGAAAGCGGCCAGATCTTTGAGGCCCGCATCGGTCACTTTCGTCGCCGTCAGATTCAAGGATTGCAGCGTCACGAAGCGCAGCAAGGCTTTGAGCCCGGCGTCGGTGATCGGCGTGAAGCTGACGTCGAGCGTTTGCAATTGCGTCAGCCCGGCTAGCTCTTTCAGGTCCGCGTCGAGCAGCTTCTTGGCGCTGAGGTTCACGCCGACGATCGGGTTGCCCTTGATCTTCGGCTCACGGACGACCGTGCCGCCGGCCTTCTCGATGAATTTGGCGGCCTTGGTTTCGGCGTCGTCCTGGGCGTGGGCCGTCAGTGGAGATTGGGCGGCGAGGATAGCGGCAAACAGGAAGGGCAAACGATGTTTCATCGCGAGATCTCCGAAGAAGGAGCATCGGGGGGATTGAGGCCATTGTACGGAATGACCGTGCGCGATTCGGCTGCGCATGTGGGGCACGTTGCTTACGTGCCCAGCGACTTTGCGGCACGTAAGCAACGTGCCCCACATTCGGCGCAAACAAAAAGCCCGCGAGGATTGCTCGTGGGCTTAAGGACACTCGTTCCAAGAACTCGCGGGAATCGCTGCGCTCATCCCGCGGCTTGGGATCGTTAGTGGTTCAGGATGAACTCGTTGCTGTTGAGCAACGCCCAGAAGATGTCCTGGTAGAAGGCGGTCCAGAAGGTTCCCTGGTCGCGCATCGGCACACGCGGCAGCTCGCGCATCTTCGGGTTGTCGAGGATTGCCGAGAATTCCTTGGCGGTCGGCGGGCGATTCAGCGCGGCCATGTACAAATCGTTCATGGCGGCGCGGGCGGTAGCCGGCGAGAAAGCGCGCTTGCGCAGCACCTCGGCGACGGTGCCGTCCTTTTGGTCCATGACAGCGTCGTTCATCTCCTTGCCGTTCATCAGCATGAGCGCCTGCACGACGGTGCCGTTGAAGGTGCCTTCTTCGCCCTCGTCGTTGCCGAAGTTGACGACGAGTTGGTCGAGCCAGGCGACGCGCAGGTCGCCGCGTGCTGTCTTGTCGCTGCCGATCTTCGCCGCGGTGGCGGTCATGAGCGAATCGAAGAGCTGCTCCGGCGACATCGGTTTCAAAAGCATGCGCGCAAAAAAGACTTCGTCTTCCTGCTTGTCGTTGCCTTTGTGGGCGACGCTTGATAAGCCGTACGCCCGGCTATTGCAAATCCAACGGACGAGGTCGCGCGGGTTGTGGTTGTACTTTTTGGCCCAGTCTTCGGAGAGTTTGGTCAACAACCCCTTTTCCTTGAGTACGCCGTCCACGTAAACGTCGGGATGAGACTCCGGATTGTGTTCACCGAAATCGTCCGGGGCGTCCTTGGTGAAGCTCTTGCCGAAGAAGTGATGCCACATGCGGTTGACGAACACCTTGCTGAAGTACGGGCTGTTCGTGATCAGCTTGGCGAGTTCCTGCCGGCGCGTCGTGTCGCCCTCGAGCTTGGGCCGCTTGCCGTCGAGGAAGGTGGCCTTGGTGAAGTAGATGGCGGCGTTGCGGCGCTCGTAGGAAATCATGCCCTTGGCGTTGAGGTCGCTCTTGTCCACCAAATCGCGCTGCGTTTCCTCTCTGCCCTTGCCCTTCTTCTGGGCGACCATCATTTGCGGCCGGCCGCGCGGGGCGTCGGTGGCGCGGTAGAAGGCGTTGATGCCCCAGAAGTGGCGTTGCTCCCATTCGCCGTTGAACGGGTGGTCGTGGCACTGCACGCACTGCGTCCGCAGGCCAAGGAACAGCTTGGTGGTGCGCGACGTGACCGGCACCATGTCCCATTTGCCGTTCGTGCCCGTGTCTTGCTTGATTTCGTCGCCCAGGTGATGCAGGACGAAGTTGACCGCTGGGCGATCATTGGTCACGCCTGTGGCGGAGATTAGCTCGGTCACGGTGTCGGCCCAGCCGTTCTTGTTGCGCACGTCTTTGCTTTTGGAGTCCGCCAGGTTGTTGAACTCGTCGGCCAGCCATTCGCGCATCTGCTCTTGGTGAATCTTCTGCGAGCCGGAGCGAGTGAGCAGCATCACCGTCCACAAGTTCGCGAAGTTCTCGCCGAACTCCGGGGTCTTGAGTAGCCGTTCGATGAGCAGCGACCGGCGGCGCTCGGCGGTGTCGTTGAAGAAGGTCTTGATCTCGGCCGGCGTGGCGATGCGGCCGATGATGTCGAGCGCCGCCCGGCGAATGAACTCGTAATCGGAGCTGCGATTCGACGGCGCGACTTTGTTTTCCTTCCACGCCTTTTCAATCATGTCGTCGATGAATTTGACTTGCTCGATGCCGCCCACGCTGCCGACCATGACGTCCTTGAATTTGGGATCGGTCTTGATTTCCGGTTCGTCTTTGGGATCGGCTTTGTCCGCTTTGTAAGCCTTGGGATCGTCCTTCTTGACCTGGGCCGGGGCATCCGGAGCATAGGCCAGGACCAGCGCGAACATGGCACAAGCGCCGAGAGCTAGCGGCACAACGCGGCGCCAACGATAGATCAACGAGGTGGTGGACATGCCAACATCTCCCTTTCCCATGGAATCACTGTTTAGCTGCGGTTTGCAGAACCGCGCGGCTGTGCGGGCCGCGGCTAAACGAAATTGCTTTTCGATGCACGAAGATCGTTTGCGAGTTAATGCTTACCAGCCATCATCTTAGGGGAAGCCAGGCGCGCCTGTCAAATAGAAAGACGCAGCGGCATCCACCCATGGAGACGCGGTTTGGAATGAAATAGTTCCCTGCTCGTCGACCATCGGCCCGGCAGCCTGGTTTGCCCGTGATGTCGCGAAAGCCGGCTGCGTTTGTTGGCATGGTTCACTACTGTCCGGTTAACGTTCTTGACTTTTGGCGCAACCTACGCTGCAACAATGATCTAGGTTCGGCCATGACTGTTTTCGATTTCAATTTGGCCGTACATTTGAGCCATTCTTTCCGC
>Ga0080064_1002662_pt1 | contig 29218 bp, 23 predicted proteins | sample Subgrocontami54m_FD_69260 | JGI IMG/M metagenome (GOLD analysis project Ga0080064, IMG submission 69260) | Subsurface groundwater microbial communities from S. Glens Falls, New York, USA - GMW46 contaminated, 5.4 m (SPADES assembly) (version 2) ...
CGCGCGGCGCATCCGCAGCGGCGTCTGGCGCGGGCCGGGGCGATGAAGCTGCCTTTCCGAACCTGCCTGGTCGGCGGCGCGGTGCGCGACCGCCTGCTCGGCTTGCCGGTGCAGGATCGCGATTACGTGGTGGTGGGCGCCACGCCGCAGGATCTGATCGATGCCGGCTTCAAGCAGGTGGGGGCCGACTTTCCGGTGTTCCTGCACCCGCAGACCGGCGAGGAGTACGCCCTGGCGCGCACCGAGCGCAAGACCGGGCGCGGCTATCACGGCTTCGCGGTGAGCTTCTCGCCGGACGTGACGCTCGAACAAGACCTGCAGCGGCGCGACCTGACCATCAACGCCATGGCCGAGGATGCGGACGGTCACGTCATCGATCCTTTCGGCGGTCAGGCCGATCTGGCCGCCCGCCGGCTGCGGCACGTGTCGCCGGCATTCGCCGAAGATCCGGTGCGCATCCTGCGCGTGGCGCGCTTTGCGGCGCGCTTTCACCGTCTGGGCTTCGTGGTGGCGGACGAAACCTTGGAGCTGATGCGGCGCATGGTCGAGGCCGGCGAAGCCGACGCCCTGGTGCCGGAGCGGGTCTGGCAGGAGTTCGAGCGGGCGCTGCGCGAGCCCGATCCGCAGCGCTTCATCGGCGTGCTGCGCGACTGCGGCGCGCTGGCAAGGGTGCTGCCGGAACTGGACCGCCTGTTTGGCGTGCCGCAGCCGGCCGAGCCGCACCCGGAAATCGACACCGGTGTGCATGTGCTGATGGTGCTGGAACAGGCCGCGCGCCTGAGCCCCGACCCGCAGGTGCGCTTCGCCGCCCTGCTGCACGATCTGGGCAAGGGCAGCACGCCGCCGGCCGAGTGGCCCAGCCATCACGGGCACGAGGCGCGCGGCGTCGGGTTGCTCAAGACGCTGTGCGAGCGCCTGAAAGTGCCGGTGGCGTACCGGGAACTGGCGATCGCCGTCGCCCGCGACCACGGCAACGCCCACCGCGCGCTGGAGCTGCGCCCCGGCACGCTGCTGGAAGTGCTGGAACGCACCGACGCCCTGCGCCGGCCGCAGCGTTTCGCGCAGTTCCTGCTGGCCTGCGAGGCGGATCACCGCGGCCGCACGGGCTTCGAGAATCGGCCCTACCCGCAGGCGCGGCGGCTGCAACTGCTCCGGTGGAATCTCCTCCAGCTTCCCGCGTACAAACTCGTAGTTGCCCAGCAGTCCGTGGCTATAGGTGCAGTCGAGCCGGTGCAGTTCCAGGTGTTCCTCAAAACTTTCCATGCGCAAAAACCGCTTCAGCGTGCTCGCCTTCATCCGCTGCACATCCTTGAACCGCAGGTGATGCGCCACCAGCGCTTGCACCTGCGCCGTCTGAGCGGCGGAAAAGCGGAATCGCTCCAGGATACGCCCGGCCATCTCCGCGCCTGCTTCCGCATGCCCGTCGAAACGGATCCGGTCCGCGACGCGAAAAGTGGGCGGCTTGCCCACGTCGTGCAGTAGCACACCCAGAGCCAGCGTGAGGGAAGGATCCCGCATCCCGTCCAGCATCATGCGCGTGTGGATCCATACATCGCCTTCCGGGTGAAACTCGGGCGGCTGTTTCACCCCGCGCATGGCCGCCACTTCGGGCAGCAGTTCGGCCAGCAGCCCGCTCTCCTCCATCCACTCCATCCCGCGCCGCGCCCCGCCTTCGGTGAGAATGCGCGACAGCTCCTCGCGTATGCGTTCGGCCGAAACCTTGTGTATATTCTTGCGGCACTGCTGCATCGCGGACATGGTTTCCGGCTGGATCGTGAATCCCAGCCGCGCCGCAAAGCGCACCGCGCGCAACAGGCGGAGATGGTCCTCGGCAAACCGTTGCTCCGGATCGCCGACAGTGCGGAGCACGCATCCCTGCAGATCCGCCTGGCCGCCCGCGAAATCGAACACCTCGCCCGAAACCGGATCGAGAAACATCGCGTTGATGGTGAAGTCGCGCCGCAAGGCGTCCTGGCGCGGGTCGGTTTCATACTCGACTTTCTCCGGACGCCGCCCGTCCTGATAGGAGTGGTCGCTGCGAAAAGTCGCCACCTCCACCTGCGCGCCATCCATTCGCACCAGCACAACACCAAAGTGCGCACCGACCAGATCGGTATCGGGAAACAGCCGGACCACCTCGTCCGGCCGGGCGCTGGTGGCGATGTCGAAGTCGTCCGGCGCGCGGCCCAGCAACAGGTCGCGCACACAGCCACCCACCAGATAGGCGGTAAATCCGGCCTCGCGCAGCCGGGCAATCATGAACTTTACTACACCAGGGATATTCGCATTCTGCACTGTCTTGATCGTAGAATAGGCAGGCGGGGAATGCAGGCCCCTTTATGACTGACGCAGAATCGCAGCCTTCCAAACAATTTTCCCAAACCTCAAAAGTAGTCATCGCGACCACCGTCGCCCTTACTTTCATCTCCTTTTGGCGTGGCGCCGCCATTGTCCTCAGCGATCTCGCCTCGACGATGTTCTACGTCGGCGGCATCACCGAGCAGGCCATCGGCAAGGCCGCTCCCTGGTTCGTGATGGCGGTCATGATCTTCAGCTTCGCCGTACGCTCCATCTACATGGAAAGCTGCAGCATGTTTGTGCGCGGCGGCGTGTATGTAGTGGTGCGCGACAGCATGGGCCCGTTGATGGCCAAGATCTCGGTGTCGGCGCTGGTGGTGGACTACTTGCTTACCGGCCCCATCAGCTCGGTCAGCGCCGGCCAATATCTGGGCCGCTTGTTCAACGAAATGAGCGAGCTCATGCACATCGACGCTCATGTGGATCCCAATACCTTCGCGATGTATTTCGGACTGGTGGTCACGGCCTACTTCTGGTGGCAAAACGTGAAAGGGATTCACGAGTCCAGCGGCAAGGCGCTGCGGATCATGCAGATCACCACCGTCATGGTGGTAATTTTGCTCGGCTGGTGCGCTTTCACACTGATCTCGCGCGGGAACGTGCAGCTTCCGCCCGCCCCTATAGCCTCCAATCTGCGATTTACCAAAGAGTCCCTCGGCTGGCTCGACGGGACATTCTGGCCGCAAGTGGCTGGCGTGGGTCTGTTAATTGCCTTTGGGCACTCGCTTCTCGCCATGAGCGGCTTTGAAACGTTGGCCCAGGTTTATCGCGAGATCGGCTATCCCAAGCTGAAGAACTTGAAGATTACCGCCAACACCGTGTGCATCTACGCCGTCGTCAGCACCGGACTCATCAGCATCCTGGCGGTGATGATCATTCCCGACAACATCCGTGCCAACTACTACGACAACCTCATCGGCGGGTTGGCGATGAGCCTCTCCGGACCCTATGCATTGCGGCTCGGCTTTCATATTTTCGTGGTGGTCGTCGGCACGCTGATTCTTTCCGGCGCCGTCAATACGTCCATGATCGGGGCCAACGGAATTCTCAACCGCGTGGCCGATGATGGCGTCCTGCTGGACTGGTTCCGGAAGCCGCAGAAGAAGTTCGGCACAACCTCCCGCATTGTCACCTTGATTGCGGTCTTGCAAGCCGCGACGATTGTCGGCAGCCAGGGTGACATGCTGCTTCTCAGCGAAGCGTACGCTTTTGGCGTGGTTTGGAGCTTTTTCATGAAGTCCCTCGGGGTGCTGGCCCTGCGGTTCCAGAGGCACGACCAGGAATACAAGACCCCGCTGAACTTCCATATCGCCGGACGCGAGATCCCCGTCGGCCTGATCTCGGTCACGTTAATGTTGTTGCTGGTGGCCATTGCCAACCTGCTCACCAAGAAGGTGGCCACCATCTACGGCGTTTCCTTCACGCTGGTCTTCCTCGCCATCTTCCTGCTGTCGGAATATATCAATCTCCGCTCTCATGCGCATGAGGAGAAGGCGCTCGAGGAATTCAATCTCGACTATCACCCCGAAGTGGACGCTGGCGGCATACACGCCAGGAGCGGATCGGTTCTGGTTGCCGTGCGCGACTACACGCGGCTGTTCCACCTGAAGAAGGTACTCGAGAAAACCAATCTGCGCCGCCACGACATCATCGTCATGACCGCGCGTCAGGTGAGCGCCGGCTCGGCCGAGCATGCGCTCAAGGAGTCCCAGCTGTTCTCCAAATATGAGAAGGAGCTGTTCAGCCACGTCGTCACCGTTGCCGAGAAGGAAGGCAAGCCGGTGGAGTTGCTGGTGGTTCCCGCCATGGATCCATTTGACGCAATGGTACAGGCCGCCAACAGCCTGAAGGTCTCGCGCCTGGTGACCGGCGTATCGGGGAACATGAGTTCGGAGGAACTGGCGCGACGAATCGGGCTCGCCTGGGAAAAACTTCCTGATCCCAAACACGCATTCTCTCTCGAAGTGATTACCCCGGACCGTCCCTCCACCTTCGTCAACCTCGGGCCCCATCCGCCGCGGCTTTGGCCCGAGGACGTGGACCGCTTACACGACATCTGGCTCGACCTGAGTTCGGATGAGCGCCTCGGTTCCAACCTCCATCATCGCGATGTAGTGCGCGTGGCCCTCATGCGGCTGGAGCAGGAGATGACTGGCCCGGACCGCGAGGCCATTCAGGCCGAGCTCCTCAAGGAACTCAGAAAAAGTTAGCGTCCGGCTCCGCCCAGAGCGTGATTATTTGCCGGCCCTCACTGGCGCGCCGTCTTTCAAAGCACCCGAGGATTGAACGATAATCTGTTCCCCGCCCGTGAGCCCGGATGCCACCTGAATCCACTCCGGCGACTGAAGACCCGTCTCCACCACTGCCCGGCGGGCGACCCCGCTTTCCACCCTGTAGATCACGCGATCGGACCCCTCGGTGCGAAGCGCGGCGATTGGAACAGTCAACGCCCCTGGCAGGCTCCGAAGTGTGAGCGCAACCTTGGCCGTGGCGCCGGGATGCAGATGATCGCCTCGATTGGTCAGATCGACTTCCGTGCGCATCGTTCGGCTGGCCGGATTCAGAACACCAGCCGTTCGGCTCACCCGCGCGGAGATAGGTTCTCCGGCAAGCCCCTCCACCCGCACTGACGCCGGGGTCCCCACTCTCACCCGGGATCAATGTTGGGGCGAAAATAATCCCGGACGACGCTGACCCCGGTCATCCTTCTCCATCACCTCGGCCGGCATTCCTGGATACAGAGTCAGGATCTGCACCGCGGGCGTCTGGAAAGCGGGCAGTATGTCGGTGGGAATGCGGCTGAGAGCCACTCCGCTAAGCAGCATTACCGTCAGCGCCCCGATCACCACGGCATACGGGTTGCGCAGGGATCCGCTGACCATTGATCGCATTCCTATCCAATCAGCCGTCGTAATTTCCTGTCAGGACGGGTTGTTTCCCTTGCCCAGGATCTCGTTCATCAGCGCCTGCTGCTTGAGTTCCTTGCGCGTGGGAGGAACAATGCAGCGCCGGTAATCGTGCTCGTTGTAACAGGACTTACAGCGCACCTTGGCCGCCACCTTCTCCAGCAAGGAGACGATCAAGTGGTTGGTAAGCCGCTTGCACTTGACGCAATAGTCGTCGATCTCGTCGCCCAGACGATGCTCTGCCATTGGATCCTCCGGCCAGTGCCTGAATGCGCCAGTATAGCGAACTGCGCCCGCTTATGGGTGAACCGGCAGGCCGAGAGCGTGCCAGATCAGCCCTACGATGGCCGCGCCCAGGATCACCCACACCGTATCCAGCTTTGTCCGCACCAACACCACAAAGCTGATCGTGGCGGTGACAACCGTCAGCGGCGAGACCCAGGCGTCGCGCGCCATCGGAATCGTCGAGGACAACAGTAGCCCGGCCGCCGCCAGAACCACCGCCCGTATGGTTCTTTGTACCGCCTCATGCTCGGCGCGGCCGCCGAGAAACCGCATCAGGGCAATGATGAGGAACGCGGGCGTCATCATGGCCAGGCATCCGGCGATGGCTCCGGGTACTCCAGCCGCGAAATATCCGACGCAAACCAGGTAGAGTCCTAATGGCCCGGGGCCCATCCGCGCCACAGCCACCGAAGTGTTCAACTGGCGTTCAGTCAGCGCCCCCCGCACCACGACTAGATCGTGACGAATGATGGGCAGCGAGGATAATCCGCTGAAGCTGAGCAGCGTCGCCTTCACCAGGAGCAGGTACAGCAACAGGACGTTCAACGCTGTCCCCGCTCCTTCCAGAAAAACCCGCACGCGGCCGCCAGCGCCAGCACCAGGAGCGGAGATAGGCCCATCCCGAAGTTGGCCGCCAGCGCTCCCCCGGTAAGCAGCGCACACCGCCCAAGCCCCGCCTCACGCAGCCGCGGCCGCACCAGCAGCGCGGCGCTGGCCAGCATCATCGCGGCGACGCTGGCAAAGATGGTTCCCGCGGCGGCGCTCACAATGGCGTTGTTCTCCCATCGTTGATAGGCAGCCAGCAGCCACACGGCCAGCATCGCCGATGGCGCGCTGACGGCCAGCACGGCTATGACCGCGCCTCCTGCGCTTCTCATCAACCATCCTGCGCCGGCGCAAAAGGCAAGCACGTTGGTGCCGGGCGTGAGCCGGGCCAGGCTGTAGGCGAGGCCAAACTGCTCCTGGGTCAGCCATCGTTTGCGATCCACCAGTTCGATCTGCAACGCCGCCATGGTCGGGTCGCCGCCGCCAAAGGTGAGGTTCCCGACACGTAGAAAAAGGCCCGTGAACTGGCGCAGGTTTGGCCGCATTGCCTGTTACTGTACCCCTGTTACTGTATCATCGATAAGTGGCCGGAAAAGTGAAACAGGAGGAGACGCCCAGGGTGGCCTCTGGCATCTGGCTCCTCATAGCCGCCTCGATCCTTATATCCGCCATGGTGGGCGGAGCCATCTACTACTTCCTGCGCCCCAAGCCTTCCCCGCCTAAGGTCGTGGCCGTCGAGCCGGAACTCGCGCCGGGCGTCGAAGTCAGCTTCACCGGAACCGTGCAGGCGCGTCACATCGTGCTTGTTCCCGCTCCGATCGAAGGCACCCTGGAAAACGTTGATATCGAGGTGGGCCACGAAGTGTCGGAAGGCCAGCTCCTGGCCCGTATCAAAAACACCAGCCTCGAAGCCTCCAAGACGGCGGCCATGGAGACAAAGGAAACGGCCCAGTCCCGCGTGAATAACCTCGAGAGTGCTTTGATCGCCGCCCGGCTGGAAGCCTCGCGCGCCTCCGCCGAGGCCTCCCGTGCGCGGCTCGAATTTGAAAGAACCGAAAAGCTCGCCTTGCGCCAGCAGATGCTGTTGCGCGAAGGGGCCACGGCGCGGCTCGTCTACGAAAAGGCGCAGAAAGATTTTCAGGGCGCATCGGCTGACTACGACGCGATGCGCAGCAGCGCCAGGATGGAGCAGGACCGCGTGGAGTCTCTCGTCCGCGATCTGGAGTCCGCGCGCAAGAACCTGGAAGCGGCCTCCACCCAACTGGAGGCGGCTGCCGCGGATCTGACCGGAGCCGACGTCCTCTCCCCGGCGGACGGCATCCTGACCGGGACCCGCGCCAAGGCCGGCGACGAGGTGACCATGGATATTCCCGACCTGTTCCAGATCGGCGTCGATCCCGGCCAGTTGCAGGTGGCCATTGATCCGGATCCGCGCGTCCGCGCCAAACTGAAAACAGGGCTCCCCGCCCTGGTGCAGGTGCTGGAACTGTCCAAGGACGCCATCGAAGGTGAGCTCAAGCTGAGCGAAGACGGAAAGGTGCTGGTGGAGTTCAACACCACTGACCCGTTTCTCAAACCGGGACTGTCGGCCATTGTGAAGATCAAGCTACCATAGTGGTTGGTAGCCCCCATGCAATTTCTTCACAACAGCCTGCTGGAACTGATCACCCAAACATCTTCGAACCTGCCCCCGGATGTGCGCGCCGCCATGGGCATCGCGATTCAGACCGAGACCCCCGGAACCCAATCCTCGCAAGCCCTCGGCGTCATCGCCTCCAACATCGACATGGCGCAGGAGGAAGAGGGCCCCATCTGCCAGGACACCGGCATGCCCACCTTTCTGATTCACACCCCGGTCGGCGTGAATCAGATTGTGATTAAAAGAGCGATCCATGCGGCGGTGGCCGAGGCCACCCGTCTCGGGAAGCTGCGCCCCAATTCGGTGGACTCCATCACCGGCCAAAACAGCGGCAACAACCTCGGCGCTGAGACTCCTGTGATTCACTTCGAGCAGTGGGAGCAGGACGAGATCGAGGTCAAGCTGATCCTCAAGGGCGGCGGCTGCGAGAACAAGAACATTCAGTATTCCCTGCCCTGCGAGCTCGACCACCTGGGCAGCGCGGGCCGCAATCTGGAAGGCGTGCGCAAGTGCATTCTTCATTCCGTCTGGCAGGCGCAGGGGCAAGGTTGCGCCCCGGGCGCGGTGGGCGTGTGCATCGGCAGTGACCGTGCGCACGGCTACGTGCTGGCCAAGCAGGAACTGTTCCGATCTCTGGACGACGTCAATCCGAACCCGGTGCTGGCGAAGTTGGAAACCGCGATCATGGAGGAGGCCAATCGCATAGGTGTCGGAGCCATGGGCTTTGGCGGCAAGTCGTCCCTGATCGGCTGCAAGATCACGGCCGCCAACCGTTTGCCGGCCAGCTTCTTCGTCTCGGTGGCCTATGATTGCTGGGCCTACCGCCGGCTGGGCGTCCATTTGGATGTCTCCGGCGGAGCCATTACAAAGTGGCTCTATCGTGATCCGGAGCGGAAGATTGAGCGTATGGCCTCGGCCGAAGGTTTCCCGCTGACCGGCCGCGAGGTGATTCTCACCCCTCCCATCAGCGAGGAGACGATTCGCGCCTTGAAGGTGGGCGACGTGGTTCTCATTGACGGCGAGATGTTCACCGGGCGCGATGCGGTGCACGCGCACCTGATGAAGAACGATCCGCCGGTGGACATGCGCGGCTCGGTGCTCTATCACTGCGGACCTGTGATGCTGAAGCAGGGCGAGCAATGGGTCATGAAAGCGGGAGGCCCCACCACCTCCAGCCGCGAGGAGCCCTATCAGGCCCACGTGATCGGCAAGTACGGCGTGCGCGTGGTGATCGGCAAGGGAGGCATGGGCGCAAAGACGCTGGCCGCCTTGCACGAACACGGCGCTGTGTATCTCAACGGCATTGGAGGAGCGGCGCAATACTACGCCCGAAGCGTTGAGAAGGTGCTCGGCGTGCACCTGATGGAGTTCGGAATTCCGGAAGCGATGTGGCATCTGAAGGTCCACCACTTCATGGCGATAGTGACCATGGACGCACACGGCAACAGCCTCCACAAGGACGTCGAGGAGCAGACAGGCGCGCTTCTGCAGCAACTCCAAAAAGTGTAGGGAAAGCCCAATTCCGGCAATGGATTTGCTAGAATTGAAGCTGTTCTGGCCAGGTAGCTCAGTCGGTAGAGCGCAGCCCTGAAAAGGCTGGCGTCGGCGGTTCGATTCCGTCCCTGGCCACCACATTTTAAAGCACTTAGCGGCGACCATTTTTCCTCAATCTAGCCCAGAGACACAATACGGACATATCGGGGAGGGTTGAATCATCGGGTACCTGTCCCAGATTCTTCATTGGTAAGCGCGCCAGCTTGGCATACCGCTCGGTCATTTTGACGTTCGAGTGACCCAGAATCTTGGCGAGTTCCTAGAGATCCCCGCCATTCATCATGTACCAACTCGCAATATCGAAAACCAGTGATCCCGGCCAGATCGAGCAATGTTCGAAAACTGCCCTCTACTCGACGTTCTCAATTCTGTTGAAACTTTAACTCCAACTGGCTCGCCCGCGGGAAAAGAATATTGTTCTCGAGGTGAATGTGCATGTGGAGGTCGGCTTCCAACGCCTTCAGACCTTCAAACAGCGCCCGGTAGGTGGGACAGGCGTCGTCCGGTAGATTGTAGTCTTGTGTGAGGCGCCTCATCGTCTGCAAAGCGGCGCCTGCACTGTCGTGTTCATGTTCCATCATCCGGATGGGGTTGTTTACGGAACCACAGTGACTACCCGGAAGACGGTCGCCTGCAATCCCGGCTTGCTCCATACGGCTGATGAGAGGGAATAGGATCATCTCCTCCTTCATCATGTGGGAGATGAGTTCGGAGTGGAGTTCTTCAAAGGTTCGGGCCAGAGGGTATAGGGTGTCGCCGTGATTGGACGCGTGTGCCGCTATCACCTTCACCATGCGGCTCTGTATCGCCGGGAGTTCATTCCTCAAGAAAGTATGGTGCCGGGCAACAATATAGCCGGACAATTCCTCCAGTCCCGCAGTGGCCCAGTCGCGATCCTCGACGGCGGGCGTGGCCCGCTCCACTTCCTTCATCAGATCAATTGGCGAAATCTGGCTGCTTTCACAGGCGAGGGTGAATGGCTGCGCCCCACCGCAACAATAGTCAATCCCGTACTTTTCAAAGATTCGGGCGGCAGCGGGGTTCTCCGCGGCGATCTGACCAACGGTCTCCTGACTTGTCATATCCGTGAGTGCCTCCTATTGCACGGTTCCAGTGTGCCCCAGGGGGGCGGAGGAACGCTGTAACCAATGTCACATCGCCTGGCGCTTCGCGTCCGGATTTTGGCAATTCGATTGCCCTGATAGAGCAAGAACCGGCAAAGTCAGCGTGTTTGCGCGCAGATGTGCGTATTTACCCCACTCTTGATGCGTCAATTCGCGCCATGGAAGGAATAGGAGGGATAGCAAGGCCATGACATCGTCACGCAGATCGTTTATGGGAGTTGCGGGTGCCGCTCCATTGGCAGCAGGAGCAGCGCGGGACCGTTTCAGCGCCAACGACCGTATGGGCATCGGGATCATCGGAGCCGGCGGCAGGGGACGGTACCACCTGGCCGATCTGTTGAAGCTGAAGCAGGAGAATTGCGCGGTGACCGGCCTGTGCGATGTTCACCGGCCAAGTCTGGACTCCGTATCGAAGAAAGTCTCGGCCGACTATGGCCTGGAGGCGAGGAAGACAACCAACTATCGCGAACTGCTGAGCTGGAAAGAGGTGGATGCCGTCATCATCTCCTCGCCCGACTTTACGCATAGCGAGATGCTGGCGGAGGCCGTCAAGGCCGGCAAGGACGTCTATTGCGAAAAGCCGATGGGAACAGTGTTGGAAGATGCCCGGCGTGCGTTCTTCGCGGTGAAGCAATCCGATCGCGTGGTGCAGATCGGGACGCAGCGGCGCAGTGATCCGGGATTGATGGGCGCGGCGAAGCTGATGCAACAAGGGGTGCTGGGCGCTGTAACGCGCGTGGACATGGAGGTCCATTTCCAGGAGGCACGCTGGCGGCGCGACTATTCCGGCATCCGGAAAGAGGATGTGGATTGGCCGCGATTCCTGATGGGCCGCTCGGACCGTCCGTTTGACGCACGCCGGTTCCGTGAATGGCAACTCTTCCGGGACTACACTAATGGACTTCCCGGCTTGTGGATGAGCCACTACATTGATCTGGTCCCCTGGTTCCTGGGAAGCCCATATCCGAACTCTGCTGTCGCACAGGCCGGAGTCTACCTCTGGAAGGATGGCCGCGAAACGGAAGATGTCTTCCAGGCGTTGCTGGAATACCCTCATGACTGCCTGGTGCGTTGGGCGATGAGCCTGACCAACGCCAGCCCAGGCCGCAATGATTGGTACGGCACGCGCGGAATGCTCAATGCCGAAACCATGACCGTCTCCGGCGCCGGCAGCAAACAGAAAGACCGCATCGAGAAGGACATCGCCATCCAGAAGGAAACGACGGATTCGCATATGGAGAATTTCCTGCGGTGCGTGCGGACGCGTCAACAGCCCCGCGCGGGGATACAGGCGGGATTCTCCCACGCGGTTGCCGGATGCATGGCCGCCGAAGCGCTGAGAACCGGACGCTGCGTACGATTCGATTCGGAACGCCTTGAGATGGTATGAGGCGGCGCGAGTTTCTAGGGGCGATGGTTCCAGCAGCGATGCGCGGGGCGGCCGCGCCGGTGCTGAGGGTGGAGGTGTTCCCTGTCATCTATCCGGTCACGGGGCACTTCCGGTTCTTTCCAAAGCCGGAGCGGCCGGCCGTTTTCGTGAAGATCACCTGCGAGGATGGCACAGCCGGGTGGGGGCAAAGTGTTCCTACTCACACCTGGAGCTACGAAACCATCGAGTCTGTCACTTCCACGCTGCGGCAATACCTGGCGCCGTTGCTGATCGGGCGGAACCCTTTGGATATCGCCGGAGCCCACCTGGCGATGGACCGGGCGATCTCCCCTTCCTTTTCCACCGGCATGCCGATTGCCAAGGCCGGCATCGACCTGGCTCTGCATGACTTGGCCGGCAAGATCACGGGAACATCGGTGGCCGGGCTATGGGGCCGAAAACCAAGCGACCGGGTGGAGTTGAGTTGGACACTGAACCCGAGAACCCTGGAAGAATCAGCGTCGTTGATGGAGGAAGGAACCCGGCGCGGGTACCGGCACTTCAACATCAAAGTGGCTCCGGATCCGCGCTTCGATGTGGAATTGGCCAAGCTGGTCCGCCGGTCAGCACCGGACTGTTTTCTCTGGGCCGACGCTAACGGCGGCTACGATGTTACCACCGCGTTGGCAACAGCTCCGAAACTGGCCGACGCTGGAGTGGACGTGTTGGAGCAACCTGTAGCGGCCAACCGCTTGTCCGGTTTTGCCGCGCTCAAAAAACAAGGCGCGTTGCCCATCCTGATGGATGAAGGCGTCGTCTCTTCGGTGGAACTGATCGAGTTCATCCGATATCAGTTGCTGGATGGTGTGGCTATGAAGCCTGCGCGCACGGCCGGGCTGTGGGATGCGCGGCGGCAGGTGGAGATTCTGCGGGAGGCCGGACTGATGGTGCTCGGCAGCGGACTGACTGACCCGGATGTTTCCCTGGCCGCTTCACTGGCCCTGTTCGGAGCATTTCAACTGACGCATCCGGCGGCTCTGAATGGGCCACAGTTTCTCACGCGCAGTTTTTTGCGGAAGCCCTTCCAATTGCACGATGGAGGGCTGGCCGTGCCGCACGGGAACGGGTTGGGGGTTGAGGTGGATGAGGAGACGGTAAGGAAGAACACGTCATGAGATGGATTACCTGGCTCATCGCGTGCAGCCTATCGGCGGGCTCGTTTGAATGGCGGGAGCAAGACGCCTCCAGGCTCGAATTGACGGAAAATGGCCAGACGGTGTTCGTGTACAACCATGGGCCCGGAAGACAGTGCTGCTATCTCCACCCGGTGCAATCGCCCAACGGAGTGGTGGTCACCGACGACGGTCCGGCTGACCACAAACATCATCGAGGACTATTCTGGGCCTGGCCCATCGTGGAGGTGGCGGACCAACGATCCGACCTGTGGTTGATGAAGGGCGCCGAGCATCGCTTTGAGAGAATCCTGGAGCGGAACGCAAGCGAATCGCAGGCGGGCCTTAAGGCTGAGCATTCCTGGATGGTGCAAAGGAAACGCGCCGTCCGCGAGACCATCTCGATCTTTGTCCGCCCGAGCACCGGCCAGACAAGGAAAATCGAGTTCACCCTCACCCTGGAGGCGCCTGAGGCAGCGGTGCGGATTGCCGGAGCACCCGAGAGCGGAAAGGGCTATGGCGGATTCAGCGCGCGGTTCGCGCCGCGCACAAATACGGTGATCCAGAGCAGTGATGGTCCGGTGCTGGCCGATGAGGACCATTTCGCGCATGCCTGGGCCGAGTTGACGGGAAGTTTCCCAAAAGGCCGCGCGGGGCTGCGGATTGCCTCCGATAATCACAACCAGGGCTATCCGAACCAATGGTGTTTACGCCCCTACGGATTTGTGGGCGCATCGTTCCCCGGAACCGCCTTCTATACGCTGCTGCCGGGCAAACCGGTCACATTACGGTATGAGGTAACGCTGTTTGACGCGCCGGTGTGGGGCCACTTTTTCGCGCCCGGAAAGACACGCGTCCTGATTCTCTCCGGCCGCAACAATCACGACTGGCGCAGCACGACCCCCCAACTCCGCCAGATCCTGGAGGAGACAGCGCGCTTTGATGTACGAGTGATCGAGGAACCTTCCGGTCTCACCGCGCAGGCGCTGGAGCCGTACGATGTTCTGGTCTCCGACTACAACGGCCCTCGTTGGGGCGCCTCCACCGAGCAAGCGGTGGAGCAATTCGTTGCCTCGGGAAAAGGGTTTGTGGCAACGCACGCCGCCAGCTACGCTTTCGGCGACATGGAGATTCTGGGAGACAAGCATGTGAAGACCGGATTGCGGGAAGCGGCGTGGCCCGCCTACGGAGAGATGTTGGGAGTGCGATGGTCGGCCGGGCCACCGCGCAGCGGTCATGGCAAGCGGCATACATTCCGTGTCCGGTGGACGGATCGCAAACATCCGATCGCAGCAAACATGGAGGAGAGCTTTGCCATCTCCGATGAGCTGTACCACAATCTGGTCCTGCAGCCGCCGGCGCGCGTGATCGCCACCGCCTTTGATGCACCGGAAATGAATGGCACCGGCAGACAGGAGCCGATCGCGTGGACCACGCAGTTCGGCCAGGGACGCGTGTTCTACACCACGCTGGGCCACGATTTTGCGGCGATGAGCGCGCCTGGATTCACAGTAATGATTGTCAATGCGGTGGCCTGGGCCGCAGGGACTCGCACATTCTAAGAAATAAACAAGTAAGGATATGAGAATATGCCCGCTTCTGATCTCACTCTATTTCCCGCTCCCGTGGAGGTTCACCCCAAAGGGACTGGCGCGCGACTGCTGTTGACCTCCGTCTTTGGCCCATACGCGCAGGACGACGCCTTTGGCGGACGGGCCATCAATCCGATGGAGCTGTACCACAACCAGGTGACCCGGGCGCAGGGCGCTTTCTCGCTGCGGATGTTTCATCGCTCCTGGGGCATCATGATGATCCAGAGCAATATCTCGGCTCCGTCCACTGTTCTGGATTTCCCCACGCGGGAACGGTTCGCCGAAGAGCTGAGAGCGCATCGCTACGACGTGGTGGGCATCTCCTCCATCATTGTGAATGTAGGAAAAGTGCGCGAGATGTGCCGCATGGTGCGAGAGCTTTCGCCGGGCGCAGTTGTTGTGGTGGGCGGGCACGTCGCCGCAATTCCAGGCATTGAAGAGATGGTGGATGCCGACTTCATTGTCAAAGGAGACGGGGTCTCCTGGATGCGCGCCTATCTGGGCGAGGACCCGGCAGCGGCGGTCCGGCAGCCGCAGGTACTTTCCGGATTCGGGCATCGGGTAATGGGTCTCACGCTGCCCCGCAAAGGATCAACGGCTGCCACAGTTGTCCCATCCGCCGGCTGCCCGTTGGGGTGCAATTTCTGCACCACCTCCTCATTCTTTGGAGGCAAAGGCAAGTTTCTGAATTTTGTGGAGACTGGAAAGGATCTGTTCCGGGCCATGTGTGAATTGGAAGAAAAGCTGGGAGTAAAGTCGTTCTTTGTGATGGACGAGAATTTTCTTCTCTACCGGCGTCGGGCGATGGAATTGTTGGAACGGATGGAAGCAAGCGCCAAGAGCTGGAGCTTGTACGTCTTCTCCTCCGCCAATGCGATCCGGAAATACACCATGGAGGAACTGGTTCGGCTAGGGATCTCGTGGTTGTGGATGGGCCTGGAGTCGCCCAAGTCCAGCTACGCCAAACTCGAGGACACCGATACGGTGGAGATGGTACACGATCTGCAAGCGCATGGGATCAAGGTGCTTGGTTCCACTATTGTGGGCCTGGAACATCACACGCCAGAGAACATTCAAGAAGAGTTGGAGCACGCCGTCTCGCACGATACCGATTTTCACCAGTTCATGCTCTACACTCCGGTACCCGGCACCCCGCTTTACAGGCAGATGGAAGAGGAGGGGCGGCTGCTGGACGTCGACCTGGCTGACATACACGGCCAGCACAAGTTCAATTTCGAGCACGCCGCCATCTCGCGGGACCAGTCGAAGCGGTTTCTCGATTGGGCCTTCATGCGGGACTTTCAACGCAACGGGCCGAGCATCTACCGCATCTGCCGAACCACGCTGAACGGTTGGAGACGGTACAGGAGCCATCCGGAGGCCAGAATCCGCCAGCGCTTCGAAAACGAAATTGGATCCCTCAAGAACGTGTATGGCGCCGCCCTATGGGCGATGGAGCGTCACCTGGACGATGCCGAGCCGGCCGTGAAAAACCGCATCCGGGAACTCCGGCAGGAACTGGCAAAGGAGTTCGGACTCGCATCCAGGGTGATCACGGCGCTGCTTGGCCCAATGCTACTGTGGACCTCACGGCGTGAAGAGAAACGACTGGCGCGGGGGTGGACCTGGGAACCGCCCGTGTTTGTTGAGCGCAAGAACTGGGAATCGGCATAGCTTCAATTGTGATAGTGCAGGCTTTCACTCAGGAATGGATCCTGCACCGGAACAGCGGGGGCCTGGCGCATGCGCCTAATAAAAACCAAGAGGAACACTGCCAGCGCACCGGCGAAAAGAAACGCTTCCAGGATGCCAAGAGAGGGTCCCGAATTCGAGACCGCCGGAGCCACCATCAGGTAAAGATCGAGACAACGGCCCAGCAGGACCACCACTGCAACGCGGGCCAGAACAACCGGGTTACGCTTAGGCGGCCGGGGCATCAATACTGCAAACGGAACGGCCCAGTTCAAGAGCATGTTGAGGATGAATAGAGGGAGCCAGAATCCTTGTGTCCTTTGGATATAGTAGGTGGTCTCTTCCGGAATATTCGCATACCAGATGAGCATGTACTGGCTGAACCAGATGTACATCCAGAACGTGGTAAAAGCGAAGAGGAGTTTTCCAAGATCGTGGAGATGTTCCTCGTTGACGAAGTCGGCCAGAGGTCCGCGGGCACGCAGCCACAACACAAGGAGAGTCATCATTGCCAGCCCGCTGGAGAAAAGTCCGGCGAAGTTGTACACGCCAAAAATCGTGCTGTACCAATGCGGCTCCAATGACATCATCCAGTCCGTACTGGCCAGCCAGAAGGTAATCGCGAACACTGGCAGGAATGCGACGGAGTAGCGGATGTTGCGGCGCGTGTGGCGCACGCCGCCATCCTGATCCTGACGTCTCGAAACACGAACGATGGCGATGGAGAACCCGATCCAGAGGGATACGTAGAAGGCGGCTCGAAACAGGAAGAACGGCATGCTCAACCAGGCGCCTTTGAAACCGGAAAGGTGGTGCCCGCTTTCAGCCGCCCAAGGATACAAAAAAGGATGAATCAGGAAAACCACGGCCAAGCCGAGCGCACCATACGGGATGGCAGCGGTCATAGCTTCCGGCACCCGGCGAAAGGCGACACTCCACCCCGCTCCGGAAGCATATTGCAAAGCGACAAAGAACAAGCCCGACAAGCCGAGCGACAACAATAGGAAGCTTGCCATCAGCAAAGCCGGCCAGGCGCGTTCCGGGGACAGAAATGCTCCGGCCAGGAATGCTGCCGCGCCCGAACCGGCCAGCAACCAAAGCGTGGTGACAGTTCGTGGACTGGGCCGAATGGAGAACTCAGGCATGTTCATGGAAGTTTCGTCTCCTGGTTGCTAGCTGCCACGGGCGACGTTGCAGCGCGCTGCAGCGCTCGCAAATGAAGAATCGCTTTCCATCGGTCTTCCCGCGACATCTGGCTCGCGTAGCCAGGCATGTTTTTCTGTCCGTACGTGATGATGTGAAACAGTTGTCCGTCCCTGAGATGGACGGCATTTTCAGCCAGTAGTGACTGTGGGGGCGGGAATCCACGCAGCGTGACCGGACCATCACCCTTTCCGCCGGCTCCGTGGCAGGTGATGCAAAAAGTGGTAAACAAGACCGCGCCTCGCGCCACCGCTTTTGTGTCCTCTGGTTGGAATGGGTTGTGCAGTTCCAGGCCGGCGCGGAAAGCATCCTCTGGCTTTGCCTGATACCGGAGAGGAAGAAAGCCCCGGGCAATGGCGCCGCGCGGCGGGGTTTGCAGGGTCTTTCCATCGGGAAAATTTGGATTCTCCGAAAAGGACTCATAGGGCACAGCGTGCACCATCTCCGGCAGCCACTCGTCATTGGGCTTCGACATATCCCTGCGAATGCCGTAATTGAGGGTAACTGCGCCAACCAGAAGGATGAGCAAGAAGACATTCAGGCGCATGGACTCAGCCCTCCTCCACTCTTTCCTCTACATGAAGCGCGTGGAATTTCCGGAGGAGCGCGGTGATTTTGACTGGGTCGAACGAGGCGTCGGACTCCTCCAGCAGGATGGCAAAGCGATCGTTGGTTACGCCCGGCAACAGTCGTTCCGGACTCTTGCCCGGACGCATGCGGCTCACCAGGAAAAAGGCAAACACCGTACTGAGGCCGGCAAACAAGACCATCACCTCAAAGGTGATCGGCACAAAGGCAGGCAGCGAATTCCACGGTTTGCCGCCCACGTTGATGGGCCAGTCTGTCGCTGTGGTCCAGAACTCGAACCAGACTTTGGCTCCGGCGCCCAGCAGGCCCAGCAGGAAGCAGACCCATGGGAGCCGCGAAGGCGAGAGCCCCATGGCGCGATCCAGACCGTGCACCGCGTATGGCGAATACACGTCCACGATCTTCAGATCCAACTCGCGCGCAGCGCGCGTCACGCCGAGGATGTCGCTCTCCCTCTCAAAGAATCCAACCAACAGGCGGCGGCTCATGCGGACATCTCCTCTTTCCGGGTAGCACACGCGAAACGGAGCTGCCGTCCGCGGCGGCAGCTGGCGTGTTTCCGTCCGTATGGGGCGCGGACGGCGCCCTTCGCGCTAGCGTTTTCCATAACTCAACACTCCTTTCACCTCTCCCATCGCAATCACGGGCAAAATACGGCAGAACAGAAGGAAGCAGGAAAAGAACAATCCGAAGCTGCCAATCAATGTCGCCACCTCAATTACCGTAGGCGAGTAAGAAGTCCAATTAGACGGCAGATAGTCCCGGTGGAGCGACGTAACGACAATTACAAACCGTTCAAACCACATGCCGACGTTGATCAACAGGGAGATGACAAAGACAACGTAAACGCGGGAGCGGACTTTGCGGCTCCAGAGCAGTTGCGGAATCACCACATTGCAACTGAGCATGATCCAATAGGCCCATCCCATCGGACCAAAGGCACGATTGAGGAACGTGAACTCCTCATATTGGTTGCCGGAATAGAGAGCGGTGAAGAACTCGGTCATGTAGGCAAGGCCCACCATCGAACTGGTGAGAATCACCAGCTTGCTCATGACATCCACGTGCCGCAGCGTAATGTAGTCCTCCAGCCCCATCACCTTGCGGGCAATAATCATCAACGTGAGGACCATAGCCATGCCTGAAAAGATGGCTCCGGCAACGAAGTAAGGAGGAAGAATTGTGGTATGCCAGCCGGGGATCACGGAGGTGGCAAAGTCCCAACTCACGATGGTGTGGACGGATACCACCAGCGGCGTCGCCAACCCGGCGAGCAACAGGTAGACCGTCTCATAGCGAAGCCAGGTTCGCGCGGATCCGCTCCAGCCAAGGCTGAAGAAGGCGAACAGACTGCGGCGTGATCCTGGTTTGGCCCGGTCCCGAATGGTGGCCAGGTCCGGAATCAGGCCGACATACCAGAAGGTCAGCGAAATGATGAAGTAGGTGGAGATGGCAAACGCATCCCAGGCAAGCGGCGAGCGGAAGTTAATCCAGAGCGGCCCGCGAAAGTTTGGATACGGGAATATCCAATAGGCGAGCCAAGGCCGCCCCATGTGGATCACCGGAAAGATGCCCGCACAGATGACGGCAAACAACGTCATCGCCTCGGCGGACCGGTTCACCGAGGTCCGCCATTTCTGACGGAACAGAAAAAGAATAGCGGAGATCAGCGTGCCGGCATGTCCTATACCAATCCAAAAGACGAAGTTCGTAATGTCAAAAGCCCACCCGACGGTGTTGTTCAGGCCCCAGCTTCCGATGCCCGTGCTGATCTGGTAGGTCACTGCGGTCAGCCCAACTATGAGAGCGGTGAGGGAGATGAGAAAGGCGGTCCACCACAGGCCGGTAGGCCTGCGCTCCATGGGCGCACAGACATCGTTTGTGACCTGCGCCAAGCTTTTGCCACCCAGAATCAAGGGCTGCCGGAGAGCCGTGTAGATCTCAGCCATGACGGTCTCCCTCGTTTCGGTTGCGAACCAGACGCAAGTAGTTCACAGAAGGCCTCACGTTGATCTCCTCCAGCACGCGGTAGGCGCGTCCATGCCGGCTCAATTGAGAAACACGGCTGGCCGGATCATGGATGTCTCCAAACACAATCGCCTGGGTAGGACAGGACTGTTGGCAGGCGGTCTGTATGGCGCCGTCGGCCACGGAGGCGCCGCGATTTCCCGCCTCAATCTTGGCCTCCTGAATTCTCTGCACGCAGAAGGTGCACTTCTCCATCACCCCGCGCGAGCGGACCGTCACATCGGGATTGAGGACGAGATTGGCCAGCCGGTCCTCGTGCGGATAATCGAACCAGTTGAAGCGGCGCGCCTTGTAGGGACAGTTGTTGGCGCAGTACCGGGTGCCGACGCATCGGTTATAGATCTGCTGGTTCAACCCTTCCTCGCTGTGCACAGTGGCGAGCACGGGACAAACGGTTTCGCACGGGGCATGTTCGCACTGCTGGCACATCATCGGCTGGTGGGCCACGCTGACATCGTCCGGAGGGCCCGAATAGTAACGGTCAATGCGAATCCAGTGCATCTCGCGCCGGCGGCCCATCTCGTCCTTGCCGACTACGGGAATGTTGTTCTCTACCTGGCAGGCCACCACGCATGCCGAGCAACCCGTGCAGGCGTTGAGATCGACGGCCATAGCCCAGCGGTGCCCATTGTAGGGATGATCGCGCGGCCAGAGGTCCTGGCCGGGCGGCTGATAATGAGTTGCGCCCGCCCCGGCGTCCTTCAGATACCCGGTCAAGGTGGCCTCTTGAATAATGGGGCGCGTTGCTCCCGAGGGCGGCGCCAGGTTTTTGGGAACGGTTAAGGAGTGATGGGATTGCGTGATGGCGAGCGCGTGTGTGCGGCCAGTCCTGGTCAGGCGCACGCCGGATCGGGTATAGGTGAGAGACTTTCCGTTCCACTGTAACAGGGGCGCTGCATTCGTTCCCACCAAACCGTTTTCACCCACCGGCTTGCGCCAATTCAGCCACCGCGGACCGGCTTCGGCAAACCGCGCGGAGTCCTTGCGGCCATACCCCAATGCCACCGCGACCACGTTGTCATGCTGACCCGGCTGCAGCAAGACCGGTAGTTCCAAAGATCCATCAGCGCCGGCGTCCACACCAACCACGTCGCCTTCCTTCAGTGAAAGGCGAGCCGCCGCCGCCGGAGACAGGCAGGCGTAGTTATCCCAGGCGACCTTCGATACCGGGTCCGGCAACTCCTGAAGCCATGGATTATAGGCATGGCGTCCATCCATCATGGAAACCTTCGGATAGAGCACCAGCGAGAATCCTCCGCCGCCGGAATTCGGTTGAGACAGGGCCGCCTCGACTGGCTTGCGGTCAAACGGCCGGATGGCGATGGTTGGGACGCTCACAGCCGCGACGCCGTCGTGCAGCGCCTTGTCCCAGAAGGCATCGAAGGACGGCTCGACTTTCTGCCGCGGGAATACTTGCTCCTGCCAGTGCCGGCGCACTATCTCATAGGCGGAGGCGGGCTGCCCGCTCCATGCCGAAAGGCTCTCGACAAAAGCGCGTGTGCCGGACAGCGGCCGGATGGCCGGTTGGCTCAAGCTGACTGTTCCGGAGACTGGTTCCGCGTCGCTCCAGGATTCCAGGGGGTGATGATCGGGGCAGAGGTAACTCGCAGCCAACGATGTTTCATCCTGACGTTCCGAGAAGCTCACCACCAGTGGAACCTTCTTCAGTGCAGCGGACAGTTCGCTTGCGCGAGGCATCTGGGCGAGTGGATTGACGCCGTGCAGAAACAGCGCGGCGATTTTGCCTAAATGGATCTCCTCCAGCAGCGCTTGTAGGGCAGCATCGTTGCTTCTGTGTTGACGGGACGGCTGGCTTAGGTCCAACGTCCCTCCGTAATTTCCAAGCGTGTAGTTGATGAAATTTACCAGCACCTGCGCTTGGACATCCTGGAGCCCGCAGACAACGAGGCTCCTGCCACGCGCCGCCCACAGCCTTTCCGCCAGCGCTTCCAAGGAACGGGCATCGGCAGGCGACGCGGCGGCGGGTAAGACCGTGCCCGCCTTTTTCGCCACCAGATTCGCCAGTTGCGCGATCCACGGACGCATCTGTTCCGGACCAACCACAGTTCGTGAGTCGGCCTTGCAACCGGTCAGAGACAGACGAGACTCAAATTGGGCATGGTAGGAGAACGCTTCCCTTTGCATCTCGGGATTTCTCATGTCCATGTAGGCGCGGCTGAACTGCACCGGAGAGATCCAGGTGCCAAGAAAATCCGCATCGAAGGACACCACAACAGCGGCCTTTTCGAAATGGAAGCCCGGCAGTAGCCGCGCTCCATGGGTGAGCGCGTGCGCGTCCAGGATGGCGGAACTCGATAGAGGATCGTGTTCCACTAATTGCCCATCCTTGAATTGGACCAGAAACCGGCGGATGACGGCCTCGCGTGCCGGGCTGGTAATGGTGCCCGACCAAAACCGTACCGCCCCTCCATTGCCGTGGATCTTGGCCAGCTCCGCGCCAATTCCCCGGTCCGCTTCGTCCCAGGTGGCCTGCTTGCCCGCTATCCAGGGATGGCGCAACCGGTGACTGTCATAGAGTCCCAGCAGCGACGCCTGCCCGGCGGCGCAAAGGCCTCCGCGCGAAAGCGGATGCAGCGGGTTGCCCTCCAACTTGATAGGCCGGCCGTCGCGTGTCTTCATGAGCAGGCCGCAGGAGGCGTTACAGCCGTTGCAGGTGGAGGCGTAGTAAAGAGAGCGGCCGGGCACGATCTCTTCCGGCTGAACCAAGTTTGGAATGGCCTTGCGCACCGGCGTCGGACTGCATCCTGTCAGGATGGCGCCGGCAAACGTAAATCCGGAAGCTTTGAGAAAAGCCCTGCGGCGGGGGTCGGGCTCTATCTGGAGTGGCGTTTCGGAGAACTCGGTTTCCGCTTCAGCCTGAAACTCTTCCTGGCCGGCGAGCTCTTCCAGGCTTTTCCAGTATCGCGTCTTGTCTTCTGTTAAGAGCGCAAAGGGCCGCGAAGCAGGCTCCGTTTTGCGCGTTCTTTTTAATAGTGACATGCTGAACAATCGAGCGAGGCCTTCACAGCCTTGCCGTTGATCCCTTTCTGATTTGCCTGGCGGTGGCAATTCACACACCAGCCCATGCTGAGGTCGGGCGTCTGCCGCATACGCTCCATCGTTTCCACCGGCCCATGGCATTGCTGGCAGGCCACCTCCGCTTTCACATGTGGACGGTGATCGAAATAGACAAAGTCAGGCAGCTTGTGGACGCCAGTCCAGGCAATGGGAACAGGTACCTTGGCTGGCACCGGCTGCAGTTTATCGTCGAGCGCGACGGCCTGATAGAGTTTGCGAAGCTCGTCCGAGATCACTGGACGTGGAGAACGCTTTTCCTTAACGGCCATCTCGTCTTCAGCACCTCCAGATCCGAAACCGGCCGTGACATAGCGGTGGCAGTTCATGCACACACTAGCGGCCGGGATCCCGGCGTGCCGGCTCTTCTCCGCCCCGGAGTGGCAGTACAGGCACGGGATTTGCAGCTCGCCCGCATGCAGGCGATGCGAGTAGGCGATGGGCTGGGCTGGCTCATAACCCAGCTGATTGCCGGGAATCCGGAAGTCAGTCAGAGAGAGGGCCAACAGGATTCCGCTCAGAGCCAGGCCCGTGCACAAGAGAATAGTGGTGATTCTAGAGTTCACTCTGCTGCGCTCCTGTCAACATTGAATCTCCGCATTCTTGCGCGCATAGTAATACCAGTTGACGAGCAGGCAACTGAGGTAATAAATCGCAAAACCATATAGTGCGTACTCTGGCTTGCCTGCCTCGATCTGTTTACCAAAGACCTTCGGAATCACAAATGCGCCGTATGCTGCAACGGCTGAGGTCCAGCCAAGAACAGGCCCTGCCTGCTCCGGCTTGAAGATGACTGGAATCATGCGGAAGGTGGATCCGTTCCCAATTCCAGCCGTGGTGAACAACAGCAGGAACAAAGCCAGGAACGGGAAAAAATGATCCTGGGGCGCAGCCGAAGCCGAAGCTCGCTGGATGATACGCGCCGCGCCCACCGCCGCCAGAATCATGATCGCGGTGGACCATTGGGTGACCCTGGCCCCGCTCGATTTGTCCGACAGCCAGCCGCCTACCGGGCGTATGAGCGACCCAACCAGCGGGCCGAGCCAGGCGTAGGCAAATGGGTTGATCGCATTCGGATTCGGCGAGCCGTCCGGCAATGTTCCGAACACAACACGGATCAATAACGGAAACGCCATCGAGTAGCCGATAAATGATCCGAAGGTCATCACATACAACCAAGTCATGATCCAGGTATGTTTGGCGTCGAATATGGCGAACTGCTTGCTCAGGCCCGCTGCCACTTGGCCCGGAAACAACTTGAGCAGAAACAGCGTGGCAACGATGGTTGCCGGGAGTGCCAGCCACATGTTGATGCCCCGGCCCACCAGCAGCCAGAGACCTAAGGCACTGCCGGCAAAGCCAGCCAGCAACAGGGCGATGACTTCTCCGAGCGCCGCCCCGGTGGAACTGATTTTGAAGATGGGCAGATTGGTCATTCCCACCCAGGCTGCGATGCTAAGAACAATCAGGATCGGTATCCAAATCAGACCGCTGTTCTGAATCCAGATCGTCTTGCCGGAAGGGAGCGCCAACCCTGCGCCTCCCAGCGCCCCGAATACGGACACAGTCATCACGGCGGGCAGCAGGACCTGCATCACACTGACTCCCAGATTGCCAAAGCCGGCGTTGAGCCCGAGCGCCGTGCCCTGCATTCGCTTGGGGAAGAAGAAACTGATGCTCGACATGGAAGAGGCGAAGTTCCCGCCTCCAATGCCAGACAGCGCGGCCAGCAGGACGAAAGTGTCAAAGGGGGTGTTCTTATCCTGGAGGGCGATTCCCGCGCCTACAGCCGGCAGGAGCAGCAGGGCCGTGGTCAGCGCCACGACGTTGCGGCCGCCGGCCAGTGCCACCAGAAACGAGTTGGGAATGCGAAGCGTAGCGCCGGTCAGACCCGCGACGGCGGTGAGCGTGAACAGTTGGTCGGAGGAAAAGGGGAATCCCAGGTTCTTCATCTGCACCGTAATAATGGACCAGTAGGACCAAACCGCAAAGGCGCACAGCAGGCAAGGGATGGAGATCCATAGGTTGCGCGCGGCGATACGCTTGCCTGGGCCTTCCCACTGCGCTGTGTCTTCGGGGTTCCACTCTCCCCGTAATGAATTGAGGATGGGCGTTGCTGTTTCCATTGTGTTCACCTCATGACTTTGAAACGTGCCCCGTTTCCATTTGCCGCATCAGTTGCGGCGCCTTTTCGCGCATCATGCGCTGAATCACCAAGTGCATCCAAATCAGGCAAGCCGCCGAAACCGCCGCGAGAAACATCCAGGCCGTGGTCCAGATTCCTGTTTGCTCCAGCAGCCAGCCGAAGATGACCGGGCTGAAGAATCCGCCCAGGCCGCCGATGACGCCGACCATGCCGCCCACCACGCCCACCGATTGCGGGAAGTAGTCCGGGATGTGCCTGTATACGGCGGCCTTGCCGATGCCCATCATGAATCCGACGACGAAAACAAAAGTGGTAAAAATCCACACGTTTGCCTGGAAATGAACGTGAGTAAGGCCGCGGGCCAACAGTTGCTTCTTGACCACCCGGTCGCCCACCTTGACCACCGGGGTCTGCTCAAACGATTTGGCGGGCAGCACAAGGACGCCACTCTCTGAATCGCCCCGCCAGCCGGGCAGGAGACTTTCGAGCGAGTAGGTTCGAGTTCCAACTGTCACGGCATCATCGTTGGCCTGGGTCACAACTCCTCCGCGCGCCGCCATCACCCCTTTCCCCGGCAATTGCACTTCCATACGGGGAACGATCAGGAGAACGCAGCAGAGCAGGCAAGTCCCGAGGACCCAATACATGACACGCCGGGCTCCATAATGGTCGGACATCCAGCCTCCCAGCGCGCGGATGAGGCCGGAAGGCAAACTGAAAATTGACGCCATGGCCCCGGCCATCGCCACCGACATGGTGTAGGCATTCACGTAGTAGGGGATCAACCACTGCGATAGCGCCACAAAGCCGCCGAACACGAAGAAATAGTAAAGGCCAAACCTCCAGACACGCATATGGCGGAGCGGCTCCAACCGCTGCAGGAAGCCGGTGATGTGAGTCTGGTCCGCCTTCTTCGGATGGGTGAAGAGGTAGAAGAGAAGCGCCATGGCCACCAGCACTCCGGCATAAATTTTAGGAGCCGTGCGCCATTGCTCCAGATGGGCGCCGTTCGAGGTCAGTTGCAGCAACAACGAGGGAGCCAGTAGAGAGGTGACCGCGGCTCCGGCATTGCCGGTTCCAAAAATGCCGAGCGCGGTGCCTTGCTGATTTTTCGGGAACCAGACCGACGTATATGCGATGCCCACCGCGAAGGAAGCGCCCACCAGTCCAAACCCGAGCGAGGCGCCAAGGAATTCGTAATACTCACTCGCGATGCTGAGCATGTACATGGGCACGGCGGAGGCGAGCATGACCAGCGTAAAGACAGGACGTCCGCCATACTTGTCGGTAAGAATTCCCACCGGCAGGCGCATGATGGACCCGCTGAGAACCGGCATTCCGATCAGCCAGCCAATCTGCGTTTCGCTCCAGCGATAGACTTCGTTCTCCACCAGGAACGTGACCAACACACCGTTCAACATCCAGCAGGCAAAGCAGATGGTGAATGCGATGGTATTCATCGTCAGAACTTTGTACGACTTTGCCTTGTCCGTCATCATTCCTTCTCCGATCTAATTCACCCGGCGGATGGAACCCGGATTCCAGTTCCACCGCACCACCTGCGGCTTCCGCCACAAATAGGGGTTGGGGGCCACCAGCACGTGCACCAGCCGGGTGAAGGGAAAGAATCCAATCACCAGATACGCGTTCACAATATGCGCCTTGACCAGCCACGGCATCGAGGAGACATAGCCGACCTCCGGATTGAGCACGAGCAGTGACCACAGGTAGGGGGAAGCCGAGGATGCGAACCAGCTCGACCCCCAGGGGTAGAAAATGGCCACCCCGACACCCGTGAAAACCTGCATGAGCAGTCCGCCATAGAGGAACCAATCCGAAGCCGTGGTCACCTGGCTGATCTTTTTGACCGTTACCCGGCGCACGATCCCGGAAATCAACCCCACGACGGTGAGCAGGCCACAGACCAGCGCGCTGGCCTCCAGAATGTACAGGCGAAGCGGAACGCTATTCCAGGCGAGCACCTGCCTCGGAATCAGAAACGCTACTACATGGCCGCCGAGGACGGTAAGAATCCCGTAGTGAAACGGGACCAAGCCCCAAAAATGATGCTTATTCTCCAGAAACTGCGAGGAAAGACTTGAGTAAGTAAAGCTCTGCATGCGGTACCGCTGTATAGTCACCAGGAAAAAAGTGAAGAAGGCAACGTAGGGCAGGACGGCGAACAGGAGCATGTCCAGGTAATGTGCATTGGTCATGAGGAAACCTCCTGGAGCCGGCCCGCGTGTTGCCGCGCAAGCATCCCGGCGGTGGCTACTATCAAAAGTTCAAAGGGGTTGTCCTTGCCCCGCAGGCCCACCATCATGTTGTCGAGCGCCTTTCCCAGGAAAGACTCATGGAACTGCGCGGCTTCCTGCACTTCCATGCGTCCGATCACCGGCAGGACATGAGTGAGGTGATCGGGCAGTTCCGCCGATTCGATCAATTCGTGCCGGCGCAGCTGCTGCCTCATCAGGACCAGGAATTCCCCGCGCTCGTAATTCTCACCGAACAGGTGCCAACCTGCTTCCAGGCTGCACACAGGGTTCAGCTCGAAGGTTTGCACGTACAACTCCTGGAGTTGTTCGGTGGACAGCGGCTCGAGCCGGACCCAGAGCTCATCCAACTGCGCGGCGGCCTCCGCGTCCATCGCACTCATTGCGCTCCGGCAAAAGTGCAACGTCTTGCCATAGTCCGGCCCCGGATAGGCGAGCAGCCCGGCCAGCGTGTCGTAAAGGATGGACTGGTTTGTCATCACAACCCCCTTCTCGGACCTTCGAGAAAACCAAAGCCCACAGATTGCCGGTGTTCGTGAGGATCGCGCATCATTTCAATAGCCTCCTCCCGGTGCGCCGGAGGAATCACGAACCTGTCTTCAAAAGTGCAGAGCGAAGTCAACTGATAGATCCCGTCGGCTTCTTCGGCGCTGCAGTCAGCCTCTCGCAGCATCGCCTCTGCCGTCGCCATATCCACATCGCCGACTGTGAGCGCGCGCCGAAGCCAGCGCACCGCTTTCTGCTTCCGCAACGCATAGCGAACCTTGCCTTCATGGCCGGCGCCGAACAGATTGGCGAGAAACTTCACCGGTACGAGCGACTCGTCGATGTCGTGAAACAGCTTGTCGGAAACGTGACTTACAAGCTCCCCATCCTTGGTGGCCATCACGGGCGCCATCGGCGGCACGTAGAACAGCATCGGGAGCGTGCGGTATTCAATATGCGGTGGCAGCGCGATCTTCCACACTTTGACGAATTTGTAAACAGGCGATTGCTGCGCGGATTCGATGACCGAATCATGGATCCCGTTGGCGCGCGCCCCGGCGATTACCTCCGGATCAAACGGGTCCAGGATCATCGAGCGCTGTCCCTCCACCAGTTCCGAATCCGGGAGCTTCGCCACCTGCTCAATCTTCTCCGCGTCGTAGAGCAACACACCGAGATACCGTATGCGGCCCACGCAGGAGTGGAAGCAGGCCGGTGCCTGGCCGGTTTCGAGACGAGGGAAGCAGAGAATGCATTTCTCTGATTTCCCGGTCTGCCAGTTGAAGAAAACTTTCTTGTAGGGGCAGGCGGCGATGCACGCGCGCCAGGCCCGGCACCGGTTCTGGTCCACCAGCACGATGCCGTCCTCGCCTCGTTTATACAAAGCCCCGGAAGGGCATGCGGCCACGCATCCGGGGTTCAGGCAGTGATTGCAGATGCGCGGGAAGTAGAACATCACCAGACGCTCAATGGACGCCAGTTGGTCCCGGATCTCGGGGTCCACCCCTTCCAGGTTCGGATCATTGGCGGCATAAATCTTCGAACCGCCAAGGTCGTCATCCCAATTCGGGCCGGCTTCGACATTGATTGGCTCGCCAGTCACCATCGAGATGGGGCGCGCCGTGGGTTGGTCGGAACCCTCCGGCCCATTGAACAGATTCTGATAGTCGTAGGTCCATGGCT
>Ga0080064_1002663_pt1 | contig 29209 bp, 36 predicted proteins | sample Subgrocontami54m_FD_69260 | JGI IMG/M metagenome (GOLD analysis project Ga0080064, IMG submission 69260) | Subsurface groundwater microbial communities from S. Glens Falls, New York, USA - GMW46 contaminated, 5.4 m (SPADES assembly) (version 2) ...
GACCGTTGGGTAGTCTCGGCAAGCCGTCGGAGGCTGCGGCGCAAGCTGCGGAATGCGCCGGAGAACAGGGAAAGTTCTGGGAATACCATGACAAGCTCTTTGCCAGCGCCGGTTCCGCTTTAGCTTTTACCAACGGGAGGCTTAAGGGTTATGCGAAAGAGTTGGGACTTAAAAGCGAAGCCTTCAATCAGTGCCTTGATTCCGGGAAGCATTTGGAGAAAGTGAAAAGTGAAACCGCTATGACGTCTCTTTTGGGCGCACGAGGAACGCCGGCATTTTTTCTCAACGGACAGATGCTTGTCGGGGCTCAGCCCTTTGAAGTTTTTGAGTCGCTCATTGAAAAGGAGCTAAAAAGGCCGTCCTCATCAGGAAAGCCGAAGTCTGAAGTCGCTCATTAGCCGGGAAAATCTATGCATCATGGTCGGACGATAGTATCAGGAGCAGAGACACGTGGTACGAACCCTAAAAGACAAAGGGAAATCAAATGAAGCGCAAGATAATTTTATTGACGATTCTAAGTGGTAGCGTTCTGCTTGCTTCCTGTTCTAGGGAGCAAAAGCAGCAGGAAGCAGGCGGAGGAATGGCAGAACATGGGATGTCGGCAGATTGGAAGTTCACGTTGCCTCAGGGAAATCCGGTTGAGGGACGGAAGAGCTTTGTGGAATTGGAATGCTACAAGTGCCACGAGGTAAAGGGAGAAACATTTCCTGAGGTGGCAAAAGAAAACAAAGGTATAGGACCGGAACTCTCCCAGATGGCCGGTATACACCCGGTCGAGTTTTTCGCCGAGTCGATCATGAACCCAAATGCCGTCATAGACCCAGATGCCGAAAAGAAGGGTTATCTGGGAGATGACGGAAAGTCCAAGATGCCGAATTACAACGATGTCCTGACTGTCAAGCAACTTGCGGATCTCGCCGCTTATCTGGCGTCACTCAAAGGACAAGCTGGCAAAGCTCACCCATGATATGGATATCGTAACTCACGGCATTACGGGAGTTCTGGTCTCCCGCGCTTTTCCCAGTGGCCACAGGGGCTCAATGATGGCGGCCGGCCTTATTGGCGCGCTCGCTCCTGACTTAGATGTGGTCGCGCAGTTATGGGACCCAATGGCAGCCATTACAGTCCATCGCGCCGCGACACACTCCTTTATCGGCGGAGTTCTAATCGCGGGGTTAGCGGCCGGATTGGTGTGGGGCTTTCAACGGGAGAGCTTTTTCCGTCTTTTTGGATTTGCTTATCTCGGCCTTTTGTCCCACATAGGATCCGACCTTCTCACCGCCTTTGGAACAGCTATCCTGTGGCCTCTGAGTGACCGGCGATTCGCACTGGCTCAACATTACATCATTGACCCAATCTTTAGTGTCGTCGCGGTCACATTCCTTATCGCCACTTTTCGGTCTAGGGAAAAAAGGGGATCTTTGGCAAGAATAGGGTTTATGGTGGTTGCGTTATACGTCCTTACCGCGGGGGCTCTCAAATGGATGGCGGTTTCTCGTTGGCAAACGTCGATGGAGTCTCGGGGGATGAAGCCCATCCGCTCGATCGCATTGCCTCTCTTTCCCGGCCCTCTTCGCTGGCTGGGAGTATCAGAAACAGAGAATGCCTTTTACCAACAACCCTTTTGGCTTTATGGGTCATCTCCTGAACCCCCACGCATCTTTTCTAAAAACAATGTTAATCTTGGGCATGTGGAACAGCTAAAAGAGGTCAAGCTCTTCTTAACCTTTGCCCGCTTTCCTTGGAAGCAGGAATGGTACGACAGAGGTCTTCGAGTCGTTGAGTATCGAGACTTAGCATTTGCCGATCACCCGCTAGGCGGCCCTTTATCTCTTCGCATATGGACGGACGAATCTGGAAACGTGAGAAAGGTTGAATTCGGTCACCGATTTTAACGGAGTCAGGCGACGCAGCAACGAACGTGACGGAGGGGCTATAATATGAGCCCGACTTAAGTTGGGAGGATTTCAATTGAATTACCCGAAAGCAAACGTTACCTCTCCTACGATTCGGCATCCGTGGCAGCTGCTTTACAGAGCGTATCGCTACGTGAGGCCAGCGTTGGAGCGGGAGTTTGCCGCATGGCATCAACGGGCTGAGGCGATCCCCGATCCTGAACTGCGAAAACAGGCGCTCGCCAGCATGAATACCAAGAAGTTTCACTGTGAGGGGGGAGCGGTCTACGCCGCGCAGGTGATTCCCTGTGTGGACAAGCTGGTGCCGCTGATCGTCGCCTACCAAACGATCAGCGATTACCTTGACAACCTATGTGATCGCAGCACATCGTTAGACCCTGTTGACTTCAGGCAGCTTCATCTCTCCATGCAGGATGCCCTCACTCCCGACGCTACGCTGCAGGATTATTATCTTTATCGGAGGGAAAAGGACGATGGGGGCTTTCTCGCCGACCTTGTGGGAACCTGCCAGGCATACATCAAGCAGATTCCTTCTTATGGGCAGGTACAGTCGCGCATGGTGGAACTGTCCCGTTTGTACAGCGATTTGCAGGTGTACAAGCATATCGCCCATGAAAAAAGAGAAGCCGAACTACTCTCCTGGTGGAAACCGTATCAACGGCAGTATCCACAGATCTATTGGCAAGAGTTTTCGGCTGCAACCGGCTCCACTATCGGCATTTTTACGCTCTTCTGCCTGGCGACGGAGCCAAATCTGGATCCATCCGTGATTGCAAAGATCAACGCAGCTTATTTTCCATGGATTTGCGGGTTGCACATCCTGCTGGACTACTTAATTGACTTAGAGGAGGATCGAGTCAACGGGGACCTAAATTTCGTCAGCTACTATGCGTCTGAAGAAGAGGCGATGATTCGGCTGCGGTACTTTGTCGAACAGGCAAAAGCGAGTGTACGTAACTTGCCCAATTCCCATTTTCACCGCATGATTGTAGATGGACTGGTTGCCTTCTACCTTGCTGATCGAAAGGTAAATCGCAATCAACCGCAAATCTACAACATCGCCAGGAAATTGTTGCGACAAACCTGCGGACTTAATTCCTTTTTGTTCTATCTGAGCAGTTTGCTTATCCGGCATTAGCGGTTATGACGCTATTTACTTGTGCAGATGCTAGATGGTTTTGAAACGACAGCAGATAACGTGAGAGGTCTATTGCCACAGTTTTTCCGAGCCGCTGGCTTTGAAGAAGTCGAGGAGTCGGCTCGGCATATGACGATAGTTGGTACCCTCTCTTTGCATAGAGCCCGGAAACCTTGATGCAGATGAATAAAGGCTTAGTGATCGCTTGCCTCCTCTTGGCGGTCTCAGCTCACGCTTTAAGCAGGCCCGCCGCTGTCCATCCACAAGAGACTAGGCAATCAGAAGGGACAGGCCGGATCGTTGGCAGAGTACGGGTAGAGGGCCGTTTTGAAAAGCCTGCACCGCTCAAGGTCTATAAAAACCGGAATTTCTGCGGCGCTACGGTTCCGAATGAGAGTTTTGTTGTGGGCCCTGAGGGAGGTCTGCTAAATGCGGCCATTACCATTCCAGGAGTTCGCGAACCGGCGAAGGCCCAATTAAAAGGACTGGTTCTCGATAACAAAAACTGCGCCTTTGTCCCTCATGTTCAAGTCGCGCCAGTGGGGAGCAATATCCTGCTCTTAAATAGCGATCCGATCCTCCATGACGTCCATGCCCGTATGGGAACCGAAACCCTGTTTAACGTAGGCCTCCCTACTTGGAGGCAGGTCGAGAAACGCCTTCCACGGGCGGGAATTGTCAAGCTTGAGTGTAATGTTCTCCACACATGGATGAGTGCCTATATTGTGGTTACCTCAAGTCCTTCCTTCGCCGTAACGGATCGAAGAGGAGAATTTGTCATCGACCCTGTACCAGACGGCAATTATGAAGTACACGTTTGGCATGAGAAGTTGGGAAGCCGGTCGAAGCGCGCGACGGTTGTAGGAGGTCGTACGCTTTTTGTCGATTTCGTCTACCGGTTAGGAAGAAGGGAACCTGACGAGGGGAACCATGGAAACTGAGGGTCAAGACCCTGATAGCTGAATGGGCCCAGCAGGAAATTTTATCAGGGTTGGCAACAGACCCGATGGGATTTTCTCAGTCTTGGGAAAGGACCAGGGTGCAAGGTAGTGTTGCGAAGGTTTTTCTAGTGTGGGGACGGGCACAGCTCTTGCTTTATTAAGGGTGTAACGGGTGTTTATTTCGTCTCAGGCGGTTGAGTGAGAACAATTTGGGTGTGGCGCTATAGAAAGGTCGCCATGATCTCTGGCGGCTGCAAGGAAAGGTACAGGAATGGAGGACAAGATACGATGAAAGCGGTTATGTCAGTAATTCTCTTCGTAGGGGGAGTGTTTCTCTTCTCTCTGTTTGAAACCACGGTGAGCTTAGGCGCCTCTGTCGGAGGTTTGACGCAAACGCAATCCGGAGGAGGTGTTACGGTAAAAGTGACCTATCTCAATCCCAAGGCTTCGGATGATGTGCGGTTTGAAGTCATCCTGGATACCCACTCGGGTAATCTGGATGGGTATGATCTTAAGAATTTAAGTTTGCTCCGTGACGAAGCGGGTAAGACCTACGAGGTTGCCAAGACGGAAAACAAGGGAAGCGGGCACCATCGGGAGATCACCGTTATTTTTTCTAAGCCGGCTCCGGAAGCTAAACGGCTTGAACTTGTGATTAAAGATATCGCTGGCGTCAAGGAACGCTCGTTTCGCTGGGACCTGCCATGAACGTAATGAAACCAAGGAAAATTTATAAAACAAAGAGGAGGTTGTCATGAAGAAGGTTCTTATAGCGGTTCTGTTGTCCGGGGCTCTCGTTTCCGTTCCTCTCTTCGCTCAGGAGCAAAAGGGAATGCCAATGAAAGGTGAGGGAATGAAGGGTGGAGGAATGATGATGGAAAAGATGAAGGAGATGCAAGGCGGGATGGGAGAGATGCGCAAGGGAATGGTCGGGATGATGAAAGGCCAAGGAATGATGAAGAGTGAGGACATGAAGGGGATGGGCAAAGGGATGGGTGAGATGTCGGGGATGATGGGCGACATGGGGCAGATGATGGGGAGCGGCAAGATGACGCCGCAAGAGATGGAAAACATGTCGAAGATGATGGGGGACATGTCGGGCATGATGAAGCAGATGTCGGAGCGGATGAAGCGGGGGACAAAAAAGACGCAGTAGAAGAAGCTTCTGTGACGGGAGAAAGGAAGGCGATGGATAGGAAGCCGAACTCGGGTCCCACTAACTGGCTCCGTTCTCGAAGCGGCCTGGCATTGCTCGGGTTTCTCGCCGTGGCCGCCTTCTTCCTCTGGACCGAACATCGGGCGCATTTGCTGGGTATCCTGCCGTATGTTTTGCTGCTGCTTTGCCCGCTCTTGCATTTTTTGCATGGAGGACATGGAGGCCGCGGTGGGCACCATGGGCGCGGTAATGGAGATAATCCAAAATGACCGACGAACCCGCATACGGTCTCTGGTCTCTGGTAGTGATCAACTCGCTGATCTTCATCATTTTCGCTTTCAGCTTTACCAAACCACGTACTAACCGTGACTGGCGCTCGTTCGGCGCCTTCTCGGCTTTTATCATCGCGCTCTTCGCCGAGATGTACGGCTTCCCGCTGACGATCTATCTCCTTTCCGGATGGCTGACCAGTCGCTATCCTGGCATGGATTTTTTGTCGCATGACGCCGGTCATCTGTGGAACACCCTTCTCGGGTGGAAGATCAACCCGCATTTCGATCCGCTTCATATCCTGAGCAACATTCTCATCTTCGGCGGCTTCATTCTTTTAGCGGCAGCCTGGAAGGTACTCTACGAGGCGCAACAGAGCCGTACGCTGGCTACGACAGGACCTTATGCAAGTGTTCGCCATCCGCAGTACGTGGGATTTATTTTGATTATGCTCGGTTTTCTTTTCCAGTGGCCCACTCTCGTCACGCTGATCATGTTTCCCATTCTGGTAGCGATGTACGTCAAGCTCGCGCGGCGGGAAGAGAGAGAGGTTGTGGCTGAATTTGGCGAGGAGTATGCTCGTTACGCCTCGGTAACTCCAGCCTTCTTCCCGCGCGTTTGCAGGGCGGCAGCAAGGAAGGCGTAAGGGAGTGGGACAAGTCCAGGGCGGACACCGCTGGCCAAAGGAGACGGCGAGGAGAGACGCTTGAAGATGTGGGGGGTTGAAACCGTTGTCCTCGGAGTTGTCATTGGTCTTGCCGTGGGGGTGAGCGCCTTTACCTTTGTCTATGCGAAGGGAGCGTCGTATCTCACCAACGATCCTGCGGCGTGCGTGAACTGCCATATCATGAGCGAGCAGTACGACGGCTGGATCAAGTCGAGCCACCGGGCCGTTGCGGTCTGTAACGACTGCCATACGCCGTCGGGCCCGCTGGCGAAGTATGCCGCCAAGGCCACGAATGGGTTCCGGCACTCGCTGGCATTTACCATCGGCCGATTCCCTGAGCCTGTCCAGATCCGGCCGCAGAACCTGGCGATCGCCGAGAAGGCGTGCCGGCAGTGCCATCAGGAGATTGTGGCAGCCATCGAAGGGCCACATCGTGAGGGCGCACAGACCTCGTGTGTGCGCTGTCACTCTTCAGTAGGACATCTTCGATAACCTGTTGAGCGTGGAGGTTAATCTATGGCTCAGAACTCCAACGTGCCCTCATCGCAGAACCGAAGCCCCCAGTTTCGCAACCGCCTCATCCTTATTGTGGTCTCCGCCCTCGTTGCCGTGGGGGGTGTTGCGCTGCTCGTGAATATCATGGAGCACAAGCAGATGGCGAAGAATCCGTTCTACCGGGTCGTCGAGCTGACCGACGAGACAGAAGACCCAGCCATCTGGGGGAAAAACTTCCCGATGCAGTACGACGGCTATCGCCGCACCGTGGACCAGGTGCGAACGAGGTTCGGTGGCAGCGAGGCCATGCCCAGGACGCCGACGAAGGCCGATCCCCGCTCAGTGGTGGCGCAGGCCAGGCTCGAAGAGGACCCGCGGCTCAAGACAATGTGGGCGGGCAACGCCTTCTCGAAGGACTTCCGCGAGGACCGAGGGCATGCCTACATGCTCGAGGACCAGACATTTACAGAGCGACAAATCGTGGTTAAGCAGCCCGGGACCTGTCTAAACTGCCACGCCTCGGTTTACGTTGCCTACAAGAAGCTCGGCAGTGGCGACCTCTTTAAGGGGTTCGAGGCGCTGAACCAGATGCCTTACGTCGAAGCTCGAAAGCTCGTGACTCACCCGGTCTCGTGCATTGACTGCCACGCGTCGGATACGATGCAGCTTCGGGTGACGCGGCCGGCGTTCATCGAAGGGATGCGCGCGCTCAAGACTTCACAGGGGGTGAAGGACTACGACGTGAACAGCATGGCCACGCGCCAGGAGATGCGGAGCTTCGTCTGCGGCCAGTGCCACGTCGAGTACTACTTCAAGGGGCCGGAGAAGCGGCTCGTCTATCCGTGGGCGCAGGGGCTCAAGGTGGAGGAGATCCTGGCGTACTACGATGAAGCGAAATTTAAGGATTGGACCCACGCCGAGACCGGAGCGCCGATGCTCAAAGCGCAGCACCCCGAGTTCGAGCTGTGGAGCCAGGGGATCCACGCGCGCTCGGGCGTGGCCTGCGCCGACTGCCACATGCCGTATAAGCGGGAAGGGGCACTCAAGATCAGCGACCATCACGTGCGCAGTCCGGTCCTAAACATCAACCGCGCCTGTCAGACCTGTCACAAGTGGCCCGAGGCAGAGCTGAAAGCTCGTGTGGAGACGATTCAAGAGCGGAACTTCAAGCTGCGCAACCTGGCGATGGACGCGCTCGTCGAGTTGATCAACGATCTCAAGACCGCTCGGGCGGCGGGGCAGACCGATGCCGAGATGGCGGCTGCTCAGGGCTTCCAGCGCAAGGCCCAGTTCTTCCTCGACTTCGTCGAGGCCGAGAACTCGACAGGCTTTCACGCCCCTCAAGAGGCGGCAAGAATTCTGGGCGAGTCGATCGACTTCTCCCGTCAGGGGCAGATCGCGCTGAGAGGCCGAGTGACTTCACGACGGTAACCTGACTGGTGACGATGTACGTCCGCCTGGCGCGCCGGGAAGAACGAGAAGTCTTAGAGGAGTTTGGCGAGACATATGCCCGTTACGCGGCAACCACTCCGGCCTTTTTCCCCCACCTGGGTCATGGAGTACGTGGAGAAACGTGATGAATAAGCGGTAGCCTCGATGTATCCTGTCCTGTTTATGATAGGTCCTCTGACGATTTATAGCCTGGGCGTTTTCTGGGCTCCCGGGGCTGTCGTGGCTGCATGGATTGTCCATCTAGGGCATATCGAAAATTAAAAAGGGGGAGAGCAACATGGCAAAAGATCCTGTCTGCGGTATGGACGTCGATGAGCAAAACGCTGCGGGCACGAGTCATTATCGAGGGCAGTTGTATTATTTCTGCGCGAAGAGTTGCAAGGAAAAGTTCGACCGGAATCCCGAACAGTACCTCAAGTGACGAGCTTGTGAGGAAAATTGTGAACATGAGAGCGCTCGCCGCAGTTTTGGCGGTTGCTGTGGTTGGCGTCTTGACGTTCCTCGCCGTTTTTCAGAGCGTCCCCCACAGTGAAAGATCAAATGGCGGCGAGGAGTATTTCGATAAACTCCAGATCGAAAAGGCCGGGAAAAGAACGGCGGCTCCGGATTTTACACTGGAGGACCTTGCCGGAAAGCGCGTCAGTCTCAAGCAGTTCAGAGGGAAGGTAATTTTTCTCAACTTCTGGGCTACCTGGTGCATCCCTTGCCGGGAAGAGATGCCCGCAATGGAGAAACTGCACCGGGAGCTTAGAGATGAAGGCTTGGAAATTGTGGCGGTCAATTTTAAGGAAAGTAATCAGCAGGTGCGCCAGTTCTTTGATGAGTTAGGGCTAACTTTCATGGCGCTGCTGGATAAAGACGGTAAAGTATCGGAAGAATACGGCGTGTGGTCTCTTCCCCTTTCTTATTTTATCGACCGGAGGGGAGAATTTGTGGGCAAGGCTATCGGTTCCAGGAATTGGCATGGCGAAGAGGCCCGGAATTTCTTTCTCGGGATTTTGCAGGAAAAGAAGTAAGAGCACCTGGGACATTTTATTTACACTTATGAGTTGCTGTTATAAACTGAGGGCATCTTTTATGAAGGAGGGAAAACCATGAAGAAACTTTTTGTTCTCTTTGCGATTGCCGCCGCGCTGGCGTTTCCTGCAACTGCGATTCTGTCCCAACAGACGGAAACGCCCTCGGCCAAGGAAGGACAGGGCATGATGAGCGGAGGCATGCAGGAATGCGGTATGATGTGTCCGATGATGGGTATGGGCGGCACGGGAATGATGGGCGGTGCGGGTAGCGACCCCAAAATGATGGGGCGGATGATGGAGATGCGCGGCGAAATGATGATGAAGATGGGCCAGATGATGATGAAATACGGGAAACAGATGCAAAAGGAAAAGATGAAGTAGCATTGGCAGTGGAAATCCTTTTTACCTTGCCGGGCGGCCCCCCTTTTGTTAAACGCTGAACAGATGAAATCTTTACGAAGGCTTTATCTGTTGGCCTGGATTTGCGGCTCTTCGCTTTTCTTTCTTTCGCCTGCCGGCGCCGAAGAAATCGTGGTCGCGGCGGCGGCCAGCCTCACGGACGCCTTGAAGGAAATCGGCGAGGCTTACGCGCTCAGGAGCCGGAACAAAATCATTTTTAACTTCGGGGCTTCCAGCGAACTGGCCCGGCAGATCGACGAGGGCGCGCCGGTGGACCTCTTTTTCTCCGCCGATTCGGAAAAAATGGACATCCTGAATCAAAAGGGACGCATCGAGCGGGCCTCCCGGAAGAACCTGCTGTCGAACCGGCTCGTGATCGTGGCTCTCAAAGATTCCGGGTTGAGGATAGGCTCGCCCAAAGATCTGCTCCGAGCGGACATTCGGCGCGTTGCGTTGGCGGAGCCCTCCACGGTTCCGGCCGGGATCTACGTTAAAAAATATCTCGAAGGAGAAGGGCTTTGGGGGCCGTTGAAGAGCAAGGTCATACCGGTTATGGATGTCCGCGCCGCTTTGGCCTCGGTGGAATCCGGGAATGTCGATGCAGGATTCATCTATAAAACAGATGCCGCCATTTCCAAAAAAGTGAAGATCGTTTTTGAAGTCCCGCTCGATAAAGGACCGCAAATCGTTTATCCCCTGGCCGTCGTCAAAGAATCCAAAAACAAAAAGACGGCTCACAATTTTTTTTCCCACCTTCTCGGCGACAGCGCGCGGCGAATCTTCGAACACTACGGCTTTATCGTCTTAAATCCATCTCCGGGAGCCGGAAGATAACCGATGTTTTCCGAAGCCTGGCAGATTACGCTTTTTTCGCTCTCGGTCGCCGCCGGGAGCACGCTGCTGATTCTGCCCTTCGGCATCGCCCTTTCCTGGCTCCTTGCCCGAAGGGACTGGCCTTTCAAAAGTATCTTGGAAACTCTCGTGCTTCTTCCTCTCGTCATGCCGCCCGTAGCCACGGGGCTGATCCTCTTGAAGCTCTTCGGCCGGCGCAGTCCCTTGGGGCGCTGGCTCTACGAACTGGGCGTGGAGGTGATTTTCGACTGGAAAGGCGTCTTGCTGGCCATGGCCGTCATGTCGTTTCCTCTCCTGGTCCGATCGGCTCGGATCTCGTTTTCCGAGGTGAATCCTCGTCTGGAGCAGATTGCAGCCACGTTGGGAGCTTCGAAACTCAGAGTATTTTTTACCTTGACCCTTCCCCTGGCGGCGAAAGGGATCGTCGCCGGAGCGCTTCTGGCCTTCTCCCGCGCGGTGGGCGAATTCGGAGCTACGATCCTGGTGGCAGGCAACATTCCGGGCCGCACACAGACGCTCTCCCTGGCCATCTTCAACCGCGTGCAGCTGGGAAAAGACGAAGAGGCATACGCCCTGCTGGGGATCACGGTGGTTTTGGCCTTTGGCGCGGTCTGGGCGTCTGAGTGGCTGGTTAAAGCCAAGAAAAATGTTTAACCCGACGAACATGCTTTTGCGCTGTCAGATGACCCTCGGGCGCTTCGCCCTGGACCTCAATGTCTCGTTCGAGTCTCGCGTGGCTTCGATCTTCGGCCCCTCCGGCTCGGGAAAAACGACCCTTCTGGACGCGATTGCCGGTTTGAGAGAGATCCAGTCCGGCGAGATCCAAATAGGAGACCGGTCTTTTTTTTCATCCTCCCGTGGAATCAATCTCTCTCCGCAAAAGCGCTTCGTCGGCTACGTGCCTCAGGAAGGCGCTCTATTCCCCCACCTCTCGGTAAGAAAAAACATCCTGTTCGGAGCGAATCGAAAAACGGGCTCCCTTAACGCGTCCGAGATCACGCTTGCGCATGTTGCGGCGGTGCTCGAGATCGGCCATCTCCTGGATCGCTCCGTCGTCCATCTCTCCGGCGGGGAGTCCCAAAGAGTCGCCCTGGCCCGGGCGATCCTGTCGCGCCCTCAATTGCTGCTGCTGGACGAGCCCCTGGCTTCGCTGGATATCGGCCTGAAGGAGAAAATCATCCCGTATTTGCGCCGAGTGCGCGACGAGTTTTCGATACCGATGATCTACGTGACCCATGATCCCACCGAGGTCTTGTCCCTTGCGGATTGGGTGATCGTGCTGAGCCAGGGACGATTGTTGGCCCAGGGGATTCCCAGAGACGTACTCATGTCGCGCCAGGTTCTCTCCCACCTGGAAGAAGACCAGGTCGAAAACGTCTTCAATGCCCGGCTCATCGACTCCGACCCCAAAGCGGGCCGAAGCAGAGTCTCGTTGGAGTCCGGGCAGGAGATTTTTATCCCTTACGTTGCCGAACCGGTGGGCCGCTCCCTTCAAATCCTCATACGCGGGGATAACATCATGGTCGCGACCAAGCGCCCTGAGGAAATTTCGGCCAGCAATATTTTCCGAGGCGTCGTCTCCCGCGTGGAGACCGGGGACGGGCAGGCCCTCTTGAAAGTCGATGCACGGGATCTTTTTTACGTGCGGCTGACCTCTTCAGCGGTCGAAAAACTGGGGCTCGTCGAAGGTAAAGAGGTCTTCCTGATTATCAAAACGAGGTCCTGCAGAATCCTTTAGACATCCAAGATCACGTAGGCTTCCCACCCCCGGTCGGTTTTTTCCACTCGAAAGCGGTGGAGCGTGACCGCCTTGACGTCCACTCTCGTACGGTGGCGCGCGGGATCCAGCCTCTCTCCCCTGGCGGCCGCCTTGAGAATATAGTGATCGCCCTGGCCCTCGATCTCGATTTCCGGGGTCCGGAGCAGAAGTTGTTCGGAGTCCTTATAATAGATGAGTTCCTGAAGGAGATCGAAGAGAAGCAGATCGAGAGCGTTATTTTCAAGCTTGAAGATTCGTTCCTCACTGGGACGGATTGAGTCTAGATCTTCCACCATGACATTCATCGTGGCATCGGCCGCGGAGACGAAGGTCTCCTCCAGGCTCCCACCCCACGCCCTGAAGGCGATATCCGCAATCGCTTCGTCTTCTAAAAACTCGTAGGGCATACGCTAGTAGGTTACTGAAAAACCCGTTTTCAGGCCGATCAAAAAGGTCCCAGATGCAAGGCGCGTGATTGTCGTTACTCGTGTTCGTGGCTCGTGTTCGTTCCCATCTCCTCCCCCACGAGCACGAAAAACGAGCACGAGCACGGAATTTAACAGATGGGCCTTTTTCAGCGGCCTGCTAGCCTTTCACGTTGCCGATCGGCGTGAAGCGCGCGACGCGCTTGCTGATGCCGGCCCTCTCCGTCGCCTCGATTACGTCGTCGATGTCTTTGTAGGCCCCACCCGCTTCCTCGGCCAGACCCGCCCAGGAGGCGGTGCGAATATAGATGCCCCGCTCTTCCAGCTCGCGCTGAAGCTTTTCTCCGCGCCACTGCTTGCGCGCCTTGGTCCTGCTCATAGTCCGGCCGCTCCCGTGGGCAGTGGAAAAGAAGGTCTGCGCCCCTTCGGGGACGCCGACGGACAGATAGGAACCCGTCTCCATGCTGCCCCCGATGATGACCGGTTGGCCGATGTCCCGGTATCTCTGGGGAAGCCCTTCCATGCCCGGACCGAAGGCGCGCGTGGCGCCCTTACGATGGACGAGCAGATTTTTCCATTCTCCCTCGACCTGATGGCGCTCCAGCTTGGCGGTGTTGTGGGAGATATCATACACCATGCGCATCCCCAGCTCTTCGGCGGAACGGCCGAAGACCTGCGAGAAGACCTCGCGGATCCGGTGAAGGATCACCTGGCGGCTGGCGAAGGACATGTTGACCGCGCATTTCATGGCGGCGAAGTAGTCCCGCCCTTCCGGCGAATCGAAGGGGGCGCAGGCGAGCTCGCGGTCCAGGATCTTGATCCGGTATTTGCTCTCCATGATTTTGAGAAAAAGCTGGAGATAGTCGGTCGCCACCTGATGGCCGAATCCCCGGCTGCCGCAATGAAACATGATGACCACCTGATTGGGCAAAGTGATTCCGAGCCTCCGCGCCAGCTCCGGGGCAAAGACATTCTCCGGGCTTGCCACCTGGATCTCCAGATAGTGGTTGCCCGAGCCGAGGGTGCCGATCTGATTATAGCCCCGGTCGATGGCCCGCTCGCTGACCTTCGAGGAGTCTGCCCCCTCCGTGCGTCCGGACTCTTCCGTCAGCTCCAGATCTTCCGGCCAACCGTAGCCGTTTTTAACGCACCAGCGGGCCCCCTCCTCGACCACGGTGCGAAATTCCTGGCGGGAAATTTTTAAGAAACCGGTGCTCCCGACTCCGGCGGGGACCCGCTCGAAGAGCCGGTCCACGAGCTGTTTCAAATGGGGCTTGACCTCGCCAGAGGTCAGGTTAGTCACGATCAGGCGCATACCGCAGTTGATGTCGAAGCCGATCCCTCCAGGAGAGATAACCCCACCTTGCTCCACGTCCATGGCAGCCACTCCCCCGATCGGAAATCCGTAGCCGAAGTGACCGTCCGGCATGCAAAGGGCGTACTGTGTAATGCCCGGGAGCGTAGCCACGTTCGTGACCTGATCATAGACGGTCTCATCCATCTCCCGGAATAACTTCTCAGTCGCGTAGATCCGCGCCGGAACCCGCATCCCGGCTTTATAGGATTGGGGGATCTCCCAAACGGTATCGGAGATCCGCCGGACAACGTCTACAATGGCCATGATCGCATCATCCCCTTTGCTCTGAATTTTTATGCCCGATGTTATCAGCCAATACAACCCGCAATTGACCGGAACCCTGAGGCGCGATATAGGGTTGGGTCGGAGGTATCACAATGTCTGGGAAAAAGATCGTTGGCAATCCGACACCGAGAGTGGAAGGGGAAGAGAAGGCCTCAGGGAAGGCGATCTACGCCGTGGACGTAGTCCTGCCGGGCATGCTCTGGGGCAAGAGCGTGAGGAGCCCGATCCCCTATGGCCGCATCAAGCGCATCGATACGAGCCGGGCGCTCCAGCTTCCCGGCGTCAAGGCGGTCCTTACCGGCCGCGACGTGGCCGGGCGCAAAATCGGCAGGCGCATCCACGATATCGATATCCTTGCCGGCGACGTGGTCCGATTCATCGGCGAAAAAGTTGCGGCCGTGGCGGCGGACAGCGAAGAGATTGCCGAGGAAGCGGTCAACTTGATCGAAGTCGAATACGAAGAGCTAACGCCTCTCTTCGACCCTCTCGAAGCGATGCAATCTTCGGCCCCGCTGCTCCATCCCGACGTCATGAATTACAAAGGTCTCCCCGCGAAGCTTGAAGCGCCCACCAATGTCTTCATCGACATGTCCTGGAAGAAGGGCGACATTGCGGAGGGATTTCGGCAATCCGATCTGATCGTGGAGAACACCTTCCGTACGCCGACAGTGCACCAGGCCTACATCGAGCCCCATTCCTGCGTGGTCCAAACCCATCCGTCCGGGGGAGCGGATATCTGGGCCTGCAGCAAAGTTCCCTTCGGCATCCGGGAGCAGGTCGGCGCGGCCGTGGGCGTGGCGCCGGAAAAATTGCTTCTCCATCCCTGCTATATCGGCGGCGACTTCGGCGGCAAAAGCGACTTCATGGATATCGCCGTCTGTTATCTCCTCTCGCTTAAGAGCGGGCAGCCGGTCAAGATGGTCATGGACTACGAGGAAGAGTTCGCCGCCGGGAATCCCCGCCACGCCTCCATCGTCAAAGTCAAAATCGGCGTCCGGCGGGACGGGCGGATTATGGCCCATTCCATGGAATTTATCTTCGACAGCGGGGCATACGGGGCGTTCAAGCCCGTAGGCTTCCTCGGCGGGCCGCAGGCCTCGGCCGGCCCCTACCGAATTCCCCATGTGCTGATCGAAGAGAAGATCGTCTACACCAACAAGGTCCCCTGCGGCCATATGCGCTCCCCCGGCGATCCCCAGGGTTTTTTCGCCAATGAAAGCCAACTCGATCTCGTGGCGAGAAAATTGGGCATGGATCCCATCGAATTCAGGAAGATCAATCTCATGCGCGACGGCGACGAATCGCCCACCGGCGAGGTCATTACCTTCATCCGCGCCGAGGAAACGCTCGAAAAGGCGATCATCGACTCCGGTTATCGCAAGCCCAAACCCAAAAATGTCGGGCGCGGCGTCGCCCTGGCCCAGTGGCTTCCCAACGGCGGCGAAGGGACGATCTTCCTGAAACTGAATGGAGAAGGAACCATCACCATCTCCACCGGCATGATGGACCAGGGCGCCGGAACCTATACCGTAATGCGCCAGATCGCCGCCGAGGAGTTGAATGTGCCTCTGAACTCCGTGCGAGTCGAGCTGCTGGATACCGACAACGTTCCCAAGGACACGGGCGTGGGCGCGAGCCGGGCGACCCGGGTCTACGGCAACGCCACCTATCAGGCGGCCTCCACGCTCAAGGCGGAGATCCTGAAAGCCGCCGCCGCTTCCATGGGTACCCGGCTGGAGGAACTGGTCCTGGCCAAGGGTGGAGTGCTCCACCGGAAGGCGGGCCGGCGCATGAGCTACCAGGAGATCGTCAAAGCGAACGGCGAGCCTCTGAAGGTCCAGGCCCATTACAAGGATATGTCCAAGGTGCCGGAGGCCTCCATGTGCGTGCAGGTGGCTGAAGTGGAAGTGGACCGGGAGACGGGCGAGGTCCGCCTCCGCCGCTTCACGACCGCCCACCACACCGGGACGATCATCAACCCGCTCATGCATCAGGGACAGATCGAGGGCGGAGTCATGATGGGCATCGGCTATGCCCTCATGGAAAACCTCGCCACCGAGGACGGCAAGGTGGTAAGCGCGAACTTCGGCGACTATAAGATCCCCACCATCAAGGACATCCCCGTCCTCAAGACCGGCCTCCTGGAAACCGCGAAAGGCCCCGGCCCTTACAACAGTATGGCCATCGGCGAGACCCCCAACATCCCCGTGGCAGCCGCCATCGCCAATGCCGTTCACGACGCGGTCGGAGTGAGGATCAAGTCGCTCCCGATCACGTCGGAGGAGGTCTTTCGCTCCTTGAACAGCGGAGATTCCCGTAAATAAAAATCGACCTCGCCAAATTATTCCTGTCACCGATCTCCGCCAGGATGCCTCTGCAGTTCTGAAACGTGTCCGCGCCTCGAAGGACCCGTTAATCATCACACAAAGAGGGAGAGCAGCGGCAATCATGCTCAGCGTTTCTGCCTACGAGCGGTCCGAGCAAGAGCGTCAGATTTTGGAGCTCCTTGCGCGTGGTGAGAAAGAAATTGCCGTAGGCAAGGGGTACGACCTCGCGGAAGCAGACGCGCAGTTAGCAAGAAACAAAAAGTGAAAGTTCGTTTCACCCAACGGGTCGGTCTCAGTTTTTTAGAGTATTAGGCTACATTCACCCCGAGAATCCACGGGCGGCAATTGATTTCAGACGTCAAATAGAAAAGGCCCTTCGCAGACTCGGACGTTTTCCAAATTCAGGAAGAGTGATCCCTGAGTTTCCGGAACTCCCGTATTGGGAAATCGTAGTGGCACCTTATCGATTCTTCTACCGGGTTAAGGGAAACGTCATTGGGGTCGTCGCGGTTTGGCACGGGACTCAACTTCCCCATATGCCCTATTAAAAAGGGCAACCTTATTGCCGTTCGCTTGGACCGTCTTGCCCCGACCGGGAGTAATCTCATCGGTTTTAGCTACCTTCACAAAGCCTGGCATCATTCAGCTCCTGTTAAATTTTTGCTTGAACGCCTAAACCTTTTCATTCTATCCACCTAACATCTTCCTTGCCTGGCATACATGACAGGAGCACAGAGACCGCAAAAACGTGAAACTATAGTCGCTGGTGTGATGTCCATTGGCCCAGTTAATCCTCAAAGCGACGTCGCCCACAGTGCTGATCATGGGCATGAGGGAATCTTTTCTTTCAAAGCGACTATAATCGCCCTGCCCCCCGCAGACCGGGCAGGAACAGTAGCTCCTTAAAATGGCCAGGGAATAGTCACTTCGATGACCGTCATCCCAGACGATGCGCAGAAATTCGAATTCCTTGAGATAAGCGATCTCAACAGGGTAGAAATTTTCTTCTTGTCTCTCTGTGTCCACTGCTAAAACCGCATTACCCTCGCCCATTTTTGGGTCTGGGGTGCTCCGCTAGCTTCATTTCCTTCCAGCGCAGCAGCCCCTGACGAACATAGCTTGGGTTAAACCCCAGAACCTCACAGATATTCTCAAAGGAAAAGAGCCAGTCACTGTTTTCCTCCAAGATCCAATCCTCCGCCTCGTGTAATATGGCTTTCCTTTTGCTGTCGCGGGCAAAGATATGTTTCTGGGAGCAGGCAACGGCATCTTCCAAAATCGCCAACATGAACCTCTTTTCGGGCTCTAAGTGGGCCTTCCTATGAAAGGTCTCAAAATACTGGGTAGGAACTAGCGTATCTGGCTGAAACAGAGAACCCATTTTTTCTTCCGCGCCAAGGGAAGCATCATAAGCCATAAAAATCTCCGGCCCCCTTTAGCTCCTTAAGGCTCCGAAAAGGCCGCTTTGAGCAGGGGAGCAAGTTCACCCCGCTCGTGCATCTCGTGGAAGATATCGCAGCCGCCGATAAATTTGCCGTTGATAAAAACCTGGGGAATAGTCGGCCAGTTCGAATATTGCTTGATTCCCTTTCTGATGGCCGGGTCTTCTATCACATCCACGGTCTCAAACGGATAGCCATAAGACTGCAATGTCTCCACCGTGTGAGCCGAGAACCCACATTGAGGCAAATTTGGTTTTCCCTTCATGTAAACAATTACCTTGTTTCCCTTCACCTGCTCATCGATCTTCGCCAACACATTATCTGACATGTTCAAACCTCCTTCTTATGAATGATCCGAAACACTTCCGAGTCCCTGTCCTTACATCTCGCTTGAATCCTCAACCGTATGAAGTATCTCGTCCTCAGAGACTGATAGAAGAGCATTCCCTCGCTCTCCTCCAGGACCTCTCCTGCCTTGGTGTCTTAGAGTGGCTACCGGAAAGCGAAGTTTCCGTAAAGCACTGGACTCGATTTGGCGGATCCGCTCACGGCTCACAGAAAATTTCTCCCCCAACTCCTCCAAGGTGTAATCGCGAGCCTCGCCTACCCCAAACCGCAAACGAACCACCTTTTCTTGCCTGGGCGGTAAAGTGGCAAGGGCCTTTCGTATCTTCGTGCGGAGATCGGCCTCAACGGCCTCCTCGGAGGGCCTGGGGATGTGCTGGTCCTCGACAAAATCACCGAAGCAGCTATCTCCGTCATCTCCGACGGGCGTCTCGAGAGAGACCGGCTCCCCCGGGATTCTCATAAGCCTACGGACATCTTTCAGAGGTAGGCCCATCTCGGTTGCAATCTCCTCGGGGAGAGGCGCCCGCTTCAGTTTCAAAAGAAGATATCGGGATGCGCGGATCAACTTGCTCCGGCCCTCAATCACGTGGACGGGGAGGCGGATCGTACGCGCTGAATTCCCGATGTCCCGGGTGATATGTTGGCGAATCCACCAAGTCGCATAAGTTGAAAATCTGAATCCCAACCGGTAATCGAATTTCTCCACCGCCTTCATAAGACCGATGTTTCCTTCCTGGATAAGGTCTAAGAACTGAAGACCGCGGTAGAGATATCTCTTTGCAATAACGACAACCAGACGCAGATTGGCTTCTGTTAACCTCTTCTTGGCCTGGTTGGCCTTGAGCTCCCCCGCGAGGATAGAGTGTACCCGTTCATTAAGTTCGTAGGCCGGCATCTCCATCTCTTTCTCAATCCCCCGAATCTCGGAAAGGATCGTTTCGTGCTCTTTCTTCTTAGGGGAGGCTTGAACCTTCTGCTCCAACTCGATCAGGCGAGAATGAGACTTCTTTAGCTTCTCGGCAATTGCCTCGACCCAAGACTTTGAAAGCCGGAGTCCCTTTAGTGCCTGTAGGATATCGCCCCTTTTGTTAAAAAGATTTTCCTCCAGACGTTCTCTCTGTTTTTTTGAAAGCCGCTTCTTTTTTAGCTCCGAGACGATCCGGTGATAAACCTGATCGAGTCGGCGGAGTCTCGCGATTTCTTTTAGAAAAAGTTTTTGCTGAACACTCTCCTCGATCAACTCCTCATCTTCTTCCATGTGCACCAGGACATCGCGCACGCTCAATTCCGCTCTTTCAACTTTCTCGCCGAGCTCAAGGACAAGGCGTAAGGCAACAGGGGATGAGAGGACTGCTTCTAAGACCTGCGCCTCCCCCTGTTCCTTCTCTTTTGCTAGCTCTACCTCACCCTCCCTAGTCAAAAGAGGAACAGACCCTATTTCTCGAAGGTACAACGTAACCGGATCGCTACTCCCCCCTATATCCTCCGTCTCGATCTCGGCCTCCTGCTCACCTTCGCGATCGAGCTCCTCTGGCGAAAGGAGATCCTCCGGCTCCTCGACTGCCATATCATGAAGCTCATTCAACTGACCCGGTGAATCCTCGATAACCCCGTCAGGTATTTCTTCATACTTAAACGCTCTTTCCATAGCTTTTCTCTTCTGTCCTCGTGTCCAGTGATAACTCTCAGATCTCTACTTCGATATTTTCCCCCTCAACCCGGACGTTATAGCGCGCAACCCCTTGGGGAGCCGGGGGACCTGAAACCTCGCCAGTAGTTACATCATAGATCGCGCCGTGCCAGGGGCAGGTAACCTGTTTACCCTCAAGGACCCCTTCCGAAAGCGGTCCACCTCGATGGGTGCAGGTATCATCGATTGCATAGAAAGAGCCCTCCACATTAAAGAGGGCGATCTTCTTGCCGCTCACTTCAACCATCTTCCCCTGACCGGGAGCCACCTCATCGGTTTTAGCTACCTTCACAAACCCTGCCATAACTCACCTCCTACTTAAATTTTTGGTTGATCGCCTGATGCCCATTGACCCAGTGTCTCCGACAGTGCTGATACTTTTCCTTCAAGAACTTACCCGCTCACATGATATTAAGCTGAATCTTTGCCGCATCGGACATCATGCTCGGGTCCCAGGGCGGATCAAAAACCACTTCGACGCCGACGTCCTTAACGCCTGAGAGGCTGAGAATTTTACTTTCCATGTCCCCTTTGAGCACCTGCCCCATGCCGCAACCTTGTGCCGTTAGCGTGAATTTGACATCAACCTTGTTGCCGCCCTCGGGCAAGGGCGTGACCTGACAATGATAAACGAGGCCAAGGTCAACAATGTTGACCGGAATCTCCGGGTCGAAGCACGTTTTCAACTGATCCCAGACCAATTTCTCGAGGTCCGCAGGCCCCGCCGCCGCGGTTAACCTTTCAGCTTGAGACGCCTCGGCCTCCTCGCCAATGGCATCGGCGTCCTTGTTTGCGATGCGCACCAGATATCCCTGGTCTGTGGTCACGGTGTAACTGCCTCCGAGCGACTGTGTTACCGTCACCCGGCTACCCGCCGACAGCATGACTTTCTCGCCGCTGGGAATCTGGACCGCTTCGCAATTGCGGCTAAGTATTATCGGTTCGTTAGTTTTCATTTTTGTCTCTCCTCCTCTTTGTTCAGCGTTCGGTTCTTTCTCGACAGCTCGCTCCGTAGAGATCGCTGCCCCATTCTCATTCGCAGCCCTCGCATACAAGTTTTAAATTTTCAGCATCTTAGTCCTCCCCGCATCTTGATTGTCTTAGCCGATACTGCCCTCAAGGCTGACCCCCAAGAGCTTCTGCGCCTCCACGGCGAACTCCATAGGCAACTCTTTAAACACTTGCTTGCAAAAACCATTGACGATCAGATTAACCGCGTCTTCCGGCGAAATGCCGCGCTGCCGGCAGTAAAAAAGCTGATCCTCGCCGATCTTCGAGGTCGAAGCCTCGTGCTCTACCTGCGACGAATTGTTCATCACCTCGAGATAAGGAAAGGTATGGGCCCCGCACTTATCCCCCAAAAGCAACGAGTCACACTGGGAATAATTCCGCGCGCCGCTAGCACCCTTCATGATCCTCACGAGCCCCCGGTAGCTGTTCTGCCCGTAGCCCGCGGAGATCCCCTTTGAGATGATGGTGCTCTTGGTGTTCTTCCCGATGTGGATCATCTTGGTGCCGGTATCGGCCTGCTGGTAGTTGTTGGTGAGTGCCACCGAGTAGAACTCCCCGACCGAGTTGTCCCCCTGCATGATACAGCTAGGGTACTTCCAGGTGATCGCCGATCCCGTCTCCACTTGGGTCCAGGAGATCTTCGAGTTTTTTCCGAGACACTTCCCCCGCTTGGTAACAAAATTATAGATGCCGCCCTTGCCTTCCTTGTCGCCGGGATACCAGTTTTGCACCGTCGAGTATTTAATCTGGGCGTTATCGAGCGCGATCAGCTCTACGACCGCCGCGTGGAGCTGATTGGTGTCTCGCATCGGCGCCGTGCACCCCTCCAGGTAGCTCACGTAGCTCCCTTCCTCGGCAATGATCAGCGTGCGCTCAAACTGGCCCGTTTCGGCGGCGTTGATACGAAAGTAAGTCGAGAGCTCCATCGGGCAGCGCACGCCTTTCGGGATGTAACAGAATGATCCGTCGCTGAAAACGGCGGCGTTCAAGGCGGCGAAGAAGTTGTCGCTGTAGGGCACCACTGACCCGAGATACTTTTTCACTAGCTCTGGATGCTCGTGCACCGCCTCGGAAAAGGAACAAAAGATGATCCCGAGTTCTGCCAGTTTCCCCTTAAACGTCGTCGCCACCGAAACGCTGTCGAAGACCGCATCGACCGCTACCCCTGCAAGCATCTCCTGCTCCTTAAGGGGTATCCCCAGCTTCTCATACGCCGCCAGGATCTCAGGGTCGACCTCGTCAAGGCTCTTCGGCCCCTCAGCATTTGTCTTTGGCGCTGAGTAGTAGATCATGTTCTGGTAGTCGATCGGCGGATAGTGGACGTTTGCCCATTTTGGCTCTGCCTCCGACTTTTCCAGCTTCAGCCAATGCCGGTAGGACTTCAGGCGCCACTCCAGCATGAAGGTCGGTTCGTTCTTCTTGGCCGAAATCAAGCGGATGATCTCCTCGTTCAGCCCGCGAGGCACGGTGTCAGCCTCGATCTCGGTAACAAACCCGTACTTATATTCCCGGTTGACCAGGTCCTCCATCGTGCTCGTTGCAGTGTTCATGGCTTCACCTTTCCTTTTTTATGAGACTCGTTCTTCCTATCCCCCGTATAGCTCTTTTTCCTTTTCCTCTAATCTTTTCTTTTCCTGGGCATCAATAACGTATAGGCCATTAACAACCTTTATGTTTTCTGGTTCATAGAAGTATTTTGAAAGTTCCGCTCCCTCATCGAACTCGTGCATCTTTATGGCATCCCAGGGACAGATCTTCTTGTCGAGTCTGTCTTCTGACTCCGTGCCTATAAGCTCAAGTTGAAATTTCTTGGGCACCTCATCTTTCTCAAGGGGCCTTTTTGAATTGTCGTAATATCTCCCCGCGTACTCGTAGAATATTTGCCCGGTTTCCTTATGCCGATGGACCTTGGTCAAATCGTCGCTGAAGCACATCTGGCAGCCGATACACTTGTCGTTGTCCACCCAAACCCGGTATGGCTTCAATCCGCCGTTGGGTGTTTCCTCGTAAAGCAAATTGATGCAGTCCTCCACTGGACAGTGCAGTTCACATACAGGCGAGCCTGCACAACTACTGCAATTTTCGTCCATTACTGCGACGAGCGGTGTACCTTTACGCTTCTTCTTCAGTTGCCCTTCAACCTGTTGTTCCATATCAAGCCCTATTCGCTCTTTTTCTTGAAATAGTCTGCGTTAATCTGGGCGTAATGCTTCCATTTTTCCGGTAGGGCGTCGTTCTCGAAGATAGCCTCAACGGGACAAACAGGCTCGCAGGCCCCGCAATCAATGCACTCCTCAGGGTCGATATAGAGCTGATGTACTTGTGCGAAGGGCTCCGCTTCGTTTTTTGTCGGATGTATGCAATCGACCGGGCAAACATCCACACAGGCGGTGTCTTTTACATCTATGCATGTTTCAGCAATCGTGTAAGCCATAATTTCTTCCTCTCTAGGCGTTCACAGGTAATCCCGGATTCTCAGGCCTATACGCAAGCAGCATTTTTTACCAACCACCTTTCTTTCATGATCTTCTCCTGACTTCTCATAAGCCTCTCAGTCAGGGCCTCTGAGTCCTCGGCCCACTCAGGTGCTAAAAGAGGTGCCGCATCCACATGTCCCCTTGACGTTAGGGTTGTTAAACACGAACCCCGATTGCATCAGCTCGTTCTTATAATCGAGCTCCGTCCCATTCAGATGAAGGATGCTCTTCGAGTCGAGCATGATGCGGGCGCCGTTTTTCTCAAAGACCTGGTCTTCTGCCTCGGGGGAATCAATATCCATTTTGTACTCAAAGCCCGAGCATCCGCCCTTGACAACTTTGACACGCAGCCCATGTCCCTCTTTTGCCCCTGCGAGAAGCGCCCGGATCTTTTCCGCGGCGCGATCGGTGATGGTAATTTCTCCAACCATATCGGATGAACTCTTTGCTTAGCCCGCTAACTCCCGGTCTGTGACCTGGTTATTTTTTACCAACCACTTTTCCCTCATGATCTTCTCCTGAATCCTCAACAGCCCCTCAGTTAACGCCTCTGGCCGGGGCGGACATCCTGGGACATAGACATCGACGGGAATGATCTTGTCCACTCCTTTACACACGGAGTAAGCGAGCTGGAAAAGACCTCCGCAGTTGGCACAGCTTCCCATGGAGATGACATACTTCGGATCAGGCATCTGATCGTAGAGAAGCTTGGTCCGCTTAGCCATTTTATAGGTAAGTGTCCCAGCCACGATCATTAGGTCTGACTGGCGGGGGGAAGCCCGGGGAACAGCGCCGAAGCGATCCACATCGGCGCGTGGGCCTCCCGTCTGCATCAGTTCGATGGCACAGCAGGCCAGGCCAAACAGCAGGTACCACTGCGAGGATGCTCGCCCCCAGTTGAGGAGGTCGTCTACTTTTGTGGTAAAGACGGTTTCGGGTAAACTGTTTGTTAATGGCATTGCACCTTCCTCCTATTGGTTGTTTTCTAAAATCTCAGTGCCACGATAGATCTCCATCGATGATCTCAATCTCACTTGGGGATACATTCAGGCTGAGACCGTTATCCCAATCGACAAGTATTAGGTGACGACCGAGCTTCTCGATTTCATATTGGATGGTCCCTCCGGTAGAGGACGTAACCATCCCCCAGTTAGTTCGGATCTCTCGGGCGGCGCGGCACCTTATACCCCTTGAGCTTAAGTCGATCATCTGTGTACCTCGCTAAAAGATAGACTTACTAGGTCCACAATAAAAACAAAAAAATTAGCCGCGAAGGCTAATAAGCCGTTCCCTTAAACCCTGCTGATCCACGATGTCACCGACGGAAACCCCAGCAAGGTAATTTGTTAGAAGAGTTTGGGCCTTTCCCCAGACAGAAATCTGGGTGCACACGAAGCAATACGGGCAGTACTCTTCCCCCTTGGCGAGACACTCGATAAGGACAAGGGGTCTTTCAACAGCCTCGTAGACCTCTTTGATGCTGACCGTGTGTGCCGGTCTGGTTAGACTAAATCCTCCGTCGCGGCCAACGTGAGACTGAACCAGCCCACATGCAGCAAGATCCTTCATGATCTTCGAGAGGTAGTTCGAGGGAATATCTTGTTTTTTTGTAATCTCCGCCCTGCTGATAAGCTTGCCTGGGGGCTGACCGGCCAGATAAGTGAGGGCACGGACCGCATAGTCAACGCGGCGGCCCACGTTCATCAGGGAGCTTCTTTCCGTTCCCCTCTTTGACATTTTCATAGAACTAACCCCCTAAAGATCTATATCCTCTGCCTTAATGGAATCTTTTTTCTTCTACTGTGGCCTCATCGATTCCCTCATCTCCCAGGGAACGCAAGGCCTTGATGTGGTTAGTCTCATCGTGAATAATCCTTTGCAAGGCTATCCTTGCTCCCTCATCCTCCACTACATTTGCCAGCTGGAGATAGAACTGAAGCGATTGTTGCTCCTCCCGAATGGCACGCTGAAGGGCGTCAGCAGACTCCTGAATTGTCGCCAATCTCCTTACCTCCACCTCTTCTGGTATCGGCATGATGATGTTAACTTCATTGCACAATTCAGGGTAGACCCGCTCGAACCTGCTGAGCAACGTGAAAAGGTGACCCAGCTCGTCCCGCGCAATACGGTTGAAGACCTTCTTTACTTTCTCAGAGCTTGCCGGCACCGCGGCGCGACTATAGAGCGCAAAAGACGCCTTCTCTCTGTTTATGGCTACTTGGATTAATTCTCGCTCACTGAGTGTCGTCTGCATCTTTTCCTCTTCTGTTAAGATGAAATATGGACCTGTAAGGTCTATATTGTCAAGACCCCCCCGAAAAAAATTTTATGCTTGGAAAGGCGGCCAATATATCCTATTGATCTCTTCTCTGTAAGCCATTGTAAAATCCCGGGAATCTTAAAGGAAAAATCACAACATGCCGAGCTGAAACCTTGCCGTCTCGGCCATCTTGCTCGGATCCCAGGGATATCCCACACGACCTCAACCGTGGCGTCCTTTACGCCATGGATAGCCTTCAACTTAGCTTCCACTTTCCCCAGTAAGGATTGGGTAGCAGGACAATGCCCGGCCGACCGGAGGGACGGACGCCGACGACTCCGGCGGAAAAGTCTGGCGCATGCGCGCCATCCCCTCGCGCTAAGAGCCAAACGATAAAGCGAGTTATTGCAAGCCCGAACCCCACCCGTTAAAGTGAGTGGGTCAGCCTTCAGTAGGAAGGAGCGCCAAGATGGCCAAAACAAATACGCAGAGCCAGGTCATAGACGCGGACGCGCATGTGGTCGAGTCCGTCCACACCTGGGACTACATGGACGCATCCGAGCGACAGTACCGGCCCGTGCCGCTCGAAGCGCCTGAAGAGGCCGGAGTGAAGCTCCAGTTCTGGCTCATCGATGGCAAGGTGAGGGGATTCCGCTTCCCGGCCCTTTCCGCCGCCGAGATGGAAAGGCGTTCCCGTTTGGCGGGCCGCAGGTTCGCCGACGCGCAGGAGTCCCGCGAGATGGGTAACGTGGACCTGCGCCTCGAGCACATGGACCAGAGCGGCATCGATATCCAGGTGTTGCACAACACCATATTCATCGAACAAGCCACCGACCGCCCCGAGGTGGAAGTGGCCCTGTGCAAAAGCTGGAACCGTTGGCTGGCCGATATCTGGCGCCAGGGGAAAGGACGGCTTCGCTGGTCCTGCATGGCGCCGACGCTCAGCATGACGGACGCGCTGGACCAGATCCGCTTCGCCAAGGAAAACGGCGCGTGTGCCGTGCTCATGCGTCCGGTCGAAGGCAACCGTTTGCTCATAGACCCGTATTTCTATCCTATCTATGAGGAGGCGAGCCGGCTCGATATGGCGATCGCCGTCCACATCGCCAATGGCAACCCATGGCTCAACGACCTCTGCCGCCATCCCGTCTTTACGGCGGCCGCTTTTCATCGCTTCCGAATACCGACGGTCGCCGCCTTTAGCGACGTGATCCTCAGCGAAGTGCCGCAGACATTTCCCAAGCTCAGGTGGGGCTTCATCGAGGCCAGCGCGCAGTGGCTCCCGTGGGTGCTTCACGAAGCGAAAAACCGCTTCAAGGCGCTGGGGCGCGAATGGCCGGAGAACGGCGCTCGCGCGTACCGGATGTTCGTCACCTGCGAAAACTCCGACGACCTGGCCTACATCGCCGAGCAAGGCGGAGAAGACTGTCTCGTGATCGGGACGGACTACGGGCACACCGACACGTCGAGCGACGTCGATGCGATCACGGTGTTCAAGGCAAGGACGGACTTGACGCCCGAGGTGAAGAGAAAAATCCTGAGCGACAACGCCAGGGCGCTGTACGCCTTGTAACTGCGGGAAGGGTAACCCGGCGGCCGGATGAAACCGGCCTCATGAGGAACTTCGAAACTTCTGCTTTTTTACTCTTGAACTTCTACTGCGCTATCCGGCCTGCACTCCACTTGCCGTCGCTCCCGCCGGATTTGGCGTTTCCCTCCATGAAGCTCCCGTTCACGCGGCCGGTATATTGGGCGCCGCCGGCAGTGAAATTGATCTGATCCCCGCGCAGCCTGCCGTTCGAGACCTGCATGGTTTTACCGCCGGACTTGAGCGTGCCGGAAACCATCTGGAACGTTTGCTTGAGCGTGAGCTCTCCTTGCGGCAGCCGCCAGGCCCCTTCCACTTTTGCCGGCACGATCCAGAGGAGGGCCGTGCACCAGTTGTAGCAGCCGTCGCCCACCGTGGCGGTCTCGTCGGGAGCCCAGTCTTCCATCGTGAAGGTATTCGACACGATACGGGTGCCGGGCTTCAAGTCGAGGATCTTCGGGCGCAGCTTTAGATTGATCTCGGGAAGCAGAAACATGGTGATCGCCGTGGCCTGGGAAAAATCGGTCTCGAAGAGGTCGGCTTTCATAAATGTGGCCTTGTCGCTGACGCCCTCCTTGGCGGCGTTGCGCTTCGAGAGCTCGACCATGTCGGGATTGTATTCGATGCCGAGCGCGCGGATCCCCCGCTTCGCGGCGGTGATCACGGTGCGGCCGTCCCCGGATCCGAGGTCGATCACGTAATCTTTCGGCGTGACCTTGGCCATATCGAGCATCTTGTCGACCAACTCCTGCGGCGTCGGCACCCAGACCACGTCCTTGCCTTCCTGGCCGACCTGCGGCTGGTAGCCTTCCTGCGCCGGCAAAGTCCGGACCGAAGCGCCTCCGGCGATCACAAACAGACAGATTGCTAAAAACGACTGGCGGACAAAATGGGGTTTATTCATGTTGTTCTCCTATGTAGCAATATGCCTCAATATTCCTCAAAGCCGGGAGAATGTCCAGCCCGGCGAGAACTCGATCGGATAACGCCAATAAGGCCCTTTTAGGTGGTCAAACTCTAGGCGAGATCTACTGGGACCAGATCAACCAGGCGCTGCAAAGGCTAGAACCAAAAGGAGAACCTCACCGGTTCATCCCCGCGCATGCGGGGAACGCTTCATATGCAGATTCGCAGTCATGGCAATCGCCGGTTCATCCCCGCGCATGCGGGGAACGCGCGCCATAGAACAAGCCAAGCGTCTTCTTTAGCGGTTCATCCCCGCGCATGCGGGGAACGCAAACGTGAGGCCGCGCCCACGCGGCAAGAGGGCGGTTCATCCCCGCGCATGCGGGGAACGCTAGGGCAATTTGTATTGGATGCGGTAAACGATCGGTTCATCCCCGCGCATGCGGGGAACGCCCCCAAGTCATTACCGTCGCCATGCAGAACTCCGGTTCATCCCCGCGCATGCGGGGAACGCGGGTAGCCGCTGGCTAAAGGTTTTAGCGATGCCGGTTCATCCCCGCGCATGCGGGGAACGCCTTGATTATTGCCGGATGGCAAAGCAGAGGATCGGTTCATCCCCGCGCATGCGGGGAACGCGTATCACTCATGGTCCACCCTGCCATCTGGCACGGTTCATCCCCGCGCATGCGGGGAACGCTGCCAAGCCTCAAGGGCACTCCGTAAAGGTGCCGGTTCATCCCCGCGCATGCGGGGAACGCCTTCTCCCTCCTGAAAAGAGTGACGAACGCATCGGTTCATCCCCGCGCATGCGGGGAACGCCCCAATAAAGTGCTGCGAAGCAGCCGTTTCCCCGGTTCATCCCCGCGCATGCGGGGAACGCGTTAGGATCGATGCCGGACTCGGCAAATGCGCCGGTTCATCCCCGCGCATGCGGGGAACGCTGCGCCCAATTTCTTTCCGCCCGGTTCGATATAGGTTCATCCCCGCGCATGCGGGGAACGCTACTACATAGAGCTGCGTGACAAGTCG
>Ga0080064_1002666_pt1 | contig 29200 bp, 31 predicted proteins | sample Subgrocontami54m_FD_69260 | JGI IMG/M metagenome (GOLD analysis project Ga0080064, IMG submission 69260) | Subsurface groundwater microbial communities from S. Glens Falls, New York, USA - GMW46 contaminated, 5.4 m (SPADES assembly) (version 2) ...
CGCCGCGTCGGCCCTCAGCCCACCGGCCCACGGCGCCCGCGGCCTCGAGCTCGCGGATCTTCGCGTCGTCCAGCCCCAGGATGCGCTTGAAGACGAACTCGTTGTGGAAGCCCACGGGCTTGCCCGCCCACTTGATCCGCGCGGGCGTGGCCGAGAGCTTGGGCGCCGGGCCCGTCTCCACCATGGGGCCGTAGACGGGATCGTCGTGCTCCCACAGCGTGCGGCGCGCGCGGAGGTGATCGCTCTTCGCGTGGTCGGCGGCGGTCATCACGGGAGCTGCGGCGACGCCGGCCTTTCGAGCGGCGCGCTCGATCCGGAGGCGCGTCTTCCCGGCGCACCAGGCGCCCAGCACCTCGTCGAGCGCGCGCGCATTGCCCCGCTCGCGGCGACTCGCGCGCGAGGCGAAGCGCGCCTCACGCGCGAGGGCGGGCTTGCCGATCAGCCGGCACAGGGCCTGGAACTCGCGGTCGGTGCCGGCGACGAGCGCGATCCACCCGTCCGCACACCGATACACGCCGGAAGGCGAGAAGACGTGGTCGCCGTTGCCGACCTTCGCGCGGTCTTTCCCCGTCAACCCGGCGTAGAGCCAGGTCCAATCCATGGCGCGCACCAGCCCCTCGCACTGCGCCATCTCGACGAACTGGCCTTCACCGCTGCGGTCGCGCCATCTGAGCGCGGCGAGCGCGCCAAGGGCGGACATCGACGCGCCGAACCAATCGCCGAGGTAGTTGCCGATCTTGGTCGGCGTCTCGCCGAGGCCGGTGATGGCCGTGAGGCCCGAGACGGCCTGCGCGAGCCCGTCGTAGGAGGCGCGCCCGCGCGAGAACGGTCCCCACTGGCCAAAGCCCGTATTGGCGACGTAGATCAGCCGCGGGTTGACCTCCCGGAGCTGGCGGTAGCCGATGCCGAACTTCTCCTCGAGCGTGCCCGCCTTGAAGTTCTCGATGACGATGTCCGAGCGCGCCGCGAGCTGGCGGATCAGCTCCTGCCCCTCGCGCTTGTGCATGTCGACGCCGACGTGGTACTTGGAATGGTTCGCGCAGAAGAAGGCGACGGAGACGTTCTTCCAGAGGAAGGACGCGTTGCCGAGAATGCGCGTGACGTCGCCCTGCCCGGGCATCTCGACCTTGATGACCTCCGCGCCGAGCTCGCCCAGGAAGTCGGCCGTCGCGGGGCCGAAGTAGAGGACGGAGAGGTCGAGAACGCGGATGCCGCGGAGGGCTTCGGGCTTCTCGTGGATGCGGGTCGGGTCGAAGAGCTTCGCCGCCCACTCGAAGTAATCCTTCGGGATCGACACGTTCAGTCCCCACCATCCCTCACCCTGCCCTCCCCTTGAGAGGAGAGGGAATTTCGGAACCCTCGCCCCCGGAGGGAGAGGGCAGGGTGAGGGGGAGAGGGCGGGCTCGCTAGCTGATCGATTCGTCCCCGTCGCCGCGTGCGCCCGCGCCAACCGCGCCGGCCACCGCCGGCTCGTGGCCGTAAAACGCCTGGGCGTGCGCCGGTGTGATCCGCCCGTCAGCGAGGTCGCGCTCAACCTGCTCCCGCGGGCGCTCGCGAGGATCGCCATAGCCGGCGCCTCCGCCCAGCTCCAGCCGCACAACATCCCCCGGCTCGAGTGGGAAGGTCGCCTTGGCGTCGAGATTGATGTGCTGCCCGCGCCGCTGGACGGTGAGCGAGCCGGTCTTCCCTGGCAAGCCTCCCTGCCGCCCGGGAGGCGGCAGCTTGAAGTGGTCGGAGTAAATCGTCAGCTCGACGCCGGGCCCGAGGATCTCCAACTCCCGGCAGAACCCGAGCCCGCCCCGCCACCGCCCGGGGCCGCCGCTGTCGGGTACGAGCGCGTAGCGACGGACGAGCAGGTAGTCGTGCACCTGCTCGATGGCCTCGACCGGCGTGTTGCGGCAGTTGCTCAGCGGGTTATCGGTCGCGTCGGCGGCGTCGTAGCCGCGACCCGCGCCGTAGCCGCCACCCAGCACGTCGGCGAAGACCCGATAGCCGCCGGCGCGCTGCTGCGACAGGTAGAAGCCGGTCGTCGTATCGAAGCCCGGTGCGGGCACCCGGTCAGGGACGGCCTGGGAGAGCGCGGCGTGGATCGCGTTGAACGCCCGGGACGCCGCCTGCATGCGTGCGCGCACGGGTGCGGGGAAGCGGGGGTTCAGCAGCGAGCCCTCGGGGAAGGTAAGGTGGATCGGACGGTTGCAGCCATCGTTGGCGGGGATCCCTTTGTCGGAGGCTACCGCGCGGATCGCCGCGAAGGCGGCGGCGAAGGACGAGGACAGGGGGCAGTTGAACATCCCGCGGACCTGGGGCGCCGTGCCTGTGAAGTCACACCAGAGCTCAGAACCCTCGACCCGGACCGTCACCCGGATGGGAAGGGGGTCGGGGGCGTAGACGTCGTCGTCGATGAACGCCTCGCCCGCGTAGACCCCATCCGGGATCGCCTCGATGGCGGCCCGCATGCGCCGCTCGCTATAGTCAAGCACCTCGCTCATGGCCCGGAAGAGCACCGGGATCCCGACCCGTTCGGCCAGCGTGACGAGGCGCTGAGCTCCGGTGAAGTTGGCCGCGAACTGCGCATCGAGGTCCCCAACGCCGAAGACCGGGGTACGGACGTTGGCCGCGAAGAGCCGGCCGAGGAGCCCGCCGTGCCAGTCGCGGTCCACCTCGAACAGGAGCGGCGGCAGCACCAAGCCCTCCTGGTAGATGTCGGTCGCCCGCGTGTTGATGCCGGCGCTTCCGCCGCCGATGTCGAGGTGATGGGCGGTGCTGCCGGCGAACCCCAGGAGGGTGTCACCGGCGAAGATCGGCGTGAAGAGGATGATGTCGTTCAAATGCTGACCGCCTGAATACGGGTCGTTGAGGATGATCGCGTGCCGCGGGCCGAGGCGGGAGAGGTCGAGCGCCGCCTGGCACGCCTTGAAAGACATGGCAAGTGCCGAGAGCTGCATGGGGATCATCTCGGCCTGCGCAACGATGTTGCCCTGGGCGTCGAGCAGGGCTGTGGAGCAGTCGCGGGCCTCCCGCACCACGGTGGAAAAGGCCGACCGTACCAGGTTCACGCCCATCTCCTCGGCGGCCGCGTGGAGCGCACGGGCCAGGATCGCGAGCGTGGTCTGATCCACGGACACGGGCATCACGATCTCCTTTCCAGCATGAGATCGCCCCCCTCAAGGACCCGCGCGGCCCAGCCGGGGGGAACGAGCGTTGTCGCCGTCTCCTCCTCGATCACCGCCGGACCGCGGAGCCGGTACCCGACCGGGAGCGTGCTTCGAGCCGCGAACTCCGCCCGCAAGCTCCGGCCTCCGAGCGTGATCTCGCCTTCCTCGATCCGGGCGGGCCCCGGCACCGACTCGCCGGCCCGGACGTCCCCGTGGCTCGCCTCCGTCACGCGGATTCGGTAGTTGACGAGCTCGACCGGGCGGTCGGGATGGGCGTAACCGTATCGGCGCCGATGCGCCGCGCCGAAGGTCTCCCGGATGGTGGCGGCGGTCGCCGGCAGCCGGTCCAGGGTGACCGTGAGCTCGAACGCCTGCCCCGGGTACCGGGCGTCGATCGCGATCGAGGTCTCACACCGATCTGGGGCAAGCCCAGTCGCGGCGGCCGCTGCCAGGGCTTCGCGCCGCAGCCGCACCACCGTCTCGGCGTTCAACGTATCGCCGTCGACCACGTGGATGCGCGCGTGGACCAGGTCCACGGCGAGATCGGCCACGAGCAGGCCGAAGGCGGAGACGAGCCCGGGACACCAGGGAACGAGCACCCGGTCGATCTCGAGGTCTTCGACGACGAGGGCCGCGTGGATTGGGCCGGCGCCACCGTAGGCGACGAGCGTGTAGTCGCGAGGGTCGATGCCCCGGGCGGTGGAGACGAGCCGGACCGCCGCCGCAATGTTGCTGTTGGCCATCCGGAGCACGGCATCGGCGGCCTGAACCAGCGGGCCGGCAAGGGCGACGCGGCCGAGGGCCGCGGCGGCACGGTCGGGGTCGAGCCGCATCCGCCCGCCCAGGAAGTGCTCGGGACGCAGGATCCCGGCGACCAGCTGCGCGTCGGTGACCGTCGGGTTGGCGCCCCCCCGGCCGTAGCAGGCTGGTCCCGGACGCGCCCCGGCGCTCTGCGGACCGACCTGCAGGAAACCGCCGGGGTCGATTGACGCGATGCTCCCGCCGCCGGCGCCGATCGTCACGATGTCGAGCGCCGGAATTCGGATCGGCAGGCCGTCGACGTACGATTCGGCGACGGTCGCCGGAGTAAGATCGGGCGCCAGGCAGACGTCGGTGCTCGTGCCGCCCATGTCCAGGGTGATGGCGTTCTTCACCCCCACTCGCCGGGCGAACCAGACAGCGCCGCGCACCCCGGCCGCGGGTCCGGACAGGAGCGTGCGCACGGCGTTTCGGCCAGCGGCCGGGGCCGGGAGGATGCCACCGTTCGACTGCATCACCTGCAGGGCTCCCGCGAACCGGCGCTCGGAGAGCCTCGCGACCAGGGCCTGGACGTAACCGGCGACGATCGGGCCCACGAAGGCGTTGATCGCCGTCGTCATCGCCCGCTCGTACTCCCGGAACTCCGGCGTGACCTCGTAGCTCGCGGCGAGGTAGAGCTCCGGCGCCCGCTCGTGCAGGACGGAGACGAGCAGGCGCTCGTGCGCTGGGTTGCGGTAGGAGTGGAGGAGGCAGATCGCGAGCGACGTGACCCCCGCGTCCAGGAGTTCGCGGGCTGCCCGCCACGCCGCCTCCGTATCGAGCGGGACCCTGACGGTGCCATCGGGGAGCATCCGTTCCCGCACCTCTCGGACCAGGCGGCGGGGTACCGGGGGCGCGGGCTTGCGGTAGAAGAGCTCGTAGATGTTTCCGACACGATCCTGACGGCCGATCTCAAGCAGGTCGCGAAAGCCCTCGGTGGTGAGCAGACCCGTCGGTGCACCGTTCCGCGTGAGCAGCGCGTTGGTCGCCACCGTCGAGCCGTGCACGAGGTGACCGACGGAGGGGAGGATAACCCCCGCCTCGTCCAGCGCTTGCATCACCCCCTGCTGGAGCGCGTCCGGGGTGGACAGGACCTTATGCGTCCCCAGGGACCCATCGGTCCGCCGCCACACGAGGTCGGTGAAGGTGCCGCCGATCTCGATCCCAACCCGCTCGCTCATCCGGCAACTCCTCTCGTCCGCAAATCGCAGTCACCGCCGCGACTGTCCAGTGGGCGAGTCACCGACACATCGCGGTTGGCCCTTGGCACCGTCGGGTCGGGCGCGTCCTGTCGCCGGGGAGTGTCGGCCCGCGATTGTAGCAGGCCGCGCACTTCTCGGTACAAGGGCGAGCCGGGACGACGGCTCGTGCGATCATCAGCCGTTCTCGAAGCGCCGCCGACACCAAGCATGATCAGAGCCAACGGTCCTTGATGCCATAGATCACGTAGGCGCTGGCGAGGTACACGCTCCTCAAGAAGGCCAGCGGAAAGCGTGGCAACCCGGCCGAGGTGAGCGGCGTATCACGTTGGACTTCCTTCCCGGCTGCGAGATCGGCAACGAGACCACCACAATATGTCGCCAGTGCCACCCCGCTCCCCATGTAGGCCATCGCATAGAGGACATTTGGATCGTCGTCCACGCGACCGACGTGGGGGGTGAGGTCATACGCGAGGCAAACACTACCGTGCCAGAAGTACTCGCTCCCGACGTCCCGCAGGATCGGAAACTTCTCGGCCATCCGCGCCTCGAGCCAGCGCCGCCGATGGCGAAGCCGGGAGGGCGTGTCGACGACACCGGCGCGCCCGCCGAAGAGCATGCGGTCGTCGGGAAGACGCCGCCAGTAGAAGACGAGCATCCGCGTGTCAGCGTAGACCTCCCTCGTCAGCATTCCCACCTCGCGCCATTCGTCCGCCGTCAGCGGCCGCGTAACGATGATGTTGCTCGTCGCAGGCATCAGGCGGTCGCGGAAGAAGGGGTGCAAGCGTGGGGAGGTATGGCCATTCGTCGCCACAATCACCTTGCGCGCTCGCACCGTGCCGTTGGCGGTGGCGAGATGCTGCCAACCCCCGCCACGGGTCCAGCCGAGCACAGAGGAGTCGTCATAGACCATTGCCCCGCGCCGGATGGCGGCAGCGGCCAGCCCACGCACATACTTCATGGGATTGAGACCGAAAGCGTCTGTGAGCCGGAGTCCGCCGTGAGCGGAGGGGCCACGGAGATGGCCGCCTCGCTCCAGCGCGACACGATCCAGAAATTCGACACCGCCGTAGCCGAGGGTGTCCCGGTAGAGCGCCTGTCGCCGCTTGAGCTCCTCGACAAGATCGCGCCGATGCGCGACCAGGACGTATCCGGCCGGCTGTGGATCGCAGGCGATGCCTTCGCTCGCGATCAACTCTCTCACCGTCTCCACCGCCTCGAGCCCGACCAGGATCGACCGACGCGCCGCATCGAGGCCCCACTTCCGAATGCGGTCGTCGAGACCGACCTTGCTCAGAGCCGGAGAGACGAAGCCGCCGTTCCTCCCGCTGGCACCCCACCCGACCCGGTGCGCCTCGAGGACGACAGTGTCGATCCCGTAGGTGCCAGCCAAGCGGTAGGCGGCCGCCAGACCGGTGTACCCCCCGCCGATCACGGCGACCTCAGCGGTCCGATCTCCCCGAAGCGACATCAAGCCGGGGGGCTCGGGACCGGCCGTATGCAGCCAATACGAAGCCACATGCGGTTCAGGCTTCATGGCATCCTCCAGGCCCGGCTGTGTTCGACGGTATGGTCACAGCCTGCGGGGAAAGACTCTAGCCACGGCCGCGGCGCGGCCGCGTTCTCGTCAGCCGTCACCACGACCACCTGGCCCCGGGGCGCGTAGTGGCGATAGCGCATGCCCGGCGAACGTGCCGCGCCCGCCTCGTCGCCGGCGGCGAGCGTCCGCACGTCCCCGAGCGCCGGGCGCAGGTCTGGCCCGGCGTGCCTTCGGGCCGGCGGCGCGGTGACCGGCTTGCGCACGCATCCCGTTGCGACCGGCGCGGGCAGGACGACGCAGGTGATCGCGCGTCTGGTGTTCATGCGTTCCATGAGACGGGTCCTCAGTCTCCGGGCGGCGCGAACTTCCCGACGCTCCAGCCCCCATCCACGGTCAGCACGTGGCCGGTGACGAAATCGGAGTCGTCGGACGCGAGGAACAGCGCGGCGCCGGCGATGTCGTGCGGGGTGCCGGGCCGTCCGAGCGGCGTCGCCTCCAGCATGAGGCGCTGGTAGCGCCGGTTCGTCGCGAGGCGTTCGCGCGTCATGTCGGTGAGGATCAGCCCGGGGGCGATCGCGTTCACGCGCACGCCGTGCGGCGCGTAGTCGATGGCCATCGAGCGCGTGAGCGCCACGACGCCGGCCTTCGCCGCGCTGTACGACGTCGCGCCCGGGTAGCCGGTTACACCGAAGACGGACGCCATGTTGACGATGCGGCCTCCGCTCTGGCGTCGCATCTCGAGGAGCACACGCTTGGACAGCCGGAAGACGCTCGTGAGGTCGACGTGCAGCATCCGCTGCCATTCCTCGTCCGACGTCTCGAGGATCGCGTGGGAGCCGCCGATGCCGGCGTTGTTGACGAGGATGTCGACGCGGCCGAATGTCTCGAGGCACGCCGTCACGATGCGCTCCGGCGCGCCGTCCTCGCCCACGTCGGCGACCAGCGCCCGCACGCGGCCGGGCTCGCCGCCGAGCGACGCGGCCAGCGTCGCCAGCTCGTCGGGCTTGCGGTCCACGGCCAGCAGCCGCGCGCCCTCGTGCCCGAAGCGCTCGGCGATGCCGCGCCCGATCCCCGAGGCGGCGCCGGTCACGATCGCCACGCGGTCGGCGAGGCGGCCCATCACGCCACCCGCCCGCCGTCAACCGGCAGTGCCACGCCGGTGACGAAGGACGCCTCGTCGGAGGCCAGGTAGAGCGCAGCGCGCGCGATCTCCTCGGGCCGGCCGAATCGATGCAGCGGCTGGCGCCGCAGCGACTCGCGTCTGAGCTCGGCCTGCTCCTCCGGGCTCGGACGCGACGCGATGGTGGCTGCAAGCATGGGCGTCTCGATCGCGCCGGGGCAGATGCAGTTCACGCGGACGCCGTCCGGCGCGTGGTTGAGCGCCATGCTCCGGGTCATCAGCACGATGGCGCCCTTCGAGGCGCTGTACGGTCCGAGGACCGCCGAGCCCTGCAGCCCCGCGGTCGAGGCAAGGTTGACGACGACGCCGCGCCGGCGCGTGAGCTCGGGCATCGCGTACTTGGCGCAGAGGAAGGAGCCCTTGACGTTGACGGCGAACAGGCGGTCCCAGTCCTCCTCGGAGCTGTCGACGACGCGCCCGGGCGCGCCGAGGATGCCCGCGCTGTTGACGAGGATGTCCAGCCCGCCGAGGCGCTCGACGCAGGCGTGCACGGCCTGCTCGACGTCCCGCGCGCGCGACACGTCGGCGACCACCGCGATGGCGCGGCCGCCGGCGGCGGTGATCGCCGCGCTCGTGTCGTTCGCCGCCGGCGGGTTCACGTCGACGGCCGCGACCGCCGCGCCTTCGCGCGCGAAGCACTCCGCGATCGCACGGCCGATCCCCGAGCCCGCGCCCGTGACAAACGCCGTCTTGCCGGCGAGCGTTCCCGTCGTCACCCGAGCCGTGTCCATGCGTCACCCCGATGGTCACCCAAGGTAGTAGGCCTTCAAGATTGCCGGATCGCGCAGCCGCTCGGCGTGCTCCTCGAGGGCGATCCGGCCGTCACGCAGGACGTAGACGTAGCGGGCGAGGGCCAGCGCCATCCCCACGTTCTGCTCGACGAGCAGGATCGTCAGCCCTTGACCGTGGATGTCGCGAATGACGTTTGCGACGGCCTCCACGGCTTTCGGCGCGAGCGCGGCGGACGGCTCGTCGAGCATCAGGAAGCTGGGGCGTGACATGAGCGCCCGCGCGATGGCGAGCATCTGCTGCTCGCCGCCCGACAGTGTCCCCGCCGTCTGGCGGCGCCGGGACGCGAGGATCGAGAAGGTCTCGTACATCCGTCCGAGGTCGGCGAGGAGCCCCCGCGGATCGGTACGGCGGACGAAGCCGCCGATCTTGAGGTTCTCCTCGACCGACAGCAGCGGGAAGACGTCCTTGCCCTGAGGAACGAGCGCGAGGCCCCGCCGCACGATGAGGTGCGCGGACAGGCCATCGATTCGCCGGCCATCGAAGTCGATGCTGCCGCCGCTCGGCGCCAGCAGGCCGGCGATCGTCTTGAGCGCGGTCGACTTCCCGGTGCCGTTGCCGCCCAGCAGGGCCACGATGGCGCCCGTCTCCACCTGGAACGAGAGGCCGTCGAGGATCTTCGTCTTGCCGTAGCCGGCCTCGAGCGCGCTAATGGTCAGCACGGGCCACTCCCGTCCCCAGGTAGGCCTCGATAACGCGGGCATCTTCCGCGACCGCCGCGGGCGGGCCCTCGGCGATCTTGACGCCGTGGTCGAGCACCACCACGCGATCGGAGAGCTGCATCACGACCTTCATCACGTGCTCGACGAGGAGGATCGTCATGCCCCACTCGTCGCGCATCCGCCGGACGAGCGCGATCAGCCGGTCCACGTTCGGCGGTGACAACCCCGCGGCCGGCTCGTCCAGCATGAACAGCCGCGGCCGCGCGGCGAGCCCGCGGGCCAGCTCGAGCAGGCGCCGTTGGCCAATGGACAGGTGCTGCGCGGCCCGGCTCTCGAAGTCCCCGAGGCCGACGAGCGCCAGGACGCGCCGCGCTTCGGCCAGGATGCCGCCCTCTTCGCTCCGGGCGCGCGACGTCCTCACGGCCGACGCGACGGCGCCGGTGGTGAGGTGCGCGTGCTGAGCGAGCAGCACGTTGTCGAGCACGCTCAGGTCCGCGAACAGGCGGAGCGTCTGGAACGTGCGGACGACACCCCGTCGCGCGATGTGCCACGGCGCGAGCCCGGTAATGTCCACGCCGTCCAGCAGGACGCGCCCGCCGGTCGGGCGCAGGACACCGCTCACCAGGTTGATGCACGTGCTCTTGCCCGATCCGTTGGGCCCGATGAGCCCGACGATCTCGCCCGCGCCGACCGCGAGGTCGACGCGATCGAGGGCGATGAGCCCGCCGAACGTCCTGGTGATCAGGCTGAGCTCGAGGAGGCTCACGCGGCGCCAGTCCGGTCGCGAAGTCGGCGCAGTCCGCCGAGCACGCCCTGGGGGAGGAACGCGGTCATCACGATGAGCGTCAATCCGAAGAGGACGAGCTTGTAGTCCTTCGCGAATCGGAGGTACTCCGGCAGGGTGGTCAGGACGAGCGCGCCGAGGATCGGTCCGAGGAACGTCCCGCGCCCACCGAGGATCACCATCGCGACGATCTCCGCCGACGTCCAGATCGTGAACTCCGACGGATGGACGTTCCGGAGATAGTGCGCGATCAGGCTTCCCGCCGTTCCCGCGAGGGCCGCGCCGAGCGTGAACGCGAGCAGCTTCACCTTCGTCGTGTTGATGCCGAGTGTCTTCGCGAGCAGCTCGTCTTCGCGCACCGCGAGCCACTCCTGCCCGAGCCGCGTCGTGGTGAGCCGGCGGGCGAGCGTCACCACGACGAGCGCGACAACGAGGCTGAGGTGGTAGTACCCCTGCGGTGAGTCGAACGAGACCCAGGTTCGCCCGAGCGCGTGGATCGGGGGCGGCGAGGGGATGCCCGTGATGCCCGCGGTGCCGCCGGTGAAGCCGTGCCACTGCGTGAGGACGAGCGTGACGATGACCTGGAACGCGATGGTGGTGACCGCCAGGAAGTGTCCGGCGAGGCGGACTGCCGGAATCCCGAGGAGCGCGCCGAACGCGGCGGCGACCAGCGTCGAAGCCGGCAGGGTGACCCAGAACGGCGCCCCGAGGTCGCGCACGAGGAGCGCCGACGTGTACGCGCCAATCCCGTAGAACGCCGCCTGGCCGAAGGAGAACTGCCCGCAGTAGCCCATGACGAGGTCGAGGCCTGTGGCCAGGATCGAGAAGATGAAGACGACGACCATGACGTGGACGACGTAGGCGTCGGGGAACAGCCAGGGCACCGCGACCAGCGCGACGATCGTCCCTCCCTCGAGCGCGCGTTTCACAGGGACTGGCGCTCGACCTGCTGGCCGAAGAGTCCGGCGGGGCGGAGCAGGAGCACCAGCACGACGACGAGGAACGCGAGGATGTCCTTGAAGTCGTTGGTGAGGAACCCGGCGGTGAGGCTCTCCGTGATGCCGAGGAGCACACCGGCACCGACCGCGCCGTAGACGTTCCCCATGCCCCCGAGGATGACGACGGTGAAGGATTTCAGCACGACCATGCTGCCCATCGTCGGTTGCATGAGGAACACCGAGCCCATCAGGACCCCGGCGCCGGCGGCGAGGGCCGTGCCGATCGCGAAGGTGGCGGCGGCGACCGCGTTCACGTCGATGCCCATGAGGCTCGCGGTGGCCGGGTTCTGCGCGACGGCGCGCAGCGAGAGCCCCATCCACGTCCGCCGGACGAGGAGGTGGAAGAGCAGGACCAGCGCCGCGGCCAGGAAGGGGATGAGAAGCCGCTGGAGCGTCAAGTGCACGCCCGCGAACGCCACGGGCGTTGCGCCGAAGGCCGTCCGGATGACCGCCGGCTGGGGTCCGAAGATCTGCAGCGCGGCGGTCTGGAGCGCGATCGCCAGCCCGAACGCGGAGAGGATGCTCTGCGTCGGGTCCGTCCGGCGAAGGCGCCGGAAGACGAGGCGCTCGGCGACGATCCCGCCGAGCGCCATCCCGGCCATGGCCAGCGGCAGCGCCACGAAGAACGGCGCGCCCAGACGCATCACGAGCACGAGGCCGAGGTACGCCCCCAGCATGTAGAACTCGCCGTGGGCGAAGTTGATGATCCCCAGCACGCCAAAAATCAGCGTCAGCCCAAGCGCCACCAGCGCGTACACGCCGCCGGTGACGACGCCGTTGACGGCGAGCTGGAGGAAGTAGTCGAGCGAGCTCACTCGTACGGCAGCAGCACCCGCTTGCCGTCCTTCACCACGGAGAGTCCGATCTTGAAGTGGGCTCCGCCGATCTCGTCGAAGACGACCTTCGTGCCGGGAGGCCCCTGCACCGCCTGGAAGTCCTTCGTCGCCATGAGCGCGTTCCGGATGGCGAGGCCCTCGGTGCTGCGGGCACGCTGGAGGGCGTCGACGAGGACGCGCAGCGCGTCGTAGCCGAGCGCCGAGTGCGTGTTGGCGGCGACCCCGAAGCGTTTCGCGAACCGCTTGCCGAACTCCGCCCCGACGGCGTTGTTGGTGCTCGGCTCGTACATCGTTGAGATCGCGAACCCTTCCGCCGCCGGGCCCGCCAGCTCCGTGAGCTTGTCGGACATGAGCCCGCCGGACCCGATGAACTGCGTCTTGAGCCCCAGCTCACTCGCCTGGCGCAGGATGGCGGCGCCCTCGGCGATGAGGCCGGCGATGTAGACGCCGTCCGGCGCCAGCGACTTCAGCTTCGTCAGCGGCGTGTAGAAGTCGGTGTCGCCGTGGTTGTAGGTCTCGCTCGAGACGATCATGGCCCCCGCCTTCGTCGTCACCTCGCGGAACGTCTTCTCGAGATCCTTGCCGTACGCGGTGTTCTCGTAGAGCACGGCCAGGCGCTTCTTCTTGAGGCGCACGACGACGTCCTGCGCCGACTGGGTGCCCTGCGCGTCGCTGCCGGGGAAGTGGCGGAAGAACCAGGGATCGCCCGGCGTGTTAGCCTTCGTCACGCTCACCGCGGTGGAGCCGCCGGTCACCATCGGGATCTTCGCCTTCCGGGCGACGTCCGAGGCCGGCAGCGCGACGGCGCTGTTGTACGTTCCGAGCAGCGCCACGACCTTGTCCCGCGTGATGAGCTTCTGCGCGGCCGTGACGCCCTTGGTCGGCACGCTCTCGTCGTCTTCCTTGACGAGCTCGATCTTGCGGCCGAGCACGCCGCCGGCCCCGTTCGCCTCCTCGAGCGCGAGGGTGATGCCGTTCCAGATCTCCGAGCTGGCGATGCTGCTGCCGCCCGTGAACGGCAGGATCACGCCGATCTTGACGGGCTCCGCCGCGCCTGCGGCGGTTGCGAGAGCGAGGACCATGGCGAGTGACGCGAATACGGATCTCATCGGCAGCCTCCTGGGTTCGAGCTGGCGATCGTTGACCTGCTTGGCGGCGTTGGCGATCGCGACGTCCTGCCGCCGGGTGAGGGCGATCCACCATCCTGATCGGTGTTTCATCGCTTGACCCTCCTGGATGCGCGGGAGAGAGCGCGATCGGTGATCGCGCGCCGTATCCCCGTCATCCCTCGTCGATTCGGTATCCGCCCGGGCGGGCCCGCCGGCTTCGACCGGGGCGATCTTCTGACGCCACGGGGTATTGACCTCGTACGCATGCGCCGCGCTGAGAACGGTGGCCTCATCGCAGGCCCGGCTGATGAGCTGCAGCCCCGCGGGCAGGCCGGTGGCGGTAAAGCCGCAGGGCACGGAGATGGCCGGAAGGCCGGTATGGTTCGTTCCTCTGAGCATCGACGGCTGCAAGGACCTTCGCTCTTGCTTGGTTCATAGATACCCTCATGTCGGATGGTTGTAGAGAGTTGCCCGAATTGGTGTCTCCATTGGCTCTCTCTGGGGGGTCGCCGTGGACTGGAGGGCTTTCTCAAAGATGGACAGGGCCTCCTGGATCTGAGCCTCGGTCACCACCAGGGGAGGGATGAACCGGATTACATGGTCGTGGGAACCACACGTCAGGAGCAGTAGTCCGTGGTCCAGGCATGCCTTTTGAACCGCTTTGGCGGTTGCGCTGTCCGGGATGCGATCTGCGCCCAGGCTGAACTCGACCCCAACCATCAAGCCCAGACCCCTGACATCGCCCATTACCGGGTACCGCCGCTGGAGGGCTCGCAGGCTTTCAAGGAGCATCCGGCCCGAGGTCGCCGCACGCTCGACCAGCCCCTCCTCCAGGATGGCTTCGATGGTCGCCACTGCGGCGGCACAGGCCACCGCGTTCCCGCCGTAGGTGCCGCCGTGAGAGCCGGTCGGCCAGCGGGCCATGATCTCGTTGCGCGCCGCGATCGCTGAGAGCGGAAAGCCGGAGGCGAGACCCTTCGCCATGACCAGAATGTCGGGGCTGAGGCCGGCGTGCTCGAGGCAGAAGAACCGGCCTGTTCTGCCGAAACCGGTCTGGACCTCGTCAAGGATGAGGAAGAGACCTGCTTCCCGGCAAATCTCCTGGACGCCGACCAGGAACGACAGGGGCGGCACGATGTACCCACCTTCCCCGAGGACAGGCTCCAGGAACACCCCAGCTGTCTCCTCGGGGCCAGTTTGGGTGGCCAGCAAGTGCCGGAGTTCCTGGAGGCAGAAGGCACTGGCCTCCTCGGGGGTCCAACCGTACCGGTAGGCGTACGGGAAGGGCGCCACGGCCACCCCGGCCATGAGGGGCTGATAGCCGGCCCGGTAGAGAGTCTTGGAGGTCGTCAGGCTCATGGCCGCCACCGTTCGCCCGTGGAAGCCGCCCTGGAACACGACAATGTTGGGCCGACCGGTGGCCTTGCGCGCCAGCTTCAGAGCCGCCTCAACGGCCTCGGCCCCGCTGTTAGCGAAGTAGAACGTGTCAAGGCCGCCTGGGACCACCTGCAGGAGCTTGTCGACGAGCACCAGCATCGGGCGGTGGTACACGATATTGACCTGCCCATGGATGAGGCGCGCGGTCTGCGCCTGGGCTGCCGCCACCACCCTGGGATGGCAATGCCCGGTGTTTGTGACTCCAATTCCGCTGGTGAAGTCCAGGTAGCGACGACCGTGGGTATCGCAGAGGATGGCTCCCTTCGCGGACTCGACCACGATGTCGGAGAGGTGAAACCAGACCGGGGAAAGCTTCGGACCCACCACCTGGTCACTCAAGGAATCGATCTCCGCGACATCAAAGCGGGTTCACTTCCCCACCCAATGGATTCCCCTCGCTCAGTACGAAGGCGGTGTCATCGCCCAGAGCACGATAGCCTTGCCCCGGCCAGCGTTCTCCCAGCGGTGAGGGATGCGGCTTTCAAAGGTGATGCTGTCGCCTTCCTTCAGGAGGTGAGTATCATCTCCAACCCAGAACCGAAGGCGCCCCTGCAGGACCACGGCGCACTCCTCATCGCTGTCGTGGGTGTATGGTTCGCTTCCGCTACCTCCTCCGGGCAAAATCTCGGTGTAGATCAGCTGCAGGTGCCCGGCGAGCGAAGGCGATAACAGGTGATCCGTGACCTGGTTCCGAGGGAACACCATCTTCCGGCGTTCCGCCTTCCGCACCACCAAGCGCTTCCCGTGGTTTTCGTCAAAGAAGGTACTGACGGACGCGCCGAGGGTTCTCGCTATCTTCTGGATCGATGCGATCGAGGGGTTAGTAATGTCCTTCTCGACTTGACTGATGAAGCTCGGGGTGAACCCTGCCCGCTTCGCCAGCTCGGCCACGGTCAACCCACGCTTCGACCGGAGGGCACGGATCCGTCGGCCGAGTCTCATTGTCGGAGGCCTCTTGAAGTCATACTAACGAAGTTAACCATTGCTACTACTGCTACTACTACGTACTCGCGGGTGGTGTCAAGAGCATAGATCGAAACTCAGGAGTTCCGCATCTGGGGCAGTAAGGTACTGGAATTGACAACTTCGACGGCAAGGAGATTCACGGCGGCCCCGTGGACGGGCAGATCTCCAAGATCGGCCGCCCCCCAGGCACGCCCCCGCGGAATCGCGAGCGGGATGGTTGCAGAGACCTCGTCGATAAGAGCGGCGGCGACAGCTTGAAGGGAGCCGCAGGGGCGGGACGTCGTGCGTCAGTCGGAGCGCTGCACCTCGGGCCACACCGACGCGCCGGCCAGCAGCGCGAAGTCTTCGCGCAGGCGCGCGGCGAGGGCGAGGCGTGTGCGCGAGCGGTACTCACCGGGCTTCAGATTGCGTTCGTAGAAGAGGTAGGTGAGCAGGAACGCCGTCGCCAGCGTCAGCAGCAGCGCGTCGGTCGCCGTCGGCTCATGCACAAAGCAGTGGCCCATGTGCCAGAGCGTGGCCAGCTCGTTGAAGCCCCGGTTCTCCAGGTCTCACCGGTCATGCCCCCAGCGCTGAATCTTCTGGGCTGACACCACGCCGGGCTCGAGATCGGTCACCCAAATCCACCGGCCCTCCTCCATCACCTCGCGCGTGACGCCGCCCACCCGCCGGCGGCGCTCGGTCTGCTCTTCGGCCCACACCACGCGCACCCGCCGCTGCAACGTCGAGAACAACTCGAGGTCGGGCAGGTCCCACAGGCGCGTCGTCCGCGGCCCGTCCCGGAGCCCCTGCGGCGGCTGCAGCGCCCGCAGGCGCTCGGCATCTTGGTAGAGGTCGCGTGCCTCCTGCTTCATGACGATCACCACGTGCTTGCCGGCCGCGAGCACCGCGGCGATGAACGGCGCTTCCAGATACAGGGCGTCGGCCGTGACCACATCGAACAGCCGCCCTGCGCTGCACACGATGCGCGCCACCAAGCGCCGGGCCGCGACCACTTCGCCCTCCCCCGGCCGGAGCCGCTCGAAGTCCAGAATCGCGGGCGGGGTCACTCCCACCCACTGGGCCACGACGACGCGGTGGTAGTACTCCCGCACGGTCCCGCCCGCCACCGTGACCTCCCGCGTCAGGCACTCCGCACAGCACCGCGCCCGGCTGGCCCAGAGTTCATGCCCATCGACCGCCACCACGCGATACGTCTCCCCCGGTCGGCCGTGGATGGCCTTGGCCCGCCCCGCCTGGCGCGTGACAGTGGCCACCAGCGCCCGCTGCTCCTCCAGTGAGGAGCCCGCCAGCACCCGGCCCACGGTGTCTGCGCTCGGCAGCCGCTGGCCCCCGACCCAGCGGTCCCAGCCCCGGCGCCGACGCAGTGCCTCCTCCAGCGCATTGAAGCTCTGCAGGCGGAGGGCAAACATCGCGAACACACACAGCCACACGGTCGCGGTCACGATCTGCGGCCGCTGCCGCGTATTGCGCAACCCGGCCACCCGCCGCCGGAAGGCAAACTGCCGTTCGATGTACGCGGCGAAGCGGCGGAGCAGGTTAGCCCTCGCGCCGTTCCACCTGCGTCAAGCGCTGCCGGGTGATCCGCTCTAACACCGCCCGCACCTCCCCGTAGCGCGCCGTCCACTGCCGCACCCGCTCCTCCCAGGCCGGCGGGATGTAGAGCATCCGCCGCTTCCCCTCGAGGCTCAGGGCCAAGTACAGCGAGCGATGCCGCCGGGCGACGTTGGTCTGGCACCCACAGCCCGCCTTGCCACAGTACCGCCGCATCTCGACGAGGTTCCCCCGCAACAGGCCCGGCTGACTGAGCAACCGGCGCAGCTTCGAGTAGAGCGCGCGTTCCGTGGCCGTAAAACCCATGCGTGACGGTATCGCGGGTCCTTCTGAGACTGATATACAATAGATATATCAGATTTCCGCAGAAAAAAACGCGGCCCGGGCAATGCGAATTTCCTGGGCCCGCCCCCGCGGCCGAATCTGCCTTCTCAGACATGAGCTTACGTGGCTGGTCTCACCTCAGATGCGGAACCCCTGATCGAGACTGCCGAGGACTGATCATCGCTGCATGTGCGACGCGCTGCCGAGGGCAGCATCGTCTGAGGCCGGAGGGCTATCGCGGGTGCCACCGCTCACCTGCTCCCCTCCGATGCTGGCCTTCCCAGGGGCCGGGCCACGGTTCCCGGGCGCACTGGATGTGCGTCGCTGCCCGTTGCCCCGCAGGGATTGCGGCGGGGCCGACGGAAGTTAGGCCGAGCCAGTTTCTGCCCTGTCGCCCGTCTCCGGTCGTCCGTCACTTGGATGTCGCCGTCCATCGCACGCTTGGCCCCTTCCACGTTCGGCCGGTCATTCAGACGCCCAGCTAGGCCTGGAAGAGGCTGCCGAGCTTCATGGCCAGCCCCATGTCGCCCTTGAGCTTGAGCTTGCCCGACATGAAGGCCATCTGCCCGTTGAGCTTTCCGCCGATCATGTCGAGCCAGTCCGGCGACGCCATGGTGACGGTCAAGTCCGCCGCCGCGGCCGGGCCCGAGCTGACGGCGCAGGTGCCGTCCTTGATGACCGCGTGCCACGTGCCGCCGCCGTCACCGCTGATCTCGTACTGAATGGTCTTGTTGACGCCAGCGGCGCTGGCGGCCTTGAACTTGGACGGCATCAGATCGAAGGTTTCTTTCACTGTCGGCATATACGCCTCCTTGTGATCCGCGTTAGTTAGAAGGTGAACAGGTCCATCCCGCCGGTCACGGTCAGCACCGCGCCCGTGATGTAGCGCGCCCGCTCCGAGCACAGGAACGTGATCGCGCTGGCGACATCCTCCGGCTGTCCTTCCGCCTGCATGGCCACGCGCTTGACCATACGCTCGTACATGGGCGACAGGTTGGCGTTCGGCCCGATGATGCCGGGGGCGATGACGTTGGAGGTGATGTTGTAGCGGGCGCCCTCGAGCGCCACCGACTTGGCGAAGCCCACGAGCCCCATCTTCCCCGTCGAGTACGCGGTCTGACCGAAGCCGCCCATCAGGCCGGCGATGGACGCCATGCAGATGATGCGCCCCCACTTGCGCTCCCGCATACCGGCGAACACCGCCTTGGTCACGTTGTAGGTGCCCGTGAGGTTGACTTGAAGGTTGAGGTCCCAGTCGCTGTCCTGCATGTCTTTGAGCTGACCGAGGGTGTAGATGAAGCCCGCGTTGTTGACGCAGATGTCGACGGGGCCGACCTCGCTCTGCGCCTTGCCGACCACGTCGGCGAGCTGGGAGCGGTTGGTGATGTCCGCCTCGTAGCCGCGGGCCACGCCGCCCTTGGAGGATATCTCCTTGGCCGTCTCGGCGGCACCCTCGGCGTTCAGGTCGAGCACCACGACCTTGCAGCCCTCGGATGCTAACGCGAGACAGTCGGCCTTGCCCAGGCTCCGCGCGCCGCCGGTGACGAGCGCCACGCGCCCCTTGATGCCGAGGTCCATCGCTACCTGCCCTTGAACTGGGCCGGGCGCTTCTGGAAGAAGGCCTGGATGCCCTCGCCCGCGTCCTCGGTCCTGAGCACTTTCTCGAAGGCGCGCACCTCGATCTCGATGGCCTGGTCGATGGGCGCCTGGAGGCCGTCATCCACGGCCTCGATGATGAGCCGCGTCGCGACGGGCGGCCGCTTCACGATCTCCCGCGCCAGCGCCTTGGCGTCGTTGAGCGTCTCCCCCTCCTTGGACAGACGGTTCACGAGGCCGATGCGGTAGCACTCCTGGGCGGGGATCTGGGTACCGAGGATCAAGTGTTCGAGCGCCAGGCCCCGGCCGACGAGCCGCGGGAAGCGCTGGGTACCGCCGTAGCCCGGGATGATGCCGAGGTTCGACTCCGTCTGCCCCATGCGGGCCGTGTCCTTGAGGATGCGGATATGGCAGGCCATGGAGATCTCGCAGCCGCCGCCGAGCGCGTGGCCATTGATGGCCGCGACGACCGGCTTGGGGAAGCGCTCGATGCGCCGGAGCACGGAATTGCCGAAACGGATAAAGGACGTCACGTCCGGGCCGGAGAAAGCCGAGCCCAGGTCGGCGCCGGCGCAGAAGATCTTGTCGCCGGCGCCCGTGATGATGAGGCACTTCACGTCAGCGTCGGACTCGATCTCGGACAGCGCGGCGTTCATCTCCCTCATCAGCGCCTCGCTGATGGCGTTGGCGGGCGGGCGATTGAGGGTCAGGACCGCGAAACCTTCCTCGCGGACCAGGATCATGGTTTCGTACGGCATCGACGGTCTCCTATGAGGTGGGGGCGGCGACGCCCTGTAGGAAAATCTCGACGACGGCATCGGCCGTGTCCACGAGCTGGTAACCGCGCTTGCCGAGCACCCAGGATGTCGCCATCTGGTCCATGGCCCCGAACAGCATCTTTGTGGCGACCTTGACGGGCAGATCGGACCGGAAGCGCCGCTCGGCCACGCCTTCCTCGAGCACGGAGCCGATCAAGGCGAAGTAGGCGCCGATCTCCTGGCTGGAGGCGCCGCGGAAGAACTTCTGCCCCTGGCGCAGCTCCACCTGCACGACCTCGGCAAGCTCGGGGTTCTCCTCGAGCATGCGGAAGTGCAGCGACACGAGCCGGCGAACCTTGCTGGCGGCGTCGGGCTCCCCGGCGATGGCTTTTCGCAGCGCGCTGACGAACTCGGCCATCTTGTCGCGGAAGAGCGTGACGAGGATATCGTCCTTGGTCTTGAAGTAGAGGTAGATGGTGCCCGCGGCGATGCCCGCCTCGCGGGCGATGTCGGACACGCGCGAGTTGTAGTAGCCCTCGCGGGCGAAGACCCGCACGGCGGCCTCGATGATCTGCTGCGGCTTGTCTGGGTCACGCATGGCTGATGACTGAACCGTCGTTCATTCTAAGTGGCGGCGTCGGGTCAGTCAATCCGGTTCTCAGGAGCCCCGCCGCGACGCCCCTGCGACGCCCCTGCCTCGACCCATCAGATCGGGCCGCGTAGGATGCGGGCCCATGGCGATCAAGTATCGCATCGGGATCATGCCTGGGCCCTGGCCGCTGGACGCAGGACGAGGTGTCGTACCAGGGCGAGTTCTTCAAGCTGGACCGCGTCACGATCTTTCCGAAGCCGTGGCAGAATCCCCCGCCCATCTGGATCGGCGGCAAGAGCGAGGCGGCGCAGAAGCGCACCGCGCGGCTCGGCGACGGGTGGATCCCGTCCTTCATCACGCCCGAGGAGTTCCGCGTGGGCGTTCAGAAGGTGCAGGAGCTCGCCGCGGCTTCGAGCCGGCAGATCCCCGAGAACCACTTCCCCGAGGACCGGCGGCGATAGAAGCCCGCCGCCGCTAGCCTCGCGCCAGGATCTCAGCGAGGAGGGCGGGGTCGATATTGCCGCCCGACAGGACGACGCCGACCCGGGAACCCTTGGGCATGGGCAGCTTGCCGGTGAGGACGGCGGCGGCGGAAACGGCGCCCGTGGGCTCCACGAGAATCTTGCAGCGGAGCAGCAGGAAGCGCACCGCCTCTTCAATCTCCCGGTCCGAGACCAGCAGCACGCCGGCGAGGTTCTGCTTGTTGATCGGGAAGGTCAGCGCCCCGGGCGAGAGGTTGCGGATGCCGTCGGCGATGGTGGGCGGCGGCGCGATGGTCACGCGCTCGCCCTTCGTGAAGGAGAGATAGGTGTCGTTGGCGGTATCCGCCTCCACGCCGTAGATCTGCATCGCCGGACGGAGCGCCTTCGCCACCGTGCTGCAGCCGGCCATGAGCCCGCCCCCGCCCATGGGCGTCAGGAGCGCGTCGAGGTCGGGGACGTCTTCCAACAGCTCGAGCGCCACCGTCCCCTGCCCGGCCATGATCGCGGGATCGTCGTAGGGCGGGACGAGGACGCGGCCCGTCTTCGCCGCCAGGTCCATGGCGCGCGCCTCGCGGTCCTCGGTCTGCCTGTCGTAGTAGACCACTTCCGCGCCGTAGCCCTTCGTGGCCGCCACCTTCAAGGCCGGCGCGTCGGTCGGCATCAGGATGATGGCCGATGCGCCGGTCAGCCTGGCGGCGAGGGCCACGCCCTGGGCGTGGTTGCCCGAGGAGAAGCCGACGACGCCGCGCGCGCGCTCCTCGGCGGTGAGCGTCAGGAGCTTGTTGAGCGCGCCGCGGATCTTGAAGGCGCCCGCCCGCTGGAGATTCTCACACTTGAAGAAGACGGAACAGCCGCACAGATCGTCGAACGAACGGCTCGTGATGACGGGAGTGCGGTGGATGCGTCCCTTGAGACGGGCCGCCGCAACGCGCACGTCCTCGATGCCGATCGCGTTCCTCATGTGACACCGATTATAGAGCAGCGCCGAAGGGCGCGGTATACTTCGCACATGCGAACTCTTGCCGCCTTCGCGGTCTCCATGGTTTTGCTCCAGGGCTGCTCCCTCATCAGCATCGATCTCCAGCCGCGCATCCGGCCGCTCGAGGAGGAGACCGTCGAGGGCAAGGGCAAAGCCAAGATCCTCCTGATGGACGTCTCGGGCGTGCTCTCCGACGAGACGGGCGGCCTGGTACTGGGCTCACCGCCGCCGCGCGTCCCGATCGTGGCGCGGGTGCGCGAGGAGCTTCAGAAGGCCGAGGAGGACGACAACGTCAAGGCGCTGATCGTGCGCATCAACAGCCCGGGCGGCACCATCACGGCGTCCGACCTCATCTATCGCGAGATCGACACCTTCAAGACCCGGCGCAAGATCCCCGTGGTCGCGGTGATGATGGACGTGGCCGCCTCGGGCGGCTACTACGCCGCGCTCGCCGCGGACACCATCGTCGCCCTGCCGACGACGGTCACGGGCAGCATCGGCGTCATCATGCTCACGGTCAACGCCAAAGGATTGATGGAGAAGATCGGCGTGGCGCCGCTGGCCATCAAGTCGGGCGAGATGAAAGACGCGGGCTCACCCTTCCGGCCCCTCACGGCCGAGGAGCGCGCGGTCTTCCAGTCGGTCATCGACGAGATGTACGGCCGCTTCGTGACCTTGATCGCCCGCTCGCGCAAGATCCCGGAGGACCGCGTCCGGACGTTCGCCGACGGGCGGATCTACACGGCCGAGCAGGCCAAGGCGCTCGGCCTCGTGGACGAGATCGGCTACATGGACGACGTCGTGAAGGCCGCGCGCAAGGCCGCGGGCGTCGAGGAAGCGCGCGTCATCATGTACCAGCGCCCGAAGGACTACCGCGCCAACTTCTACTCGACCGCGCCCGCCCCGCTGCCGGGACTGGAAAGCTCGCTCCAGCAGCTGACAGCCCTGGTCAGCGGCTCGGGCCCCCGCTTCCTCTACCTCTGGTGGCCCTGAGCCGCTGACCCCCGCGCCTAGCTCTTGGGCGGCGGCGGAACGGCCGGCGGCGGAACGCGGAACGGCGTGTGGCAGGAACCGCAGGCGACGCGGCCGAAGTCCTTCATAGTGTCGCCGACGGCCGTGGCGTTCTTGGCCTTCGCGGCCTCACGCAGCCGCTCCGACCAGATCGTCAGGTTCTTGGAGGCGGCCTCGAACTCGCTCCAGCGCTGCCAGATCTCGGGCTTGGCCTTGCTCTTGTCGGTCAGCGAGCCCTCCGGGAACAGCGGGGGGATCTGCAGCGACGTGATGGCCAGCACCTCGGCGTTGACGGCGATGCCCTCGATGTTGCCCGCTTTGAACTTGGCCTGGGTCTCCACCCACTGCGCGCCCTGCACCTTCATGAGGCGCTGGCGGTCCGCGACGGCATCGCCGGTGCCGACCATCCTCGGGGACGCCGTGGTGCAGGCCGTCGCGGTCGCCGCGACCAACACGATCATAGCCATGCTGCGGTGGGCCATCTTTCCGTGGAACGTCGCTCGTCCGGTCATGTCGCCTCCTGGTGTGTGGTGTGCACTGCCGCTACTCGATCTTGTTCTTCACCGCCGGAATGCTCCTGAGGTACCGCGCGATGGCCTGGAGATCCGCCTTCGTCAGATCCTTGTAACCCGCCAGCGTGCCCTGGATGGTCTCGCCCATGAGGCCGTCGGCCACGTCGCCGTCGGGCTTGTTGCCGGTGCCCAGGTAGGTGACGAGTTGCTCCTCGGTCCAGTCGCCGAGGCCGGTCGTCTTGTCCGGCGTGATGTTGGGCGTGGCCTGCCCCTCGGGCCCCGTCTTCTTGGAATTGCCGGCGAGGAAACGCGAATTGTCCACGGCCATGGTCAGGGCCGATCGCGGCGTGTGACACTCGCCGCAGTGGCCGACGGCCCGCACGAGGTACTCGCCGCGCGCGACACCCGCGACGGGCGCGGCGGGCGGCGGCGTCTCCGTCGCCGCGAACGCCATGAGCCAGGCGGGCAGGAAGACGCTCTCGAACATCGGCACCGTGATCTTCTTCGGCGTGTTGGGCCGGTTGACCGGGGGCACGCTTCGCAGAAAGGACACGAGCGCCCGGAGGTCCTCTTCGGCAATGCCGTTGAAAGATGTGAAGGGGTGCACCGGCAGGATGCGCTCGCCATTGGGACGGCGGCCGAGCCGAATCGCCGTGATGATCTGCTCGTCCGTCCAGGCGCCGATGCCGGTCTTGGTATCGGGCGTGATGTTGGTCGAGTACACGGTGCCGAAGGGCCCGTTGTACTTCCTGCCGCCAGCGTTGGCGGCACCCTTGGGCTCGGTGTGGCAGCCGCAGCCGCCCGTGGCGCCGAAGATGTACTTGCCGCGGGCGATCTCGGCCGGCGACGCCGCGAGGGCGGGGCTGGCGGCGTTCAGGAGCACGGCGATCGCGATCGTACCCATGGCCATACTGCAAACACCGACCGCCCCGAACAGGTTCCCCCCTCTCACCGTAGCGGCGTTTTTCCGCCGTAGGCGACGTAGTCCTGCTCCTCGTTCCACAGCACCCACAACCCCTCCCCCTCCTCCTTGGTGATCTTGCGGTTCTCCGGGGGGGGGCCCGAGGCAGGCACCAGCACTTCCTGCAGCTCCGGCAGGCTCCGCTCCCACGCCCCCGCTGGGTCCGAGCCGCGGACCACGGCCAAGCCGTGGTAGGTTCGCACGATCACCGACCCGTCCCGGTTGAGGCGAAAGCCCACGCCGCCTCCACGCACGGCGACACGGGCGGGTCCCGCGATCACCTCAATCGGAGCCCGGGCATGTACGCCGGGCGTCACGGCCACCCAGAGCCAGCCCCGGTCGAGCCGCAGGCGCACCGGCGGAGGATCGATCGACGCGCCAGACGGAGCCCCCGCCGGAGCCAAGACGAACACCTGCGTCAGCGCCGCCACGCGGATGGAGTGGCCGCCCCCCGTCCGGAGCGTGGTCCTCACTGCCGGACTGGTCCGAACGCCATCGCCCTCGCGGACCTCGTCGCGCAGCTCGGCCGTCACCCACTTCGTGTCGCCCCTCTTGAAGAGCTCGGTCTTGCCCGTCAGCGTCACGACGGTGGCCGGCAGCTCGGCGGGCTGCGCGGCGGCGGAAGCCGCCCCCATCAGGAGCGCCGCCAGGACCCCGGCCCCTCGCCACACGCGCAGGATCATGATTGCTCCCTCAACCGACACCTTGGCACATTTCACCTGAGCACCTAACGCCCCGTCCAGTTGGGCGCGCGCTTCTCGAAGAAGGCCTTGATGCCCTCGCGGGCATCGTCGGACAGCGCGACCAGGGTGATCATCTCACGCAGGTACCGGAGCGAGGCGCCGTACTCCATCCCCGCCACGCTCGCGGCGGCCTCCTTGGCGAGACCCAGCGCCGTCGGCGAAAAGCCGGCGAGCGCACGCGCCAGCGCGTCCACGGTCGATGAGAGATCGGCCCGGGGCACGAGGCGGCTCACCAGCCCCATCTCGTAGGCTTCGCGCGCGCTGACCTGCTCGCCCGAGAGGATCATGAGCATGCCGCGCTTGCGTCCCACGCTCCGGAGGATGGGCGCCATCACGATGAGCGGCAAGAGGCCGATCTTGATCTCGGGCAGCCCGAACACCGCATCCTCTGCGGCGACCACGATGTCGCACCCCGCGGCGAGACCGCAGCCGCCGGCCAGCGCGAAGCCGTGGACCTTGGCGATGACGGGCGTCTTCATGCGGGCCATGGCCTCGAGGATGCGCGCGAGGCCGCCAAAGGACTCGCGGGCCTGGAGCGTGGTGCCTCGGTCCCCGACCCCCTTCAGGTCCGCGCCCGCGCAGAAGGCCTTGTCGCCGGCGCCTTCGAGTACGATGACGCGCGCGGCCTGCTCGGCCTCGAGCATTGCTAAGGCCTGTTCGAGCTCGCGGATCAAGGTGGCGTTCAACGCGTTGCGGACCTCGGGCCGGTTCAAGGTCACGGAAGCGACTCCGTCCTTCACGTCCACCAGGAGCGTCTCGTAGCTCACGCGGCCTCCTCGCGGCCGTCCACGATGTCCAGGAACTGCTTCAGGATGCGCGCCGTCGCGCCCCAGATGACGTCCTCGACCGAGACGTCGTAAAAATGCACGTCGTGCTCTACTCCTCCGACCTCCCAGAACTCCGTGCGGAAGATCGTCGGGTCGCGCAGCGTCTCCAGCGGCACCTCGATCACCCGCTCGATCTCCCGGCCGTCCGGCTGGAAAGCCACGGACCGCGTCACGATCCCGACGACGGGCGTGATGACGAACTGGGTGGCCCGCGTCTCCGTGTCGTCGAGCAGCCCCAGCACCTCGACCGCGTCGGCAGGCAGCCTGATCTCCTCCCACGCTTCCCGGAGCGCCGTCTCGACCCGGGAGCCGTCGCGCTGCTCCACGATGCCGCCGGGGAAGGCGAACTGCCCCTGATGATGCGGCACGGCGGCGGATTTCTTGCTGAAGAGAATGTGGGGGCCCGCCGCCCCATCCGGGCCCGACGTCACGGGCACCAGCACGGCGGCCGAGATCAGGTCGCTCCGGCTCGTCTCGCGCCGCCCCCGGCGTCCGAGCGCCGCGTCGAGACGGCGCCTCAACTCGGCGAGATCCACCCTACCGAGCCTGGAAGAGGACGTTGGACATTTCCTTGGCCTCCGGGTGGATGCTGGGTCGTGCCGTCATGACATCACGAAGCCGCCGTCTATGTTCAGCCCTTGCCCCGTCACCCCGCGCGACTCGTGCAGCGCGGTACTGGTTCAGGTGGTGACGAGCCGGCTCGCGACCCGCTCGGCGACGTCGGCGAGCACGGGGCCAGCGCTACCGGGGACGAGGAGGTCGGCCTCGGCATCCTGCGGCGTCGCCGTCCGGTTGACGATGACGAGCCGTGCGCCGGCCCGCTTGGCGTGGACGGGCATGTGGGCGGCGGGATAGACCACCAGCGATGACCCCACGACAATGAAGAGGTCCGCAGCGCGCGCCCGCCGCTCGGCCTCCTCCGTCTCCTCGCGGGGCATGGCCTCGCCGAACATCACGGTGCGCGGCTTGATGACGCCGCCGCAGGGCGACTCGCAGGTCGGCACCTCCACGCCCGACTCGAGCCAGGCCTGGATCTCCCCGCGGTCATAGGGGCGCTCGCAGGCGAGGCACCGGGCACGCGTGGCGTTGCCGTGGAGCTCGATCACGCGGTCGGGCGGGAGCCCCGCGCGCTGGTGGAGGTCGTCGATGTTTTGGGTGATGACGCAGTCGAGCCTGCCGAGCCGCCAGAGTGTCACCAGGGCGTGGTGACCCGGGTTGGGCTCGGCGCCTCGTACGACGGGGTAGACCGTGCGGCCCAGCCCCCAGTACCGCCGCCGGCCCGCTTCCGAGCCGATGAAGTTCTGGAAGGTGAATTCGTTGGGATCGAAGCGGTCCCAGACCCCTCCCGGGCTCCTGAAGTCCGGGATGCCGGACTCCGTGCTCATCCCGGCGCCCGTGAAAACCACGGTGCACCGCGAGCCCAGGACCCAGTCTGCGATCTGATCGGCCGGATCAATCACGCGCGACGCTTTGCCTTTTTTTTCACCGGTTTGGCTGACCTGGCTTTCGACTTCGCCTTAGGCCTCGCCTTGGCGGCCGGCTTGCGGCGGGCCGGCGCCGTCAGCTCATTACGGGACCCGATGCCGCCCCTGATCTTGGGTCCGGCCACGATCGCCGTGATCCATTGGTCCAACTCCTCGGCGAGCTCCGCGTAGCAGTGCTCGCGATACGCGACGAGAGCCTGGAGCGCGGCCGGATCCTTCCAGGGCTTGAGCACGAAGGGCGCGTCGGGATCGGCGATGTCGAACGGCGCCTCGGCCGCCATCTGCATGACGATGTAGCGTCGGGTCAGCTCAGCCATATGGCCTCCTGCGTGCGGCGTGAGAAAAGGCCGGGCTCGACGAGCCCGGCCCGAAGCGGCGCCCAGTATCGCGGACGCCCGTCAGGGCTGAGAGAGCACCGCCACGGCCGACACCGCGCCGGGGCCGCCCAGGTTGTGCGCGAGCCCCATGTCGGCGCCCTGCACCTGCATCTTGCCGGCGCGCCCCAGCAGCTGGTCGTGGATGTGGTTGATCATCCGGATGCCCGACGAGCCGATGGGGTGGCCGCAGGACTTGAGACCGCCCGAGGTGTTGATGGGCATCGAGCCGCCGAGCCGCGTCTCCCCCGCCTGCGCCGCCCGCCACCCCGTCCCCGGCTCGAAGAAGCCCAGGTCCTCGTAGTTGATGATCTCCGTGATGGTGAAGCAGTCGTGGCACTCGGCGACCTTGATCTCCTTGGCCGGGTTGGTCACGCCGGCCATCTTGTAGGCCGCCTTGGCCGCTTCGCGCGTCGCCCTGAACGACGTGAAGTTCCACGACGGGTCGAACTGGGTGTTCCAGTAGCCCGCCGTGACCGCGTAGGCGATCCCGCGGATGATCGAGTAGCTGTCGGTGAACCTGGGAGCGAGATCGGCGCGCGTCAGGATCGCCGCGGCGGCGCCGTCGGTGGTCGGGCAGCAGTCAAAGAGCCCGAGCGGCTCGGCGACCTTGGGCGCCTTCGCGTGCATCTCGGCCGTGATCTCTTTCTGGAAATGCGCCTTGGGGTTGAGGGAGCCGTGATAGTGGTTCTTCGTCGCCACTGCGCCTAGCGCCTCTTCCCCCGCCCCGTATTCCTTGAAGTAGCGCGTGGCGAGGAGCGCGAACATGCCCGGGGCCGTCCGGCCCTTGGCCAGCACGGGATGCCCCCGGTTCACGGCCTGCGCGACGAGCGAGCCGCGCGAAGGCACCTCGCGCATCTTCTCGGCCCCCACCGCGAGCACCAGGTCGTACTCGCCCGACGCCACGGCGAGCGCGGCGTTCCGCACTGCCTCGATACCAGTAGCGCAATAGGCGGCAACCCGGGTCACTGGTATCGGGAAGAGGTTCAGCGGGTCGGAGACGAAGGTGCCCGAGTTGCCCTCGAAGCCGTAGAGCATGGGCTCGTAGCAGCCGAGCCAGGCGGCCTGGAGCTGGCGGGACTCGATCTTGGCGTCGGCCATGGCCAGGTTCACGGCCTCGAAGATCATGTCGGTGAGGCTCTGGTGGAAGTTCTCCCCGAACTTGATGGTGCCGGTGCCGATGATGGCGACCTTCCCGCCGAGTCCGCCCATGGACTCCTCCTTCAAGTAACCCGCCTGGTAAGTACCCTACCTGGTAAGCAGCCCGCCTAGCCGCGGGCCGCCCTAAGCCTACCCCGGTCCCCGCACGGGTCGCAAGTCCTCACTCGGTCGGAGCACCCGGAGCGCCAGCGCCGCGTTCTGCTCCACCATCAGGACGGTCACGCCCTGCCGCCGGATCTCCGGGATGACGTTGTTCGGCGGCATTTCACTCTCGCCGCCGTCATGGCAACAGCTCGAGCGCCCGCGTAAGACGCGGACCGACACGGATGGCGGCGAAATCGCGGCGAGCCGTCGTCAGCACCCGGTAGATGTGCCGCCGTTCCGCTCACGCC
>Ga0080064_1002670_pt1 | contig 29160 bp, 27 predicted proteins | sample Subgrocontami54m_FD_69260 | JGI IMG/M metagenome (GOLD analysis project Ga0080064, IMG submission 69260) | Subsurface groundwater microbial communities from S. Glens Falls, New York, USA - GMW46 contaminated, 5.4 m (SPADES assembly) (version 2) ...
AACCCGGGGGGCGGGGAGCAGGTGGGTGTGGGCGTCGAGACCGGCGGTCTGACCGTCGAGAAGATGTGGCTTGCCCACGACTGCGGCCGCGCACTCAACCCGCTCAACGTCGAGGGCCAGATCGAAGGCAGCGCGTACATGGGGCTGGGCGAGGCGATCTTCGAAGAGTCCGCCTACCGACCGGGCGGGCTCCACCGAAAGCCGTCGCTGCTCGAATATCGCCTGCCGACGTTCCTCGACATGCCGCCGGTCGAGGCGATCATCGTCGAGGCTCCCGACGCCGAGGGCCCATACGGCGCCAAAGAGGCCGGCGAGGGCCCGTTGAACCCTGTGCCTCCCGCAATCGCCAACGCCGTCTACGATGCCATCGGCGTCCGCTTCGACGCGACCCCCATCACTCCAGACAAGATCGTTCGCGCCTTGGGACAAGCCAACCGCGCGAGCCAGGGAGCCAGCCGATGACGATGCGTCTGCCGAAGTTCTCGTACATCGGGCCTCGCTCTCTGGAAGAAGCAGTTGGAATCCTCGCGGACGAGGGGCCGCGCGCCATGGTCGTCGCGGGCGGGACGGACCTCTACCCCAACATGAAGCGCCACCAGTTCATGCCCCAGGTTGTGGTTGGGCTGCGGCAGATCCAGGAGCTGCGGGGCATCGGCTTTGTGCCAGGCCAGCCTGGCGACGGGATTCTGCATCCGCCGCTCAGGATCGGCGCCTCCGTGTCGCTGACCGACGTGGCGAGCAATGAGCTGACCCGACTTCGCTACCCCGCGCTTGCGACGGCGGCGAATCTGGTGTCCACCCCACAGCTCCGAAACATGGGCACGATCGGCGGCAACATCTGCCTGGATACCCGCTGCAACTGGTACGACCAGTCTGCCTTTTGGCGAAAGGCCGTTGGCTACTGCATGAAGCTGCCGATGGCGTATCCGGCCGGTGCTGATGGGCAGAACGGCGTCCCGTGCCGGGTTGCGACGTCGAGCCCGCGCTGTCTCGCCACCTTCTCGGCGGACACGGTGCCCGCGCTCATTGGCTACGACGCTTCGATTCGCCTCGTGGGTCCAGGGGGCGACCGCACGGTCGCCATGCGAGACCTCTACCAAATGGACGGCATGAACTGGATCAAGATGGAGCGTGGCGAGATCCTCGCCGAGGTTACGATCCCCGATCCGCATGGAATGCGGGCGACCTACCAGAAGCTGCGCGACCGGGAGTCGTTCGACTTCCCGCTCGCTGGCGTCTTCGTCGGGGTTCGGACCGATTTCAGCGGCGTCGTCGACCAAGCGCGAATGGTGCTGACGGGCGTCTACTCGCAGCCGGTCGAGCTGACGGAGGCCCAGGACGTTGTGATGGGCCACAAGTTGGAGCCCGACGTGATCGCCGCCGCGGCTGAGGCTGCGTACGCCGCGTCGCGCCCTGTGGACAATACGGGCGGCACGATCATTCAGCGTCGCCGTACGATCCGGGTGTTCGTCCGTCGCGCGCTGGAGCAGCTCGCGCAGGCCTGATGGAGCCTGCGCCGCAGCAGGCTATCGCCGTGCTTCCTCGGAGATGCGCTGAGCGTGGAACTTCTGGGATTTGAGCTGCAGGTCCGCGATTGTGTAATTCTGGCGCACGTCTGTGCCTTCGATCTTGCCCGAGATCCACCAGCCGTCTGAGGTCTGGACGGAGGTCACGCCTTGTAGCTTCAGGATGTCGACTTCCCGGCCCAGCATGCGGAGCGCTTCCTGCGTCCCGAAGCGGAGCTGGCCTTCTTCGAGGCCACGTACGAGGCGCGCCCAGGTCCGTAGCGCGTCGAGCTCCCAGGAGCGGTACTGCTTCTCCTCGCGGTTTCCCTTTTTGCCGCGCCAGGACACCTCGACGATGTCTGGTTGATCGACGACGATGACCTCGGACGCTCGAACCATCTCGAGAAAACGGCCCAGGGCGCGCATCGCGTCGGAATACTGGCCAACGGCAATCATTCCTATCTCCAGAAGCGGACGAGCACGCGCAATAACAATTACGTCACCGCATTGTATCTGACCGTGGGCTGTGTGAGGGCACGCTTTTGCGAACAAGTGATGGTGAATTACTCGACTATCGGGGCTTGCGCCCGCAGGAGAGTAGCGCCGGCATCGGGAGCGACACTCCTTTAGCGTCCACATACGCGCGGGCTCCCTCGATGACGGCCGCCCGGATCGGGCCGAATCCATCGATGTACGCCAGGGACGCCGCGTTCCAGGCGCCGTGCTCGTAGGCATTGAACGCGTCGGGATCTGGGACTGCACCAGCCGCCAAGCCGCGCGCTCCAAACCTGTGATGAACCCAGGGGTCGCACGGATGGTACAGGACTCGTTGAGTCTAAACGCGGACGGCCGCGACGTCGGATAGACTGGGGCGGCACCACGTTCCCGGCCAGGGAACGGATCAGGAGGAAGCCGATATGGCGCTTACTGTAGGTAACCTCGAACACTGGACTCTTGTGGCTAGCGACGTCGAGCGATCCAAGCGTTTCTACACCGAGGTTCTAGGAGCAACGGCCGTCCCGCGAGAGTGGCCTCCGGCGGTACAGCTCGGAAATACCACGGTCGATCTCTTCGCCGCGAACGACGAGCAGCAGCCCGAGCCAGGGTCTTCAGGGCAGCATCACGCTTACGGCATTCAGCTCGCGGACTACGATGCCTGGGTCGATCGCATCCGCTCGCATGGGTTCGAGCCGTCCTGCGTGACGCATGGGCCTCGCCGCATGTCGATCCACGTCGACGATCCCGATGGGTACCACATCGAGTTGACGGTGGGCTTCCAGGATGACGAGACGGGGCGGCGCGAGGCGCAGAAGCGGGGACTCAAGCGACAGACGAACTCGGCAGGGCCGCAAGACCGCGAGTAGGGTGAGGTAGCCTTCGGACGGTTGCCGCCCAACCACGCACGATGTTCGGATGTTGACCACGGCAGGGTCGAAAAGGCGGCGCCGAGCGCGGCCGCACGAGAAGGAGCAGCCACCTTACGGAGCCCTGCGCCAACGGATCATCCCTTCGATGTTGGCCTCCAGAAATTCATCGAAGAAGCGCCATGATGCATATCGTGGATTCAGTTCTGACCGCACCCATGTGAGCATCTCGGGCGAATTGTCGTTCACACCAGCGGTGCGGGCGGCCTCGATCGCAGCCGAGAGGTCGAATATGTATCTGCGGGTGCTGCGAAGGTCGTTCCTCGTGCCGATTACGCGCGGGCTGGCATGGCCCCAGACAACAAAGTCGAACTCGAGATGCTCGTCGATCCACTCGAGGGCATCCAGAGTGCGGTCCGGATGCCCATGCACGAAAGGCCCAAACGGGAGTGTTTCGATTCGAGCCAGATCCGTGAACATGACCATCCGCGCGGCCGAATGATGGACGATGATGTAGCTGCGGGCTGGGCCAGACAGTGCCAAGTCCGCATGGTAGAGCTCGACGGCTTTGCCCCCCAGTTCGATGGTCATCCGGCTTGTGAAGGTGACCTCCGGGCTCGGTGTGGCCGGGTCGGCCCGATTTGAGAGGAAGGTCGCGGTCGTGCTGTGCCCGACGAACCTGGCAGTATCGGCGAAGGCCACGCCGCCCGTCGCATGATCGGGCGCCGCATGACTGTAAATCACGTAGCGAACCGGCTGGTCGGTGACCGAGTGAATCGCCTCCTTCAGCACGGATGGGGCATGAGGATTGCCTCGGCCGAGGGGGTTGATCCCGCCGTTCGGATCTACGAGGATGACCCCTTCGTCAGTGACGACGAACAAGGAAACATAGTCCTCATAGCGGAAGAGGTATGTGTCTGGAGCGAAGCGAAGCAACTCCGCGACGGTCTGCAACTCGGGGGCAGCCACCCACGGCGCCGGACGGTCGCTCTGTGTTTTGGCTAGGCCACTTGTAGCCACGACCAAGGCAGAAGCTGCTATTGCCGAGCGGCCGCCTCTGAGCAACTCGCGACGTGCTAACCTCCGGAATGTCCATTCTGGTCGGGCGGTTGGTTCATCCGTCAATTGCCCTCTCCCACGTCGAGTGAGGATACGGTGTCTGTCCGCAACGATTTCTGGCCATTGGCATCGAAAGCAGCTAGCAGGCGGGCGGGACACCTCGACCTTGTTCGACCTTCCGTCAGATCAGGGACGGGCTTCCAGCACGATGTTGAAGGGTGTCTCCGCGGCCCGCTGGAACCGAGTGAACCCGGCCTGGGTGACGACATCTCGGAGACGAGATTCCCCGGCCTGGGCTCCGAGCGCTAGACCTACCTCCTGGGAGAGCGAAGCAGGTGTACAGATGAAGGTCGACGCGGAGTAGTACACGCGTCCGACAGGATTGAGGTTATCCGCAACCTCGTCGTTCGCGTAGGGCTCCACGATCATCCAGGTTCCATCCGCCGTGAGCGACTCCCGCACATGCCGAGCAGCGCCCACCGGATCTCCCAGGTCGTGCAGGCAATCGAAGTGGCACACCAGGTCAAACGTGCCAGCGAACTCCTTGGCTGACGCGACTTCGAACGTGCAATTGCCGATGCCCGCCTCCATGGCCGCCTTCCGCGCAGCCTCAATCGAGGGATCATGGTAATCTGAGCCCACGAACTGGGAGTTTGGGAACGCCTTCGCCATGATGATGGTCGAGGCGCCGCGGCCGCATCCAACGTCCGCCACCTTGATTCCGCGCTCCAGTTTGCTCAGTACCCCATTGAGCGAGGGGAGCCACGAACTGACGAGGTGCGCCATGTATCCGGGGCGGAAGAACCGCTCGGTGCCTTCAAATAGGTCAGTATCATGCTCGTGCCAGCCGAGCCCCTCGCCCGTCTTGAAACGCTCGATAAGCTTGGGGAGTGCCCGGGTCGCGGCGCTAGTGACTTGGAACCCTCCGAGCACGCAAAAGGGGCTCTCCTCATTCGTGAGCATCTCCACCTGCTCGGGGGTCAGCCGGTACCGTCCATTCCCCTCGTAGGTGATGTAGCCCGACGCGGCCTGCGAATTGAGCCACTCTCGAATGTACCGCTCTGCAGTCCCTGTTGCCTCTGCCAGTTCCGCCGGAGACACGGAGCCTCGGTCACGCATCGCGCGATACAGCCCGAGTTTGTCGCCGGCGACGATCAGTGTCCCGCTGAGCAGAGCACCCATATCGTTGACCGCCTGTCCCACGAGGCGCGTGAGGATGTCCTGGTCAATCGTGCTGGCCGTCATCACCTTCTCCTTTTTCGATTGCCGGGGTAGCTTCCCGGGCAGCCAGACAAGTTTGCGCTCACTCAAGGTCGCCGCGCCTCGTGGAAAGCACGGATCTTGGCAAGACGCGAGTACGGAGAGGCGCGCACGCCAGTACGGATGCAGCGGTCCGCTCGTTGGGAGCCTGCCGGATCAGATCCCGCTGTGTACTTGCGCGATGCCCCGCTCGGTTACCCATGCGGCGATCTGAACACGAGAGTTGAAGCGGAGCTTGGCGAGGATATTGCTCACATGTGTCTCGACCGTGCGCTCGCTCACGACGAGTGCCTCTGCAACTGCCCGATTGGACAGACCCTGCCCAATCAACGTGGCGACCGACCGCTCGCGGTTGGTGAGGCCATCCGCTCCACGAAGTCGGCCAGTCGGTCGTAAGAGGCTGCGAAGATCCGGGAGGATAGCGCAAGCGCCGGCGAGAAACTGCGGGTGCAAGGCATCGGGCATCCGGGGGAGGAGGTCAGCAACGATCGTTCGCGCTCGCACGCTTGCTGCCTCGGCCTCGCTTCCTCGCCCCATAGCACGATATAGGTGGACCAGCGCTGCCTCGATCCGCCACTGGCGGCCGACACTTCCCTCGGAGACAGCGTCATCACGGCCTATTCGAAGCACCTCCTCTGCCTCCTCGTTTCTCCCGACACCGGCCAGGGCCATTCCTTCCAACTGGGACAGGCGAACACCCCTCGGTCCCCGATCCAAGTTCGGGGTAGCTGCCTTCAACCGCTCGACGACGGCGAGAGCCCGCATGGCGTCACCCCGCGCAATCGCCAGCTCGGCCGCCATGGTCCAGGCCACCCGCTCGCCGAGCGCTCGCGACGGGGTGTTCTCCGTGAGAATTTGCCCCATGAGCGCGTCCGCTTCTGCGTCGTCCCCCCTCGCGGCGCGGGTGAATGCAAGACAGCCATACACGTGACGGATCCAGTTGAGGGATTGGGTCTCATCGGCAAGGTGCTTCGCTTGCCGCAAGTGACGCTCGGCGAGCTCGAAGCAAAACAGGTCAAGATAGGTGACCCCGAGGCTGTAACTCGCGCCGACGATCCACTGATCGTGACCAATCTCCTCGGCGATGCCTTGTCCCCGGGTTGCTGCCTCCACCGCAGCCAGGTAGTCGCCCTGGGCGGCCAAGAGGACTGCCCGGTTCCAGAGCGCAAACGATTCCGCCGACCGCCGGCCGATGGCCGCGCCCAGCTTCTGCGCCTCCTCGCTGTACTCTAGAGCCTCGGCGGGCGACAGATCACACGGAACGCTCGTATCCTGCTGCAGGGTGGACCGCCCATACAGCGTCATTGCGGCCAGGCAGGACGCCAATCCGACGCGGTCATCCAGCTCCCGCAGCAACGGAGCTGCGCGTCGGTAGTACGCGATCCCCTGGACCAAGTCGCAGGCCATGAAGCATGCCATGCCGAGCAGATCGAGCGTGGCAGCGACGCCTTGAGGATCACCGAGTGCCTCGAAGAGCGCCAGTGCCCGTTTGTGGTAGTCGAGCCCTACGACAGCCAGTTCGCGGTTCCCGTACCAGTTGCCAATTCGGTTGAGGCTGTGCGCGAGAAGGGTCTCGTCACCCAATGCCTCAGCGAGATCGAGCGCTTGCTGGTAGTACTCACCAGACCGGTCGTAGTTACGTGCAGCCCAGAGCATGCCCAGGTCGATGAGCGCCTGCCATTCAGCCTGGCGCTGGTCGTTGAGCCGTGCGGTGGCCAAGGCGAGCTGCTGGTCGCGGAGAGCGCGATCGAAGTCCCCGAGCGCCTCGTAGGAACGCCCGCGGGCACGAAGCAGGGCGACCGACGGGGCTTGGCTGAGCTCCCGAGCCGCGGTCAGGGCCCGGCTGTAGTGCTCCACGGCCGCACCCGGCGACCACATTCGCTCGGCCCATTCCCCCGCAATCTGGCAGTATTCCAGCGCCTTCGCGAAGCGCCGTGCCTCGAAGAAATGGTAGCCAAGCTCCCCGGCCCATGTAGTTCTCGCTTCTCCATCTCTCTCCTCGAGGCTGCTGGCGACAAGGCCGTGCAACGCTTGCTGCTCACGCTCCAGCATTTCCGAGCAGATGGCCTCTCGGGTCAGGGCGTGGCGGAATTGGAAGCGATCCGCAGACTCTTCGATGATGAGCTGGGCTCCTATAAGCTCCTTGATGAGCGCGAGCGCCGGACCCTCGTCGAGTCCCGCCAGGACACAAAGTAGGGCGAAATCGAAATTCCGACCGATAATCGCGGCGACCTGGACGAGCCTTCGTGCATCTGTGGAAAGAGCGGTCGAGCGACGGCGCACAGATTCGCGGACGCTGCGCGGAATCACAGCGCGCGATTCAGCGTCAGAGCTCAGCGGCGGCCCGCTGCCGCCGAGGAGAGAGCGGAGCACCTCCTCAACGAAGAAGGGATTGCCTTCGGTTAGGGTGACGACGCGGGCTACGGCTGCAGGATCCAATCTTCCGCCTGGTCTGAGGATCGTTCGGATCATCTCCCGCGTCTCTCTCGGGGAAAGTGGCTCGAGGGTGAGCTCGGTTGCTAGGCGGTGGCGGTCGAGTTCGGCCAGAACATGGGCGAGGGATTCCCCAACCTCGTGGTCTCGGTAAGTCAGGACAAGAACAACTGAACGATTCCTAATGGAGCGGGCAACGTGGAGAGCGAGCGCCAAGCTCGCTTCATCAGCCCAATGAGCATCCTCGATGATCACAGCCATTGGCGCACCAAACGCCTGGGTGGTAAGAAAATCGAACAGCGAGCCGAAGAGTCTGCCCCTGTCACCCGGCGCATCACGAATTGCGGTGTCGTCGTGCAGATTCGCGAGATCGGGGAACAATCTGCCCGCAATCCAAGAGTCTTGCGTGAGAAAGCGCGAACGCGCCAGCTCGGAACCGGGAGCCATCAAGCGCCGAGTAAGGTCCAGCCAGGGCGCGAACGGCTGCGTCTGGCTCCGCTCATGGCAGTCTGCCTGCAAGATGAGCCAGCCCTCACGGGCACGGGAGTCAATGAACTCTGAGACAAGGCGGGATTTGCCGATGCCAGCATCGCCGCTGACCAGAACTGTGTGGCCACGCCCGCCACGAGTGTCACTCGCCAGACGATCGAGCGATACCCGGTAGTCATCCCGTCCGATCAGGACCGGGCAGACGATCGGCTGACTGAATGGCACAGAATTCGACCTCGAAATGATGCGCTCGCGGCCTCGGCGCTCCGTCCGACTCATAGTAGCGCCAGGGAGGCCGCGAAGGTGTGGATCTATATTGGGGCGAGCGGCGGCACGCAAGCGCATTGCGATTCGCAAGAGCGACGTTTACGAATCTCACGGAAAAGCGCACAAAATGCTTGAGATTGCGTAAACGGATTGTTACACTACCGACTGATTCTTTCCCAGGTGGGAGCTTCAGTTGGTCCGCCTCCTCCTCGCAGCGATCTTGGCCTTTGGATTCGTCGTCTCCCACGTAGCCTACGATGAAGCTGCCGCAGACTTCGATGGACTCGTCCCCAGCGCCAACCTCACCGGCCCGTCAACGACCGTGGTCGCGCAGGCGCTGGCGGAGCCGCCACTCGTGCCCACGCCAGGAGAGTTGGAGCTCTTCACGCTGACCAACAACGATCGGGCACGCGCGGGACTCGCTTCGCTAAGCTTCGACCTTGATGTTCTGGCTCTAGCGCGCGAGCGCGGCGTGGCTCAGAAAGACGGAAGCACTCTTAGCCACTACGACGCGTCAGGCCAGCTTGCCTTTGTAAAGCTCCTGACGGGAAACGAAGTGCCTTACGTGCGGGCGGGCGAAAACCTTGCGCGCGTGCCGCTGCCCCAGGCGAGCGCCGCTGACCGCGCCGAACAGGCTCTCATGCAGAGTCCCACCCACCGGGCGAACATCCTCCAGCCCGAGTTCGATCGCATCGCTATCGGCGAAGCGACAGACGCCGCCGGCCGCATCGTGTTCGTCCAACTCTTCCGCACCGCGCACTAACAGACCTTCCTCGTCCCGCTCAGCGAGCTCGGCCGCTACCCATGCCTGATATGATGAGCCGCTGTAATGCAAGACCAAAGCGCTTCGCCAACTGATGGGCTGCCGCTCAGCGGCGTGCGAGTTGTCGCCCTCGAGCAGGCAGTGGCCGGCCCATTGTGTTCGCGGCATCTGGCCGACCTCGGAGCCGACGTGGTCAAGATCGAGCAGCCACCGAGGGATGGATCCGCGGGTGGCGACCTTGCGCGGCACTACGACGCTGTCGTGCAGGGTTTGGCTGCGCACTGGGTGTGGCTCAACCGCGGAAAGCGGAGCGTGGCTCTCAACGTGAAGGATCCCGAGGACCGCCGTGTCCTCGAGGCGCTCCTCGATCGTGCCGACGTCTTCGTCCACAACCTCGGGCCAGGAGCCGTGGATCGCCTTGGGTATGGGTGGGATGCGCTCCACGCTCGATGGCCGAAGGTCGTCTCCTGTGCGATCTCGGGTTACGGGATGGGCGGTCCCTACCAGGAGCGGAAGGCGTACGACCTGCTGCTCCAAGGGGAGAGCGGCGTCATCGCGGTCACTGGGACACCCGAGTTCCCGGCGAAGGTTGGCATATCCATCGGCGACATCGGCGCGGCGATGTATGCGGTCTCGTCGATTCTGGCCGCGCTGTTCGAACGAAACCGGACCGGCGAGGGACGCATGATCGACATCTCGATGCTGGACTGCCTGACCGAGTGGATCATGCCTCCCGTCTACTACGAGATGTACGGTGGCTTGGAGACGCCTCGGGCCGGCATGCGACATGCCATGATGGTGCCGCAGGGTCCTTACAGGACCGGCGACGGCGGCAGCGTGAGCATCGGTGTTCAGAACGATCCGCAATGGCGGCGTTTGTGCATCAAGGTCCTTGGTCACCCCGAGTGGATCGACGATCCCCGCTTCCGCACGAACCCCTTGCGCAAGGAAAACCGTGAGATCCTAGAGCCGATGATCGAGGAGGCGCTGTCGATCTATACACGCGCCTCGGCGATGGAGGCGCTCGATAAGGCAGACATCCCGTTCGGCTCGCTGAACGAGGTGGCGGACGTCCTGAACCATCCGCAGCACGCTGCGCGCGATCGGTGGTTCGAGGTGGAGAGCGAGGTAGGAAAGGTGCGCGCCTTCGCGCCGCCATTCAACATCCTCGGGATGCCGCGTCGCGCCGACGCGATCCCCGCGCTCGGCGAACACACCGACGAGGTCAAGCGGGAGCTCGGTCTGGCGTAGCCTCATCGTCAATGCCGAGCACGCTGTTTGTCCCGGGCGAGCGGCTAGGATTGGCGGCTTTTCGGACGCTCCACGCCGTAAGCCGCCTCGACGTCCACTGCCAGGCGGTTCACCAGACGTGTGCGCTCCAGGACATAGATCTCGGTGGCAGGGTCCGGTCGGTTCAGATACTCGAGGACCATGCGGTCGCCGTGAGCCACGTAGATCCCCATGAGAGAAAGCTCGAGCTGCGGGTAGCGCTCCAGCGCGGTCGCGAAGTACGCCCGTAGGGCGTGTTTCCCCTGCACGGTTCCATCTGCGTTGTTCGGGTCCCACACGCGCGAGCTGTGCAGCACCACGTCCTCGGCGTACAACGCGAGAACGTCGTCGAGGGCGTGGTTGTTCCATGCGCGGATCCACCGCTCTGCGTGGACCTCTGCGTCTTCAAGCCTCATGCTTCTCCCTCAATTGGCACTACCACAGGCTACCCGAGCGCGACGGTCTTGCGCATGCCTTATACCAATCAACCAAATCGACCGCAAAGTTTTCGGGCACCCTACCCGAGAGGCAGGGCGCATTCGCCGTGGCATAGTACCGCCGGGCAATGGCCCTACGTGGTACGTCGACTATGCCAGTCCGCGGCGCTCCAGGAATAGGTCCGTGCAAGAGCTGAGCCCGGTGACGCTCCCACCAAAATGGGAGGAGCCGCTTTACAAGAGCCTTGCGCGATCCATCCAAGACAGTATCGAGCACGGTCGGTTCAAAGCTGGCGAACAGCTTCCCTCTCAGGAGGAGATCGCCAGGTCCGCGAGTGTCAATGTGCGAACCGTGGCGCGCGCGATCAACCTCCTCATCCGCGACAAGGTTCTCGTGAAGCGAGCGCGGGGCGAGCGCGCTCGCGTGGCCTTACCTCAAAGCGCAGACAGCGCGACCGCCCCCATTGAGCACGGTGCGCACCATCGCCTCCGAGTCACCGTTCAGTGCGTGAGGACCTATGGCGCCATCGCCGAGGTGTCGGTAATGGTGCAGAGCGGCCAGCAGCTCGTTATCTCCACCACCACGGCCGCCGTGGAGTGGCTAGACTTGCAGGAAGGCCAATCGGCCACGGTCGACATCAAACCCTCTGAGATCGGCGTCGCCAACACCTGGATGTAGGCAGCCGCGGCGTTTGCCCACCGGAAGGCGCGGGAATATACTCGGGCCTTCGGACCCTTGCGGGAAGGGTGGAGAGGCAGGGCAATGAAGAACGGGTACGCGATTGTCGACGGTGACGGGCACGTTCACGAGGATATCGACGGCGGACAGAAGCTGCGAAGCTTCATGGATCCCAAGTTCCGAGGCCGCCCAATTGGCGTGGGCGTGGGGAACGGCGGCTACATGGAGCGACACCAGGGCGGGAAGTTCGGGAAGCGCCATGGGAACCCGAAGATCCAGATCGAGGACATGGATACCGAGGGGATCGATGTCGCCGTACTCTACCCCACCGCGCTCCTAGGCGGCTGGGGCATGAAGGATCGTGATTTCGACGTCGCCCTGCACTGCGCATACAACGACTGGCTGGCGGACTTCTGCAGCCACAGCCCGAATCGGCTGAAGGGCGCGGCCGTTATGCCCATGCTCAATCCGAGCGCCGCGGCTCGCGAGCTGGAGCGCAGCGTGACCCAGCTTGGCCACGTAGGCGCCATGTGCCACACGTACACGCACAACCGCCAGGTCAGCGATCCTGACTATGACGAGCTCTGGGCGTGCGCGCAGCAGTACGACGTGCCGATCGCCTTCCATGCCTCGGGTTCCGAGATCTCACGGATCGACCGCTTCGACTCGTTCCTGGCCGAGCACACGATCGGGCACACGTTCGAGCAGATCGCTTCGACCATGCACGTCGTCTACAGCGGCATTCCGGAGCGCTTCCCGCGCCTGCGCATCGGCTTCCTCGAAGGCATGGTTGGTTGGATTCCGATGCTTGCCGAGCGGATGGACGCCGAGTATGAGCGTCGCCCCTTCGAGGCGCCGACGCTAACCAAGAAGCCGAGCGAGTACTTCAAGAGCGGCATGCTGTTCTTCGGCGCCGAGTCCGAGGAGAGCACGATTCCCGCGACGATCGCGTACCTGGGCAGCGACGAGACACTGCTGTACTCGTCGGACTACCCGCACTGGGACGGTGACTTCCCGAACACCACACGGGAGATGCTGGAGCGGCACGACCTCAACGAGCAGAACAAGCGCAACATCCTCAGCGAGAACGCCCGTCGCTTCTACCCTGCGTTGGCAAAGGTACCGGTCCCGGCGTGACTGGCGTTGCCCTGACGGGCGACGCGTACCCGCGATCCGTTCTCGACGCCTGGGGGAGCGGACCTGCGTCGTGGAGGTAGACGTCGTGCCTCTGCTCGGGCACACCTTTTCATGATGAAGCGTCACCCCCCACCCCAACCTGGGGGGAGGGGCCGTTCAGGGAGGAACCGTTGAAGCAGAGTGACATGGGCGTCATCGGCATTGGGCGCATGGGCAAGGGCATCGCGGCGACGTACCTGCGCGCTGGCCTCAGCGTGGCAGTGTTCGACGTGGACTCCGCACCCGTGCAGGAGCTCGCCGCTTTAGGCGCCGAAGTCGCGGACTCGCCGCTGGATGTCGCGCGGAACTGCCCGATCGTCACCGTCGTCGTGCGGGATGGACCGCAGCTCGCCGCAGCCGCCTATGGGCCACTTGGACTCCTCCAGGGACTGGAGCCCGGCAGCACGATCATTCTCCACACGACCGTGCTTCCGGTAGATCTCCACCCCTTCGCCGACGAAGTCACCGCGAGGGGCGCGCGCGTCCTGGAGGCCACCATGACCGGCGGCGTACAGGGAGCGGCCTCAGGCGGGCTGACCCTCATGGTGGGCGGAGACCCCGAGCTCCTCGACGAGTGCTGGAGCTTCCTCCGTCATATCGCTCGGAAACGAATCCATATTGGCCCCCTGGGCACCTCCGGCGTGTGCAAGGCGATCCAGGACACCCTCTACGCGGTCCACCATCAAGCCACGCACGAGGCCTTGGAGCTCGCCGTGAAAGCCGGCGTCTCGCCCGACCGCTTCTTCGAAGTGATGCACGCGAAGGGCTGGGTCGTCGAGAAGTGGGATCAGCACTGGACCTCCGACGGCACGGAGGAAAAGCTTCCCGCGCCAGGCGGAAGCGTTCGTCATGCGCCCCAAAGCCTCGGCCCGCTCGTGTGGGCCATGGCCGAAGAGCTCGGCGTCGACATGGAGATTTGCGAGCGGGCAATCGCGCGCTCTATCGCTATCGCCGACGAAAAATGGCCCGAGGGCCGCTGAGGGCCCAATCAGCACGCCGTCAGGACAACAGAAGCAGCTCTGATTGAGGGGCCCGGGCGGATAGAAGCGCCACCCCTTTCAGCGAGCAGATCGAGCTATCCGCTCTGGGGCTTTCCCCCGCGTTCTCGCAGAAGATCCGCCCAAGTTCGTGCCCGAATCCCCTCCAGCGCCTCAGAGGACCATCCGAGCGCATCGCGCAGAAAAACTGCCGGCAGCATAACTCGCACTCTTGCCCGGAAGCGCTCCGCCGTGGCGGTCGGGTCGGTGAAATCGCGGTCGCTGGTGACGAAGACATCCATGTCGCCGTCCAGCAAAGCCACGGCAATGGGTACGTCCTTCTCGCTGCGAAGGAGGTCAAGGTTGTGACGTACGTCAATGTCCGACGGCATCGGCAGCTCTTGATAATGGCAGCTATTCAGGAAGAAGCGGAGGCAGCCGAATTCCCGCGATGAGGACACTGGCATCCAGCGCAACTCGCAGTCTACGCTGCGCCATAACGCTCGCGGTACAGCTCCTCGCGGGTGCGCTTTACCGCGGCGGTGATCTCCTCTTCGGTGGGTTCCGGACCGGCCGCCTCCACTGCCGCTGCGGCTGCCAGGCGGCTGAACTCGGCGGCGCGCTGGTCGCGGCGAAGGCGCTCCAAGAGAGCGAAGTCATCCAGGCTGATCACTGCGACGAATGGCTGTCCTTGCTTCTCCACAACCACCGCCTCGCCTGTGTAGCGGACCCGATCGGTGAGGTCTGCAAAACGAACTCTCGCCTCACGAGCCGACACGTGCTTCGCCATCTTCGCTCCCCAGGCTCTTGTGCACACATTGTACACAGATGACCGTCCTGAACCACTTCGCGGCGTGATCAGGAATTCGCCGCATGCATGCACCTCGCCTGAACGCGCCGCCGAGATGGCCGAGGACAATTGAGGACAGTGCTCGAGTGTTCCCCCGGGTTCAGTTTCGTCGTCGGTGACGGGGGATTCCCTTCCTGGTCAACCTACCACGCTCCCTATCGGATGAGAGCCGCCGGCTCCGTTACCACCAGCTCGCGCTGGGTGGTCAACGCCCGCATCGGCTTCCCGTACGCGGTAAAGAAGAACGCCGAGGCGACGATCATGACGCCGCCCACGATGACCGCGAACGGCGCGGAGACCAGGGCGGCGAGGCCACTGAACTGCATCTCGCCCATCGGGCGGATGCTGGAATGAACGATGCTCCACACGCCCATGACGCGACCGCGGAACTGGTTGGGCACCAGCAACTGCAGGTTCTGCTGAATGCCCACGTTGAAGGCAGAAGAGCCAAGGCCCAGGAGGAAAAGGAGGGTCAGGGAGAGCCAATAGATCGGCGTGACGGCGAAACCGATCATTGCCACGCCTAGAAGGAGCTGGCCGCCAGAAAGGATGAAGCGCTGGTGGCGTGCCTCCGCCAGGTTCGAAGCGACGACGACTCCGAGCAAGCTGCCGGCTCCGAGTGCGGCCCACATGATGCCTAGCACCTCGGGACCAACCTGCAGCACGTCCTTGGCGATGACCGGGAAGAGGATCGACATCGAAACGCCAAAGAACATGTGGTAGTAGGCCAGACCAATGATGAACGCGAATACCTTGTTGCGCCAGATGAAGCGTGCGCCGTCCGTCATGTCCGCGACCATTCCACCGCTGCGTGAGCGCTTGATTGGCGGCAGGTGCACCTTCACGAGCGTCACGAGGTAGAAGGCGAGACCGGCGATTCCGATCAGCAACACGATCCCCGCGGCATGCCGAGGTGACCCCGTTGCGTTCAGCACCCAGCCCAGAACCAGGCCACCGATCACGGGGGCGCCGATTCGCGTGGCCGGGTGGATCGCCGAGTTGAGCGCCACGGCATTGGCCATGGCGTCCCGGGTAACGAGGTGCGGGAACATGGATTGCTTTGCTGGATTCTCGAACGAGCCAACCGCCGAGCGGACGAACGCCATCGCGACGATGTGCCAAACCTCGAGAAGCTCGCTCAGCGCCAATGCAGCTAGGACCGCGAGCAGGGCGATGTTCGCGGCCTGTACCGCTATGAGCAACTTGCGCTGATCGAACTTGTCCGCGATTACCCCGCCCACCAGCACGAGCGCCGTGGAGGGAATGGCCTGGGCAAGGGCATTGACGCCAAGGAGCGCCTTCGAGCCAGAAAGCTCATAGATGAGCCACGGCTCCAGCATCCAGAGCATCTGCTGGCCAGAGATGGAAACAACCAGGCCGATCCAGTAGAGGCGGAAGTCACGGTGGCGCAACGCGGCAAAGCGTGTAGAGGACATTCGAGGCTGAGTGTAACACCTCGATCAGGCTGCGCCCGTGGCCGAGGCGCACGGCGGCGCCTCGGCCACAGAGATCAACCCTTCTGAATAACGGGCGCCAGGCGGGCCTCGACGCCGTTCTTTTCGAGCTCGCGATAGTACTCCTCGCGAATCGCGGGGTCCTCGAGCTCGAACGGGATCATGAACGACATCTGGTACGGGTCCTTGGACTGCGCCGTTGCCGCCGGGTCGTAGGTGCCTCCCCAGCCGTACCGGACGCCGAACCCCCGGAAGGCAAGCATCTTGTACTCGCCCTTCCCGGTGTTGAAATGATGGTGGAACTCGTTCAGCTTGGGCGCTACCACCGCGTACGCGCGAGCCCCCACCTTGCGGCGCTCCTTCTCCTCGCCGGGCATGTAGAGGAGCTCATAGCCGTCGCCCTCGATCACGATGACGTGGGCGCCCGCCGTGTGGCGGTGCGCCGTCGCGTAGGTGCCCTCGGCAACGCTCATGACGTGCATGCCCAGGTTCACGTTCGACATGGCAAGGCGCATGATTGCCGTCCGGTTGCCCCGCTCGGGGTAGGCATCGAGCGAGAAGTTCCGAATGTCCGGGATGAAGTTCGTCTCCAGCATACGGAGCTGCCAGTACTTTCGGTAGTCGAAGTACTTCTCGGCCGAGTGCGAGTAGCGGTCGGTGAAGGAGAACGGACAATCGAACACGAAGTCGAGGTTGTTGTAGAAGTTGATCACGTGGGCCATGTTGGTGCCGAACAGGATGCGGCACGGCTCGGTCCCCGAGTTGTTGAACTCCTGGTGCCACGCATTGAGCGGAATGGCGAGGAGCGATCCCTCCTGCCACTCGACGGTGCGCTTCGGCTCGCCCTCCTGCCAGATCGTCGTCGCGCCGCGGCCGCTCATCACGTACATGATGGCATCGTACACGTGGTGCTCGGGCTTCAGCTCGCCGCCGGGCGGAATCTCGATTATCTGCAGCGCGTGCTGCTCCTGGTTGCCGAGCCGTGTGTAGGCGACCTTGCCGCCGCGCCGCTCCCAGTCCGCCAGCTTCAGCGTTACGAGATCCTCCAGCGCGCTGCCCTCGTAGAGCGGGGCTCCCTCGCGCCGGACGAATTCCTGGTATGAGCTTCGGATATACCATTCCTCGAATGCCGCGTCCGACTCGCGCATTTCGACTCCTCAAATGTTGATCTCGGTGCCGCTAGCATACGAGAACGAGGTTGCGACGACCACGACCGCATGGCATTCTGGCATCAGCACCGGGAGTCTCGTGAGCGCGAAAGGCAGCGGAGCCTGGCCATGAAGCGAATGCATCTCCTTGTGATCGCCTTTGTTGTGGTGAGCTGCGCTCCTGAGACCTCGCCCGCGCAGCCGCGATCAGGCTCTGCCCCGAACGCCACCGCTCCGCAAAGGACGTTGGTCATTTCAAATCGGGGAGAGCCGCCCACCCTGGCGACGCGGGCCCTGATAACACAGGGAAGCGCTCTCGGGATCCCACCCCGGTTCTTCAATGCCACGTTGGACCTCTACGACGTCCAAGAGAAGAGCCATCCTCAGCTCGCCGAGGCGCTCCCGCAGCTCGATACGGATACGTGGCGCCTATTTCCCGATGGGCGGATGGAGACCCGCTACACGCTCAGGCCGAACTTGACCTGGCATGATGGCGCCACGCTACTACCTGAGGATTTCGCCTTTGCGCTCCGGGTCTATCAGACGCCCGAGCTCGGTTCCGCATCTACCCGCCCGATCCCTCAGATGGACGAGATTGTCGTCGAGGACGCGCGGACCTTTGTGATCCGGTGGAAGCAACCTTACGTCGACGCCGCGGCTCTCGTCATTACGTTTCAGGCACTGCCTCGACACATCCTCGAAGAAGATTTCAAGTCGATGGACGCGGTGGCGTTCACCGGTCACCCATTCTGGACATCCCAGTACGTGGGGCTAGGTCCATATAAGCTGGACCGTTGGGAGCCTGGCTCCTTCCTGGAGGGGTCCGCGTTCGATAACCACGCGCTTGGCCGGCCGAAGATCGACAAGATGAAGATCCTGATCATCAACGACCCCCAGACCGCCATGGCGAACGTGCTGAGCGGGGAGGTGCACTACGTCACCAACTTCACGTTCTCGGTGGACCAAGGACAGATGCTGGAACAGAGCTGGGCGGCAAGCGGTGGCGGCGCGCTCCAGTATTCGCCGACCCAGCGGCGCCTCGGGCTGATCCAAATGCGGCCGGAATACCAGCAGCCCAAGGCGCTGGCAGACGTGCGGGTCCGGTACGCGGTGACGCACGGCCTCGACGACCAGGCCCGAGTGGACGTGCTGGATGCGGGCAAGGGCCAAGTCGCCTACACCATGGCGTCCCCAGGCCTCTCCTACCACGCCATGCTGGAAGTGGGGGTAGTCAAGCACCCGTTCGACGCGGTCCGGGCGCAGGAGCTGATGACCACGGCCGGATGGACGAAAGGACCGGACGGATTCTTCGTGGACACCTCAAACACCAGGTTCAGTCTCGAGGTCGCCTCGTCTGCGGGGGGCAAGAACGAGCAGGAGGCCGCCATCTACGTGGACAGCCTGCGTCGGGTGGGCTTCGACGCGGTGCAATACATCACGCCGGTCGCTATGGTCGACGACAACGAGTCCCGGGTCACGCGGGGCGGGCTCTCGCTTCGCGGGGCGGGCCAGGAATACCAGAACTACATCAGTAGCGCGATTCCCACGACGGAAAACCGCTGGCGGGGGAACAACCGGCCGGGATGGTCCAACCCCGAGTATGACCGGACGTTCGCGCAGCTCGAGCGCACCTTTGCCACGAACGAGCGCGTCCCGCTGATGGCACAGCTGGAGCGGCTCATTTCGGTGGACCGCGCAGTCACCATGAACAGCTGGGAATCGCTCGTCAACACTGTTGCAGCGGGTCTCCAGGGAGTGGAGGTGCGCATGACGCCCGAAGCGAGTGGCCCGGAGCCCTGGGCGCACAAGTGGGAGTGGCGCAGCTAAAGGCCCGCGGCAGTTTTTCCGGTAGTTGACGCGAGCAGGACGATATCATGCGCGTGTGATGCGCACGATCATTCACGCAGACCTGGACGCGTTCTACGCTTCGGTCGAGCAGCTCGACAATCCCGACCTTCGCGGGAAACCCGTCGTGGTCGGCGGGTCTCCGGACGCGCGGGGTGTAGTCGCGGCGGCGTCCTACGAGGCGCGGCGCTTCGGCGTTCGGTCGGCCATGCCGATGCGCGAGGCATTGCGAAGGTGTCCGGAAGCGGTGCGGATGCCCGGTCGCTTCGACCGCTACCGGGAGCTCTCCCAGCAGGTCATGGCCATTTTCCGCTCAGTCACTCCGCTGGTGGAGCCACTGTCCCTCGATGAGGCATTCCTGGATGTGGAACAGCAGGTCGAGAGCTACGGTGGCGGGGAGGCGCTTGGTCGCCACCTGAAGGCGGAGGTCAAACGGGTCACGGGCCTCGTCCTGTCCGTCGGCGTCGGATCGAACAAGACAGTCGCGAAGATCGCTTCGGACAAGGAGAAGCCCGATGGGTTGGTGGTCGTTCCACCTGGGTACGAAGCGGATTTTCTCGCGCCGCTGCCGACACGTGCCCTCTGGGGCATCGGTCCGAAGAGTGACGCCAAGCTGGCCGCCGCGGGCATTCGCACGGTTGGTCAGCTCGCGCTTGCCGATCCGACGCTCGTCGAGAAGCTGTTCGGGTCGTGGGCAGGATCGCTCCAGCTCATGGCCCAGGGCGGAGACGAACGCGCGGTGCACCCTGTCCGGGAGCGCAAGTCGGTCGGCGCGGAACGCACCTTTCCTCAGGACCTACCCGATGGGCCGGAGCTCCGGGATGCGCTTGGCCGCATCGCCGAAGAAGTGTCGCAACGAATGGCGTCCCACGGCGTCGGCGCGCGGGTCATCGGGATGAAGCTGCGGTACCACAACTTCCACACCATCGCGCGGCAGATCAGCCTGGCCGAGCCGACCAACGACGCCGAGCTGATCAAGCAGAGCGCGGAGCGAATCCTCTCGCGCGTAGCGAAACCCGACGACCGATTCCGCCTGCTCGGCATCCACTGCTCGCAGCTTGCCCCCGCAAAAGAGGGGGGCCAGCCGAAGCTCTGGGATGTCTGATCATACCGGTCATCCGTCGGGCGAAAGGATCGGCAGTTTGGCTGACCGGGACACGGGCCTAGCGGTCCGAAGCGTGCGCGACCGCACACGATCGGCTCCTCGTTCCTGGTCCCCAAGGCTATTGGTCGGCCTCTGGATCGTGCCGGTCTACCGAGGAGCTGTCAGCGTGCGGCGGGTTCGGACCTCAGGAGATAACCAGGCTACGCGGCCGCGACCGTGGACTCAATCGGCGGCACAGACGCTGTGATGATGTCGACCCGGCCTTCCGCCGCTGCGAGCAGCAAGTGTCCGACCATCGCGGCGAGGCCGCTGGGTAAGTTGAGCCCGACGCCCTGACCCTCATGGTCAACGAGATGAAGGAACACCTCCACCCGCTCGCCGCGAACCTGCACGATCACGCGATCGACCGCGCAGTGATGATCAAAATTCGACCAGGGCTCTACGGAGTCCGCGCGTGGTGAGCGACGCTGGATCCCAATAACCTGAGGTCGCTGCGCGCCCGCGACGTGATGTGATTCGGATGTGTGCATGACTCGCTCCTCTCCGTCCAGGTGGCTCCTGAGATGAGACGGTCCTATTTCCATCCTAGCGCGGTTCCCGATCTGACGCCACGTGCGGCCGGTCACACCGTCCGACGCCGCGTCGCTATCCGTTCGTCGTGCCTTCGATCAGCGAGACCATAACGAGCTTCTCACGTCGCAAGGCCTACCCCTCGGAGACGACTGATTCGCGGCCCGTGGGGGCGAGCTTGACAAGAAGGTAGCCAATGTAACACGGTGGGCTCCAACCAAACCTGAGTCATCCCCGCGAGTCGCGCCGAAGCCGTGCGAGCATAAAAGGGATGGGTGCCGCCTCCACGGTGCTAATCCGGAGACGCCATGAGACCAGATCCAGCAAGGAATGCGCCGGTCTCGGCCGCCAAACTGCTCACGGCGGCCCTACTCACGATGATCGCTTGTTTGACGCCGTCGCCGAGCAAGGCGGACTCCACCGCACGGGTGGGGGACGAGCCAGGCGGAAATTGGCGACCAATGTCCGGCGTCGGTGCCCCGAGCGACCGCGAGCACCCGGTATCTGTGTGGACCGGAGCACGCGCGATCTTCTGGAGCGGGTTTGTTGGTGAACCGCACACGGCGCGCCGTCTATACGATGGCGCATTGTACGATCCGGCCACCGATGCGTGGACGCCGATGGCGAGCGGGCCGGATACGAGCTTTGCGCCGACCGCCACAGCATGGGACGGCACCGAATTGCTGGCCTGGGATCTAGCGGCGCGTTCGGGTTCTCAGAGAGAGCCGGCCGGGTGGGCCTACAACCCTTCTTTTGACATCTGGCGACCTCTGTCCACCACCGGCATGCCATCCCCGAGGTTCGATGCTGCAGTGGCCTGGGACGGGACAGCGTTGCTGGTTTGGGGCGGGTTCGCGACGGGGGCCACGGACCCTCTCACCTTCGAGTTAGCGGATGGCGCTCGCTACGATCCGGTCACCGACGCATGGCTGCCCATCGCGAGTCTTAGTGCGCCGTCCCCACGGGGTGGCGTGTTGAGCACCTGGACGGGCGCCGAGTTGCTGGTCTGGCGCAGGGCGGGGCATGGCGAGGATCACGCCGGGGCACGCTACGACCCGGTGGCTGATGCCTGGACCTCCATGGCGGCCGGTGGCCCGCCGACCGTGTTGTGTTACGGCGGGAGTGCGATTTGGACCGGTACCGATCTGCTCATCTGGTGCCCCTTCGATGGCGCCGCCGTGTACAACCTCGCGAGCGATGCCTGGCGTCCCGCGAGCAGCCAGGGCGTGTCATATTCGTGGGGCAATAACCAGCCACCAGTGTGGACTGGCAGAGAAATGATCGTCCTAGATCAATGGTTCGGCCACACGCAGAGTCGTCGGTACGACCCGACCACCGACCAGTGGTCCCCGGTAGAGGCGAATCCGTTTATCAATAGCTTCATCCAGCCCGGGATTGTCTGGGCCGGCGCGGAGCTGCTCGTCCTGGGAAGCATCTGGGACGGCGAGAAGCGGACTCAGACCGGCTTCCGCTATACGCCACCGCGGTGAGGCACACACCATTCGGTCATCGTCGGCCGCAGTAGATGCTCTTGCCTAGATCTTACTGTGTGCCTCTCTTCAACTCTTTGGCCGTTTGAAATAAAGTGCATGAGGCGCGTCGGCCCATCCTTGTTTTGCTACACTGCCTGCGTCGCCTGTGATATAGAACTGTTGGGCAACCGCAGCGCTCACCAATTCCCACCCCTCCGCGCCATAGCCGTTCATGGCTGCGTCCAGTTCGGTCTTAACTCCGCGCACGTCCACGAAGGCCCAAACCGTGGGCCGAGTCTTAGCGCCTCCGAATAGTCCCTTGCCCCCTGTCGGCTCTTGCCGAGTCTCGTAATACACATGCTTTGTGAGGTATTCCCATTTGGCCATGAGGGCCTATCTCCTCCTGAGTCTCGTCTCCGCGCTGCCTCAGACGTGGCAAATGGTCACATCAGCGTTCATTAGGCCACGGCCATGCACCGTGACCGGCCAAGACAAGGTTAGAGCGGCGGAACCAATATAGGAGGGTATGCACTCGGGCGTCAAAACGGCGGCCGGAGTCTAATCAAAGATCACTGGATCCGTCCTCTCGGCGGTAAAGATCCCCAATTTTGTCCGCCCGTGAACGAGGAAACTTCTCTTGTTGCAACCCTAATGCGAAGACGTTCACGGGTGTTGAACTACTCAGGCACGTCCTCATGACCGCGGATTCGTTGCGTGTCGCCGTCTGGAACCCTTTTCAAACCATGCACGTCGCCCACATAGGGTTTGCCGGTGTACCAGCCGCCGCCGCCTGCGGTCTCTCCGAACTCACGTGTGCCCTGGCTAGTCACCGCCACGATTCTGTGTAGCCACCCAGGGGAAACAGTCAGGGGGTCTGGGGTTGAGGGATGATAGTAGAGTTGGGGCATTCATGTCTCCTTGTCGACTAGCGGTCCATTCGGTCACCGTCCAAATTGCAGCCGCCTGTGTTGGGCATCGTATCGTTGAAAACCTCTTACATCAACGAGAGGCGCATTGACTTCCAAGGATTCCGGGTTCGCGAAGCGCGCCACGGTCCAGGTGCTATGGCGAGATCGAGGGCGCTCGACCGTAACATTGACCTTCGTTGCCAACAGACCTAGTCCCGGCGAGTACCAGGGGTGAGATGCGCCATCTGAGTTAGCCTCAGAAACCGGTTGGGCTGGCGGCGAGATACTCTCGTGGAGTCCATCCTCGGTTCCCTCTCTGATCTTCAACCTGCCGCCATGGGCGGCCGTCCGTGGTGGTGTCAGGACCGACAATGCGAAGCACGGTACCATCCCGATGGGCAATGATCCCCGGAGCTCCGTTGCGCGGTTCACGACGAATAAAGGCACCGGTGCCGCCAGTATTGGCGACTCGAACAAACTCTGTCGGCACAGCGATGTTGGTAGCTGCCGCCCGCACGGTCATTGTCATAGACGGACGGGACGGAGCAGTCGCCGGGGTGGCCGGGATCTCCTGAGAGGCCGTCGGTATTCCGATCGGGGCGACCTGGCTGGTTTCAACTGTTTGTGTTGGTGTCGAGGCCCCTTCCCGCTCAAGCACTAGCCGGGGTATCTCTCGTCCCCCAAGGAAAACCAGGCCCAGGACCAAGACTGCCGGCACGATCCAGACGATTCCCCCCGACTTTAGACGCTGTCTGGACTCAGCAACTGCAGCCTCCGGCGTTGTCGCCGTCTCCCTACCACCTTGGGCTTCTTCTTGGACAAATTCTTTGATCCCCAAATATCCGACATCCGCGTCCATGCTTTCGGCAGGACTCAGAAAGTTGCGTTCGGGACTCCCTCGCGGAATCGGGTCGACCTGCGTGTCCATGTCGTGAACCGGGGGGTCCTGCTGGTTGGATTCCTGCTGGGTAAGCGCCGTCTCGGCTTGCCTCCCTTGTACGGAATCCCAGGCATTCTCGTCGCGGTCGCCAAGCACCGGGCCGCTGGTGGCCCCTGCGGCCGAGGCAAGCGCTTGTGTGAACTCTCGACAGGAACCGAATCGTTCCGCTGGTTTCTTCATCATTCCACGAAGAACTGCTTGCTCTACGGAATACGTGACAGCGGGATTTAACGTTGCCAAAGAAGCCGGAGTTCGGTTTAGATGCTGACCCATCAACGCAACCGTGTCACCCTCAAACGGTGGCCGGCCACCGATCATCTCGTAGGCCATCACCGCTAGAGCGTACTGATCACTCTTGGCGTCAGCGGGTTCCCCGAACCAGCGCTCAGGCGCCATATACAACGCCGTTCCCATGTGAATGCCGGTAGCGCTTCCAGCCGTAGCTGTATCGAGGCGGGCGATGCCGAAGTCAGCGAGAAGAGGACGTTCATCTTCGTCCAACAGGACATTAGCAGGCTTCACGTCCCGATGTGTGATTCCGCGTCGATGGGCTGCATCAAGCGCTGAGCCAACGGCCTCGATCAACCTAACGGCCTCAGGAAGGGGGAGTGGTCTCTTCAATCGGTCCTTTAGAGTGACACCTCCACGAACATAGGGCATCACCAGGAAATGGATTCGAAGATCAGCGTCGAACCCGAAGTCGATTACTGGGAGGACATGAGGGTGAAGCAGGCTGCCGGCAGCGCGCGCCTCGCGCTCGAACAGCGCAAGCACATGCGCGTCCCCCGCAAGGTCCGGACGTACGACCTTGATTGCGACCTCTCGTCGTATCGAAAGTTGACTGGCGCGATAGACCTCACCAAAGCCACCGACGCCGAGAAGCGACTCTACGATGAACTCACCGTTCTTAACGGCGTCACCTGCGCGCAGTGTCGGCAACCTACCTCACACATCAACCGTTGAAAGGCCCGTGCGGCTCTTACCTGTGGCCCGTCGTCGGAATGATTCCGGCATGCAGCGCAGTCTACTCGGGGGATATTTGTGCAAGCAATCTGCGCTCGGGCGCAGCAGTCCTGAATGAGACACAATGCAGGTAGACTTCGGCACCTTCCCCGCCTGTCATAGAACCAGCACGATTCCGCCATCGTGCCGGCGACGGATTCGCCTCGGGCCACAACTCTCGGCCAATCGGTTTGTCCGGCCCAGATTCTCCTGACCCCTAATCGAGCGAAGCTGGTGCCTCCACTTGCCGCGACGGGGCGCGTTCGAGGCGCGAGCGCATGAGCACGACCTGGTACGGGTTCCAGGTCGAGAGCAGATAGTAGATAGTGATCGCCGCATCGTCGCCGGCCGTGAAGCGGGGGATCAGGTATGGCGCGTAGAGTCCACCCCAGTCATTGCGCCGATTCTCAGGCCCCAGGCTGTCGCATCGCTCAACCTGCCAGCTCACATGGATAAAGCGGCAGTAGCCCTCGTCCCGCCGGGGATCGAACAGCACCTCGGCGCCGGACCACGGACCCCACGGCGCATCGGCCGCCCGGACGTTGACCCCCTTCGGCTGGCCGTGGCCGGAGGGCGAGCAGTCGTAGACCATGAGCCACTTGCCAAGGTGCGGGCTCCAGTACCCCGCGCCCTCCCCGAGACAGGGCTGCGAGAACAGCGGAGCGGCATCCGCCTCCTCCGTGCTCCAGCGCGGGACGCCACTCCCCGCGTCGAGTCCGGCGAAGAATCGCCAGGCGCTGCGATCTTCGATCCGCGCGAGCGGCACGTAGCCCAGATACGGATCGCTCGCGCGGTACTCGCCCATGCCCCAGAGCAAGACGCCGGCCCCCTCGGATTCGGGGAGGCCAGGGACCTCCGCGTTGTCCACGCTCACCGGCTGCGTCGTGAGGAATTTCGACCGGGAGACGTCATAGACGACCCGGAACGTGCGGCCACCATCGGCCGACGCCGCCAGCACGGAGCGGCTCGCGGGTCGCCCGTCCACGGCATCGGTCTTGAAGAAGACGTACATGACTTGCCCGTTACTGAGCCCGCCGGTGGGAACCTCGTAGGCACCCTGCGAGATACCGGGAACCCGCAAGGGGAGGAAGAGCCCCGGCCGTTCGGTGACGAATTCGAGCGCGAGGCAGTCTTCCGGGTTGCGGTCATCCGAGAACGCGAAGCTGTCAACGCCCGGTTCGGGACGACGGCCGATGGTGTCCCCGAATAGGACATACAAACGTCCCTGGTGCTCGAAGGGAGCGCCGAGGTCGGTCCCCGCGACGCCGAAGCGGGCACGGGTTTGATTGAGTGTGGGCTGCTGCCGCTCTTCGTCGAGATCGCCGGTGACCTGACAGACCTTTTGGGTGCTGCCGGCAAGATAGCTGACCGGTTGCGGCTGGGCCCTCGAGAGCGGGGATGCGACAAGCACGGTCATGCCGCCAAGACAGAGCGCGACAACGAGGGCCGAGCACAATCGCGACGCCACAGGACACCTCCATGGCACTGAAACTGCGGAATCCGTAGTCGCGGGGTATCGCACGGACGGAAACTCCCGGGCGTTTCGAGTTTGGAGCGCGTACCGGCCCGAGGTCAAGGTGGCACCCCCGACCCGTGCTGCGCACGATCCGAACGTCGTGACCGGCGATCGCCGGCGGGCCGAGTTTTGACGCCGACACGGCCCGGTGGGATTCTGCCGTCCCTCATCTCCCGCTGAAGGAGCTGGTGGGGTGGCAGAGGCATTTGTTTCTCCTGGTTGCGATGAGTACCATGCTAGCCAACCCTACGGACTTCGGGGATTGATATGAGTGAGGCTCCACCAGTCTGGAAGCGCACCCGCACTTCAGCGCTCACCCGGCCGAACGCCATCGCACAGATAGCGCTCCAGTTGTGGCAGACGCCACTGCCAGGCACGGGGCCCTATGCCGATGTCCGCGTCTCATTGGGCCGACTCGAAGACGGAGTCTACCGTGCCCCACTGCGCTTCGGCATCGAGGGCCCGGATATCGTCCTGGCGGTTGGCCGTGGTGAACTGGACCTGGGAACTCTCAATCCCTCCGCCTTCCTGACCATGGCCTATCGGGGCACGGGACCGTTTTCGGAGCCGCTGACGGTCCGGACTATCGCCATGATGCCGTCGTTCGACCTCATGGGCTTCACGCTCTCAGCGAAGACCGGCCTCACCAGCCTGGCGCAGGTGCGGGAACAGCATTACCCTCTCCGCATCTCGCTGCGGGACGATGCATCACGCTCGCCGATTTGGACCGTCGAGGAGGTGCTGCGGAAGGAAGGGTTCTCCCTGGCCGACGTCGAAGCGTGGGGCGGCTCGATTCAGTGGGTAGAGCATTCCCCGGGGCATCCAGATCGCCTGGCGGCCATGCGGGCAGGGACGATCGATGCGGTGTTCGACGAGGGCGTCAATTCCTGGGGCGCCACCGCGTTCGAGACTGGCTTTCACTTCGCAGCGCTGCAGGATTCGACGCTCACCCACATGGAACGGCTGGGGTGGCCCATCCTGCCGTATAGCGCGCGCTTCCCCAACTTGAAGGAGGACTCCAGGACGCTGAGCTTCAGCGGGTGGCCGGTCTATACGCACGCCGGCCTCCCGGACGAAGCCGCCTATCAGATCCTCCACGCGCTCTGGACGATGCGCGCCGACGTTGGCTGGGACACCGACCGACCCATCGAGTTGGCCGATCTCTGCCGGGACGCACCCGCAACTCCGCTTGGCGTGCCACTCCACCCCGGGGCCGCACGCTATTTTCGAGAGCACGGGGCGCTTTGACGCGAATCGGCGCCCGAGTTTACCGGGCCCGCCCCGGGCCCGGAACAACGCTCCGAATCCCATCGCTACGGCAAAATCGTGCCTCGCAGTTTGGACGAGACCCATATCACGGAGTCGAATGAGGCGGTTGGATGCAGTGCGCACTTGGGTGCCACCGAGCGTAAAAGTTGGCTCGTAGAGCGGCCGTCCCCAACCGCGTCGGCCTTATGGGAAGGGAGGCGGAGGTGGAGGCGGGTGTGGCGGCCTTGGCATGGGATTCTGCGGACCTGGTGGTACGGGAAACGGACTTCGTGCTAGTCGCATTTTGCGAATCCTCGTTCTTAGGTCAGCCCGTCCAATGCTCGTATCTTCTATCCAGCTCATGGGCAACCCGCGCCGTGATGTCCGGATCCTGACTCTCAATCTCGTGCTCTTCAATTCCTTCCAGGGCCGCATAGTTCCTTTCCCGTCTGTCCAACGCCTTAGCAACATCCTTCGTGATCCGCAGATCACGAAAACCTGCATACCACGAGTGGTACAGCTTGTTGTAGAGCGCGTACTTGCCGGTCGCATCTTTGATCCGCTCGTCCATTTTGAGTAGCGGGTGGATCACAGAAATGACCACGTTGACTCCGGCAATTATCCCCCAGACCCCTCCGAGGACCGACCATATCCCGAGGGACGCAATTGCTCCGGAGGAGAAGACCGCCAAAGCAATCCGGATCGACCGGTCCCGCCGGGTCCAAGTCGCTGTGACCTCGCGATAGTATTCCCTCGCGAAGTCTGTCGCATACATCAGCTCCCAGAACTCCTTGTAGAGCTCCTTAAGCAACTCCGCTTGGTCCGGAATCCCGGCTTCCGTAAGCAGCGTCGCAGGTTTTGGAGAATCTGTTTCGACGACTTGTTCCTGAGTTCCCTGAGGTGGAGTGTCCATGAGCCTCCCTCTAGCACAACTGTTACGGCTGAACCAGAAGCTCAATGGTCACAGGCGTTCTCTCCCGCGGCCACTGAAAGTCAGCGGGTAATGATGGCTCCAACCAATCCACAATTGAATTCGCCTTGGCGAGCAGGTCCTTTGCTTTCTCCAGGGAGACTTCGGTCGTTCCAATCACGGCCCTGCCCGCGTGGGCAAAAGAGTTTCTTGCAGCTCGCAAGTTCCTATAGCCTTCCCAAAGTACGGGTTCTTCCTTCAGCGATCGACCCAATGTCGCCCTCAACAGAACATCAAATCGCTCGTCCACAGAAGGATCCTTCCAAAATGAACCCCTATCGTTTATCCAGTACCAGAGCTCTGGTGGGATCGAGGAAGCCGAACTAACGACTTCTAGTGGGTCGGATAGCACGACGGTGACCAAACTGGGAGATTCGGGATAGGTGCGGTAACGAGTTTGAGGCATGCGGTGGGGCACGCTGTTCCAGCCTGGCGCGAGGGAACGCCGGGCTGG